>Ga0209430_1000329_pt1 | contig 51518 bp, 34 predicted proteins | sample BarGraIncub1133A_FD_184504 | JGI IMG/M metagenome (GOLD analysis project Ga0209430, IMG submission 184504) | Arctic peat soil microbial communities from Barrow, Alaska - Barrow Graham LP Incubations 11-33A (SPAdes) (version 2) | ecosystem: Environmental > Terrestrial > Soil > Wetlands > Peat... | reverse complement strand
CGGCATTGCGAGGGGAGGGGGAGAAGAGGTGCATGCCGTGCTGCTCCTTGATGGGAGTGGTATCGCTCCTGAAGAGATCATCGCTCAGGCAAACAGCCGCCTGGATACGATGCAGCAGATTACCGGGTATACACTCTGGAAGGAACCGGAATTTCCCAAGACCACAACACTCAAGATCAAAAAGTTCGCGGTCAAGGAGGCGCTTAAAAAGGGAGAGGAGGGGGGTGATGCAGCCGTCACCACGGACAGTCTGCTCATCCTGCTCGCCAGGGTGACCGGTGTCAGCGCCGCGCAGATCCGCGAGGAATCCCTGCTTGTTACCGACCTGGGTCTTACCTCTATCGACCGGGTCGAGTTGGTCAGCTTTCTGGAACAGGAATATCGCCTCGATATTGAGGACTCCCAGATCGGGCCGCAGACACGAGTCTCGGACCTGCGGCAGGTGGTCGCGAAACGGGAAAAAGTGACCCGGAGCGACCATTTTCGTTTTTGGACCAACGCCAGCTTCTTCAGGGGGGTGCGCATGGTCTGGGACGCACTCTTCCACGGCCCACTGTTTCGACGCTTTGTTACCCTCAAGGTTGTGGGTATTGATAACCTGGAAAAACTGGACGGACCGGTTTTTTTCGTGGCCAACCATGTAAGCTATCTTGACCACCCTGCCGTCATGTTCGCGCTCCCGCCGAAACTCCGCAAAATAACCGCCACCGCCGCTTGGGAAGAGTTCTTCTTCGGTGAATATCGTGGGATCAATCGAATCTTGAGACGCGTAAGCTACGAGTATTCCACCGTGCTGTTCAACCTCTTTCCTCTGCCGCAGTCGCAGGGGTTCAGCGGCTCACTAAAATTCATGGGACGGCTCGCCGATGCCGGCATTAATATTCTGATCTTCCCTGAAGGGGAGCATGCAAGGGACGGTAAAATGCACCCTTTCCAGTTGGGACTGGGTCTCATGGTCAAGGAGTTGGGAATTCCGGTTGTGCCGATAAAAATCAGAGGAACTGAACAGGTTCTTCCACACGATGCAAACTTTCCAAAACGGGGCGCGGTGACGGTAACCTTCGGGGAGCCGCTGCACTTCCGCTACGAGGAGCCGGCTGAGATCGTGGAAATGGCACGCCAGGCGGTTGAAAAACTCTGAGCCATCATGGGTGAGGAGTGCGAGCTGCTCAGGTTTCGTTTCAAATATCAGGGTGTTGATACCAATAAAGGCGCAGGTAGTACATGGAACTAATTCAACAGTTCAGTGGTTTCAGCGAATGGCCGGATGCTGCTGTTTCTACCGTGGCTCTGGCTGCTGCGCTCCTGCTCGGCCTGCTCGGTTACGTAATTCTTTTTAAGGTGCTGTTACGTTTTGCGGCCCGTCCCGAAACCTCATTGCATCAGGCCTTGATCCGTCGCTGGCGGCATCCGGTCAGGATGTTGCTTCCGCTGGTGGTTATGCTTTTGATTTTGCCCTCGCTGCGCTTCCCCGTGGAGGTCACCGAGCTGCTGCGGCATATGGGCAGCTTGGCCCTGATCGCTGCTATCGCCTGGCTATCGGCTGCTACTATCTTCGGCTTGCAGGAACTGGTACTGCTGTGCTACGACGTCACCGTCATCGATAACCTCAAGGCGCGTGCGGTCTCCACTCAGGTCAACATGTTGGTCAAGATCGTTATGGTGCTGATTCTCGTTATTGCCGGGGCGACCATGCTGATGACCTTCGACAAGGTGCGGCAGGTGGGGATGAGTCTGCTTGCCTCGGCGGGAATTGTCGGGCTTATTGCCGGATTCGCGGCCCAGCGCAGCCTTGCGACTCTCTTCGCCGGTATCCAAATCGCCATCACTCAACCGATACGGCTCGACGACGTGGTGATTGTGGAAGGGGAATGGGGGCGCATTGAAGAGATCACCCTGACCTACGTGGTCGTCTGCATCTGGGATTTGCGTCGTCTGGTGCTGCCGATTACCTATTTTCTGGAAAAGCCCTTCCAGAACTGGACCCGGGTTTCAGCCCACCTTCTCGGTACGGTTACCCTGCACTGCGACTACCGGGTGCCGGTGGCGGCGGTTCGTGCCGAGTTGCAGAACATCCTCGCTGGAACCGATCTCTGGGATGGTAAGGTCTCCGGCTTGGTCGTCCTCGATGCAACCGATAAGACGGTCGTCCTGCGGGCCTTGGTCAGTGCGAGAAATTCGGGAGATGACTGGGATTTACGCTGCTATGTGCGTGAAAAGCTCGTTGAATTCCTGCAGTCCGAATACCCGGACTGTCTGCCGCGGCTACGGGCTGAGGTTGAATCACCCTCGAACGAAGGTTTGTCGGGCGGTTGAACGCTCAACGTCGGAGTGGTTTCCGTGCGTGGCATCGCGCTGATCCCGACCTTGGGGGTGGCCCGGGGCATCATGACTTGATTTCAGGAGGATACATCATATGAATGCCGGGCCGATCTCACTACTCTACCGCCGCTACGCCCTGGGACTTCTTCTGGCGGTGAACCTGCTTAACTACATCGACCGGCAGGTGCTCTTCGCGGTTTTTCCGCTGATCAAGATCGATCTGAATCTCTCCGATACGGCGCTCGGGTTTCTCGGGAGCGCCTTCATGCTCAGCTATCTGCTCTTCGCCCCGCTCTTCGGTTGGCTCGGTGACCACTGGAGCCGGACCAGACTCGCTGCCGGAGGCCTGGTTGTCTGGAGTCTGGCCACGGCTCTGGCCGGATTTGCTCACGGGTACCGGACCCTGCTGGCCGCCCGCGCCACGGTCGGGGTTGGTGAGGCGAGTTTCGGCACGGTATCGCCCGGCCTCATCGCCGATTTTTTCCCGAAAGAGCGCCGCGGCCGGGTCCTTGCGTGGTTCTATGTCGCCATTCCGGTTGGTAGCGCACTCGGTTATCTTCTTGGTGGGGTGCTGGGGCAGGCATACGGCTGGCATGCCGCTTTTCTGCTGGTCGGTGTGCCGGGTCTGCTGCTGGCTATTCCCATCGCACTGTTGCGCACCCCTCCACGTGGTGGCGATGACGCGCCTCCGCCGGCCCTTGGAGTAAAGGTTTCCTCAGGATATGCAGCCCTGTTCAGAAACCGTTCGTTTGTTTACAATACACTTGCCATGGCAGCGATGACCTTCGCCATCGGGGGGCTCGCCCAGTGGATCCCCTCTTTCCTGAACCGCGTCCATTCTCTTGATGTGGCACGGGGGAATACACTGTTCGGTGCGACCACGGTGCTGGCGGGGATACTGGGAACCCTGACAGGTGGTTGGCTCGGCGACCGGTGGCAAAAAAGGAGTGGCAAGGGCTATCTATTGGTTTCCGGTTGGGGGTTTCTGCTCGGTACGCCCTTCGCCGTCTGGGCCATACTCGCCCCCGGACTTGCCGGCTGTATAACCGCAATTTTTATTGCCGAATTTTTTCTTTTTCTCAACACCGGACCGCTCAATACTGTCATAATTAACGTCACGGCTCCGGCTGTCCGCGCCATGGCTTTTGCGGTCAATATTTTCTTTATTCACGCCCTGGGCGATGCCGTTTCCCCCTCCATCCTCGGCTGGCTGTCCGACCAGTGGGGCTTGCGCAACGCCCTCCTGATCACTCCACTTGCCATGGTGCTGGCCGGTCTGTTCTGTTTTGTCTGCGGCAGGTTCGTGGTGCAGGATATGGCTCAGGTTGAGGGAAAATGATATCAGGGACTACGTACTATGTTTCACCAAATTAAAGGAGTTCTGTAATGAAATGTACACAGTTACTGATTTTTACCATCGGCCTTTTCGTACTCTGCTCGTGCACAATGTTTGGCGCCGGGCAATCGCCCCAATCTCCGGTGGTTCAGTCAGGTAAGCCCTTGGTCGCGCCGGTCGGGAAAAACTGGCAGGTAATCGAAGAGGCCCCGAAGCTGAGCGACGGGAGCCGCCTTCCGTTCCAGACGGAACAGTCCGTACAGCCCCCGGGGGCACGCCCTGTAGCGCCTGCGGGTAGCCGCACGATAGAAACGACTCGCTGATCGATAGCTCGCGTTCTATAAAAGGGGGCAAACCCCTGCAAAGGAGTAATCTGCATGATATATCTGAGACTGCTGTTCGTCGCCTGCCTCGTTCTGTTGCCACTCTCAAGCCTTGCGGCAGATGACGGCTACGGCTACCCGATCCCCGGATCATATGAAGCCACCATCCTCGGGACGCCGGCAAAACTCATCCCCGAGTTTCCACAACAGATGCGCACCCGGCAGCTTGTGCTTGATGTCATACCGGATCGCAAGAGACCGCCGGTTTTCTTTTACGACAGTGGGTTGCGCTGCACTTTTGCCTATCAGGATAAGAAGGCGCCGCTGGTTTTCCTGATTGCCGGCGCCGGTGCTAGTGACCGGGCAACCAAGCTTTTGACTATGATGAAGGCCCTTTACCAGGCCGGTTTCCATGTCATTACGCTGCCGTCGCCGTCCAATGCCAATTTTATCATCTCCGCATCCCAAAGCCGCGTCCCCGGAGACCTGGCCGAGGACTCGGCTGACCTGTATCGAGCCATGGAGGCCGCCTGGAACCAGGTAAAGGGTGAAATAGAAGTGTCCTCCTTCAGTCTGGGCGGCTATAGCCTGGGAGGCAGTCAGGCGGCATTTGTGGCAAAGTTGGACGAGGAGCGTCGGGTCTTCAACTTCCGCAAGGTGCTCATGATCAATCCGGCGGTAAGTCTCTACAGTTCGGCGACAAGGATCGAGGATCTGATGAATCAGATCCCCGGAGGAGCCCGAAAACAGGGCATCTTTTTTAACAAGATGTTGTCCAAGTTCAGCGAGTTCTACCGCTATGGCAATTTTGTCGCCATCAATGATGATTTTCTCTACGCAATGTACACGGAGAATCTTTATTCCCGAGAGGAGACCGCCGGTCTGATCGGGCTCACCTATCGCATAAATCTGGCCGGCATGATCTTCGCTTCTGACGTGATGACCAACAGCGGCTACGTTGTACCGAAGAACCGGGTGCTGAGTCCCACTGATTCCATTTTTGATTATTTCCTGGTTTCCTCACACTTGAGTTTTATCGATTATTTTAACGAGTATTTGTACCCACACTTCCAGAATCAGCGGCCAGGTCTTACCAAACGGGCGTACATCGATTCCTTGAGCTTCAAGAGCATCGATGGGTATCTGAGATCGTCGGCAAAGTTCGGTGTAATGACCAACGAGAACGACTTCATTTTGACCAAGGACGATCTTGCGTACCTGCAGCAGCTTTTCGGCGAGCGAGCCAAGACCTACCCGCGAGGCGGCCATCTTGGCAACCTCGAGTATAAAGACAACCTGGCCTACATGGTCGATTTCTTCAAATTATAAGGATGGTGCCATGATGACTGTTATCCGATACCGAACGAGCCTAGCTACCCTTGTCCTGATGATGTCGCTGTACCTTACCGGGTGTGCCGCGACAAGGGCCAATACCCCCGCCGAGGTGCCGGCGAGACACTCGATAAGCGAGTTCAGAGATCAGAACTTCGCCGATGTGGCGGATCCCTGGGAAGGGTTCAACCGGAACATGTACCGGTTCAATTTCTACTTCGACAAATACGTGTTCATTCCTGTAGTGAACAGTTACGAGTTTGTTACTCCCACCTTCGTCCAGAATCGGGTCTCCGGTGTTTACAACAACCTCGGGGAGGTGAAAAATTTCACCAACAGTCTGTTTCAGCTGAAAGTTACGGAGTCCGTGACGACACTAGGCCGTTTTGTGACGAACAGTACCGTGGGACTTGGCGGCATGTTTGATCCGGCCACCAGTTTCGGCCTGAAGCGGCACCCCGAGGATTTCGGCAAGACCCTTGGATACTGGGGGGCAGAGTCCGGTCCCTACGTGGTGTTACCGATCTTTGGCCCCTCGTCCCTGCGCGACACGGGAGGTCTCGCCGTGGACACCGGCATCACGTACGGAATTTACACTGCGATCGATCCCTTTAGAACCACCGGCAACAGTTTCGCCATAAGTACCGGGATAAATACTCTGGAGGCCATTGATGCACGGCATCAGCAGAGCTTCCGCTATTATGAGAGCGGCTATCCCTTCGAGTACTACATGGTCCGTTTTTTTTACCACGAGAAACGCGAAATTGAGTCTCGCAAGCCTCTTCCCGAAAAGTGAGAAGTGCGCAGGCAAGACAGCAGAATCATTGTAGTGACCTTTAAAACACGGAGGGCACGGCCAAACCTGAATCTAATAAATGCGTAGTTGGTACTTTAATGAAGTTCACCGGATTCAAAAAGTATATCGGCAGGGTCCTGCTTGTGGTTACATTTACTGCCTGTGCCGGTGTCTTGTGTGGGGATGCACATCTGACGGCCCTGGATGGGTAGGGGTATTCTGGGTGTTTTTGGGATTACCGGCAAAAAATGATTTTATACGGGTTCTTGTTCCAATGACTTGTAAATATTGTGTTTTTTTACTAAATCATAAAGGGTCGGTCTGCTGATCCCCAACGCCTCAGCGGTCTTGGCCATGTTGTTTTTCTGGTTTTCGATGGCTGCTACTACCATTTCACGCTCAACCATTTCGCGGGCGTCTTTCAGGGTCAGGTTTGTGAAGGAGTGAATTCCCTCCTTGACTGCTTTAAGCGAAAAATCGAGGGATTCTGGTTCGATAATTGAACTGTCGGACATAATAACCGCCCGCTGCACCTTGTTCTCCAGTTCCCTCACATTCCCGGGCCACTCGTACGATTCAAGCAGTTTTACTGAATCGGGACTAAAACGATGAACTTTTTTCCCAAATTGATGGCTGCGGCTGCAGCGGCGAAGAAAAAAGTTTGCCAGCAGCATGACGTCCTCTCCGCGATCGCGCAGTGGTGGCAGTTTGATGTGGATGACCGAGATCCGGTAGTAGAGATCTTCGCGAAAGGCGCCCGCTTCAGTTTCCTTGGTGATGTCCCTGTTAGTGGCAGCGATGATGCGGGCATCAACCGCAATGTCCTCTCTTCCTCCAACGCGTTGGATGGTTTTTTCCTGTAGGAAACGAAGCAGCTTGACCTGCAGATTGAGAGGCAGTTCGCCAATTTCGTCAAGAAAGAGAGTCCCTTTATTGGCGTATTCAACTTTTCCCTGTACACGCGCATTGGCCCCGCTGAAAGCTCCTTTTTCGTAGCCGAATAACTCGGATTCCAACAGGTTTTCAGGAATGGCCCCGCAATTTATGGCAATGAAATCCTTCGCCGCTCTCGGACTGATCTCGTGAATCGCCTTGGCGACCAGCTCTTTTCCGGTACCGCTTTCACCGGTAATCAGCACTGCCACATCTGATGAAGCGACCTTGCGTATAGAGGAAAAAACCTCCAGCATGCGTGGTGATGTGCCGATTATTCCACCCGGGCTGAGACTGTGCAGGTCGATACTGCTTTGCAGGCGTGAATTCTCCTTTTCAATGGCCGCCAGGTGAAAGGCTCTCTTGAGGATGATCTTCAGTTCGGGGAGATCAAAGGGTTTGCAGTAATAATCGTACGCGCCGCTTTGCACCGCCCGTAACGCATTTTCCCGATCACCATTGCCGGTGATCATGATCACTTTTGCGGAGGGGAATCTGCTGAGAATATCGTCAAGGCAGCGGAAACCTTCTTCGCAGCCTGTTTCATCAGGCGGAAGGCCGAGATCGAGCGTAATTACTTTCGGGGCATGTTTTTTTATAAGCGTGAGCGCTTCAAGGCGGTCGCCGGCAACGATGACCTCGTATTCCTTTGCGAGTCCCCAACGAAGCTGATTGCCTATTTCCTGGTTGTCCTCAACTATAATGAGCTTTTCCATAGACACCTTTGTGCTAAGTCGTGACGGCGTGTATCTTTGGTAACCAAACGGTGAATTCGGAACCCCGGTCAATGGTGCTCACGACTTCGATCCTGCCTCCGTGCGCTTCAACAATCTGCCTGCTTTGGTAAAGCCCAATCCCCATGCCCTGCTTTTTAGTGCTGGTGAAGGGTTTGAACAGCATATGCTGTATGAATGTCGCCGTGATGCCGCTCCCCCTATCTTTTACACGAATGAATGGGGTGCCGTTTTCTCCCACTTCTACACTCACCGGTGTACTCCCGCCTGTCGCCTCAACAGCATTCAGCATAAGATTGAGAGCAACTTTCTGCAGTTCTTCCCGGTCTGCCTCTGCTATGACGTGCTCTCCCGTCACATTCAATGTTGTCCCATTTACCAGAGCGGCGGTTTCACGTGCCATCAGAAGCAGGTCGACAGGAGCCAGTTGCAGTGAACTTTTCTCCGGCAACTGCTTTAAACGCAGGATCATGGCATTCATCTTGGTGACGATATTCCGAAGCGATACGAGCAGATCGCTTTGAAAAGCTGGCACGCCGATGTGCTCCTGGGAGTTTTCGAGCATAAGCGAGAGTGCAGAGATGAGATTCTTCAGATCGTGCATGACAAAGGCAGACACCTTGCCGATCGCTGCCAGCTCACGTGCACAGGAGAGCTGATCCGAAAGGCGCAGATTCAGGAGTGCCGATGAAGCCTGTTTAGCAAGGGTTCTCATCAGGTCAAAATCTTCATGGATATAGATTTCTTCGATATTGTGCGGTCTCCCCAGTATTATAAAGCCATCAACCGCTTCGTTCATGAAAAGCGGTATGATGAAGCAGGCCTTTACTTCGTTTAAAAACGCTTTATGCCGGTCGTCTTCATGGACCGTGACGTCATTCCGCACATCAACAATCCACCTGCTCCCGGCCAGTAATTGGATAACGAGGTCGTTGATGCTGAAGGTTGTTTCACCGCTCTCCATTGATATCCCGGCCGCCTGCTGATACAGATCTCGCTCCTGATTTATGATGAACAGGGCTCCCGTTCCCATCCCGAAGGTTTCACAAAACTCTGACACGATCGAATGCAACAGGCTCTCACTGGTCTGTGATGAAGAAAGACGATCCGTGAACTGGAGCCATTGGTTACGGTAGTCATACTTGTTCTGGTAAAAGTTTTTGTGAATGAATACCCGCACCCTGCGTTTGACCGTTTCCGATAGTAATATGATGAACAGGCCGAGGCCGGCAAAAAAGACAGTAGCGAAGATCATTGCGCGCTGGAACCCATCGCCAAAGTACTTCATCCCCTCTCCGACAAGTCCGAGGCTGAGGACGTACAAGCCGACCGCAAGGAGCACGACTGACTTGCATGCAATCTGCTGCGAGACGTGGACGTTGACGACGCTGCCTCGTTTCAGGCGGGAATAGAACATCATCGCTATGCCGACGATCATTACGATGCTGCGCATCGGAACCAGCTGCATGTTGATCGTGCGAAAGAGAAAACTCTGGCTGTAGTATATGATCAGAATTGCAAGAAAAGCCCCCGCTCCCAGTAGCTCGAACTTGATCTTCCAGCGCGAGGTCCTGTCTGTATGTGTAAGAGTCTTTTCCAGTTGGATCAGGGACGCGATCAGGTAGACAAGCATCAGAAAATAGAATATGAAGCCGTTGTTACCAAGGAAGAGGACTTTTTCTACGGCAAAATCGGGAGAGTAGACAAACGAACGAATGGGTAATATGAACGCAAAGATGGCAAAAAGTGGCGAGGCTGCCAGCAGGATTCGGAGAGGGAACGAGATGGTTCGATACCCGCTTTGGCGTAAGTAGGTCAGGGAGAACCAGAACCAGGCCGGGATCAGGATGGCTTCTGTCATAAGAGAAAATTTCTTCCAGAGATAGAGCTGTTCCGGATTGCACAATGTCAGCAGGTCAAAAAGTTCCAAAGACGCAGATATCGCGACCGCAATAATCAGCGGAACCGGCGGGGAGGACGTGTCCTGCCGAAATGCAAAATAGAGCGGAAATAGTGTCGCGACAACCATTGCGGTGATGGAAAGTACCATTATCATTGTGTGTCCGTCCGTTTTCCAGGGGGCAGTTTCTTCATGTACCATCCCATTGCGGCCTCCAGCCCCTCTTCGATAGAATGGGTGGGAGCGTATCCGAGCAACTGTTTGGCTTTGGTGATATCCGCCTGCGAGTGGAGTACGTCCCCCGCGCGGAAGTCACGGTACACAGGATTACTTTCGTGGTGGTGATCGCAGTAGGGCACCATGTTCTTTTGCAGCAGGTAATACAGTTCGTTGAGCGTGGTGCGTTTGTTGAGAGCAACATTATAAACTTGGTTGATTGCCTCCCGGTTGTTTGTCACTGCCGCCAGTAGATTGACCTGGACCACATTCTCTATGTAGCAGAAGTCCCGGCTTGTTTCTCCGGTACCGTTGATATGCACGGTTTCACCGCTCCGTAATGACGCTATCCAGTGGGGAATAACCGCAGCATACGCACCATCCGGATCCTGCCGTGGACCGAATACATTGAAGTAACGAAGCCCAATGGTCTCCAGGCCATAGAGTTGAGCGAAAACATGGCCATACAGCTCATTTACCTTTTTGCTGATGGCATACGGTGACAGTGGCTGCCCGCAGGTATCTTCAATCTTGGGCAGACCGGGGTGGTCACCATAGACGGCGCTGCTGCTGGCATACACCATCCGTTTTACCTGTGTGTCACAGGCAGCCTTGAGCATAGTGAGATTCCCATTGACGTTGTTATCGTTGCAGCCCAGCGGATCTTCAATGGAGCGGGGCACCGAGCCAAGGGCCGCTTGGTGGAGAATCACGTCTACACCAGCACATGCAGCATGGCATGTGCTGAGATGGCGTATATCCCCCTCGATAAAGTTGAACCGTCTCCACTGCTGTTCACTTACCAGACTCTGGACATCAGTGAGGTTCTCCCGTTTGCCGGTAGAAAAATTATCGAGTCCGACCACCTGCTGGTCAAGTCGTAGCAACGTCTCCAACAGGTTAGAACCAATAAAGCCGGCCACACCGGTGACCAACCATCGTTTCGGCGTACGGCGCAGTTCATTTTGTACGGCATCATAGGCAGTCATGGTCATCCTTTCAGGTTATAGTCGCCAGACCCGAATTCCTGCATCGTGCAGAACTATCGGATCAAATGTCCCCTTAACATCGATCAGTACCGGTTTGTCCCCCAGCAGAAGCAACAGCTCCGGTACCGACCAGTGCTGGTAGAGATCGTGGGCAACCGCCGAGATAAGCGCTGCCGCCGGTTTTAAATCCTCCAGCCTGGTTAGAAAAATCCCATATTCACGAAGAGCCTCATCCGGATCCGCCAACGGATCATTGACCTGGACGATAATCCCGTACTCTTCCAATTCACGGATTATATCAACCACCTTCGAGTTGCGCAGATCGGGGCAATTCTCCTTAAACGTCAGACCAAGCACGGTAACCGTGCTGCCGGAAATAAAGTGTCCTGCATGGATCATCTCTTTGACTGTCCGCTGGGCGATAAATTTCCCCATGCCGTCATTGATTCGTCGCCCGGCCAGTATCACCTGGGGGATGTAGCCAATTTTCTCCGCCTTGTGGGTCAGGTAATACGGATCAACACCGATACAGTGTCCCCCCACCAATCCCGGTTTGAACGGCAGGAAGTTCCATTTCGAGCCGGCGGCTTTCAGCACATCACCGGTGTCGATGCCCAATCGGTCGAAAATGAGCGCCAGTTCGTTCATGAGAGCGATGTTTAGATCCCGCTGGGTGTTTTCGATCACCTTGGCCGCTTCCGCCACCATGATGCTTGGTGCCCGATGCACTCCTGCCGTAACCACTCTTTCGTATGTTTGTGCGATGATCTCCAGTGATTCGTCATCTTGCCCCGCAACCACTTTTTTAATGCGCGTGAACGTATGTTCCTTATCGCCGGGGTTGATTCGTTCCGGGCTATAACCGATCTTAAAATCACGACCGCAGGTGAGTCCGGATTCTCTTTCAAGGACAGGCAGACACTCCTCTTCGGTAGCTCCGGGATAGACCGTTGATTCGTAGACGACGATGTCCCCCTTTTTAAGGGCTTTGCCAGCCGCTACCGAGGCGCTTATAAGCAGCCTCAGATCGGGCTGGTTGGCGTCGTTGATAGGTGTGGGAACCGCAATAATATGAAAATCGGCCAGTTTTAGTTGATCAATACTGGTGCTATAGAGGATATCGGCAACGGAGAGATCTGCTGACGTGACTTCCCCGGTGCGGTCATGGTTACGCTGCAGCTCTGCGATGCGGGTCGGGTTGATGTCGTAGCCAATCGTTTTTGCCTCATTGCCGAAGGCTACCGCAACAGGAAGCCCGACATACCCGAGACCGATAACTGATACGTTTCTCTGAATGTCCACGCAGACACCTCTTTTACAGGTAATTACAACTATCGATTGGCTCTGCCGGAATGAAATTATCCCTCGCTGTCAGCACCTGATTGTATCGGCAGCGGTGAAATGATTCAGAAAATGTCATCCGGATCATCCGCTGTGAAGTGGTGTGCATCCCCTTACGTGAATATCACATACCATGCCAGTCGGACGCTGTTGTAATGTGCTTTAATAACAGCCTGTTATGCTGCTTGTTGCCGAGGTGTCATTAGTGGGTAAATGTTATGATAGAATTCAGAAACGCAGGTGCAGGATGCGGGATGGGTGCTGGAAATGTCGTTGGTGACGGATGTTAAAAAAAACGGCAGCTGTTATTTTTGGAGCCATGGCACATCAGTGGCTGTGCCAATAAATAAAAAATTTTAAATACAAGCCAACTTGACAAGCGAAACTGATGCGCTATAAAGAATTATTACTTCGGCTGATAAATCTTCAAACCAAGTTGTGTCGGCGTTGCATACACAGTGAGCAGATATTTATCCTCTGGAGCAATAGTTCCTCGAAGCATAAATGGTAATGATGGTGAGGGTGGTTTTTATGACGACTGTTTCGCCTGAAGGACTATCTACAGTTTTGCTTGTCGGCGACGAATCTCAAGCGCTGGAGCGTACCCGGTCACTGCTTCTTGATGCCGGTATCAGCCCTGTCCTAGTCCTTGCGGATAGCCGCGCCACGCTGCCATTTCTCGAACAGCATAACGTCTCTCTGGTCGTTCTTGATATGACACCTGCTATGGACAAGGCCGAGCTTCTGGCCCGGATCTGCAGGGATTATCCGAATATCAAGGTTATCGTGGAAACAGAGTCCGGTGATGTGGAAATAGCTGTCAACTGCATGAAGTCGGGAGCCGTTGATTATATGGTCAGGCCGGTAGATCCGGGACGCTTGATTATGGTGGCTGAAAATGCACTGAATATAAATTGCCCGCAACAGGAAGCCTCCTCGCTGAAGGAGTATCTGCTTAACGACCGTCTGGTGCATGCCGAGGCGTTTAGCGACATAAAGACTACCTGCAGGAAGATGCGCTCGATTTTTCAGTATACCGAGGTTGTCGCCTGTTCACCACAACCGGTGCTGATTACGGGAGAGACCGGCGTTGGTAAGGAGTTGTTTGCCCGTGCACTACACCTGATAAGCAAAGTCAGAGGACAGTTCGTCAGCATCAATGTCGCCGGCCTTGACGACGCCATGTTTTCTGACACACTCTTCGGGCATAAGAAGGGCGCCTTCACCGGTGCGGACCAGTTCCGCGACGGATTGGTCAGCAAAGCTGCAATGGGCACACTGTTTTTGGATGAGATTGGCGACTTGAACGAATTGTCACAGGTTAAGTTGTTGCGTCTATTGCAAGAGCGGGAGTATTACCCGGTTGGCGCCGATCAGGTCAAGGCCAGTTCCGCACGGATTGTTCTGGCGACAAATGTAAACCTGCAGGAACGTATCAAGGAAGGGCGCTTCCGTCGTGACCTTTATTACCGGCTCTGCAGCCATCAGATCCACATTCCTGCGCTCCGCGAGCGCCGGGAGGACATCCCCCTTCTGCTTGACAGTTTTATTGAAGAGGCTGCACGGCGCTTTGACAGGGATGTTCCTGCCGTTTCCCCCGAGCTCATCCACGCACTCGCTGAATATGAATTTCCGGGCAACGTCAGGGAACTGCAGGCCAGGGTCAGTGATGCCGTCGCCCGCCATGACGAAGGAATGCTGACACTTGCTGATTTTTCCGGTATTTCTGCTGCGCTACCGCAACAATCTTACGTCCCCACGACATCGTTCACTGGCGCCAGTGCCGGAATCTATAGCGTTTTTGGCCGTCTGCCGACATTCCGCGAGATCGAAGATTATCTGATAGTGGAGGCCTTGAAGCTTTCTGAAGGTAACTATGCCATTGCCGCTTCCATACTAGGGGTAACGCGCCAAACAATTAGTAAACGTTTGAAATCGATAGAATCTGTTTCTTGACAATAGCTGTACGTCACCATGTACAGGAAAGGACCTTATGACTTCTAAACTCAACTCGCAATTACCGCTTTTATTAATAGATGATGATCCGGTGGTGCTTGAAATTCATGTTACTGCGCTGGAGAGTGAAGGAGTCACGAATGTCCTGACACTTGCCGACAGCAGGAAAACGGTGCAGTTTCTTGAGGATCATCCTGTCTCAGTGATCGTTCTTGATCTGATGATGCCGCATGTATCCGGGTTGGAACTTCTCCCTGTCCTGATTCGTGATTTTCCTCACATACCCGTTATCGTGATGACTTCATCGGATGATATCGAAACGGCGGTACGTTGCATAAAAGCAGGAGCTGTCGATTATCTCACAAAGCCGGTAGAAATTGAGCGACTGTTGCTGAGTGTCGAGAATGCACTCCATGTTAACGCATTATCTCTGGAAAACCGCAGTTTGCGGGAATATCTGCTCAACGACCGTTTGGAGCATCCAGCGGCATTCGATGCTATTACCACGACCAGCAAAAAAATGCGGGCCATCTTTCAGTACATCGAAGTTATAGCAAAATCTGATCAACCGATATTGGTTACGGGTGAAACCGGTGTCGGCAAGGAGCTGATTGCCCGGGCAATAGGAGCGTTAAGCGGCAGAAAAGGGGCCTTTGTCACCGTCAATGCTGCCGGACTTGATGACAATATGTTTTCCGATACACTGTTCGGTCACAAAAAAGGGGCATTTACCGGAGCAGATCAGCCGCGTGACGGCCTTATCTGCACAGCCGCCGGCGGCACGCTGTTTCTTGATGAGATCGGCGATTTGAACGAGACATCCCAAATCAAGCTGCTGCGGCTTATTCAGGAGCAGGAATTCTACCCCGTAGGTTCAGATGTCCTGAAGAAAACCGATGCCCGCCTGATCGTTGCCACTAATCAAGATCTCGCCAGCCTTATTGCCTCCAATAAGTTCCGCAAGGATCTCTATTACCGACTCTGCGCCCATCATATTCAGATCCCCCCATTGAGAGAACGTCGCGAAGATATTCCGGCCCTGCTGGACCATTTTCTTGAAAAAGCCTCGCAATCACTCAATAAACCCAAACCAACCCCCTCACGGGAAGTCACAGCTCTTTTATCAACCTATCATTTCGAAGGGAATGTCCGCGAACTTCATGCCATGGTTTCCGATGCCGTTGCGCGGCATACCTCCGGCTTGTTGACTCTCGACTGCTTTGTCGGATTAGGCGACACTGATCCAAATAATTCTAATGCATCATTGCTGCTGCCGAGCAAAGAGTTGGACGGTGCGTTATATGCATTTTTTGGACGTTTCCCAACCATAAAGGAGATGGAAGATTACCTGACTTCCTCTGCCATGAACCTGACCAGCGGCAACCAGAGATCTGCAGCACTGTTGCTTGGGATTGCCAGACAAACACTCAGTAAGCGTTTAGGTGTTCCGGTGTAATAATCCCCCGAAGGATTAGGATGGGGATGGGGTAGGGGGGATCTGACGAAGAAAAATAACGTCCTTGCCACAAAGGTAACACCGGTAAAAATAATTACACTGTACGGATTTCGTGCAACTGCCGCTACAATCACAACTTGACCGTAACGCCCGCCAATTATTCCTATCTGTTCTGTCGTTGCTAAAGTTCCTGTCGTATCCATAACCAGCAGATATAAATGAACTATATCGGCTGCTGCTGCTGGCACAGTATGTGTAGAAGCATTCTATGCATACGCAGGAAGTTTCTGCCGTAAAAAACGTTTGCCACGTAATCAGGTTAACGTTTGAAGGGAGGGGAATGTATATGTGCGGTATTGTAGGATATATGGGAAGCCAGGAAGCTTCTGTTGTTATAATGAACGGGCTGAGAATGCTGGAATATCGAGGTTACGACTCCGCAGGAATCTGTACTGTGGATTTAGGTGCTGTGGAAATACGGCGTAGTTCCGGGAAACTGGTAAATCTTGAACGCCTTCTCAAGGAACAGCCCATGCACGGAACTATCGGTATAGGGCATACACGCTGGGCTACTCACGGAAAGCCAACTGTGGCGAATGCTCATCCCCACAAAAGCGGATCAGTAGTGATTGTTCATAATGGTATTATCGAAAACTATCTTGCACTTAAGGATGAATTGACTGGGCGAGGGCATGCGTTCGTGTCTGAAACGGATTCAGAGGTAATATCCCACCTCATTGATGAAAAATTTGAAATGACCGGATCCTTCGAAAAGGCTGTCCGGTTGGCGCTTAAAGATCTGCATGGCGCATATGCCCTCTGTATTCTGAATGAAAAGGACGACAAAACACTCATTGTTGCCAAGTTTGGCTCTCCGATGGTCATTGGAGTCAAGGGGGACGAATACTTCATCGCCTCGGATATGCCGGCCATTATTGACAACACGCGAGAGATGGTGATCATGGAAGATGGTGAAATGGCGATTTTCAGAAATGGTGGAGTGACGTACAGCACTATTGACGGCCTGGAAATCACAAAAAAGTCGCGTTATATTGACTGGTCACCGCTGAAGGCAGAAAAAAACGGCTACCCGAATTTTATGCTCAAAGAAATTCATGAACAACCTCAAGCGATTAGAAATGTGGTTGCAGGTCGTTTGCTTGAAGAAGAGGGGGATGTCGTTCTGGAAGAGTTAAACCTGAATGACCAGGAGTTGCAATCATTTGAAAGGCTCTGCCTTGTGGCGTGCGGCACCTCGTGGCACGCAGCTCTTGCAGGAAAGTATATGATTGAGGAGCATTGCCGAATCCCCGTAGATGTGGAAATTGCATCGGAATTTCGCTACTGCAATCCGCTTGTTTCGGAAAAAACGCTGGTAATCCCGGTTTCCCAGTCGGGGGAAACTGCTGACACGCTGGCAGCGCTGCGCGAGGCAAAAAGCAAGAATGCTCACATCGTGTCGATCTGCAATGTTGTCGATTCATCCATTGCCCGTGAATCAGATGGGGTGATCTATACGCACGCCGGTCTTGAAATCGGTGTTGCTTCAACCAAGGCTTTTACTACCCAGCTTGTAGCCCTCTATCTCTTGACTATCCGCCTCGGTCGTGCCAATGGCACCATTGATCTGAAAAAAGGCCAGAGCATGATCGCCGCACTGGGCCGGCTCCCGGGCCTGGTAAAAAAAACACTGGAACTCGACCCCCAGATAGAAGAAATCGCCTGTGAACATTTAACCTCATGGGATGCCATCTACCTTGGACGTGGAATCAGCTATCCTATCGCTCTTGAAGGTGCACTCAAGCTGAAGGAAATATCGTATATCCATGCCGACGGATATCCGGCCGGGGAGATGAAGCATGGGCCGATTGCCTTGATCGACAGAGAGATGCCGGTTTTTATACTGGCACCGAATGATCGCCATCTTGTAAAGGTCAGGTCCAACATGGAGGAGGTTATCACCCGTGGCGGCAAAGTTATTGCCTTGTGCTCCGAGGGGGATTTCGAAACCGGTCGTAGAGCCGAATATACCCTGCACATTCCGTGGGCTGGAGAGGTTTTATCCACGGTCCTTTTTGCCGTGGCTCTTCAGCTGCTGGCATATAATTTTGCCATTCTAAAAGGCAAGGACGTTGATCAACCGAGAAATCTGGCCAAGAGTGTTACGGTAGAATGAAATGCGTTTGTTGGTGGACTGGAGGCGACCATGCAAAGGACTTCAAGAGAACTGAAAACACGTGAAGAAAATTTTGCTACCGAGTACCGGGGACTTCAACTCGTGGTAAGTCAACTCAGCAGTGAACCACAACCACCCTGCTGTTTTTGTACGGATAAACAGATATGGCGTTGTGCCAGAACAGGTAAGGAATGCGCAACCTTTACACAGTATTATTCTAACTATGATCAGTAATTTATTTGCAATTGGAGCAATTGCCGCTAGAATTGTGTACGAATCTACTTCAGTTCTGAAGGAGAAACCATAATTTGACGCCCAAATGCAGAATAATGATTGTAGAGGATGAAGGCGCAACCGCTCGACAGCTCGGTAAGTCACTGGTCCGGCTTGAGTACGATGTCGTTGCTATCGTTGACAACGGGGATGACGCCATTGAAACGGCGAAATCCTTGCTCCCCGATCTGATCCTGATGGATGTTACTCTGAAGGGGAATATGGACGGTATTACGGCCGCCAACCGCATTTGTGCAGGGCTGGATATGCCGATCATCTTTCTTACGGCGCATGGAGATGACGCTACCTTTTCCCGTACCAAAATATCAAACTCTTTTGCGTTTCTTGAAAAACCGGTCAACCTCAACCATCTCAAGCACTGTGTCGAGATGGCCATCTACAAGCAGACTCAGGAACGTATCCATAAAAAGATGGAAGATGAGCTGCATCAGAGCGAGCTGAAATCACTTGCCCTGTTAAAGGCCATTCCCGATCTTATCCTCCGTTGCCGTAACGACGGTACTATACTGTACTGCCAAAAGCCTGACACAAAGGAATTTTCATTTCTTCCCGATAACCTGGTCGGGAAAAAGATTACGGATGTGCTGTCACCCGGAGCAGAAACAGCCAATTACAGCGACATCAGTCAGGGTCTTCAGTGTGATGAGTTGCAACTCCGCTTTGATTTTTCAGTACAAAGTGTGCCTCGCTACCTTGAGGTCCGTTCTGTCCGGAGCGGTACGGATGAAGTCCTGGTTATCGTACGCGATATTACCGAGCGGAAACTGGCGGATGAAAAAATATTACGTTATATGAGCGAACTCAAAACTTCGCAAGATCTGATACTTCAGCAGTCTCATGAACTCATTGCCGCACACAATCAGGCCGAAACAGCCAATCAGGCAAAAAGTGATTTTCTGGCTACCATGAGCCACGAAATCCGTACCCCCATGAACAGTGTCATCGGAATGTCCGACCTGTTACTGAAAACCGGATTATCCGAGCAACAACACCTTTTTGCCGAAGGCATCCTTAACTCTGCAACTACGCTGCTTGATATTATCAACGATATTCTTGATTTTTCAAAGGTAGAGTCAGGAAAGATTGAAATTAAACCGGCTCCCTTTGATTTACGCACGGTATGCGAGAACGTAGGCGAACTCCTTGCGCCGAAAACAGTCGGCAAGCAGCTGGAGCTTATCATTGGTTGCTCTCCGGAGGTGCCAACGCACCTGATCGGAGATGCGGGACGTATCAGGCAGGTGCTGGTAAATCTCGCCGGCAACGCAATTAAATTTACCGATTGTGGCCATATAAGTATCGACGTAGAATGCCTCAACACCAACGACCGGGAAACGTCTCTCAAAATCAAAGTTTCGGATACCGGCATCGGAATCCCGGAGTACGCGCTTCCCCAGTTGTTTCAGAAGTTCTATCAGGTAGATTCCCTTCCACACCGCCCTCTTGGTGGTACCGGTCTTGGGCTTGCTATCAGCAAGAGCCTGGTGGAAATGATGGGAGGTACCATCGGTGTGAAAACCGGTGCGGGCAGAGGTTCAACCTTCTGGTTCACTCTGGTGTTGCCGCTCGATAGATCATACCGGGCGGAACCGGCATCACACTCCGCGTTGGCCGGTATTCGTGTTCTGGTTGTGGACGACATCCGTCAGAGCCGTCTGGTCCTCGCCAGATACATCACCTCTCTGGGACTGCGCTGCAGCCTGGCGCGTTCGGGAGAAAATGCTCTTGAAATGCTGGAAAACGCACAGCGTGGCGGTGATCCCTACCGAATTGCGCTCATTGATCAGAATATGCCGGGGATGGATGGTGTGGCGCTGGGAAAGAACATAAAAGCGGATAAACGTATTGGCAAAACCCAGCTTATACTTCTCTCGCCGTTTTCTCATGACCCTGAAAAGGCGCCGGACTTTCCGGACACTGTTTTTTCTGCGTTTTTATCCAAGCCGTTTCATCACCATCGGGTTATAGACGCCGTTACGGTTGTTTCTCTTTGTACTCAGCAGAGAAACCGCGACGAAGGTGCCGGTAACAATACCGCTGCGTCTGCTGATTCGGAAGGAAGCAACTCCCAGGAAACATTCAGGCATGTGCGTGCTCTTGTGGCTGAGGACAATCCTTCCAGCCAGCTTGTCGCGGCCACCATGCTGCAGTTCATTGGTTGCAAGGTGGATGTCGTTTCATGCGGAAGGGACGCCGTTGCAATGGTTAGTCAGCACAAGTACGATATTGTGTTGATGGACTGCAACATGCCAGATATGAATGGATTTGAGGCTACCGACGAGATACGCCGGCTGGAGGGTAACAAAAATCACACTATTATTGTTGCTCTCACCGCAAATGCCATCAAGGGGTTCCGGGAAAAATGCCTCTCGGCCGGAATGGATGATTATCTGAGCAAACCGATACGCTCCAGTAAACTGCAAGAAATTGTAACGCGCTGGGCAGTCCCGCTTCGGTCCCTTTCCTCTCAGATGCCGGAACCTGTTTTTGAAAAGAGCGGTCGTAAAACTACTTCCGGCGCGGTATTTGATGCAGCGCGACTGCATAAGCTGTTACGCATGTTCAAAAAAACTGGAAAAGATTTTGTCCCCGCGGTGGTCGATCCGTACTTGGAAAATGTCGAGAAAAATATTCCGGCACTGTATGCGGCAGTTGAAGAGAAAAACTTCTCCGGGGTGTATAAAACGGCACATTTTCTTCTCGGCGGGAGCAGAAACCTGGGCTTGCAAAAACTTTCCGAAATTTGTACCGGGCTTCAGGACCACGCGACCAGGGATAATCACGACGACGTCAGGGAGCTCGTAATTGCCTTGGAGCGGGAACTGCCGCTGGTAAAGGCATATGTTGACGACATGAAGGGGCATATGCTGGTTGATCACGAATAACATCAGTCAATACCCCCTTCATCCACCCCTGCGGGGGCACCTTCTCCTTTGGGCCCTGTGGGTCCTGATGGAGAAGAACGATATCCTCTCTCCCACCGGGAGAGGGTGCCTGACGGTTGGGTGAGGGATAACGGGGGTTCTGCACACCTGTCGATTTCAAGGGAGATCCTGATGGACTTCACAAAAATGCTGCATACATTCACTGTCGTGCCGTCTTTAAGCAAAGAACTGGCCGCACTCCAGCGTATTGCCTATAACCTCTGGTGGTGCTGGGAGATTGACGCCATCAACCTGTTTCGCCGTCTGGATGCCGACCTATGGAAGTCTACCCGCCACAATCCGGTTGAAATTCTGGGTATCCTGCAGCAGACTACGCTCGATGAGCTTAAGAATGATGAGGGTTTCATGTCCCACCTTAAAAAAGTGGACGAGAAACTGACTGAATATCTTGACGCAAAGACCTGGTTCCAAAACAGCTGCAACGGCAGTTCAAAGATGAAAGTGGCTTATTTTTCGATGGAGTTCGGTCTGCATGAGTCGCTGCCGATTTACTCCGGTGGTCTTGGTATCCTCGCTGGAGACCATCTGAAATCAGCCTCTGATCTTGGGCTGCCACTGGTTGGGGTCGGCCTGCTGTACCGTCAGGGATATTTCCGCCAGTATCTTAATAACGAAGGGTGGCAGCAGGAGTATTATCCCGAAAACGACTTCTACAACCTGCCGCTGACGCTGGAACGGGACGAAAACGGAGCGCCGCTGTCATTCGAGCTGGAGTTCGGTCCCATAAAATTCAAAGTGCATATCTGGCGGGTGCAGGTCGGTCGCGTACCACTCTATCTGCTGGATACGAACCTGGAGGAGAACAGCCCCGAAGATCGACTGATCACCGCCCAGCTCTATTTTGGTGACAAAGAGATGCGCATGATTCAGGAGATCCTGCTCGGTATTGGCGGTATCCGCGCCTTGCGGACTCTGGGTATTGTTCCGAATATTTGCCATATGAACGAAGGTCATGCCGCCTTTATGGCTCTGGAGCGTATAAGGCTACTGATGGAAAAACGCGGTATCAGTTTTGACGAGGCTCGTGAGGTCGTCAAATCCGGCAATATATTTACCACCCACACTCCGGTCGAGGCCGGGATCGACCACTTTCCACCGGAACTAATAGACAAGTATTTTGCCCGTTATTTTAAAACCTTGGGGATCAGCCACGATGAATTCATCGCTCTGGGGCGTCAAAACCGGAAGAATCCGCAGGAGTCATTCTGCATGGCGGTGCTGGCACTCAAACTGGCCGGACATATCAACGGCGTCAGTCAACTGCACGGCGATATTTCACGCCAGATGTGGCGGAACGCCTGGCCGGAGCTTCCGCTGGAGCAGGTGCCGCTGACTTCGATCACCAATGGTATCCACACCCGTACCTGGATGTCCAACCATATGGTCAGCCTGCTGGTCCGCTATCTGGGCACCCGCTGGATGGATGACCCGACCAACCATACGGTATGGCACCGCATCTCGAAAATTCCGGACACCGAACTTTGGCGGACACAGCAGAGTTGCCGTGAGAAACTGGTGGACTTTGCCCGCAAAAGGCTCAAAGAACAGTTGATAAAGGTTGGTGCAACCTTTAAAGAGATTGCTGTCGCCGAGGAGGTTCTCGATCCTGAGGTGATGACGATCGGATTTGCCCGGCGTTTTGCCACCTATAAACGTGGAACGCTGCTATTGCGAGACCTTGAACGATTAGCCTCTATTCTTAATAACCCGGATAAACCGGTGCAGTTCATCTTCGCCGGCAAGGCCCATCCCCAGGATCATGAAGGGAAGGAACTTATCCGCCAGATTGTGCAGGCATCACATCAGGAACGTTTCCGCCACCGGATCGTATTTATCGAGGATTATGATATGGAGGTGGCGCGCCACCTGGTTCAAGGGGTTGACGTTTGGCTCAACACTCCGCTCAGACCGATGGAGGCCAGCGGCACCAGCGGTATGAAAGTGGCCTTCAATGGAGGCCTCAATATGAGCATTCTGGATGGTTGGTGGTGTGAAGGGTATCAAGGCAACAACGGATGGGCAATCGGCAAGGGCGAGATATACGAAGATATCGAATATCAGAATCAGGTTGAGGCACATGCCGTCTATGATTTGCTGGAAAAAGAGGTTGTACCGACCTTCTATGATCAGGGCAGCGATGGGGTGCCACGAGCATGGGTTGCCACCATGAAGGCATCAATGCAGAGCCTTTGTCCGATGTTTTCTACGGATCGTATGGTTCAGGAATACGCCGTACATTCGTATATTCCGGCGTTTACGCAGTGGAAACAACTGATAAATGACGATCTGGCACTGGCTCTTGATCTCGCGCGCTGGAAAGAGCGCGTTTTCAAGGCTTGGCCGCAGGTACGCATCGTACATGCCGAAGCGAATGTGACAGATGCCGTGGCGGTCGGAAGCTTAGTCCCTGTTTCAGCCGGTATTGACCTTGGAAGCCTCACTGTAGATGACGTTTCGGTGGAAGGATATTTCGGGGTGCTGGACTCGACCGGAACTATTCTGGGGGGAGAAACCGTTCCGCTTGAGATGACGCGCGAACTCGGCAACGGAATGTATGAATTCAACGGGTCTCTGGAGTGCCGTTTCTGCGGGCGGCATGGCTTCATGCTGCGGGTCATGCCACAGCACAAAATTATGGGTAACATCTACGAGCCAGGCTACCTGCTCTGGGGGTAACATGGCAAATAGCCGGGGGCGTAAATTCGTTACTGCTAATCCACAAAAATTGCGATATAGTTTCAACGGCACATAGTAACGATGGCAGCTAATTACAGGCAAGACCTCCGAGGTCTTCTCTTTGGAGCCCATATTGCCAACCCCACCCACCACCATAACCAATAAATACCGCATACCCATCCTCCTGGCCCTTGTTGTCGCCGGCCTGGCGGGCAACTATTGTAACTTTCAAATCTTCCTCAATATCGATTTCCTCTTCGGCAGCATCTTTGCCCTGCTGGCGCTGCAACTCTTCGGGCTTGGCCGGGGCATTCTGGCGGCAGCCATTATCGCCGGCTATACCTATTTCCTCTGGAATCACCCCTACGCCATCATTGTTATGACCGCCGAGGTGGCGACCGTCGGTTGGCTGATGGGGCGCAGTAAGATTGGGATGGTGCTGGCCGATACACTCTACTGGCTCTTAATCGGCATGCCGCTGGTCTACCTTTTCTACCACGTCGTCATGCATATTTCTTCCAGTGGTACTTACATAGTCATGATCAAAGAGATGGTGAACGGCATCGCCAATGCTTTGGTCGCCCGGCTGATTTTTACCTGTTTTGCTCTCCGGTCGCGCTCATTGCTGACGTCGTACAGCGAAATTGTCTATAACCTGCTGGCTTTTTTCGTGTTGTGTCCGGCGTTGATCATGCTGGCGGTTAACAGCCGAACCGATTTTGCCGAAACAGATCACCATGTTCGGATAACGCTGGTTCAGAACAGTCAGCGCGTGGATCAACATTTTGATACCTGGGTGGAGAACAGAAAAACCGCCATTGTCAATCTGGCAGAGATGGCTGCTTCCAGGTCCCCGCAGCAGATGCAATCCTCTTTGGAACAGGCAAAGAGGTCGGATGCCAATTTTTTGCGGATCGCGTTGTTGGACAGAGAAGCAACGACCACCGCCTTCTACCCGCTGGTCGACGAACTGGGACAGAACAACATCGGCAAAAACTTCGAAGATCGCCCCTTCATTCCGTATCTCAAGCGGACACTCAAACCGCTGCTCTCCGAGGTGTACGAGGGGAAAATCGGCATCCCCAAACCGGTTGTCGCGATGATTGCGCCGGTAGTCATTGGTGGAGAATACGGCGGCTATGTCGCCGGTATTCTGAGTCTGGAGCAGATACGGGAGCACCTCGACAAGAGCTTGGATGCACATATCGCGTTCTACACACTGCTGGATAAAAACGGCACCGTCATTATGACCAACCGCACCGATCAAATGGTCATGACACCCTTTGTGCGCGACAAGGGGACGCTCACTCGTCTTGATGATGGGATCAGTCAGTGGGCGCCGGTTGTGCCACCCAATACCCCTTTTTTCGACCGCTGGCAGAAATCGTTCTATGTTGTGGAAACCACCATCGGCAACCTGGCCGAATGGAGGTTGATCCTGGAGCAGCCGGTGGAGCCATTCCAGAGGACGCTCTACGAAAATTATACTGACAAGCTGACCCTGCTGTTCCTGATTCTACTGCTGTCGCTGGCTCTGGCGGAATTCTTGAGCCGCAAGACTGTTGTCACACTAAGACAGCTTCGCTCGCTCACGTACGAGTTGCCGGTCAGGCTGGCGACAGAGGGCAAAGAGATCGCCTGGCCAGAAAGTGGAATTACAGAGGCACATCACCTGATCAATAATTTCAGGGAGATGGCGGATTCTCTGTCAGAGCAGTTTATTGAAACCAGGCAGATCAATGCATCACTGGAGCAGCGGGTTGAGGAGCGGACGTTGCAGGTTGAGCAATTGGCAAACGAGCAGCGGATCATTTTAAACACCATGCCGATCGGCGCGTGTTTTCTCAAGGAACGAACGGTGCAATCGGCCAATCCTGCCTTCGATAAAATTCTCGGCTACGAAGCCGGAAAAACGTTGGGTATGAATACCTCTGAGTTCTATCGCGACATCGAAACATATGCGTGTGTTGGAAAAGAGGTGTATACAGCGGTTGCCAACGGTGAAATCTACACGACAGAGTTGGAGCTGAAAAAGAAAGATGGCTCTCCGGTCTGGTGCAGTATGGTGGGCCAAGCGGTGAATGCGGAAAAGCCTGATGACGGTATTATCTGGATAATTCAGGACTTCACCGAGCGCAAAATGGCTGAAGAGAAGCTCAGAAAGTCCGAGGGACTCTATCACTCACTGGTTGAGACATCGCAGGATCTGATCTGGCAATGTGATGCCGAGGGTAGATATACCTACCTCAACCTGGCGTGGGGAAATATCCTTGGATATGAACTGGATGAGATGCTTGGGAAGAAATTCAGCGATCTCCAGACCACTGCAAGTGCCGCGAGGTCCCTGATAGAGTTCAACCGGTTATTGGAAGGCAATTCGGTCAATAATTTTGAAACCACGCATACAGGAAAGTCCGGCAACGAAATACATCTGGTGTTCAATGCCCTTTTTATGTGCGATGAAAACGGAGAGATCGTCGGCGCGAGCGGTACGGCGTACGACATCACACAACGCAAGCAGATTGAAGAGGAATTACGGCAAGCCAAAGCTGCTGCCGAGACGGCCAACATCGCCAAGAGCCGCTTCCTGGCTACCATGAGCCACGAGATCCGTACGCCGATGAACGGGGTCATTGGCATGGTCGAACTGTTGCAGCATACCAAGCTGACCCCGGAACAGTACGAATACGCCGAAAGTGCCAAAAACTCCGGAATCGAACTGGTGCACCTGCTTAACGATATCCTCGACCTCTCTAAAGTTGAAGCAGATAAAATAGAGCTTGAACCATCCGAATTTGATCTGCAAACGATGATTTCAGATGCCATCAATCTCATGTCCCTTCAAGCCCGCGAAAAAGGGGTGAAACTTACCTCAACGATAGATGCTGATGTTCCAACGGCTTTGAAGGGTGATTTCGGACGCCTGCGCCAGATCATTACCAACCTTGTCGGCAACGCCATCAAATTCACCCCCAAAGGCACCGTATCACTTCAGATCCGGAAAGATACGGAAGATGACAACTCCGTTACCCTCCGCTTTCTGATCCATGACAGCGGTATCGGCATTGCGGTCAACAAACTGGAACATATATTCGAACCATTTACCCAGGCTGATAGTTCTACGACGCGCACCTATGGCGGCACCGGACTGGGGCTGGCGATATGCAAACGTCTGGCAGAGCTGATGGGAGGAAGTATCGGAGCTGAGAGTACCGAAGGGCAGGGCTCCACCTTCTGGTTCACCGTTGTCATGGAGAATCAGATGGGGGTGAGTGACGCAGCCATCAGAGTAGACAGTGGCAATTGCCCCCCTACCCTAAGCCTTCCCAGCGAGGGGGGAGGGGACTTAAACCGTCAAGGAGGGAAGAGTCTTGGCGCTAACGCAATCCGCATCCTGTTGACCGACGATGACCCGAAAGCACAGAAAATTGTGCCCAGACTGCTGAAGAGTTACGGCTATCAGGTAGATGTGGCTGGTAATGGTAAAGAGGCGTTGCGGGTGCTCGAAACTGACGACTATGCTCTGGTACTGATGGACTGCATGATGCCGGAAATGAATGGCTACGAAGTCACCGCCGTTATTCGTGATCCGGGTTCAGCCGTGCGTCGGCATGACATCCCGGTAATTGCCCTCACCGGAAACGCCATGAAGCAGGACCGTGACCAATGCATCGCTGCCGGAATGAATGATCATCTTCCCAAACCGCTGAATCTGGTTGATTTGCTTGCAAAACTGGATATCTGGTTGAAGGGTGGAACCGAGGTGGGATCGGGATAACCGGTCGATGGTTGTAACGCCACTGGAGATCACTGCCCATCGGTACAATTCTGTGCAGGGAGGGGGGCTGTCATGGTGGTAAATTCGAACAGAGATTATTTCTAAAACGGTCTTTCGGCCTAAGGCCGCGCTGACGTACCTGCCTATGTAGTCGGAAATTGCGGGTTTTTCAGTGCTCCGTTAGTATGTTTATTCAGGAGCTACCTATGACTACCGCAGTACCAACCAACACCGCCATACCCACTAAATACAGCATACCCGTTTTACTGGCCCTTATCACCGCCGGCCTGGCGGGAAACTATTTTAATTTTCAGATCTTCCTCAATATATACTTCATCTTCGGCAGTATCTTCGCTCTGCTGGCACTGCAGCTCTTCGGGCTTGGTCGTGGTATTCTGGCAGCCGCCATGATTTCCAGCTATACCTATGTCCTGTGTAATCATCCCTACGCCTTCGTCATCATGACCGCCGAAGTGGTTGTGGTCGGTTGGCTGATGGGGCGCAGCAAAATGGGGTTGGTGCTGGCCGATACACTTTACTGGCTTATAGTCGGTATGCCGCTGGGCTACCTGTTTTACCACGTCGTCATGCATGCTCCTCCAGGTACTACGTACATCGTCATGGTCAAAGAGGCGGTGAACGGTATCGCCAATGCCCTGGTCGCCCGTCTGCTTTTTACCGGATATGCGCACCGTTCACGTATGTTGCTCATCTCATATCGTGAGATCGTCTACAATCTGCTGGCTTTTTTCGTATTGTGTCCGGCGCTGATCATGCTGGTGCTTGAAAGCAGAGCCGATTTTGCCGAAACCGACCGGCAGATTCGTACGACGCTGCTGCAAGAAAGTCAGCGTGTCGATCAACATTTAGAAACGTGGGTGGAAAACAGGAAATCTACCAGTGTAAATCTGGCAGAGATGGCTGCTTCAAGATCCCCGCAACAGATGCAACCCTTTCTGGAACAGGCAAAGAAGTCGGATGCCAATTTTTATTATATCGGGCTTCGGGACAGAGAAGCGACAACCACCGCCATCTTCCCGCTGGTCGACGAGCTGGGACAGAACAACATAGGTAAAAACTATGCTGATCGTCCCTACATCCAGTCGCTCAAACGGACGCACAAACCGATGCTCTCGGAAGTAGTCATGAGCAGGGTCGGCACCCCTATGCCGAGAGTCTTGATGCTTGCTCCGGTAGTCATTCGGGGGGGGGATGGCGGTTTCGTCGCCGGCGCCTTGAACTTGGAGCAGATACAGGAGTACCTCAGCAAAAATTCGGATCGCAATGCCACGCGCTACACACTGATTGATAATAAGGGCAACGTCATTATGACAAACCGCGCAGATCAAAAGGTCATGTCACCCTTTGTGCGCGGCAAAGGGACACTCAGCCGTCTTGAAAAAGGGATCAGCCAATGGGTGCCGACCGTATCTTCCAACACCCTTTTCTCGGAACGTTGGCAAAAATCGTTCTATGTCGCGGAAACCACTATCGGCAGCAAGTCAGAATGGCGATTAATTATGGAACAGCCAGTGGCGCCGTTTCAAAAAGTGCTTTTCAGCCACTATACCGACAAGCTGACTCTACTGTTTCTGGCTCTACTTCTGTCGCTGGCACTGGCTGAATTGTTGAGCCGGCAGATGGTTGTCACACTGGGGCAACTCCGTACGCTCACGTACGAGTTGCCGGTCAGGCTGGCGACAGATGGCGCAGGGGTTAATTGGCCTGAAAGCGGTATTAAAGAGGCAAATCACCTAATCAATAATTTTAGGAAGATGGCGGACTCACTGTCGGCACAGTTCTCTGAGGTCAGGCAGATCAACGAATCACTGGAGCAGCGGGTAGAAGAGCGGACTGATGCGTTGCGTGCCAGCGAGGAGCACTATCGCCTGATGACGGAGGATGTCTCTGATGTCGTCTGGAAGGTGGACAGTGATCTTCGTTTTACCTATATCAGCCCGGCGGACGAGCGGCTGCGCGGCTACAGAAGCGATGAGGTGATAGGGCGCACATTCTTTGAATATTTTACCGAAGAGGGAATCGAATTAATCAGGGAAAAATTCCGGGAGAGGCAGGAGGTCGGTCAGCATGGAGCGCGGATAGCTCCGGTTACCTTCGACGTACAGCAACGTTGCAAGGACGGCAGATTGATATGGACGGAAATTATCTCCACATCTGAACGTGACGCACTCGGTGCGATTTCAGGGTATCACGGTATAGGCAGGGATATCACCGAGCGGAAGAGGGCCGAAGAAGCGCTTAGAAAGTCAGAGGCGCTCTATCACTCATTGGTTGAGACATCGCAGGATCTGATCTGGCAATGTAACGCTGATAGAGTATATACCTACCTCAATCTGGCCTGGGAGCAGGTCCTTGGTTATGAACTTGATGAAATGCTCGGAAAGAAATGCAGCGACTTTCAAACTCCTGAAAATGCTGCGCGTAACCTGAAAAAGTTCAGCCGGTTAATGGAAGGTCATTCGGTCACCGGTTTTGAAACCACGTATATCGGGAAGTCCGGCCGCGAAATCCACCTGGTGTTCAATGCCCTTTTTATCTGCGATGAAAAGGGAGAGATCGTCGGCGCAAGCGGTACGGCATACGACATCACACAGCGTAAACAGATGGAAAAGGAGTTGCGCCAGGCAAAAGCTGCCGCCGAAGCGGCCAATATCGCCAAGAGCCACTTTCTGGCAACCATGAGTCATGAAATCCGCACCCCGATGAACGGGGTCATCGGTATGATCGAACTGCTGCAGCATACCGAACTGACCCCGGAGCAGCAGGAGTACTCCGAAATTGCCAAAAACTCCGGTTTTGAACTGGTACGCTTGCTTAATGACATACTTGACCTCTCTAAAATTGAAGCAGAGAAGATAGAACTGGAAAAAACCGACTTTGACCTGCGCCCGACAGTTTTAGATACAATGAGCCTTTTGTTACTTCAGGCTCGCGAAAAAGGGGTAAAACTTACCTCAACGATTGACTCTGCCGTTCCAACAACCTTGAACGGTGACGCGGGCCGACTGCGCCAGATCATTATCAACCTTGTCGGCAATGCCATCAAATTCACCCCCAAAGGCGTTATAACGCTTCAGATCCGGAACGAAAACGAAGATGACCACTTCGTCACCCTCCGTTTTCTGGTCCGCGACAGCGGTATCGGCATCGCGGTCGATAAGCTGGAACATATATTCGAGCCGTTCACCCAGGCCGACAGTTCTACGACGCGCACCTATGGCGGCACCGGACTGGGGCTGGCGATATGTAAACGTCTGGTAGAGCTGATGGGGGGAAGTATCGGAGCTGAGAGTACCGAAGGACAGGGCTCCACCTTCTGGTTCACCGTTATAATGGAAAAACAGACAAAAGCTCGCCTCCCGGCCTATCCGATCCGGGGGGAGGAGAGGGGGAACCTTTGCGCTAACGGAATCCGCATTTTATTAACCGAGGACGATCCGAGAGCCCAGAAAATAGTGCCCAAGTTGCTGAAAAGTTACGGCTATCAGGTCGATGTGGCCGCTGATGGTAAAGGGGCCTTGCAGGCACTTGAGAGCAATGACTACGCTCTGGTACTGATGGACTGCATGATGCCGGATATGAATGGCTACGAAGTCACTGCTGTTATCCGTGATCCGGCTTCAGCCGTGCGTCGGCACGACATCCCGGTTATCGCCCTCACCGGAAACGCCATGAAGCAGGACCGTGACCGCTGCATCGCTGCCGGGATGGACGATCATCTTCCCAAACCGCTGATTCTGGACGATTTGCTTGCAAAACTGGAAAATTTACTGAAAGCGTAAAAATACAACTCAAGGTCGGTTTAAACAAAAAGGTTGGTTTTGAAAGTTACTTTGTATTTAAAAAAGAAGGTTTAAGAATAATATTTTTTCCATCGATAATTTCAATCTCGCCTGAGTGGCTTAGTCGTGTCAGCAGCCTGCTCACCGTTTCTCTGGCAAGTGATGCAAAGTCGGCAATCTCCTTATGAGTAAGCTTGAATGGGATAATGATGCCTCGTACATCTTTGATGCCGTAAATAGAACTGATATGGGTCAGCACAGCCCGTACCCTGGTCTCCGCATCAGGCAGTCCGAGTACCCGCAGCATTATCCATGACTCCCTCAGTCTTTCGCAGAGCATGGATATGATCTGCTTTAAGACGTTCGTATCTTTCATGAAGTACTGTTCAAAATCGTTTTTTGAGATCAATCCCACGGTAGCATCCTCCATTGCTATGATTGTCGCTGGCTGGGACTTGCCATCAAGTAGCGTCATCTCTCCAAAAAAGTCCCCCCGCTTACGGATGACCAGGATTTGTTCTTTTCCATCGGCGGATATTCGTACCACTTTGATTTTTCCGGAAAAAACTATGTACATAAAATTTTTAGAATCATCTTCCATGAGGATGATAGAATTCTTTTTGAAAAGTTTCTCTGTAATAATCTGATTAAGTCTGGACTTTTCATCTGGAAGCATGCAGGAAAACATAGGAATATGCTCAAGTGTTTTAAGATGGTTATGGCTGCCTGTTACTTTCATGGCATACCTCTGCAATTGTTAGTAAATTACAAATTATATTCTGCGTTTTTCAGGCAGAAAATAATTTGGCTAACGCACTATCCTGCTTTTTCAGGGTTAGGTGTGTCAGTGCGTTAATTGGTTTTTATCTGATGCTGGGGCGACATGCGTGAGAAAAACGTTCTGAGTCGATCTTTCCATCAGTGACATCCGCCGTTTTGTTCTCATGCTTTTTTTTGTGGATTCTTGTACATCCATTGAATCCGAGAAAAATCTGAACGTGTTTCTTCCACTTTTTTTGGCAACATACATGGCCATATCCGCTTTTTTTAACAGCGTCTCTATTGATGAGCCATGGAGAGGATACACCGCCACTCCTATACTGGTTGTCACATACGTTTGCTGTCCGAGGATATCGAATGGTTCCTGGAAAATTTCCTGCACTTTTTCAGCAAAGGTGATGATATCCTGTACGGTGTCGGCATCGTTAATGATAATGACAAATTCATCTCCGCCCAGGCGCCCCACGGTGTCATACTGGCGCATGCATTTCTGTAGCCCAAGTGCCACTTTTTTCAGAAGAATGTCGCCGGATAGATGCCCCATGGTGTCATTGATGTTTTTGAAATTGTCCAGATCAAGGATCATCAGAGCGATCAGTGTGTTATGACGTTCTTCAAAGGCAAATGCTTGATTTAAGCGGTCAAAGAGCAAAACACGATTGGGCAGGCCGGTCAGGTGGTCGTGGGTGGCTTTATAGCGCAGCTGTTTTTCGACCCTCTCCCGTAAGGTTATCTCCTTGTTGAGCCCTTTGTTTATGGTGCCAAGTTCATTATTCAACATACGTATTTCTTTTTCGGCAAGTTTGAGTTCGGAGATATCGTTCATCGAAACAATCCAGGTGCTGCTGCCAGGGAATCTTTTGACATTCGTATAGACGACCTTTGTATGCCCCTTGGTGTCGACAAGTATTGATTCGAAATGCCGCCGGGGTGTGGATGTGCTATCATCCAGTTGCCGGAGCAATCCCTCTAGTTTTGCACGCTCACTGTCGATAAAAAAATCAGTCCAGCTTCTCAACTTTTCCACTGATTCCTTGGAACACCCAGTCATGTTCTCGAATTGTTCATTTACCATGGTGATGGTTGAATGTTCATCAATCAGCATCATGGCATTGTCACTTACCTCAAATATCGTCCGATAGCGGTTCTCACTGTCTTTTAGCTGGATTTCCAGCTTGTGTTTGGACAGGGCAATCTCGATAGCATTCTGCAACTGATAGATCTCGTATGGTTTGACAAGATAGGCATATGGATCGGTTTGCTTGGCGCGTTCAAATACTTCGTTATCAGAATTTGCCGTTATATAGATAACAGGAATGTCAACCCGAGCATGCACTTTTTGTACTGCGCATATCCCGTCAATTCTACCACCAAGGACAATATCCATGAGAATAATGTCCGGCAGATTCTTCGCGACGCTATCGATGACCTCTTCCCCGCTCTTAACCACATCGGTGATTTGGTATCCCATACGGAGTAACGCCTGATTTAAATGGTGCGCTGCAATGGCATCGTCCTCTGCCAATAGTATTTTTGTATTGGATGTCATGCATCACCTCACGTTCTCCGTTTAAGCGCATGCGACGATTTACCTGTGAAGATTAACTGCAGGGAGACATATTCCTGGCAAACAGGATGGTGCGTTAGCTAAATAGTTTTCTGCCGGAAAAGCGCTTTAAAAAAACGGCGAGGTTTTTACCTCGCCGTTAATCGTCAAAAGAAAGTAGCATTATACAGAAACTCCGCGTCGTTTACCCCAGAAGGCTAATCCGCTTAGACCGGATCCGAGGAGCAGAAGGGTCGCAGGTTCCGGTACCGGTGCGTTGCTGCCATTGGGTGGATTATCTATTGTAGAAGCGTAGGTATGTTCAATGGTGAGTATGGAGGTACCCAACATTAGCGGACCACCGGCTAAAATAGTAACATCCAAAGTTGGTCCGTTCTGCAGATAAAAATAATCATGGATATCAAAATTGGTGGTGTGTAATACCCCGGATGAACTCGCCTCAAGAGTGCCGACATAGACACCTTCCACGTTGACACGATCATTACCGAGGGGGTTAATGGCTGAGATACCCAGCCAAACGCTAAATACGTTAGCATAGGCAGAATCGGGTAAATCGAAATGCAAGGATGCTGTCTCACCAGCCTGCCATTCCGGTAGTAGTGATTGAGTATACGCTTCGGCCTTACCAGACCCAAGGGCCATTAATCCCAAGCATGCTGCGATTAAGATCAGCTTTTTCATGATGTATCTCCTTTTTGGTTTGTAATAACGTTATTTGCAGTTACGTACGGCATGGAGTAACTAATTCACCACCTTTCATTGTAGATGTGGCTCTCTTACTGAATTGAAACGAGAACCTGTCGCTGTAGAAATAAATTCTAACGTGCCCAGATATGCGCTTACCCGGAATGTAAGTGGTAAGTCGTCAATTAGTTTGTCGAATGTTTGATAACGAATAAGCATCAGACGTGCCAAGTTGTAACTAATTGAAATGTATGAGTAGTTTTGTTTCTAATGACTTTTAGAAACCTGATAACCGTAAAGTAGACCGACATTGCGGATAGCAATTCTTTACAAAGTAGGAAATCTGGAAGGTCTTCAGCGAAGTATCATGCCCGATTAACATCGGTCATATTATTTACCATTTATTCCATCCCCTATAAATCCTGCCCCCAGCCAAAGCCATGCCCCGTAAATGCCACATAATCTAACATGCCCATACGTAGATCTGTAACGTACAACATGCCGTATTAACACAAGATATCAGTGTGGAGCGACATGGCACACTATATGTTAACACTCTGGTGTAAAGAAACCGCGATCACGGATGCGCCACGAGTGTTTATACGGACATCCCGGAGGGTACTGATGTGTATGTAAAAATGGTAATCCTGCTGGCAATCATAATGTTCAATTCCGGTTGCACGGGCAAAACCAGTGAGGAACTGTATGCGAGTGGCGTCAAATTGCTTCGAGATGGGAACCCGAACGGGGCAATTGTGCTTTTCAGGAATGCCTTGGAGAAGGATCAGAATCACCTTAACGCTCGTTACCAGTTGGCCAGAGCATATGTCGCGGAAGGGAAGTACGATCTGGCTGAAAAAGAATTTCAGAAAGTAAAACGGCTTAATCCTGCTCAACCGGACATTCAACTCGAGTTGGCAAAGCTTTATAACGGCCAGAGGAAACCGGATATGGCAATCAGTCTGGCTAACGAATATCTGGCGTCGAAACCGGACTCGGCAGATGCCATGGAGGCTATCGGTATTGCATATGGCATAAAAAACATGCCGCAGGTTGCTGAAACATATTTTCTTCGTGCCCTGCAGAAAAATCCCGAGAAACTAACTACCAAGCTGGAACTGGCAGCACTTCAAGTAAAGCAGGGGAAGGCGGTGCAAGCGGAAGCGCTGCTGGAAGACGTCATCAAGAATAATCCTCGGAATTCAAGGGCGAAATATCTTCTGGCCGACGCTGAAATTGCACTTGGCAGGAAGGAAAGGGCTCTCGAGCTTTACAACAAAATTGGAGAAATTAATGGTGCCGACCCGGTTGCACCATACAAGGCAGGGCTTCTGCATTTTGAGATGGAGCATTTTGCCATCGCTGAAACTATTGCAGCGCAACTTATTAAAAAATTCCCTGCAAATGCTGAAGGATACCGCTTGAAAGGGATAGTTTCCTATCGCAAGAAGGATCTCACCGAGGCCATCGCGGCTTTACAAAATGCCAACAAACTCCAACCGACTGTGGCCGGGTATTATTATCTGGGTCTTAGTCTCTATGGCAAAGGAGATCTGGAAAGTGCCCTGAACCAATTCAGGCAGATTATTGATAAAGCTCCATCTTACCATCAGGCCCGGCTTCTTACCGGAATGATTCTATTGCAGCAGAAGCGAGTTGATGACGCGATATCAGAGCTAACGAAACTCCTTAAAACTGATGGTAATAATCCACTGGGGCATAGCATGCTCGGCAACGCCTATATGGCAAAGGGGCTGTATGAAGAAGGGATGAAAGAGCTTGATATAGCAACTAAAATAGAACCCAAGCTTGTCGACGCATATCTTAAGAAGGGGATATTTCACCTTAGTCAGGGAAAAACGGCAGAAGTTGAGGTCGATCTTAAAACGGCGATCCGCGTTGCTCCTGAAATCATCAACACGCGGTTGGCCTTATCTTCCTTCTATGAATACAAGAATGATCGCATCAAAGCACTCGCCACTCTTAACGAGGGTTTAGCCAACAAAAAAAGCGATGCCGTCCTACATTACGGTATGGCCAGGATCATGTTTGCAGATAAGAAGCCTGGCGAAGCACTGCGCCATCTAAAAAAGGCAAAAGAGTGCGATCCCGATGCAGTTGCGCCGTATTTTATTACGGCAAGCTATTATGCCGGCATCCGCGATAGCGGTAAAGCAATGAACGAATATTTGGAAGTTCTTAAAAAGGAACCAGGCAATGTGAAGGCGATGCTGCAGACGGCTGCGCTTCTGGAATCGACCAAACGGGATAACGATGCGCTTACCTGGTACCTCAAAGCCAAGGAGACCAGAGAACCTACGGCCTATCTAGCTTTGGCACGTTATTATGAAAAAAAAGGGAATACGGAAAAACCACTATCAATCCTTGTTGAGGCAAGTCGAATCATCCCTCGTTCGTCCGATATTCTGGAAGAGAAAGAACGATTGTACCTGAAACAGGGAAAATATAATGAGGCCCTTAAAACATGTAACGATATTGAAGTGATCTCGCCGGAACGTGCTATTTCCAGAAGAGTATCTACTTACATGGCAATGAAAAAAATGCCTGAAGCCATAAAGGAGGCAGAACGGGCCATTAGCCTCAAGCCAGACTCTTCGTACGGATACATGCTGCTTGCAACTGTCTATCAGCAACAAAACAACCTCGGCCGTGCCATTGAGACGTTGAAAAGAGGGCTTCTCCGCGATGGAAATAACCCGCAGACAGCTCTTGCGCTGGCGATGTTGTACGCCAAGAGCGGTAACTACCCACAATCTCAAAGAACCTGCGACGAAATTTTACGGATGCGCCCTAATTATGCCCCAGCCTATTTTACTCAGGGAACATTTCTGGAGGCAAAAGGGAATAAGAAGGAAGCTATCAAAAAATATCACGCGGCCTTGGCACAATCCAGTAACTATGCCGCCCCTCTCAATAACCTTGCATACCTGTACCTTGATGGCTATGGAACAAAAGAAGAGGCGCTTCGACTGGCTGAAAGGGCAATTGCTTTGGAGCCTGGAAACCCGGTGATCATGGATACTTTCGGGTTTGCACTTCTGAAAAATAACCGTCATCAGGAAGCCCGCGAGTATCTGGAAAAGGCTTTGGCAATCCTTCCCGGTGATCCAACGATCAATTATCACCTGTCTCTTCTTCATCAGACTTCTGGAGAGAAAAAGTCGGCCAATGGAACGGTTGCAGATATCCCTTCGAGCGGAAAGCTATGAAGCGGGCCAGCAGGTGAGAAAGTTTCTGGTGGAACTCAATTGATGTGGATTGTTTGGTTCTATTCAGTGCGTTTCAAGGAGCATCGATATGGAACAGAATAAAAGGCTTGTTTTACTGGTTGTCTGCGACACCGTAGCAGCCATTCTGGCCATACTGACCGCCATTTCAATCAAATTCATGAATTTCCCAGGCGTAGAGGAAATACAGACGTTTGGAGTGGTAAGGATATCTGTCTTTACTGTAGTTGTAGTTTTCCTGTCATTTCTGGTCGAGATTTACAAAAACCATCATGAGCTGATTGCCAGAGATATTGCTGTTAAGATTGGGGCTTCCCTTGGTGTGTCGTGCTTTCTTTTTTCCTTTATCTCGTATTCAAACAATCTGGGCGAATCCGGCAGCGGGATTCTGGCGTCCGCAATAATTGTCTTCGGTATCCTTCAGTTTATGTGCCACTCGGCATACAGGTTATATGTTAAATGTCAAGGGTTTGCACGTCGTGTCGTAATCCTTGGTGTTGGGGCTACCGCTGGAAATATGGGCGCGCTTATCCCGGAATCCGATGAAAACTATCTACTCTCAGGCTACATCAGATGCTCTGACGAATTGTCCGAGGTGCCACAGGACTGTATTTTGGAAAACAGTGGCGGGATCTACGAAACAGTCAAGCGTGAGAAAGCAGACAAGATTGTGGTTTCGTTATCGGAGCGACGGGGTGTGTTTCCACTCAGCGATGTCATGGCCTGCAAGCTGGATGGAGTCGAGGTGGTTGACGCTCCCTCGTTCTATGAACACGTTACCGGAAAGCTGTTTCTGGAAGGCATTAACCCCAGTTGGATTATCTTTTCCGATGGTTTTAACGTCAGTCAAGTACGCAAGGTTCTCAAAAGAGGTGTGGATGTCCTCTGTGCAACCGTCGGCATCCTCCTGACGGCCCCGTTTCTGCCTCTTGTCGCTTTGGCAATAAAGTTAGACTCTCCCGGTCCGGTTTTCTACCGGCAGGAACGCGTCGGAGAAAGGGAACGAAACTTCTTTCTCTATAAATTAAGGACCATGAGAGCTGATGCAGAAAGTGGCACCGGAGCGGTGTGGGCACAGAAAAACGACTCGCGTATCACCCGGTTGGGTGCTCTTTTTCGCAAATGCCGCATCGATGAACTGCCGCAGTTTTTCAATATACTCTGCGGTGATATGAGCATGGTTGGACCCCGGCCGGAACGCCCTGTGTTCGTCGATAAGCTGAAGGAGATTATTCCCTATTACTCGGAACGTCACTTTGTAAAGCCAGGCGTAACCGGCTGGGCCCAGGTCCGCTATCCGTACGGAGCCTCGGTAGAAGATGCCGTAGAAAAGCTTCGTTTTGACCTTTATTACATCAAGAACCTTTCTTTGACATTTGATTTCATGATCATCCTGGAAACGATTCAGGTGGTCCTTTTTAGGAAAGGAGCGAGATGACGACGTGGCGATGTATGTCCTGTTTTACCGATATCAAACCCGATATCAAACCCGATAGCAAGCTCCGATAAACGGGACAAGTGCGTTAATAGTGTGTTTTCTGCCCATAACTTCATAAAAAATAACTACTCACTTTATAAGGAGATCACGATGAAAAAATGGCTGTTTATACTATTTCTCGGTTTGCTGGTGCTGCCCCCACTGTCTCAGGCTGGTGATTACGTCATTGGGGAGGGAGACATTCTGGATGTATTTGTCTGGGGCATCAAGGAGTTGAATGTTTCGGTCAAGGTAAGGCCGGACGGTAAAATTACCATCCCCGGGATAGGTGACGTAAAAGCATCCGGTTTCACGCCACCGGGACTGCAAAAGTCGCTCGGTGAGAAGCTTAAAGAATTAGTGAAGAACCCCAATGTTACGGTGACGGTCAGAGAAATCACCAACAGCAAGGTATATATCTTCGGCGGCGGGGTCAAATCGGTGGCGTACGACCTGAACAGGAGCACAACACTTCTGCAGTTGTTGTGCAATTTGGGTGATGTCAAGAGTGCCGATCTCAGAAGAGCATACGTTCTCAGAAACGGAAAAATGATCAAGGTAGATTTTCATAAATTGTTTATTAACGGTGATACCAGCGAGGATATGGCTATTGAATCGAACGACTCAATCTATATTCCGCTCCTTACGGATAAGAGCATCTATGTTCTTGGCGCGGTGAATGCTCCAAAATTTATCGAATACCGGGATGGAATGACGGTCATGCAGGCAGTTCTTGAAGCCGGAGGATTCAGCAAGTTTGCCAAGCAGAATGATACGACCATCCTGCGTAACGAAGGCGGTAAGGAAGTAATTATACAGGTAAAGGCAAAGGATATATTGAATGATGGCGACCTCAGTCAGAATTTCAAATTAAAGCCGAACGATTACATCATGGTCAAGGAAAGTATCTTTTAACGAGGTGTGCAGCGTTCTGAATGCCACGTAAAAAAAATGAATCGCGGGGTGACATATGAACAATACAGAGGATTTTGACTACAAAAAATACCTGCAACTGGTCAGTAAAAAGAAATATCTGTTTGTGATCCTTGCCCTCATTATCATGACCGGGGTGGTTATCACCAGCTATCTTCTGCCAGAACGGTATGAGGCCAAAAGCACCGTTTTCATCGAAAAGAGCGTCATTAGTGAACTTGTCAAGGGGATTGCAATAACACCCTCATTTGAGGACAAGCTCAAGGTTCTGGCATACTCACTGAAGAGCCGAACTTTGCTACTCAAGGTGTTCAATGATCTCGACCTGAACGTGAATAAACAGAGCAATGGCCAGCTGGAAAACATGGTCAGGGAGTTTCAGGATAAGACCGACATCAAGCTGAAAGACAAGGAAGGTTTGTTTACCATAACATTTAATAACGAGAATCCACGTCTTGCACGAGATTATGTGAATACGCTCGTTCGCCGCTATATCGAGGAAAATATTACCTCCAAGCGGGAAGAGTCATACGGCGCCACTAATTTCCTTGCGGAGCAGATCAAAACTATTAAGGCAAAGCTTGAAGAGGCGGAAGCCAAGACAAATAGTTATATGAGAGATCACGGAGGCGTGCTTGCTCAGAGCGAAGGTACCGTGCTTGCCGAGGTGGGTTTTGCTCAGCAGAAGATTGATGAACTTGGAATTAGACGTCGTCAACTCGAAAGCATGCAGAGCCTCGCAAAGAATAACGGTCCGCTGAAGTCGAAGCTGGCTATGCTGCTGAAAAAACAACAGGAACTCGGCCTTGTCTATACAGATAGTCATCCCGAAGTTGCCGAGATAAACAACGAAATTGCGGCCATTAAACAGCAGCTTCAATCAGACCCCATGAGAGCGGAACGTGTGGATGCTCCCTCGCTGGAAATAGAAAAAATCACGATGGAGCTGCGTTCACTGCGTGATAGTGAAAATAACCAGCGCCGTTATATTGCCTCAAAGCAGTCTCTGCTCAGAAGTATACCTGCTGCCAGGACCGGTCTGGATGAACTGGAACGGGAGAAGAACAGTCAGAAATACCTTTATGAACAACTTGTGGCCAGATATGGGCAGTCGGAGGTTTCCAAGCAGATGGAGGTGCAGGACAAGTCAACAACCTTCCGAATTGTGGATCCGGCGATACTTCCGACCCAACCGTTCAGTCCGCAACGGGTGAAAATAATCCTGTTAGGTGTCATTGGCGCTCTGGCGGCCAGCTTTGCCTTCCTGGTGCTGCTTGATCAGCTTGATAAGTCCGTACGAAACATCGAATCCCTTAAATCATTGGGTATTCAGGTTCTGGCGGTTGTTCCAACAATTGAAAATCCGATTGAATTAGAGGCGTTACGAAAGAGGGATTACTGGTTTTACGGTATTACAGGAACGTGTTTCTTGCTGATCCTGGCAACAGTTCCCCTTGAGTTGATGCGGTCTCTCTCTCTTGATATTTTCAGCTACGCCGGCATCAAAACGCATTTGATCAATATGACCCTCAAATAGACCAGGCACTGATCATATTACACGATCTGAAAGGAAATAGTATGAGCAGAATAGAAGAAGCTCTTGAAAAAGCGGCAAAAATGCGGGTTGAATCGACCTCTGAGGTATCGGTGAAAAAAACTGGAAGCAAGGTTCATCTGCCGCCGCCAATGACCACTCCGGGCATCACAATGACAAACAAATTGCTTGTGACCGTGAATGACCCGAATACCCAGGCGGCGGAAGAATACCGCAAGTTGAAATCAGTCATCGTGAAAATGACCAAAGAGGGATCTTTTCTGAATATGCTGATGGTGACCAGTTCCATCGGCGGTGAAGGTAAAAGCTTGACTGCCATTAATCTTGCCCTGAGTCTTGCCCAGGAATTCGATCACACCGTCCTGCTGGTGGATGCCGACATCAGAAAACCGACGATTCACAGCTATCTGGGGATAGAAAATTCGGCAGGACTTACGGATTGCCTTTTGGACGAAGTTGATGTCAAGGATGCACTTATCCGCACCGGAATCGGCAAACTATCATTTCTGCCTGCCGGCCGGAGTGTGCCAAATCCCGCGGAAGTCTTTACCTCGCAACGGATGCGGGATTTCTTTCTTGAGATAAAGAACCGCTACCACGACCGTTACATTATCATCGATACCCCACCCGTGCTGCCATTTGCCGAGACGCGCTCATTGAGCACCATTGTTGATGGCATCGTGTTAGTGGCAAAGGAAGGCCTTGTGACATTGCACAATATTGAGGAAACGATGGAATACATCAAAGGAACTCCGCTGCTGGGCATTGTTTACAATGAAGCAGCAACCGAATTTCACAGTGATCGCTACCAGTACTGCCGCGAAGCGTATGCGTGAGAGCATCAAAACCCTGCCACCCATAACCCCTCTCAATCTCCCCTGATCAGGGGGGATTGAGAGGGGTTATGGGGGTAAGGTTTTGCCCTGAACTTTTTAGTAATTCAATAAGGGGACAACTTATGTACGAGGCATTTTTTAACCTTAAGCAGAAGCCGTTCGATCTTCTGCCGGATCCTGATTTTCTGTTCATGAGCAGTTCGCACAAAAAAGTACTTTCCTATCTGGACTACGGCATTCGGGAACGGGTTGGTTTTATTCTCCTTACTGGTGAGGTAGGTTCCGGCAAAACGACCATCATCCGGAATCTTATTAAAAAAAATCTTACCGATGTTGTCCTCTCGAAAATATTTAATACGCGAGTTGATTCGGAACAGTTGATTGCAATGATCAATGACGATTTCGGCCTGCCTGTCCTGAACAAAGACAAGATCACGCTGCTGAGGGATTTGAATACCTTTCTGATTGAACAGTTCGTGAAGGGGAATAAACCGGTACTAATAATCGATGAGGCTCAGAACCTGAACCATGATCTTCTTGAGGAGATCAGGATGCTTTCCAACCTGGAAACCGACAATGCAAAACTTCTTCAGATTATCCTCGTGGGCCAGCCTGAACTGCGCAAAACACTCGCATCGTCAACACTGGTCCAACTACGCCAGCGAATCAGCATCAACTGCCATATTCAGCCACTAAGTCGAATTGAAATTGAACTTTACATCCTGCACCGCCTGGAAAAGGCCGGCGATCGTGAAGCTGCCAGTTTTTCACAGGAAACCATGGATATCATATTTACATACAGCAGGGGAATTCCGCGTCTGATTAACATCATCTGTGATTTTATCCTGCTGGCAGCGTTCGCCGAAGAGACCCGAGTCATCGATGCCGCTCTGGTACAGGATATCATTGGAGACCTGGACTTTGAGTATCATTACTGGGGCAGTGAGTCGTTGGATGGACACGTTATGAAAGTAAAAGATAGCGAAGCACAATCCTCGCCTGGCCGTTCTGAACCGGTGATTTCTGAACTGATTAAGGGCATCAGCGAACGACTTGAAAATATGGAAAGAGAATCCGAATCGTCCAATCAGAAGATGTTTCAGGAAATGGCGGGAAAAATCACCGATCTGGAAAAGTTGATGAAGTCACATCAGGAAAAAACCGGCACGCTTATTCAAAAAATATTCAAAAATAATTCAATCACGGCAGGTGAAAAACAAGGCGAATTATCAAGTGAAGAAACTCCGCAAACTTTAATGGGGAATATGTTCGGTCGCATGTTCAGACTTTGATTTTTAGTATGTTAGAAATTATTTTCTGCTGTTTTGCAGGGAATTAGTTCGTTAACGCACGTATCCCGATTTGTCGGGGCAGTAAGTTCGTAAACGCACTATCCTGCGTTATCATGGCTAAAGTGAGGAATCCCATGCCGACTATGCTAAGAGGAACAATTTTTCTCAGTATCATTTCTGTAGCAACGGTCGCACAGGGAGCTGAATTTGAGCTGCACCCTTCTATAGCTGTCAGCGAGGAGTTCACTGATAACGTTTTCGAGACTAACACCAACCGTATTTCTGATTACATCACGCGGGCTCTTCCGGGGATTGTCATGAGTTACAAAGCACCGGCACTCGCTGCAGATCTCAATTATGTATTTGACTACCGGCACTATGCCAGGAAAACCCATGGAGACGAAATAACACATGCGCTTAGTGCGAAAGGGCACCTGACCGCTGTTGAAAATTTCATATATCTCGACGTGAGCGATGAATATCAGCGGGTTTCGCTGGATGCAACCCGGGATGTGACGAGCGAAAGTCTGTTTCTCAACCAGTCGGACCGCAATATAGTCACCGTTGCGCCGTATGTTACGTTACGCCCAACTGAAAGGATCAAGGTTAAGGCCGGCTATCGATTCACTGACACCCGCTATTTCGGCTCAACCGGTATCGCCGGCTACCAATTCACCGACACCAGCTATTTCGGTTCATCCGCTATCGGTATCAACAAAACTGATCACGTTGCCACGTTGGATGTGGCTTACGAATTGTCCAAAAAATTCAGTTTGACCGCCGGTTACACCTTCACCAGGGAGACGTCTGATATAGATAATCTCAGCCAGCACCAGGCGCTTGGTGGCTTCCGCTACGAGTATACGGATAAATCGTTTGTCTTTGCCCAGGCAGGAAATACCTGGACCAGCTATGACAGTGGCCAGCGCCTCAGTAACATTGCCTGGAATGCGGGGATCACCCATGTATTCAATACGCTTACCGGCACGGTGATTACCGGTGTGAAATATGATGAAGATCCGCTGCGCAACATTATGAAGGAAAGTTTTGTCAGCGGCACCCTTGAGATGCGTCTTAACAGAGGTTCCCTGAGTTTTTCCCCGATGTATTCCGAGTACGTTCTGACCAAAACAGATTCCCAGCTGACAAAGAAATATGGTGCAACGGTACGCGGGCAATACGAGTTAACCCAGAAATTGAACGGTAACCTTGCCGTTACGGCGGAAAAGTACGAGCAGCCAACACTGGGGAGTTACACCAGACGCTTGGAGGTTCATTCAGGACTCAGCTACCTCCTTGCCGAGCAATTGACCGCCTCGCTCTCTTATATTTACGTGGAGTACTATTCGCCAGGCATTGTGTATGACAACCGGCATGTCAACCGCGCGATGGTTGAAATCAAGAAAACATTCTGAGGTGCTGGATGATTAATGCCCTGACCATAGATGTTGAAGACTATTTCCATGTGACCGCTTTTGAACAGCAGATCAAGCCATGGGAATGGGATACATATCCGCTCCGGGTTGAGGGCAATACCCTGCGCATCCTTGACATGCTGGACGAATTTGCATTACGGGCAACGTTCTTCGTGCTGGGGTGGGTAGCAGAGCGAATTCCTGCGCTGGTGAAGGAAATCCACCGCCGGGGGCACGAAATAGCCTGCCACGGATATGGGCATCAGCTCATATATCGTCTCACCCCGGAAGAATTCCGGGATGATATATCCAAAGCAAAAAATATTCTCGAAGATCTCTGCGGAGAACGAGTGCAAGGGTATCGGGCCCCGAGCTATTCAATCACGACAAAGTCGCTCTGGGCGCTGGACATTCTTGTAGAGGAGGGGTTCTCTTACGACTCCAGTATTTTTCCAATTACTCACGATATTTATGGCATTCCGGGAGGAAAACGATTTCCACATGAAATATCGACTCATGCCGGAAATATACAGGAATTCCCGATATCAACTTACTCTCTCAATGTAGGGCTCTGGAAGTCTCATATACCGATAGCAGGTGGCGGATACCTGAGGTTTTTTCCTGCGGAATTGGTCTCTCGAGCAATCTATTTTATTAATGCCAATGAAAAACAGCCGGTAATTGTTTATTTTCATCCGTGGGAGATTGACCCCCAGCAGCCGCGCATTCAGGCGGGATTTAAGTCGAGTTTCAGACATTATCTCAATCTGCAGCGGATGGAATTAAAAATAAGACACCTGTTGACTAAATTTAATTTTTCACCTGTTAAAGAGTGCTTGTTGAATACCACCTTGTCTGCCCCAAATCTAACAATGTAAACTTTTGTAACTATCTACTCCTCCCCACCGTTGTTACGGCTTCCACGACATTCCAGGCTTTAAGGCCATTTATCTGCTCCACGTGTAATTGATAAAACAATTATAACTAGCTGTTAATACTAAATAAAATATTGGCATTAATCGTGCAATCAATTAGCTGTTGGTGCTGTTTGCGTTACTTAATACTTGAGACTGGATTTCATTATGGTAATGCGTATTGGAAGAACTCTGCCCCCAGCAGCGTCGCCGTTGCGTCTTAAGGATATTGCGTCGGGGGTTTCAGTAATCTTTGAAGGTGAGGCCGCAGCCAGGAGATTAGAGGATGAGCTCAAATCATTTTACCAGGTCAGATACTGTTTTGCGGTTTCCTCAGGCAAGGCGGCCCTTGTCCTTATACTTCAGGCACTGCATCAGATACACCCGGAGAAGGATGAAGTCCTTATACCTGCTTATACCTGCTATTCCGTTCCATCTGCGATAATAAAGGCAGGTTTCAAGGTTCGATTATGCGACATGGCCCCAGGTACGCTAGATTTTGATTTCAGTCGTATCGTGGAGGAATTGGAAAATCCCCATCTTCTCTGTGTGATTCCCACTCATCTGTTTGGTATTCCGGCAGATGTGGAACGCTTAAACACACTGATAAGCCCGCGCGATATATTCGTACTGGAAGACGCCGCCCAAGCGATGGGGGGCGGATGGAACGGAAAGAAAATAGGAACTCTGGGGGATGTTGGGCTGTTCAGTATGGGTCGTGGAAAGGCCTTTTCCACCGTAGAAGGTGGCATCATTTTGACAGATAACGATATGGTAGGGAGAAAGCTTGAGAAACAATTGGCCACTATTAGCAGGTATGGGGCCATGGACACATTGAGGCTGTTTTTTAATGCCGTTGCACTGTCGGTTTTTATCTACCCGTGGATATACTGGCTGCCGAAATCGTTACCATTTTTGAGATTGGGCGAAACACATTTCAATCCATCCTTTCCAATCAAGAGGTTGTCATCATTCCAGGCAGGGATGGCAAAAAAATGGAGTACAGCAATTACCAGACTCAAGGCAGCTCGTTCGGTAAATGCCAATAAAATTGCCGGATACGGGATAAAGCTTCCGGGTGTCTGCAGGGGAACAATCCCGGATTTAATCAGATTTCCCGTGTTGGTTGCAGATACTGAGACCAAAAAAAAGATACTCCAGAAAAGTGAGAGGATGGGATTGGGAATATCAGACGGTTACCCAGATTCGATTGATGGCATCGGTGAACTCTGGGACCTTCCCGGTGGAAATACGTTTCCAGTGGCAAAAGATATTGCCGAAAGAATAGTTACTCTGCCCGTGCATCCGTATGTGAACGATGAAGATGTCAGAGACATTGTGCAGTTATTTCAAGAGAGATCTTATGTCGAAAAATGACAAGATAAAAATAATGATACTTATTGTGCTTTGGGTTGTAACTTTTTATCCGCTCTACCCGGAGCTTGTCCATGAATGGTTAGGTAATTCAGACAATTCCCACGCCTTTATTGTCCCCTTTATAGCGATGTATTTTGTTTTGCAGAGAAAAAACGCGCTGCAATTCGCGCGAGTCTCGACGTCTATATGGGGATGGTGGCTTCTGGCGTTAAGTCTGCTTGCCTATATTGTAAGTAGTGCGGGTGGGGTTGCCTTTCCTGCGAGAGTAGCTATGGTGACATCCCTTTTCGGGCTTGTCTGGTTCTGTCTCGGGAAAGAATTTATCCAAAAGCTCGCTTTCCCCATCGCATTCCTGCTCTTCATGGTCCCCGTACCATACTCTTTGATAAGTCTGGTCTCCCTGCCACTACAACTGATGGCGACTGATGTTTCTGCAGCACTCATAGGAAACTGTTCAATACCGGTCTACCGGGAAGGAAACATGCTTTATTTTATTCAGACTCAGCTGGAGGTTGCTGAGGCATGCAGCGGAATCAGATCGATCATGTCGCTAACGATGATCAGCCTTATATTCTGTTTTTTATCCAGAGATGGCTGGTGGAGAAGAGCCATTCTCGTTATTGCCGCAATTCCGATTGCCATTGTGGCGAATATATTTCGGGTGACGGGTACTGGAGTGCTGGCTCACTTTTACGGGGACGGTGTAGCAAGGGGCTTTCTCCATGAATTTTCAGGGATAGCCATATTCGTTTTTGGCTTTGCAGTGCTATTTGCGGTTTTCTTTCTCGTAAACAGGAACGTAACCAATGATATCCAATAAAACATACGGAATATGTCTTGTAAGCCTGCTTGCTACATTGATGATCACGGGCTTGCTGTCCCTGCGTCCAACTCCAGTTATTGCTCGTACTAATCTTGAATACTTGCCGATGGAAATTGGGGGATACAGAGGTACGGATGATACCTTTCCGGAATCAGTGAATCGCGAACTTAATGCCGACAAACAGCTTTACCGGCATTATCGTTCCAGTGACGGTAGTCAGCTCGATCTGTATATCGGCTATTACGGCACGGCCAAGGGGGGGCGGACAGGGCATAATCCCTATGCGTGTCTGCCCAGCGCCGGATGGGCAATAGTCGATTCTCGAAAAATTAGAATACGTCAACCGAATAACACTTCAGATACGGAGTTAAATTACGTTCAGGCCCGCAGGAACGGAGTCAATACCGTTATGGTTCATTGGTATCAGACTGCGGGTTCAACAGTGATGTCGACCGGAATCCAGCAGAACATCAAAAAGTTTTTGGGTCGCATTCTTCGTAATCGCAATGATGGTGCTTTTATACAGATTACGTCACAGGTTCCTAATGAGATGGTGGCTGGCGCCAAGACAAAGACTCGAAATTTTGCGGAGAATGTTATTCAGCTTCTCCCAAAATTTTGGCCTGTCGAACAATAGTAGCGGTTTATAGTCCAGATAGACCTTCACGTGAAAAGGGGAGCAAAATGAAAGCGGTGATACTTGCGGGGGGATTCGGAACCCGGATCAGCGAGGAAAGCAGCACGAGGCCGAAGCCGATGGTTGAAATCGGCAACAAGCCTATACTCTGGCATATCATGAAGATCTACTCAGCCTATGGCGTTAATGAGTTCATCATATGCTGCGGGTACAAGGGGTACGTTATCAAGGAATACTTTGCAAACTACTTTATTCATCTGGCCGATGTCATGTTCGACATCGGGAACAACAGTATGGAAGTTCTTAAGAACGGTGTCGAGCCGTGGAAGGTTTCGCTGATTGATACCGGAGAAAAGACAATGACCGGTGGACGTATTAAGATGGTCAAAGATCTGATCGGTGATGAAACCTTTTTTCTCACATATGGTGACGGCGTCGCAAACATCAATATTGCGAAGCTTCTGGAATTTCATCAACAGCAAAAAAACCTTGCTACCCTGACTGCGGTTCAGCCGCCGGGTCGTTTTGGCGCGTTCAGGCTGGATGACAACGAAGACAGGGTTTCCTCCTTCAAGGAGAAACCAAAGGGTGACGGCGCATGGATAAACGGTGGTTTCTTCGTACTTGAACCAGGTGCGATCGACTACATTGAAGACAACATGACTGTCTGGGAACAGGAGCCGTTGCAGGGTCTGGCCCGTGACGGGATGCTTTCGGCTTACAGGCACGATGGGTATTGGCAGTCGATGGATACCCTCCGTGACAAAATGGTTCTCGAAGAATTGTGGGAAAATGGAAAGGCCCCCTGGAAACTCTGGTAGTTTCCTGATCTGTTTACTTCAAGAGTCGGAAGGAAATAAAAATGAACATCGTCATAGCTGGAAATTTAGGGTATGTGGGATCGAGTGTTGTAAGGAGATTGCGCACGTCTTATCCCGACGGAAAACTGACGGGTATCGACATGGGATTCTTTTCCGGCTGCATTACCAATCCGGATTTTTTGGCGGAATGCATGATGAATGAACAACGGTACAACGACATCAGAACCGTGCAGGAAGAACTATTTGAAGGTGTCGATCATGTGGTGCATCTGGCCGGGGTTTCCAACGACTCGATCGGGAACCGTTTCGAGGCTGTAACGTATGACATTAATTATCAGGCCAGCATCTCCCTTGCAGCCAAAGCCAAGAGGGCAGGGGTGAAGAGTTTCATCTTCGCTTCGAGCTGCAGCATCTACGGTTTCGCCCAGGATGGGGCAAAACTGGAAGATTCTTCTCTTGATCCGCTTACAGCGTATGCGAAATCAAAGGTCATGACGGAAAAGGCTCTGGAAAAGATGGCAGACGGGAACTTCAAGGTCACATGCCTGCGTTTTTCAACCGCGTGCGGGATGAGCGACCGTTTGAGGCTCGATCTCGTATTGAACGATTTTGTCGCAGGCGCAGTCACCTCCAAAAAGATCACGATTCTGAGCGACGGCACCCCCTGGCGTCCCCTGATAAACGTTAAGGATATGGCACGTGCCATAGACTGGGCCATTACCAGGGAAACGGCCGATGAGAGGGATTTCCTTGCCATCAATGTCGGCTGCGATGAATGGAATTATCAGGTCAGGGACCTGGCGGAAGCAGTTGCGGCCGTGATTCCGGGTGTTAAAATTGAAATTAACCAGAACGCGATGCCGGACAAGCGTTCCTACAGAGTGAATTTCAGTCTCTTCAGGAAACTGGCGCCGGACCATCAGCCCCAGGTCGATCTGAATTCCACGATAAGGGAACTGGAAACCGGCTTGAGGACTATTGGCTTCAACGAGGAAAATTTTAGGAATAACCCCAAATACATACGGCTATATACCTTGAACATGCTGTTGGATAAAGGTCTTATAAATGACAAATTAACCTGGTGTTGAGACGAAAGAGGACGAAGGGAGTTGATCATGGAAAATCCGAAATGCAGGTTATGCTCATCGAATTTGGTGAATACTTTTGTGGATCTGGGCACATCTCCGTTGGCTAACTCGTATCTTGCTTCGGAACAGCTTAATGAAACGGAGCCTTTTTATCCATTGCATGTTTATGTATGTAACAGCTGTTTTTTGGTGCAAATCCCGGAAATTCAGACTCCCGAGCAGATATTCAGCGATTACGCCTATTTTTCGTCATACTCCGAATCATGGCTTAACCATGCAAAGGCGTATGTCGAAAAAATGATCGAAACGTACAACATCGATGAGTCATGCCAGGTTATCGAAATAGCGAGCAACGATGGATATCTCCTCCAGTATTTCAAGGAAAAGGGGATTCCTGTCCTGGGAATCGAGCCGGCAAAAAACGTTGCGGTTGTTGCCCAAGCTGCCGGCATTCCCACAATAACCAGGTTTTTCGGAGAAACAACTGCAAAGAATTTGGTTGCCGAAGGATATCAGGCCGATCTACTCCTTGGGAACAACGTGCTTGCCCATGTTCCTAACCTGAACGATTTCATAAGAGGGTTGAAGATTGCGCTCAAACCGCATGGAATCATAACCATGGAGTTTCCCCACCTGTACTGCCTGATGGCGGAAAACCAGTTTGACACAATTTATCACGAGCATTTCTCTTATTTCTCCTTTCTCTCGGTAGAGAGGGCATTTTCCACACAGGGGCTTCGCATATTCGACGTTGAGAGGCTGCCG
>Ga0209430_1000328_pt1 | contig 51519 bp, 50 predicted proteins | sample BarGraIncub1133A_FD_184504 | JGI IMG/M metagenome (GOLD analysis project Ga0209430, IMG submission 184504) | Arctic peat soil microbial communities from Barrow, Alaska - Barrow Graham LP Incubations 11-33A (SPAdes) (version 2) | ecosystem: Environmental > Terrestrial > Soil > Wetlands > Peat... | reverse complement strand
GCGCTGGGTGTACGTGCCCTTGGCCTGGTCGGTCAGCCACTGCGCCGACACCTGGACGACGGCCGTGTTCTTGTCCTTGGCATCGGGGGTCGTCTTGACGATCTTGAGGTCCTTGAGACCCGGCTTGTCGCCGGCGAGCTTCTTGGCCTCGGTCGCCTGCTTGGCGAAGGCGGCGACATCGGTCGTCGACATGGAAGCGTGCGTCGCATTGTCCAGGATCCCCTGCGCGTCGTACGCGGCGAACGCCTGCATCATGCGGGTCACAGCGCCCTCGGGCCCGCTCGTCGCGCTCTTCGGCCACAGGAGGTAGGCACCGGCCGCGATCGCCACGAGCACCACCGCCGCGATGACGGGAACGAGCCAAGCCGGTCGCTTGGACGCCGGGGCCGCGAACGTCCCGGGGAGGGTGGTGGCGGGTGCCACAGATTCGCCGCACTCGGGGCAGACGGCGACACCATCAGCGATAGAGGCGCCGCACTTGTCGCATAGCATCAGTGTGATCTCCTAGCTTCTCGTCTACCGTCGAACACCGACGGGAGTATAGCATCGGCCCCGCGTCACAGACGCTCCGCGCGCGCGTCACCGAATCCCGGAACGGGGCCGAGCCGGCGCATGATCCGCCCCTCGATCGCGCGCTTCCGCGTGACCGGGATCCCGTCGGGGAGCGCGACCCCCGGGGCGATCTCGAGCAGCGGGACAACAACGAACTCACGCTCGAGCATGCGCGGATGAGGCACCACGAACTCGGGCTCCTCGATCGTCTCGTCCCCAAACAAGAGGATGTCGAGATCGATGGGGCGCGGTCCGAAGCGCACGCCATCCTCGCGTCCGAGAACACGCTCGATCCGCTTGCACAGCGCGAGCAATGCCCTCACGTCGATACCTACCTCGATCTCGGCGACCGCATTCGCGTATGCGGGCTGATCGACACCGCCCCAGGGTTCCGACTCGTACACACTCGAGACACCGACGACCGAGACGCCGGGCTCGACGTCCAGAGCGGCGAGTGCGGCCGCCAGGGTCGCGACCCGATCACCGAGGTTCGACCCCAGACCGATGAATGCGCGCGGCACGCCCGTCACCCGCGCAGGAGCACGAAGCACGCGATCCCAATCAGCAGAAGGCCGCCTCCGAGCGCGAGAACGATCGCTCCAGAGGAGGGGCCTGGGGCTGAGAGCCCCTGGAGCCGCTCGTTGTCGGACAGGAGTGGGCCGCCGGGGGCCGATGCCTCCGGCGTCTCGGGACCTGACCCGCTGTCCCACGAGTACGTGACGCCCTGAGGTGCGACGTCTTCGAGGATCTCGCGGGAACGCGAGAGCTGGGACTCAGGCACGATGAGTGCGTACGTCTTCGGCCCCGTTCCTATCCCGGGCGGGAGGAACGCGACCGACTCCCGCGGGTCGTACGGGTCCCAGCCGATCGGAACTCCCTCGGCCTCGAGCGTACGGGCGACCTCGTCGAGGCCGACTATGAGTGTGCCGGTCTGACGTGCCACGACCGCCCAGGCCCCGTCGATCGGCGCACCCGGGCCGGCGGGCATCGGCCCACCGGCAGCCACTGCCTCCTCGGCGAGCCGGAGCGCCTCAGGATCCTCGACGGAGTCGTCGCGGGTCACCTCCGCCTCGAAAGCGGTGAGGAACCCGGCAAGGCCGCCCGACATGAACCCCTGCAGCGGCGTCGGGGCGTCGGAGCCGGCTTGCCCTGTCTGATCGAAGCTGTCCGCTTCCGAGGTGGGCCGGTCTTCGTTCATCGCGCCACTTCCTCCCCTTGGATCGCACGCGTGACCACGAGGGCTTCGACCGTCTCGCGCACATCATGGACGCGAAGTACGGCGGCGCCCCTTCGTGCCGCGTCGACCGCGGCCGCAACGGACCCGGCCACACGGTCGCGAGGCTCGGCGAGGCCGGTCAGCTCCCCGATGAGGCGCTTGCGCGAGACACCGACGAGCACGGGGTATCCGAGCGCCACGACCTCGTCGAGGCGACGGAGCAGCGCCAGGTTGTGCTCCGTGGTCTTGCCGAAGCCGATCCCCGGGTCGACCGCGATACGCATCGGATCGATACCCGCCGCCACGAGAGTCGCGACGCGAGCACGCAGATACTCCGCGACCTCGGCCACAACGTCTTCGTAGTGGGGCTCCTCCTGCATCGTCCGCGGTTCGCCCTGCATATGCATCACGACGAGTCCGGCGCCACAGGAAGTGGCGACATCGATCATCGCGGGATCCGAGAAACCGGTGATGTCATTGATGATCGCAGCGCCAGACGCGACGCAGGCGGAGGCGACCGTCGCGTGACGCGTATCGATCGACACGACGGCTCCTCCGGCGGCGAGGTCGCGCACGACCGCGAGCACCCTCTCGAGCTCCTCGACGATGGGCACCGCTTCGGAACCGGGCCGTGTCGACTCACCGCCCACATCGATGATGTCGGCTCCGCCGGCGAGCATCGCCTGCGCGGATACGATCGCGGCGCGCGGGTCGAAGTTGACCCCACCGTCCGAGAACGAGTCGGGTGTGGTGTTCACGATGCCCATCACGAGCGGACGGCCACGGTCCAGCAGGAACGGACCACACCGCCAGACGCGACCCACTACCGCCCCGCGCCCTTGATCAGGGCCATGGCCTCGGCGCGCGTGGCGGCCTTCGTGCGGAAGATGCCGCGCACGGCCGATGTCGTCGTGACCGCTCCCGGCTTCTGCACCCCGCGCATCGACATGCACAGGTGCTCGGCCTCGATCACCACGATGACACCCTGCGGCTCGAGGAACTCCACGATCGTATCGGCGATCTGAGAGGTGAGACGCTCCTGGACCTGGGGCCGCTTCGCGAAAACGTCGACGACGCGCGCGAGCTTCGACAGCCCGCAGATGCGGCCATCGGCTCCCGGGATGTAGGCCACGTGGGCGCGACCCACGAACGGCAGCAGATGATGCTCGCATACCGAGTAGAGCGGGATGTCGCGCACCAGCACCATCTCCTGGTGGCCTTCGTCGAAGGTCACGGACAGATGCTTTCCGGCATCTTGCGCCAGCCCCGCGAAGATCTCCGTGTACATCTCGGCGACACGACGCGGTGTCTCGAGCAGGCCTTCACGCGACGGGTCCTCCCCGACACCTTCGAGAATGAGGCGCACTCCGGCTTCGATCTTGGCCTTGTCCATGGTACGTCCCTTCCCGCGGCGGCCGCGCGCAGACCCGCGACCCTGTGGGTGACAGCGTACCCGACCGCGGGCCTGCGGATGCGCGCGAGGACCCGGCGGGCCGTGAAGCGGCCCCTAGAACAGGGCGGGCATCTTCACGACCGCAGGACCCAGGACGACGATGATCGTCGCCGGCATGAGGCAGGCCGCGAGAGGGATCACCATCTTGACCGGCGCCTTCTGGGTGAGCTCCTCCGCGTGCTGGCGGCGGCGCAGGCGCAGCTCACCGGCCGGCGCTCGAGCGCCGGCCCTCCGTTGATGATGATCAGAGCGGGCATCAGACCTCGGCGACAGGCTCCGCACCTGCAGGGGTGGAGGGCTCCGAAGGTGCGAGTGCCTCGATCTTCGCGTGATGGCCCCGCTGCGGCTTGGCCTCGCCGGCAGCCTCCGCGGCCGCGTCAGCTTCCGCCTCGGTCACGAGGTAGGCGTCCCAGCGGCCCTCGAGCAGCGCCGCGACTTCGTCCTTGTCGAGCGTCTCGCGGTCGACCAGCGCGTCGGCCATCGCGTCGAGCTCGGAACGGTGCGACTCCAGGATCGCCTTCGCACGTTCGAACGCACCATCGATCAGGGAGCGGACCTCCTTGTCGATCTCGAACGCGATCTCCTGGGAGTAATCGGGAGTGGCGCCGAAGTCGCGGCCCAAAAAGACCTCATGCTGCGGCTCACCGAGCATCATCGGCCCGAGCTTGTCGGACATGCCGTACTGGGTGACCATCGCGCGGGCGAGCTTCGTCGCACGCTCGATGTCGTTGCTCGCTCCTGTGGTCACATCGCCCAGCGCCAGCTCCTCGGCGACGCGCCCGCCGAGCAGCGAGGCCAGATCGTCGAGCATCTCCTTCTTGCTTCCGAGGAACTTCTCCTCTTCGGGGAGATGCCACGTGCTGCCAAGAGAGCGGCCGCGCGGGATGATCGTCACCTTATGGACGGTGTCCTTGCGCGGCAGGAAGTGACCGACGATGGCGTGGCCGGATTCGTGGTACGCGATAACCTTCTTCTCGTCATCGGAGATCAGACGGCTGCGGCGCTCGGGGCCGGCGACCACGCGATCAATCGCTTCCTCGAGTTCGATCATCTCGATCTGCTTGCGGCCGTGGCGCGCGGAGAGCAGCGCCGCCTCGTTCACGAGGTTGGCCAAGTCGGCGCCGGTGAAGCCCGGGGTACGACGAGCAAGGACCTCGACGTCGATGTCGGAGTTGATCGGCTTGCCCTTGATGTGCACCTTGAGGATCGCGATGCGGCCCTTGAGGTCGGGACGGTCGACGACGACCTGGCGGTCGAACCGGCCCGGGCGCAGCAGCGCCGGGTCCAAGATGTCGGGACGGTTGGTCGCGGCGATCAGGATGACGTTGTCCTTGATGTCGAAGCCGTCCATCTCGACCAGCAGCTGGTTGAGGGTCTGCTCGCGCTCGTCGTGACCGCCGCCGAGCCCGGCGCCGCGATGGCGTCCGACGGCGTCGATCTCATCGACGAAGACGATGCACGGGCTCGCGGCCTTGGCCTGCTCGAACAGGTCGCGGACACGGCTCGCTCCGACGCCGACGAACATCTCGACGAAGTCGGACCCGGAGATGGAGAAGAACGGCACGCCGGCCTCGCCAGCCACGGCGCGCGCGAGGAGCGTCTTGCCGGTACCCGGAGGGCCGACGAGCAGCACCCCCTTCGGGATCTTGGCGCCGAGAGCCTGGAACTTGCCCGGGTTCTCAAGGAACTCTTTGATCTCTTCCAGCTCTTCCACGGCCTCGTCGACGCCCGCGACATCCTTGAAGGTCACGCGCGGCTGGTCGCGCGTCATGCGCTTGGCCTTGGCCTTGCCGAACGACATGACCTTGCTGTTGCCGCCCTGCATCGAGTTCATGAAGAAGAACATCACGCCCACGATGAGCAGGATGGGCAGGAGCTGGACTGCGATCGTGACCCACTCGTTCGGTTTCTGAGCGTTCACGTCGAAGAGCTTCGGATACTTGGCCACGAGCTCGGCCATGGCGTTGTCGCCGATGTACGTCGTCGTGAACTGCGACGGCTTCTTGGCGGCCTGGTCGGCATCCGACTTGAAGTAGGTGCCCTCGATGGCCTGGTCGCCCGCGAGGATCGTGGCCTTCACGACGCGCCCGGCGGTCAGCGTCTCATAGAACTGGCCGGTCGTGAGCGGAACGACCGTCGACGTGGACCCGTTGTACGTCGATGCGACGTAGGCCACCGCGGCCAGGATCAGAAGGTACAGCGCGACGGTGCGGACGTTGCGATTCAAACGAAAGACCTCCTCGCGAGGTGCAGGTTATAAAGGCAGACAGGTCAGTCCTGGTACGCAGCCGGCCGGAGTACGCCGACATACGGCAAGTTACGGTAGCGCTCGGCATAGTCCAATCCGTAACCGATCACGAACTCGTCGGGCACGGAGAACCCGATGTACTTGCATGAGATGGGTACCCGCTGCTTGCCCTCTTTGCTCAGCAAGGTCACAACTTCGAGGCTGGCCGGCTTGCGGCTGGCCAGGTTCTTCAGCAGGTACTTGAGCGTGAGCCCCGTGTCCAGGATGTCCTCGACCACCAGGACGTGGCGCCCCTCGATCTGTTCGTCGAGATCCTTGAGGATCCGGACCACACCCGAGGACTTGGTCGACGAGCCGTAACTCGAGACCGCCATGAAGTCGAGCTCGACGGGGATATCGATCGCTCGCGCGAGGTCGGCGACGAACAACACCGCGCCGCGCAGGACGGCCACAAGCAGCACCGAATCGCCCTCGTAGTCCCGGCTGATCTGCTGACCGAGTTCGGCGACCCGCTCGCGGATCTGCTCCTCGGAGATGATCACTGATTCGACGTCGGGATGGATCACGTGGAGGTCTCCCTCATTTTGGCTCGTGGCGTCCACTGCAGCAGGACCGCCCGAGAGCTTGCCGGTCCGATCCGGTATTCCTCGCTCATCCTGACGCCCGCGACCCACACGATGCGCTGCCCGTCTCGAACGACCGGGACGGTCTGTCGCAGTCTCGCGGGCACTTTCGCGTCCGTGAGCATGTCCTGCAGCTTTCGGCTGCCGTCCATGCCCAGCGGGCGCATCCGGTCTCCGGGGCGGACGGAGTCCACGAGGAGCCCTTCCCGTATCGCGCTCGCATCGATGAGCGCGCTGTTCGGGCTGGAGTCGAGTCCGTCCGTGCCCATCGCCAAAGCGGTCAAAGTGCCCGCATCGCCGAAGTCGACCGTTCCCGGGACAGAGAGCATAGAGGGTGCCAACGGCCCGACAGTGCCCGCGTCTCGGGAAATGACGAGTGTACCGTACTCGGCGAACGCTCGCAGCCCACCGGGAAGGTCGCGCGCGAAACCCGGTTCGGCGAGTCCGTCCACCAAGGCTTCGATATGGTCGAACTCGAGACGGGACATCTCCGGATAGGCCTCGAACAGCGCGCGGCGAAGCATCCGGCGCGCGAGCGGACGGGGCAGGCCAGCCGAGGCGGCCCCGTCGACGCGCAGATCTCCGCCGTCCCGGCTGACGCACTCTTCGACCAGTGCGGCCGCCATCTCGTCCAGCAGAGCGCCCTCGTCCCCGAGCACCGTCATCGTTCTCGCGACGGCCTCACCGAAGCGGGGGTTGAGGTCACGCAGCAGCGGGACCAGCTCGGCGCGGACGCGGGCGCGGACGCGGGAGACGTCGAGGTTGGTCGCGTCCTCGCGCCAGCCCTGGCCCAGCCCGGTGAGATACGCGACCACGTCGGAGCGCGAGCAATCGAGCAGCGGTCGGACCACGCGCCCGCGGCGGTACGGCGGCGAGACCAGCCCGGCCACGCCCGTACCCTGCGCCAAGCGCATGAGCAGCGTCTCCGCGCGGTCGTCCCGCGTGTGCGCGGTCGCGATGCGACCGTTGGCCGGATCCGCTCCCGCCTCACGGCAGCGCACATCGAGTTCCTCTTCTGCGAAGCGATAGCGGACGCGGCGCCCGGCGTCCTCCAGATTGAGTCCGGCTTCACGCGCGTAGGCGGCGACGTCGTAGCGGACCACCCGGCATTCGACGCCGAGGCGCCCGCACAGCTCGACGACGAAGGCCGCGTCACCATCCGCGGCCTGTTCGCGCAACAAGTGATTGATGTGCAGCACCATGGGCATCAGCGGACCGAACGCACCGCTCGCCACCGCGCGCAGCAGGGCCACCGAGTCGGCGCCGCCCGAGACCATGACCACGGCCGGCGCGCCGGCCGGGAACATGAGGCGTGTCGCGGCCGTCGCAGCGGCCTTCTGTGCAAGTTGGTCCATGCATGACAGGGTACCCGTCGGAAGCGGCACCCGCGACCGACCGGCGTCAAGGAGATCAGGACAACTGGTCGGCTGAAGTCACCTCGCGTGCCGCGGCCCGCCCGCTCGCGCGGTACAGCGGTGCGACGCCGAGCAGGATCAACCCGCTGACGACCCACGTGGGCGCGATGCCGAACCCCTGGGCGGCGTAACCGAGCGCGGGCTGGCCCGCGACCGCGCCTGCGTCACCGAACAGGGAGCTCAGCGACAGTACGGTCGCCCGCTGCGCGGACGGGATGTGCGCGTTGATGTAACTGGCCGCGATGGGGCCGGCCACCCCCATCACGAACCCCATCCCCACCCAGAGCGCGGCGACAGCGAAGAAGGGGCCGAAGCCCGCGGCCGTGCGCTCGGCGAGGACGCCGGACAGCCCCGCACATCCGACGAGTACGGCGCTCGCGGCACCGAGCATCGCGAGGGACCTGGTCGGATCGTTCGTGGCTCCGCCGAAGCGTGCGCCGAAACCTCTCCTCACCGCGAGGTTGCCCGCGATCCCCGCGAGCGAGAAGGCCGAGAAGACCGCACCGGTGAGCCATACGTAGTTCCGGCCGATGAGCTGGAGCAACCACGGGGAGAGCGAGTAGAAGCCATACATCATGAACACACCCTGCAGCCCCGACACCCACATCAGCGGCCTCACGGTGCGGCTCCGCCAACCCGCCTGCGTCCCCGCTGCCGTGATCGCCCGGGTCTCGGTCCAGAACGTCCTCAGGGTGAGCGGCCGGGGTGTGAAGCCGACCTCGCGCATCAGCACCGCCACCGCTACGAACGCCCCGACAAGAGCGGCCGCGCGCAGGTAGTACGGCAGCAGCAGGCTCACCCCGCCCAGCACTCCCCCGAGCAGCGGTCCGACCACCAGCACGACACCCGACACCTCAGCGTTGAGCGCGAAGACGCGCTCCTTGGGGCCGTCGTAGCCGGTCGCATCGAGCGCGTCGACCATCCACGCGTCGACCGCCCCCGTCTGGAAGGTGAAACCGAGGCCGAGCAGCACGCTGCCGATCATGAACCCCCAGAAACCCCAATGCAGCTGCGCGCTCAGCACGTAGATGAGGGTCGAGACCACCAGCACGCCGATCGACAGAAGGAAGGATGTCTTGCGGCCGAGCGTGTCGGCGATCACGCCCGTCGGCACCTCGCACACCATCTGGCTTGCGGTGAAACCGGCGTTGATCACGAACGTCAGGGCCAGCGTCATCCCGCCGGCACGGATCAGAAAGAGGGTGTTGATCGCCCAGATGAGTGAGGCCGCCAAGGTGAACAGTGCGTTGGTAGCCACGTAGACCCTGATGACCCGCTCCGATCCGTAGCGGACCGGCTCGCCATCGACCACGCGACCTCCCCTATCGGCCATTCGGCCACCGCACACGATACCGTCGGTTCCTTGTACCCGATGACGCCGCCGGATCGGTGGCGTTGACCGCCTCGCCGCATGGCCCGACAATCGAGTCTCGACGGATGGGATATACAGCCGCGGGGCGGCACTTGGAAGTGCCCGCGTCGACATACTCAACAGTGACGGAAAGCGAGGGACCATGGGACTTTTCGACGGCTTCAAGGGCGAGGTACAGCAGCAGTTCATCGCCCGCCCGGACTCGAGCAAGGATCTGGTCGTCTACAAGTGGCCCGAGACCAACATCCGCATGCTGTCGGTACTCACCGTGCAGCCGGACGAATGGGCGTACTTCGTCAAGCAGGGCCAGATCGTCGGCTACCTGCCCGGGGGCCAGCACAAGCTCGACGGCGCTCAGATCCCGTTCCTGGGTGGGCTGATCGACTCGTTCACCGGCGGCAACGTGCTGATGTCCGAGCTCTACTTCGTATCGTCCCGTGAGTTCGCGAACAACAAGTTCGGCGGCAGCATGGGCGAGGTCGAGGACCCGGCCACCGGCGAGGCGGTGCGCTGCGGCGTCTTCGGCGAATACGTGTTCAAGTGCGTCGATCCCGCCAAGCTGATCCTCAACCTGATCGGAACGCAGACGACGTTCAGCAACGACTTCATCGTCGATGCGATCAAGGACCAGCTCACCAAGATCCTCCGCTCCACCGTGTTCGGGAAGATGAAGGCCGAGAAGTGGTCGTTGCTCGATGTGACCGATGGCACGTACACCCTCGAGTTCGAGAAGACGATCGTCGCTGACGCGGTGAGCTATCTCGAGCCGTTCGGCCTGCAGATCACACGCATCGAGGACTTCCTCGTCAACATGGACGAGACCGACCGTGTGCGCCTGCTCGACCTCAAGGACCGCATGGCGAAGATGCGGCTCTCCGGCGACCCGCGCTACATGGCCGCGGCACAGACCGAGGCGATGTTCGGCGCAGCCGAAGGTATGAAGCAGGGCGGCGACGGGACGGCGATGGCGGGCCTGTTCGTCGGCGCAGGCATCGGCCAGGCCGTCGCAGGCGGCATCCAGTCAGGCCAGGTCCAGCAGGCGGCACAGGACGCGGCACACGCCGACTCCGCCGCGGCGGCCACGGCCACGGTCGCCTGCCCGCATTGCGGCGCGCAGGTCCAGGCGGATGCCAAGTTCTGCCCCGAGTGCGGACAGCCGCTCGCGAGCGCGTGCGCGAAGTGCGGCGCCGCCCTGGCGCCGGGCGCCAAGTTCTGCGCCGAGTGCGGCGAGAAGGTCTGAGGGCGACACACATGAGACGTGATCACAGGTTCTTCCGCGTAGCGCTGACGGTGCTCTCGATCGCACTCGTCTGCGCGCTCATCCTCGTCCCGGCGCTCGCGCTCGCGCGGGCGGGCGGCGGGCAGGTCGGCGGCGGCTTCTCCAGCGGCGGCTTCTCCGGGGGCAGCGGCGGATTCTCGGGTGGAGGCGGCCTCGCCATCCTGCCGTTCATCGGCGGCGGTGGCGGAGGCTGCGGCGGGACGATCGGGATCATCGTCATCGTCATCGTCGTGCTCATCGTCGTCAGCCGCATGAAGTCCGGCGGTGGCGGAATGCCGTTCAACGCCGGCTCCGAGCCGGGCGAGGCGCCCTGGGCACCGGGTGCTCCGTCGATACCGGCGGACGATCCCTATGCTCAGATCAAGGCCGCCGATCCCGGGTTCTCCGAGGACTTCTTCTACGGCCGCGTGAACGAGATGTTCATCGCGATCCAGTACGCATGGATGGCGCACAACATGGAGCCGGTACGGCGCTTCCTCGCTGACCAGCAGTTCACCGTGTTGCAGGCGGGCGTCCAGGAACTTGTGCTCAAGGGCCGCATCAACATGCTCGAGTCGATCCACGTGGTGCACGTCGACCCGGTGGAGGTCACACGCGAGGGCGACTACGACTCCGTCAAACTCGCGATAGTCGCGAACTGCATCGACTACACCATCGACGAACGTACCAAGGAGATCGTCAATCCGCGGGAGCTGGGCGACGGCAAGACCCCGTCCCAGTTCACGGAACACTGGACGTTCATCCGGAAGTCCGGCGCCCTCTCGAAGCCCGACCAGTCGATCCAGAAGTGTCCGAACTGCGGCGGTCCGGTGACCGACGGCAACTATGTGAAGTGCGCCTACTGCGGCGTCACGATGAACGATCCGACCCTGGACTGGGTCCTCATGAGGATCGAACAGGTGTAGCGTCGAGTCCGACAGACGCCTCGCGGCCCGCCGCCCCACCGGGATCGGCGGGCCGCGGTCTGCCCCGGGCAGCCGGCGGAAGACCACATCCGACCGGCAGTGGGGGCCATTCGGCTGCTGGGCGTCTGCACGGCTCGACGATGGAGCATACTGCTTGTGAACGCACTCACGAGGAAGGAGCGCACCGTGGAAGCAGTCGATCCCCGGTCTCTCGATCCGCAGCATCCACGCCGCGTCATCGTCGTTGGTGGCGGATACGCGGGGCTGACCTGCGCCACCACGCTGGCCAACCGCATGAAGGCCGCCGACGGCATTGAGATCGTCCTCCTCGACCCCAAGCCGTATCAGCAGGCGCTCTCCGAGCTGGATCTCGTAGCCGCGGGCACCACGCGGCCGCAGTTCGCCGAGCTGTGGTTCGCGGACGTCCTGCGCGGCCTGCCGATCAAGGTCGTCAACGACCGCCTCGAGAACGTACTCCCCGATGAGAACGCGATCGAGATCGGTCCGCGGGGCGCGCCGACTTCGAAGATCACCTTCTGGCGCCTGGTGATCGCCACCGGCGCCATCCCCACGATCCCGCCCGTGCCCGGACTCGCCGAGCGCGCGATCACGATGTGGTCGGTAGCCGACGCGTTCAAGCTGCAGCACGCTATCGAGCGCACGTTCAGCCACGGCGTGACGATCACCGACCCCGAGGAGCGGCACCGCGCGCTGTCGGTCACGGTCGTCGGCGGCGGAGCCACGGGTGTCGAGATCATCGGCACGATCGCCAAGCGCCTGCCGGCCATGATCCGGCACGCCGGCTACGACCCCTCGGTGCTCACGATGACGCTCATCGAAGCGCGTGCGGACGTCCTGTACGACCTCCCCGAAGTGCAGCGCGCCAAGGCGCGCAAGCGCCTTGAGAAGCTCGGCGTCCGCCTGGCGCTGGGCCGCAAGCTCGTCGCTGTCGACGAGACCACCGCGCACCTCGAGGGCGGCGTGGACGTCCCCTCGCACGTGCTCGTGTGGTGCGGCGGCGCGCACGCCGACCCCGACGCCATCTCGTGGCAGCTGATGTGCGAGCGCTCCGGCAGGCTGGCCATCGACTCGAACCTCAAGGCCACCGGAACCGATGCGATCTACGCCGTCGGCGACGTCGCGGCCTTCCGGGACCCCAAGGACAACCATGTTCTGCCGATGCTGGCCCAGTTCGCGATCCGCGAGTCCGAGCATGCGGCGAACTCGGTACTCGCAGAGGCCCGCGGGCAGCAGCCGACACCCTTCGTCCCCAACATGCACGGCGAGTTCGTGAGCGTCGGTCCGGGCTGGGGTGTGGGCTGGATGTTCGGGGTCAACGTCTCCGGATGGTTCGCCATCGTGATGAAGCGCATCACCTACATCATGTACTGGATCCAGGTCGGCAGCTTCCGGCTCGCCTGGAAGCGCACCGTTCAGATGCTGCGGTTGCGCCGCTAGGGATCCTCGTCTGCACCGTGCACGCAGGAAGGGCGCCGGTACTCCGGCGCCCTTCCTGCGTGCATGCGAGAGCGGAAGGTCGGACTATGACTCTCCGAGGTAGGTCTTTCGAACCTGCTCGTTGTGGAGCAGGTCCTTGCCGGGGCCCTGGAGCGCTACGGAGCCGGTCTCCAGAACGTAGCCGCGGTCCGCGATCTGCAGAGCCATCGCGGCGTTCTGCTCGACGAGCAGGATCGTGATGCCCTGCTTGTTCAGCGTCGAGATGGTCTCGAAGATGATCTCGACGATGACGGGCGCCAAGCCCATCGAGGGCTCGTCCAGCATGAGCAGCTTCGGGGCGGCCATCAGGCCACGCGCCATCGCCAGCATCTGCTGCTCGCCGCCGGAGAGCGTTCCACCCTTCTGGGTGCGCCGCTCCTTGAGCCGAGGGAAGAGGTCGTACGCCTGCGCCATCGAAGCCTTGACCCCCTCGGGATCCTTCGTGCGCAGGAACGCGCCCATCTCGAGGTTCTCCTCGACGGTCATGCGCGGGAAGATGCGCCGGCCCTCGGGGACCTGGATGATGCCCTTTGCCGTGACTTCGTGCACCCGCATCGCGGAGATGGTCTCCCCGAGGAACGCGATACTGCCGGACTTCGGGTGCAACAGACCGGAGATGGTCTTCAGGGTGGTCGACTTCCCGGCGCCGTTCGCACCGATCAGTGTGACGATCTCGCCCTGATGGACGTCGACGCTGATGCCCTTGAGTGCCTCGATAGCGCCGTAGAACGTATGGATGTTGTCGATCTTGAGAACGAGTTCGCCCTGCGCCGCCGGCGCAACGGGTGCAGCCTTCGGCTCCGCGGCTGCTGCTGTCTGGTCGCTCATCGGTTCCGCCTCACTCACGCCTGGGCCAGCATTGCCTCGGCGCCAACGCCGAGGTAGGCCTCGATGACCTTGGGGTTCTTCTGGATCTCTTCGGGCTTGCCTTCGGCGATGAGCTCACCGAAGTCGAGCACGTAGATGCGGTCCGCGATATCCATGACGACCTTCATGTCATGCTCGATGAGCAGGACGGTCACGCCGCTCTTGCGGATACGGCCTACGAGCTTCGTGAGCTCGGCCGACTCCTGCGGGTTCATGCCTGCGGCCGGCTCGTCCAGCAGCAGCAACTTCGGATCTGTCGCCAGCGCGCGCGCGATCTCGAGCCGGCGCTGCGCGCCATACGGCAGGTTCTTCGCGAGCTCGTTCGCGCTCGACGCAAGACCAACGAACTGAAGGCGCTGGTATGCAGCGTCGACCGTGGCCTTCTCCTCCCGCTTGAAGCCGGGGCTGCGCAGGACGGCCTGCCAGGGGCCGGCCTTGCTGCGGGTGTGACGCCCGACCATGACGTTCTCGAGCGTCGTCATGTTGGAGAACAGGCGGATGTTCTGGAACGTCCGCGCGATGCCCAGACGGCAGATCTGATGCGCCTTCTTGCCCGCGACGGACCCGCCCGCGAAGGTGAGCTCCCCCGAGGTCGGCTTATAGATGCCGGTGAGCATGTTGAAGAAGGTCGTCTTCCCTGCCCCGTTCGGGCCGATGAGTGCAACGATCTCGCCCTCTTCGATGTGCATGTTCAGTTCGTTCACGGCCTTCAGACCGCCGAACTGCATGGTTGTGTTGATGGCTTCGACGAGCGACATGTCAGTCCCTTCGCTTCCCTTGGAGGCCTAGAGGTCGTGGCGGGCGCCGTGTTCGACTGTCCACGACGACTGGTCCTCGTCCTCGACGATCCGCATGTCATCCGGCTGCAACTCCTGGGCGCGTCGCTTCGACGGGATCATGCCCTGCGGGCGGACCGCCATCATCACGACCATGAGCAGGCCGAACGCCAGGTACCGGTAGCTCGAGATCGACGAAGCGGTCTCGGCCGAGATGAGACCCGAGAGCAGCGGAGACTGTGCCACGCCGCTGATGACCTCAGGTATACCGGCGAGCAGCAGTGCGCCGACGATGACGCCCGGGATCGAGCCCATGCCTCCCAGAACGACCATCGACACGATCATCGCCGACTCCATGAAGATGAACGACTCGGGAGAGACGAAGCCTTGCGAGTTGGCGAAGATGACGCCCGCCAGGCCGCCGAACATGGCGCCCAAGGCGAAGGCCCACAGCTTGGCGGTCATCACGTTGACGCCGACCGACTCGGCCGCGATCTCGTCCTCGCGCATAGCGACCCAGGAGCGGCCGAGACGCGAATCGTCGAGGCGGCGGATCACGAAGATCGTGAAGATGATGATCGCCACAGCCGCGAAGTACCAGTAGAGGTTCACCGAGAACATGAAGTCGAAGCCGCCAAACGTCAGGCGCGCGTTGTCCTGAAGCCACGTCAGCCCGACCGGGTTCACCTGCGTGGTCGAGACGCCCATGGCGCCCCGGGTCAGACCAAGGAAGTCGTTGACTGCCAGCAGGCGCACGATCTCTCCGAAGCCGAGTGTCACGATGGCAAGATAGTCGCCGCGCAGCCGCAGGACCGGCGCGCCAAGCGCCAGGCCGGCGAGCGCGGCCACGACGGCCGCCACCGGCAGCATCGCGATCCACGTAGACCCGGTGAGGAATTCCCGGAGTCCGACGTTGCCGATCTTCGCGATCATGTCGATGACGAGGTTGCCGACGACGACCGACGCGTACGCGCCCATAGCATAGAAGGCCGCATAGCCGAAGTTGAGCAGACCGGCGTACCCGGTCACGATGTTGAGGCCGAGCGCGAGGATCACGTAGATGGCCGCGATCGCGAGCACACGGACGAAGAAGCTGAGCTCCTGGAAGCCCTGGAACGCGATCGGCACGATGACGACGGCCAATAGCAGGCCGACGATCAGGGCGATCCTCTTGCCTGTCCACGCGCCCTGACGGGGCTTCGTGATGGTATTCATGATTGCTTCAGCCATGTCGCTACACCTTCTCCACGACGGACTCGCCGAGCAGGCCGCCCGGACGGAAGATCAGGACAAGGATGAGGACGATGAACGCGATGACGTCCTTATAGCCCGACGAGAGGAACCCGGCAGCGAGCGCCTCCAGGATCCCGAGGACGAATCCGCCGATCATCGCGCCGCGCAGGTTGCCGATCCCACCGACGACTGCGGCGGTGAACGACTTGATGCCGGGGATGAATCCCATGCCCCAGTGCACAGTGCCGTAGTACATGCCGGAGAAGATGCCGGCGACGGCGCCGAGGGCTGGCCCGATGAAGAAGGCCAGCGCGATGACCGTGTTGATGTTGACGCCCATGAGGCCGGCTGCATCGCGGTCCTGCGACGTCGCGCGCATGGCCTTCCCGATACGGGTACGACTCACGAAGGTGTCGAGGCAGAGCAACAGCACGACGACAGTCACAAGGATGAGGATCTGCAGGGTGCTGATAGAAGCCGTCTTGTAGATGGTGATGTCCTTCACGGGGAACAGCTGCGGGAACGGCAGCGCGCGGCTGTCGATCCACAGCAGGGCCGCGTTCTGAAGGAAGATCGAAACGCCGATCGCGGAGATCAGCGGCGCGAGGCGCGGGGCGTTGCGCAACGGCCGATAGGCCACGCGCTCGATGAACATCCCCAAGCACCCGACGGCGATCATCGCGATCAGGAAGACGAGCACGAACAGGAGGACCAGACCGAATCCGCTGCTCGTGAAGAAGTGCGCCGTGCCGGCGCCGACAAGCTTGGGGTTCGAGAGCCCCGTCAATGCGAACAGCCCGACGTAGGCGCCGGCCATGAACATCTCGCTGTGCGCGAAGTTGATCATGAGCATGATGCCGTAGACGAGCGTGTAGCCGAGCGCAACAAGCGCATACATGCCGCCCAGCGTGATTCCGTTGATCATCTGCTGGACGAGAGTGTCGAGAGCCACGTGAATTCCTCGTTTCCCTGCCGCGACCCGGTGCGGTCGCCGGAAATAGCTGGTCGAGATACGAACCGCAGAACGCCGAGGTGGTACCCGGTCGCCCCGCCTACCATCCACCGAAGAGCCCGGGCGGGGGTTTGTCGCCGCCCGCCCGGGCTCCGGTGGTGAACCTACCGGTCAAACTACCGGACTACTTGGTCCACGGAATCCACGCGCCGGCCTTCACCGTATACAGGGTGATGGCCTTGTTGGTCGTGTCGCCCTTGTCATCGAAGGCGATCGCGCCGGTGATGCCGGTGTAGTTCGTCGCAGCGACGGCAGCGATGATGGCCTGCTTGCCCTCGGTGGAGGTGACCTTCGCAGCGGTGACCTTGTCGGCCGCCACGAGGACGCCCTTCATGATGACCATGGCCGCGTCGTAGGAGTACGCGTCGTATGCCGCGATCTCGGCATCGGGGTACTTGGCCTTGAAGGCAGCGGTGAACTTGGCACCGTCAGGCAGCTGCGCGAGCGGCAGGCCAACGGAGGTGGCGAAGTCGCCCTCTGCGTTCGCGGCACCGGCCAGCTTGATGTACTCGCCGTCGTAGAGACCGTCGCCGCCCATCATCGGGACCTTGACGCCGCCTTCCTTCATCTGCTTGGAGAGCAGCGCACCGGCGTTGTACACGCCGCCGTAGTAGACCATGTCGGGGTTCGTGGCCTTGATCTTGGTCACGAGCGCCTTGAAGTCGCTGTCCTTGTCGGAGGTCTTCTCGCGGCCCAGGAGCTTGCCGCCCTTGGCCTCGAATTCCTTGCCGAACTCGTCGGCCAGGCCGACGCCGTAAGGTGTCCCGTCGTCAACGACGAAGACAGCCTTCTTGCCGAGGTCCGCAACAGCGTCGTCAGCGGCCGCAGGGCCCTGGACGGAGTCGATGGTGCAGACGCGGAAGACGTTCTTCAGACCCGCGAGCGTGAGCTGCGGGTTGGTGGACGCCGGCGAGACCATGACGACGTTCGCACGGTTGTAGACCGCAGAACCCGGGATGGAGACGCCGGAGTTCAGGTGGCCCATGACGCCTACGAGTGCAGGATCGCCGACGAACTGGTTGGCGACGGTGACGCCGCGCTTCGGGTCGCCCTGATCGTCGCCCTGAACGCCGACGAACGTGATGCCGAGCTTCGTCGCCTCAGGCGACTTGTTCATGTCGTCGATCGCGAGCGTCGCGCCACGAACCATGCCCTGTCCGAGAGCGGTTGCGCCCTGGGTCAGCGGGGCACCGATGCCGATCTTGACCGTGACGCCGGCCGTGCCCGTGCCGGTCGTGCTGCTACCGCAACCCGTGACGGAAAACGCCACAGCGGCGAGCACAGCGACAACGGACAGGTACTTCGTAACCTTGCCCATGCTCATCCCTTTCCTCCGACTTGACTGCCCTGATCTGTCGGCAGGGGGCTTCGTACCTTTTCCCTGGATACACCCTGCCTCAGGATTCAGAGAGTGTATCAGGTTGGCACAAGGAGCAACAGCACGGAACTGCTTCGGAAAGTCCGCGTTCCACGGGTGTTTCGTGCGTGTTTCGAGCGAAAGGCGCCGTGGCCGACCGGTGTCGCAAAGCGCGTCGTTCCCGCCCATCAAAAACGCCCCGGATGAATACCTGGGCGTTTCTCGACACGCGGATACAGAAGCCGGGGCGCGGTCAGATGTAATACATGGGGGCGGCCTGGGCATCGAGTTCCCGTTGCCGCGCCGCCAGGTCCGCGAGCGTCGTGTCCTCGAGCGCCAACTCCAGCGAAGCGGACGCGGACGCCCACATCTCGGACACCGCCGAGCCGGTCACGTGGGGGATGTCCATGGCCGAGCCCTGCAACGCGCGAACGACCTCGCCGACGGTGATCTCGTCAGCAGGGCGAGCGAGCGAGCACCCGCCTCCCGCACCGCGACGGCAGTCGACGATCCCGGAGCGAGCCAGGGCCGTGAACTGTTGTTCGACGAAGCGTCGAGGCAGCCCGAGCCCGTCGGCGATCTCCCCGGCCGCCACGTACGAACCGGTGGGAAGTTGCGACAGCGCGGTCAGGCCGCGGACCGTGTAGTCCAGGCGCTGAGAGACTCTCACTCTCCGTATCCCTCCCAGAGCGGCGTCGACAGGTAGCGCTCGCCGGTCGACGGCGCGACCGTGACGATGACCTTGCCTGCCGCCTCGGGGCGCGCCGCGAGGCGAAGTGCCACGGCGACGTTGGCACCGGACGAGATGCCGACGAACACGCCTTCCTCGGCGGCCAGGCGCCGGGCGGTGGCGATGGCCGTGGCTGTGTCCACGTGCTCCACGGCGTCGAGAACGCTGAGATCCAGCGTCGCGGGGATGAAGTTGGCGCCGATGCCCTGGATACCGTGGGGTGCCGGCGTCAGCGCCTCCCCCGCCAGACGCTGCGAGATGATCGGCGATTCGGTGGGCTCGACGGCGATCGCCAGCGAGCCGGGCCGCACTTCTTTGAGGAGTCTGCCGGTGCCACTGATCGTCCCGCCCGTACCGACACCGGCGACGAAAGCGTAGAGCTCATCGTCGCCGAGAGCGACGTCAATCTCGGGCCCGGTGGTCGCGTAGTGCGCCAGCGGGTTCGCCTGATTATCGAACTGACCCGGGACGAACGCGCCTTCGATGCCGTCCGCGATCTCGCGCGCCTTGTCGACCGCCCCCTTCATGCCGAGCGCCTTGGCGGTGAGGACCAGTTCGGCGCCATACGCGGCGAAGAGCTTGCGGCGCTCAAGGGAGAAGGATTCCGGCATGGCGAGGATCACCCGGTAGCCGCGGGCGGCTCCGACCAGAGCGAGTGCGACCCCGGTGTTGCCACTGGTCGGCTCGACGATGACGGAACGCTCGGGGCTGATCAGCCCTCGCGCCTCGGCGTCGTCGATCATCGCCTTGCCGATGCGGTCCTTGACCGAGCCACCCGGGTTGCGCGACTCGAGCTTGATCGCGACGCGTCCGGGCAGACCGGCGCTGAGCTTGTCGAGGTGAACGAGAGGCGTCGAACCGATGGTGTCGACGACGCCGGTGATGTGTGCGTGCACTGTGGGCCTCCGATCGGGTGACTCTGCGAACCGTGACCTGAATGTACCCCCGAACCCGACCCGGTACAACGAGATATAGCGCACTCATACGCTGCTATTACTGCGATTAAGCGATCCGACAAGCGTCTCAGAGAGGGCGCGTTGCGGTACGCTGCACAGGAAACGTCACGGACGAGGGAGCGCGCTGTGCGGCTATGGCTCTGGGGATGGGTGATCGTGGCCGTGGCCATCGCGGTCGTGAGCGCGCTCGCTCGCGACCGGGCGTCCGCCCCGTTCGCCCTCGGTGCCGCGTGCGCCGCAGCCCTCGAGGCGGCCGGCGGAAGCCCGGCAGCCGAATGGATCGCGTTCGCCGTCGTCTCTGGGGCGGTATTCCTGGCGTTCAACCGCAGGCGACGCCCCCGCCGCCACGGCTACACCAGCGCGGGCCGTCACAGCGCCGGCAGGGCCGACGGCGTCGGGCTCTAGATCTCCACGCGGATGAAGACCTCGCCGTCCCGGACCGTGACGGGATAGACGCGCACGTCGGAGTCGGGATGATCGGTGCTGCCATCCCGGATGTCGTATCGCCATCCGTGCCATGGACACATCAGGATGTATCCGTCCATGAAGCCGTCGGACAACGGCGCGAACGCGTGGCGGCACAGGTTCGAGAGCGCGAAGTACTCGCCTGAGGCGCGCGCAAGGGCGATATCCCGCTTCCCGATCTTGAGGTGGCGGACCTGCCCGTCGTGCAGATCGTCCACGGCGGCGACACGCACGTCCACCGGGCCCGATGGCACGTCCGACACGCCGTGCAGCGTCGAGCCGTCCTCGACGTCGGTGCGGATGAACAGTCCGCACCAGCACTTACGCAGCGCGGCGAACTCGTCCAGGTTGGAGGGGATACACGGGCAGACTATTGCCGCGTCGGCCTTGGCGTCCCCGGTCCTGATACGGCACGGACAGTAGACGTCACCCGTCTCCTCGAGGATCTCGAGTTCGGAATCGAGCACGGCATCAACGAACCCCTCATCGGTGTTCAGCCGGTAGCCCAGCCGCTCGACGAAGGGGACCATGTACGCCTTCAGGTCGTCCGCCGTCGTTCCGGCGGAGAAGCGGCGTCGGATCGTCTGATCGGTCACCGCGCTCCCCTCTCTCTCCCGCTCATGATGGACCGTGCGCTAGGCCCCGATGAGCTGCTGGATGCGGGACTTGTTGTAGCCGACGACGACCTCGTCACCCACGACGATGACAGGGAAGGAGGTGCCGTTCGACAACCTCTTCACGTCCTCGATGGCGTCAGCGCGCTCCTGCCCGGTCAGCTTGTCGACTTCGACGACGTCGTAAGCCACGCCGCTCTCGTCCAGGAACACGCGGGCCTGCCGGCAATACGGGCAGGTCGAGAGTGCGAATACCTTGATCTGCGGCAACTCTGCTCCTCTCGGTGGTGCGATACGGCGCGGCGCGCCGAGCTGTGGTGTATGTTCCCCCAGAGTACGGGATTCCGGCTACGGAGGGACTCATGGATCGAACCGGCAGCGCGATCGGCGCAGGAGATGGGCAAGGCCCGGGTCGCGACGGTGGCGGACCGTCGGCGGGCAGGCAGGCGGCCCTCGTCTCGCTGGCGGCGCTCGTGGTCCTCACGACCGCGGTCGCCGGTGTCTGGTGGATCGCCGCCGGTCGTTCCGCCGCACCGTCGTCGCCGGCGAAACAAGTCGAACTCACGTCCCTGGACGCGAAGCTCGAACAGGTCCAGGGGACGATCACGCCGATCGCCCGGGAGTTCACATCCGAACCCGCGAGCGGCGCGATCGATGTGAGCGCCTATCGCACTCGAGTGGACGAGGCGCGCCGACTGGTCGACGCCGTCAATGGACTCGAGATCGCCGACCCGGATGCCCTGCAGGTCCGCGACCTGATCGTCACCGGGGGCTCGGAAGTACTTGCGGGTATGGACGCCGCCCTCGACGCCCTGACCAGCGACGACGCCAGTGCCGCGGTACCCGCCGCCACGCAGGTCGATGCCGGACTGTCGAAACTCCAGGATGCGCGCGACCTGCTCGACTCGCTGTTGACCCGCTCGTCGCAGACGCTGCGCCCGGGCGGAGACGGACACAATGAAAGGACCGGCGCGTGACAAGGAGACGCAAGGCCATGACCATCCTCCTATGGGTCGTCGGAGCGATCATCGTCATCGTCGCGGGGCTGCGGATCCTCGCCCCCCGGGCCATGGCACCGGCGCGCGCGGCCGACCCGATCGCCGCGAAAACGGCAGGCGACGCGCTGCTCGCCTCGAGCGAGACCACCGCGCTCATCATCGTCGCCCATCCCGACGACACCGAGTGGTGGGCGGGCGGCACGGCCGCGATGCTCGCGAAACACAACCGGGTCGTTCTGGTCGTCGCGACCTCGGGAGAAAAGGGTGACAGCGGGCTGGTGGCGGGCCTCGGCGCCATCCGCGAGAAACTCCAACGCGAGGGCGGGACGCTGCTCGGCTACAGCGAAGTCGGGTTCCTGCGCGAACCAGACGGGGGCCTGGCGCAGGCCGCCGACTTCCCGGCACGCGTGACGGACGCGTTCGCGACCTACCGGCCCGACATCGTCATCACGTTCGACACCGAACACGAGTCCTCGGGATACCACCACGTCGACCACGAGGCCGCCGGGCGTGTCGCGACGCAGGTGGCCCTCGACCGCGGCGGCGTGACCCTGTACCTGATGCACACGAGTGCCCCGGACGTCATCTGCGGCTACGCCCCGGTCAGGGATGCGAAAGCCGAGGCGTTCGCCACGCTCACGAGCTACCACGACCTGGTCCCCGTCATCGGTCCGCTGCAGAAGACGCTCGCGGGCTTGCTCGGAAGCTCGGCGCCCGTGTACGGTTCGAAGGCCTCCTACCCCGAGGTGGGTATCGAGTACGGAGAGGTGTTCCGCAGGATCGTCGTACCCAAGCGGTGACTGCGACCGAAAACGAGAGAGGCCGAAACAGATGTGCCAGTTCTGCGTACAGCACGGTGACGGCAAGGCCTGGTACCTGCAGGCGAGCACCTACGCCTTCGACCTCGACAGCGACCTCAAGCGACGCGCCTACCTCGTCGAGGGCATCCGCGACTTCGCCGCCAGCCGCGAGTCGGCACTCAAGCAGCTCACCCTCCTGAACAAGCTTCCGGCTCCGCTGCGGCGGCTGGGCAGCTCGGTGGTGTCCTCGCAGCTGCAGAAGGGCCACTTCGGCCAGCCCGTCCCCATCGAGGAGTGCGCGGCGATCCTCGACATCGCCACGTCTGTGGTGCGCATCCCCTGCCCGTGCCGCTACACCGCGGGCAACAAGTCCGACGGCTACTGTCTGGCCCTCACGACGAAGCCGATCGACGGCTACCTCGAAGAGGGATACGCGGACTACGACCTCGGGCCCGACACGGCGAAGTTCGAGCGCCTCACGAAGCAGCAGACCATGGCGCTGCTGCGGCGGACCGAGGAAGAGGGCCTGATGCACTCGGTGTGGACGTTCCTCACGCCGTACATCGCGACGATCTGCAACTGCAGCCTCGAAGCGGGGTGCATGGCGATGCGGATCACCCTCGAGCACAAGACGCCGATCATGTTCAAGGGCCACTACCTCGCGGAGACTGACCTCGAACAGTGCACGGGGTGCGCCGAATGCGTGGAGCGCTGCCCGTTCGAGGCCATCGCGATCGGCCCCGGTCACAAGCGGGCGGTTGTGGACACCGACAAGTGCTACGGCTGCGGCGTGTGCCGCGCCGCGTGCGAGCACGACGCCCTCACGCTCGTTGCCCGCGAAGGGGCGCCGCACGGTCTGCTCGTGGCCGGCGCGGCCACCGCCTGACGCCTCGCGGCTAGGCCGGACCCTCGAGAGAGATGCGCACCGCGGCCGGCGCCACGCCGCACAGCAGGTCGGCCATCTGCGGATGGCAGGTGAAGAACACGACCTGCCTTCGTTCGGAGAGCAGCGCGATCTCACGTGCGGCCGGCTCGATGCGGTCGGGGCTGAAGTTGACCAGCACGTCGTCCATGAGCACGGGAAGACCGCTGCCGACCTCACCCAGCTGGTCGACGAGGCCGAGACGCAGCGCGAGGTACAACTGCTCCGCCGTCCCGCGCGAGAGGCGATCGGGCACCGTCGCTGCCGACGCCGCATCGAACACCTCGATCGCCTCGGTGCCGAGCGGGATCGTCAGCCGCGGGTACCTGCCGTTGGTCATGCGGGCGAAGGCGAGCTCCGCACGCTTCACGACCTCGGGCTGTCGCTCCCGCTCGTAGCGCTCCTGGGCGGCCGCGAGCAGCCGTGCCGCAAGCGCGAGCACCACGTAGTCGCGGACATCGGCGGCGATGAGCTCGCCGAGGGTCTCCTCCTCGAGGCGCAACAGAGCAAGGCGGTCCTGCCGCCGTTCGGCATCGATGCGCGTACGGATGCTCGCCGCCTCGGCGGTCAGCTCTCCGAAAGCACCGAGCGCATCCTCCGCCTCGACCCGTGCCGCGGTCTCCAGGGTACGGACCTCTTCCAGGCCACCTTCGGCAAGGCCGGCGGAGCGCACGGCTTCCTGTGCCGCGCTCCGCGCGCTCGCCGCGTCGGCCTGCGCAGAGGCGACGTCATGCTCCAGGCGCTCCGCCGCGGCGAGCGATCCCTGCAGGGCTGCCTGTGCCCGGCGTGCCGCCTCGACCCGTGCCGACGCACGGCCCGGGAGCTCGGCGCAGCGGTCGGGCGTGATGGCATCCGGATACTCGCCGAGCAGCGGCGCGATGACCGCGCGAACCCGGTCGACGTACTCATCGACCGGCTGGCGCTCTCTCAGGGCCGCCTCGCGGGCGACATCGCGTTCGCGTACCGCGCCGCGCACTTCACGAGCCACCTGCAGGCGCGCGGCGATCTCGTGAGGCTGCTCCGTCCCGCTCCCCAGGCCCGACTCGCGCACCCGGTCCACCCAAATGGCGGTGCGCTTCGCGAGCGCCGAGGCTGCGGACTCGAGGGCGACCTCGGCGTTCGCGACGCGCGAGCGCGCGGCACCGGAGTCCGCCGCGACGAGGTGCGTCGCCGTCGGCACGAACGCAAGTACCGCACCCGCGATCGCCAACACGGCTGCGAACAACGTCAAAGCGATCTGGCCAACGGCGAGCCCGGCGGCGACACCGATGACGCCGAGCGCGCAGGCGCCCAAGCCCGGGATCCGCCACGCCGTTCTACGAACGACGTCGGGAGCAGGCGCCGTCTCTGCGCCCACAGCGTCGGCGAGCGCGCGGTCGCGCGCCTCTGTAGCCAGGTCGACCCTCGTCTTCAGCGTGGAGATCTCGCCCCGCGCACTCTCGATCTCGGCGGCCATGCCGGCGTCGGACGCCACGACGAGCGCCGTGCCCTCCGTCCACCCGGCCTCGTCGAGCAGCCCCCGCACCCGCTGGTCGGCGGCGTCGACGCGCGCAAGTTGGTCGGCAAGCGAGGCCATGCGGCTCCGGAACGTCGGCGCCTCGGCCGACAGCGCGTCGACGACGTCGGCGACCGCGAGAGCATCAGCGTCAAGGACGATCGCGGACGCGCTCGCGCGCTCCGCGGCGGCCTTGCGCGCAACATCGGCGGCACGCGCCCCGGCGCGCTCGGCGTCGCCGAGCAGGCGCTCCGCGTCGGTCACCACCCGCGCGAGACGCTCTGCGCGCGCCTGCGTCTCGGTTCGCGCGGCGCGCGCGACCTCGAGCCGCTCCTCGACATCGCGCAGACTCTCCGCGGCCTCGCGGAAACCATCCGCTTCGGCCTCGAGGCCCCGGATCTCCGCCCGCACATCGGTGCGCCGGGCCTTCGCCCGGTTGATGGCGGGGTTCGAGCCGCCCTTCTTCCACAGCGACTCCATGCGCTCCTCGAGCTTGGCACGGATGTCGGGAGGACTGACGCTCAGCCCCGCGCCGGCAGCGTAGAGACGGGACAGGACATCGTCCTTGCCCTTGAGTTGTTCGATCTGCTGCATCTCGGAGAGTCCGAACCCGAAGACGACGCGATACGCCAGCCTGCTCACGCCGCGCGTCACTTCGTCGGCGAGGCCCTCACGCGTGCGCCCGCTGAGCGTGCGCACGGTCACGGCGCCGCCATGCGGACCCTCGGTGCGCTCGACGACCCACTCGCCATCGTCGTCGGCGAACACGAGCCTGCCCTGCCGCTTGCCGGAGGCCGAGAGATATGGCGCCTCCTTGGTGTCGGCAGGCGTGGGGAACCCGTAAAGGACGTGACGCACGAGCGCCGTGAGGCTGCTCTTGCCGGCCTCGTTGGGGCCGACGACCACCGTCAGCGTCGGCGACAGGTCGCCGAGCGTCCGCGCGTCGATGCGCCCGAAACGCTCCGATTCGATGCGGACCAACCTCATCGCGCATCCCCCTCGAGCCGATCGAGGCACACGTCGCGCGCTCTCAACAACAGTTCGAGCGGTGTCGCCTCAAGCTCCTGGGCGCCGACGAGCGCCTCGATGGGCCCGAGCACCTCAGCGAGCAGAGCGGCGGCGGCCTGATCGGTCATCAACTCGTCGACGAGGCGCACGAGGTCGCCGGTGAAGTCCTCGGATCCCCGGTAGGCGTCGATGTCGAGCGAGGCGGATGTGCGGTCGGCCACGCGGTCGACCCACACCCACGGCTCTCTGGCCAGTTGCTCGTCACGCAGATCGCGGAGCAGGTCGGCCATGACGGTGCCCCGCACGAGAAGCCCGTGGACCTCGCTGCGGCCCGTGAGGTCGATGCGCACGATCGCCGGACGCCCATCTGCGCCGGCGCGAACACCGGCGCAGATCGTCCGCAAGGCCTCGCGGACGTCGTCGAGCCCCACGCACTCAGAGACATCCACGGAGGTGCGGGACCAGACCACCGAGCACGTCGGCACGAACCGCACGCTGGCGCTTCCCGGTGAAGCCTCCACGAGGAAGCAGCCCCGGAGACCGTCCTCCTTGGGGTTGAGGCCTTGCGGGCTGCCGGCGTACACGATAGCCGGCGCGTCGCTCAGCACCTCGGGCTTGTGGATGTGCCCCAGCGCCCAATAGTCCATCTGCGCCGCACGAAGCGCGTCCATCGAAGCCGGCGCATAGTCCTCGAAGTCCGCGCGGCTGCCGACGTTGGTATGCAGCACCCCGATGGCGATGGCATCGCCCGCCGCGCGACGATAGCCGGCCGACAGGTCCCGCTTCTCGGCCGCGTGCTCATACCCGCGGCCGTAGAGGGTGCACACCGTCTCGCCGTCTCGCACGAAGGGCAGGGCCTCGACCTCACGGGTCGAGAAGTAGCGGACCGTCTCCGGGAGCCGCAGCCCGGCCGACCAGCCGTCTGCGGGATCGTGGTTGCCCTGCGCGATGAAGACGGGGATACCGGCCCCCGCGAGCCGCTCCATCGCCGACTGGAACCGGAACTGCGCCGCCGTGGACTTGTCGCGACTGTTGTAGACGTCACCGGCGATGACCAGGAAGTCGACGGCCTCGCCCAGGCACAGGGCCACGATCCGGTCGAGCGCCTCGAAGGTGGACGCGACCAGGGCCGAGCGCACGCGGGCGTCCGAAGCATCGACACCCCGGAACGGGGAATCGAGATGCAGGTCGGCGGCGTGCACGAATCGAACGGACCGCATGCGGATCCCCCGGGAATCTCTCAGACGTTGGCGAGCGCGCCCATCGTAGCGCACCGCGCTGACACGCCCGTCCGTCCGTCTAGCTCAGACGGTCCCGGCCGACGAAGACGACGGCCAGCATCCCCGGGCCGACGTGCGACCCGATGACCGGCCCGATCTCGGCGAGAACGACATCGGCGAACGGGACGCGCTCGCGCACCATCGCCTCGAGAAGTTCCGCGTCGGCACCCGCATCGCCGTGTGCGACGAAGATCGTCTGCCCCTCGGGAGCGATCACCCGCTGCTCGATCACGTCGACGAGCGCCTTCATCGACTTGCGGCGACCGCGCGCCTGCCCCGCGAAGACCAGCTGCCCGTGCGCGTCGATACGCAGCACCGGCCGCACATCGAGCATCGTCCCGGCGAACGCCGCCACGTCCGAGATCCGGCCTCCGCGCCTCAGGTGCTCGAGCGACTCGAGCGTGAAGTAGCCGTTCACCCCTGTGCGGGCCTCGAGCACCCAGCCTTCGAGCGCATCGATGTCGGCGCCGGCCGCGATGCGCCCGGCCGCCAGATACACGAGCAGGCCCAACGCCAAGGACGCGTTGAGCGAGTCGACGATGCGGATGTCGGAATGGGGCCGCTTCGCGATCACCATGTCACGGGCGGCAAGCGCCGCCTCATAGGAGCTGGACAGCGCGCTCGAGAGCCCGAGCAACAGGACGGGACGTCCCGCGGCACCCGCGCGCTCGAAGGCCGCGACATAGTCGCCGATGGGGATGGCGGACGTGGTCGGAGCGGCGTCACCGCGCATCAGGTCATAGAAACTCGCGTGCGACATCGAGGCGCCCAGGTCGTCGACATGATGCTCGTCACCGATCGAGAACCCCAGATGGAGCACCTCGACACCGAGCCCGTCGAGGACCTCGGTTGGCAGGTCGCATGACGAGTCGGTGATCAACAAAGGTGCGGGAAAGGGGCTCATCGCACTTCCTTGGTGTTCTTGTGGAGGCCGTCGCGGGTCTCGTACACGACACCCAGCGCGCCGGGGCCGACGTGGACCCCGATCGACGCCGACAGGAGTCGAACGGGAGGCCGGTGGCCGGTCCGCTGCTCGATCAACGTAGCGAGCGCCTCGCCCTCGGCCGGAGCGATGACGTGGTGCACCACCGCGTCGATGTAGCCGTGACTCTCGAAGTCGGCGGCGACCATCGCCGCGATCTCCTCGAGAGCGCGGCGATGCGTCCTGACGGACTTGACGCTCGACGTGACGCCGTCGACTACCGTGAGGATCGGGCGGATCTGGAGCAGCGAGCCGAGCAGTGCCGCGGCGCTGCCGATCCTGCCGCCCATGCGAAGGTAATCGAGCGTGGCCACGGTGAAGAGCCAGCGCGTGCGGCCCGTGACCTCCCGCGCCGCTGCCGCGGCCTCGGCGGCGGTCCCGCCGGCCTTCGCAACACGCGCAGCGGCCAGGACCGCGAAGCCCTCCTCCATCGAGTTGGAACGGGAGTCGACGACCTCGATCACGGCGCCGGGGTGCCGCTCCAGGATCTGGTCGCGGGCCATCAGCGCCGTCTCGTAGGTGCCGCTCATCTTCGCTGAGATCAGGACCACGACGACCTCGTCGCCGCGCGCCACCGGCTCCTCGAGCGCCTCGATCATCAAGGCCACCGGAGGCTGGGATGTGGTCGGGAATTCCTTGGTCGCCAAGATGCGCCGATAGAAGTCTTCGGCGTCGACCTCGACGTCCGGGACGCTGACGCCCCCGAGGGTCACGATCAGGGACACGACGCGGATACCGAACTCCAGCGCCAGGTCTGCAGGCATGGCGCTGGTCGAGTCCGTGACGACGTGAACGGCCAAAGTTCCCCCCGAAAATGGACGGTGGCGAGTGTCGCCGCGCCGAAGCGCGTCACGTGATGGTATCGCACCCCATGACGACGCGGCGTCGCCACATCGCGGGTATACAATCTTGATGCTTGAGTATGCAACAGATGTACCGCAGCCAGAGCCGACGCAGGGAGATGGAGATGGAACGTATACGGACCGTCATCATGGGAGCTGCCGGGCGTGACTTCCACGATTTCCAGGTGTTGTACCGCGAGGACCCCTCGGTGGAGGTCGTCGCCTTCACGGCGACACAGATCCCCGGGATCGACTCCCGCACGTACCCCGCGTCGATCGCAGGGCCGCTCTACCCGGACGGCATCCCGATCCTCCCCGAGTCCGAGCTGCCGCGGATCATCCGCGATGAGCACGTAGCGAAGGTAGTGTTCGCCTACTCCGACGTGGCCCACGTCGACGTGATGCACAAGGCGTCCGCGGTTCTGGCGGCCGGTGCCGACTTCGAGCTTATCGGCGCCGAGCGCACCATGATCCCCTCGACGAAGCCTGTCATATCGATCTGCGCCGTGCGCACCGGCGTCGGCAAGTCCGGCATCTCCCGCTACGTCTGGGAGCTGCTGGCCGAACACGGGCTCAAGGGCGTCGACATCCGCCACCCCATGCCCTACCGCGATCTCACAGCGATGCGGATGGAGCGCTACGCCTCCCTCCAGGACCTCGACGACCTCAAGGTCACGATCGAGGAGCGCGAGGAGTACGAGCACCTCATCGAGGTCGGCGCCGTGGTCATGGCGGGCGTGGACTACACCGACATCCTGCGCGCGGCCGAGCTCGAGGCCGATGTGGTGATCTGGGACGGCGGCAACAACGACACGCCGTTCATCAAGCCCGACCTCGAGATCGTCGCGCTCGACCCGCACCGTCCGGGCCACGAGCGCCTCTACCATCCCGGTGAGGTGAACTTCCTGCGCGCCCAGGCGCTCGTCATCAACAAGGTCGAGACGGCCGACCCCGCCAGCGTCGCAGCGGTGCGCGAGGCCGCCGCGAAGTACAACCCCGACGCCGTGCTGATCGAGACGGACTCGACGGTATGCGTGACCGGCGGGGACGAGCAACTGCGCGGCAAGCGCGTACTCGTCGTCGAGGACGGCCCAACGGTCACCCACGGCGGGATGCCCTACGGCGCCGGCGTCGTGGCGGCGAAGCGTGCGGGCGCCATCATCGTCGATCCGCGGCCCTACGCTGTCGGGTCCCTTGCCGGCGTGTTCGCGGCATGGGCGCACCTGACCGAGATCCTCCCCGCGATGGGGTACTCCCCGGAGCAACTCGCCGACCTGCAGGCGACCATCGCAGCCGTCCCGTGCGACGCGGTGGTGATCGCCACCCCGATCGACCTGAGCCGGCTCATCGATATCCCGCAGGCCGCCGTACGCGTGACCTATGGCGTCACCGACCGGGGCGACCCGACCGTGCGCACGCTCGTCGAGGACTTCCTGCGCGCCCGGGGCCTGATCTCCTAGGACCCGCACGTACATCGCGGCCCCCGCTCGCCCATCGGCGCGCGGGGGCCGCGGCACTTCTCCCTCAGAAGATCACTTCACGACGACCGTGAGGCGGAAGGTGCGCTCGGGAGGAACACCCGTCTCCCACGCACGCACGTACGCGAGATCCAGAGCGCCGGTCCCTGCGGCCTCCGCCCGATAGGTGAACACGCGCGTTCCTCCGGCGCCGACGACTCCCGCCGGCGCTGTCGATTCGAGCGAATCGCCCACGACGCTCAGTTGCGACGGCAACTCCCCGATCACTTTCCAGTCGTAGCCTGTCGTCGGGTTGGCCTTGAGCGCGACGACGAACTTTGCGCCCCTTGTGAGTTCGACGATCGTGCCATCGGCGGCCTCATCGGCCCGCACCGCACCGTCGGCGGGCGTCGGGATCGGCGCCTGCACACACCCCGCGACCAGCGCGAGACACGACACGAGCGCAACGACCGCGAAGATCTGTGTCCGCATTCGCATGGCTTCCATCTCCTCAGACGCCCCGTCGTCGCACAAGTGCATATTCCCGTTTCACAATGTATCGCTCGACATCGCCGCCGACCTGCGACGTTACCGGGTTTGGCACCGTCCTCGCTCTCCAGACACCCGGCTGCCACCCCGGCGTCTGCGATGACGCTGGCTATTCCCAGCGGGGAGGACCAGCACGCACCGATCGTTGGAACGGGCGCACACAGCACCCGCCTTCCCGGCGCGTCCTGCATTCGGCGAAAGGCATTACGTGAAGGAATCAGTAAGTGGACTCACCCTCGTCGGGCGCGCCCGACACGCGAGCGCCATCCTGCTCGCATCCGTTCTCGTCGTCGTGTCGGGCCTGCTCCCGACACCGGCCGGCGCCATCACCCGTAGCGACGTTCTGGCTCGCGCCCACTCCTGGGTCGCCAAGAGGGTCATCTACAGCCAGCGCAGCACGCATGGCGGTTACCGCCGCGACTGCTCGGGGTTCGTCTCGATGGCTTGGCGCCTCGGGACCTCGTACACCTCGCGGACCATCCACAAGGTGGCGACGCGCATCTCCATCTCCAAGCTCCGCGCGGGCGACGCCGTCCACACCCCGGGGCACGTGGCGATCTTCGTCCGCTGGAAGAGCAAAGCCAAGCGCACGTACGTCGCGATGGAAGAGTCCCGGAGAGGCAAGCCGGCCATGCACCACGTCCGCAAGATCGGTCGCGGCGCCACGGCCCTGCGCTATCACCAGGTCACCGACACACCGCGCTTCGTCGTGACGGTCGCGCCCACGATCCTCTAGAAACCGGTGGTCTTGTCCTCGATCCAGGTGTCCACCTTGAGCGTCCCGTCCTGGATCACGGGGTACTTGGGCGGCGGATAGTCGTCGAGGCGCTGATCGTACGTATATGTGCGGCTGCGGAACCCTGCGGTCGCCTGGTCGTACGAGTTGACCGTCACGAAACCCCCGTTTTGAACGTACGTCTCGGAGCCGGTTATCGTGATGTGATCGCGGAAGACCCCCTGCTTCATGTCCGCGCTGATGGTCCCGCTCTGCGAGAGCATCGCCGCTGTCAGCGACATGTCCTGCGGCACGCTGGCGTACCAGCAGGGCACAATGATGTTGCCGTGCGCGATCAACCCGCCCGTCACCGTCGAACTCGCGTCGCTCGGCACGTAATTGTTCGGGACGTAGATGTCGCGGTCGCTGACGACGGTGAGCGGGACCGAGTACGCTCCGGACACCCATACGCTGTCCGAGAAGTAGATCGCCCCCGACGCAGGTACGTTCAGCGATCGCACCGGAGTGGTGACAAGAACACCGGTCGTGGTGCCGCCGGTGATCTTGTCAACGACCACATTCTGGCCGTTGACGGTGACGCGGTAACCGTACGCGCCCGACATCGGGAAATAGGAGTTGTTCCCCTTCGAAGACAGCATGATCGCGTCCATGTCGGCGAGCACCTTGTTGAAGTCCACCGTGGTCTGGTGCTCGGTGAAGCCCTGGTCCATCGTGCCGGTGTTGGTCACGCGGCCGCCTGAGACCACCTTGCCGGTGATGTGCCCCGCGTTGATGATGTCGGCGTTGCATCGGACCCGACCGTTGATGAGAGCTCCCGAACCGACCCGCAGGATGTCGTCGGACAGGAACATGTAGTCCGCGAAGGACGGGAATCGGACCGTGGCCGCGATCGTCACCGTACCGTCGCCAGCCGCGCCGGTCGAATGCAGCGTGAGCGGCTTGCCGTTCGCTGCCGGAGTCGCAGTCACCCGATAGCGCTCACCGCTCCCGATGGTGATCCAGCCCGTGTCCGGTGCGTTCAGGTAGTAGCCATACTGGGTCTTGAGCTCGAACAGGTAGGCGTTGATCCCGGCATCGGCCACGTGTGTGGCGCGCACCCGCGCCGTGCGCAGCAGGGCGGTCTGAGTCTGGTACGCGACCATCGTCAGCAGAGTGGTGGCAAGAACGAACAATATGCTCGTCGTGGCCATCACCGTCATCATCGCTGTGCCCGCGTCGCCGTGCACGCGGTGCGCCGAGGAGTCGCTAGGAGAGCGAGTTGAACAGCGCACGGATCTTCACCCTCGTCCTGAAATCGACAGAGACCAAACCGTTCTGGGCATCGCGTGACGCGGACAGATCGATACCTACGGCACACACCGTCTTGGGATCCGGCGTGGGGTCCTCGGTCGTCGGGGCGCTCGCATCGAAGTACGTGAACACGACCGCGCTCGACGTGCTGAGATTCACGACGCGTTGGGCCGGCCCGTCAACATATCCGTAAGGGTAGACCGGACTGGACGGTTCGGCGAGGGCGCGGTAGAGGTCCGTGCCATCGACATAGTAAGTGATGCGCTCCGGTGTGCCATCGCGATCGACGTCCGCGTAGAAGGAGCACCTGCGAGCCTGCGCCACCTCGAACGCGCCCGCCCCGTCGCTGACCTCCTGGGCCTGCCGCATCTCACGGACCATGATGTCCATCGCACGCTGGGCCTCGGATGTCGCCTCGGAGGTCGCCGAGATACTGCTGTAGTTGCCGGACAATGTGATGAACACCATGTAACTGGCGGAGAGGACGATCGGAAGGATCAGGGCACTGAGCAGCAGCTCGATGAGTGTGAACCCACCATCGCCAGCCCGACTGCATGTCCTGCCTGTCGGTTCCATGGTCACGTCGCGCATCCTAGTGCTTCTGCGAGATGAATACTTCGGTGGTCTGGCCTGCTGTGACGATCGCTGTCGCAGTGCTGGTCGACTTCCGATAGCACTTGACCGTATAGCTGCCAGGAACCAGATTCTGGAGGTCCAGGATACCGTCCGCGCCGGAGTACAGGCTGTCGCTGAAGTACCCCGAGCCTTGGATCTGCACCCGGATCGAGGCGAGATCTCCATCGGAGTTCCTCGTCGTGATGCGCATGTTGCCCTGGGATGCGGCGACCATGTGGAAATCGAGTATGTCGTGGTCGCCGTCGTACATGGTCGTCGACTTGACCTGCGCCGCGTAGCCGGCTTGATCGACGGTCACGTTGTAGTAGCCGGCGTTCATCCCGGTGAAGGATATCTCCCCGTTCGTCCCGGCCGTCCCCGTCTGCAGAACGGTCGGACTGCCGTCCCGGCGCAGGGTCACCGTTGCTCCGTGAAGCGCCGTCGTGTTCGAATCGAAGACCCGGACCTGGATCCCCGTCACCGGATTGGGTGAGATCGAGACCGGTACGATCGGCGCGTTCGCACTGACGCTCACGGTGAACGGTGTGGTCGCCGACGAATAGCCGCTCTTGGTCACGACCGCCGAGTAGTCGGCGTAGAGCAGTTGCGTGATCAGCGCGTTCCCGACTGCGTCCGTCACAACCGATGGAAGGACCGTGCCGTCGGAGCGCCGCAGCACCACACTCGCTCCGCTCAGCGCCGCCCCGGAGGTATCGGCCACATGGATGGTCGCCTGCGCGGGCCGCTGCACATACACGATCACGTTTGTGACCGCGTCCGCTGCGATGGCCGTGCTCGACATCGTGGACGTGTCGACGACGCAACCCACGGGCGGGACGACGGTCAGCGCGACAGCGCCTATGGCCACTTGGCCGAAGAACCCCTCTCCGATCGTGTTGGAGGCCACAGACCGGTCCGAGTTGTCGGCCGCATGGATCGCCACGGTGGCGCCCACGACCGGTTCCGCGTCTTCGCGATATCGCAGCATGACGACGAGATCGCCGTTGACGGCCAGGTTGCTCTTACCGTAGATCATCGTGGTGACGACGACCTCGCCCGTCGAGGGCTGCTGCCATCCCACATGCACGGTCACCTGCTTGTAGGCGGCACGGCCGGCGGCGGTGCGCACCCAGGCGCACTCGCTCGTGACGGTGAACTTGCCGTCCTGCTGCGGAGTGACGATGTCCCCGGCCGGGTCGCCATAGACACCGTTGGAGTAGTGCAGGCCCACGCGGTCGTAGGCCAGACTCCGCGCGATCTCTATGCGCTGGTTGGCGAGGTTCGTGGCTTCGTCTCGGAGCCGCGCATTGCTGCTGGAAGTGACCGACCCGCTGAGCACCCCCGCCAAGGAGATCAGGCAGATGAGCAGGATCGAGGAGGCCATGAGGACCTCGGCGAGCGTCATGCCCGCGTCGGGTGTTCTATGGAAGTCGAACCTCGACATTGCACGCCCCAAGGCACAGCTGATGGATATCGCCTACACGATTCACTCTGGTAGATTCGGCACAATCAGGGGCCGACTGAAGCACAATCGCCCCGGCGGCGGGACGAGTATCGGCCCGTGTCCGCGCTCAGGTCCCCGGCGATGTCCTTCGAGGCACTTCTCCGCTGCCCAGCAGCAGAAAGGAAGTCCACCGCCAGCGTCCGAGAAGGAGCGTGACTCCGACTGCGGCAGCGGTCGTGATCGCGTACCCTCCCAGGAGGCCCGGCAGTCCCGCCTCGCGCGCCCAGGCGGGCACCAGGATGGGGTGGGCGGCGTAGACACCGAGAGTCAGCGCGCCGAGCCATGCACCGCGCGACGCTCCGCGCGCCAGGTACAGAACGCTCAGCGAGAGTCCGAGCATCAGCGCCACCCGCAGCACCGCGACCAGCGCGCCGAGCGCCCAGGCCGCCGGGTCCCGGCCCGACAGCACGCCCGCGGCCCATCCCGGTGTGGAGAACAACAGGTTCGCTCCCGGGACCGACCACATGACCGCGAGCAGCACCGCCGTCACGCCGAGCACCGATGCGCCCGGCTCGAACTTCCGCTCCCCGATGAGCCTGCCCGCGACGAAGACCGGGAAGAGCATCGCGATGTAGCGCAGCGAGAAATACGGCAGCAGCGCGGCAGGGACCGCAGCGCACACGATCGCCACCGCGAGCAGCGCGAAACGGCTCCGCCGCAGCAGCACGTAGAGCGCGCACACGGCGAAGAGCGCATAGAGGAACCACAGCGCGTTGGTCTCGTTGCCCCACACTACGCTGCGCCAGATCCATCCGAGACCGTCCGTACGGTAGTAGAGAAGCCAGCGCAGCGCGATCCAGGAGGCGTAGGGCACCAGCAGCTGGAGCGCGCGGCGCTTCAGCCACGAGGCACCCGCGATCGGCGAGGCGAGGTACCCGGAGATGAACACGAACAGGGGCACGTCGAGTATCGACAGCACCGAGAAGACGGCTGCGAGCGCGAGCGGCGCCGATGTGGCCTCACCGTATGCGGCACGGATGAGATGGCCCAGGACGACGAGCCCGATGGCGACGGCCTTCAGGACGTCGAGCCGGGTGTCCCGCTCCTTCGACATCCCCCTACCCGCTCGCAGCCGCGGGCCACGGCTTGCACTCGAGGAACGCGGCGACCGCGCCTCCCACACCACCGGTGGCGTTGCGGAACGGCGCGGTGTTCACCGCGAGATGTCGATGCCAGCCGTTGGGCCACGAGACGAGCACCTGCGCGTCGCGCAGCGGCTCACGAGTGACGAGTTGCCGGAAGTCGTGCCGGCTGGGGGCCGCGGTCGCGGCGTCCGCGCCGAGCCGCACGTCCCAGTCGAAGGACATCAGCGCTTCCGGGCTGTCGTCGACGATGTCGAGCAACCGTCGCGCCTCCCCGTTGGCGAACGTGATCCGCCCGGCGTCGTTGAGCACGACGATCCCGGCCGGAGCGGTCTCCATCACGCTCTCGAGCATCTCGCCCGCCTTCTTCACCGCATGCCGCGACGAGATGGCGTCGTTGAGCTGCTGGTGCGAGTGCAGCGAGTACACGCCGAAGAGGATGAACGGCACCCACAGCAACTCGATCGAGACGATCGCAGGGTCGAGGTACGCGGGGAACAACCCGAAGCGCCCGAGGATGCTCGCCGATGTGGAGATGAGATAGCACAGGATGGACGCCGTGAAGAACCCCTTGGCGACGCGGCTGAACATCCCGCCGGGCCGCACGGGTATGCGAAGAACGACGATCAGCGCGGTCGCGAAAGCAAGGAGCGGAGCGATGTCCTCAGCGATGCTCCAGGTCATCGGCGCACCTCCGCCAGCGCGAGTTCGTGTTCGCGCGCTTTCCACGCCGCCCACGCGAACCCGAATCCCGAGACCGCCACCATGGCGTGCCGGACATACCTGAGCCACGGCACGTACCGGGCGAACTGTTGGTCGACACAGACAAGTCCGAAGCTCATCACGAGCGCGAGGAGCGCGACAAGGAACGCCGTTTGTGCCTCCCGCATCCGGATGCGTCTCCCGATGGAGAAGATCCCCGGCAGGAACGCGAGTGCGACAAAGAACCGGAACAGATTGCTGACGACGTCGTGATTGACAACCATCTTGAGAACCCCCCGGCCTCGTCACCTGCCGCACGACCAGCTTGTGGCACAGATGATAGACCGCACGCTCCGCTCGGCGCCACCGCAACCGGTTCGGGGGCGGGCGCCGGCTACTTCCCGGCGCTGAAGGAGTAGCGGATGGCGCACTGCGGGCACGCATCGACACAGCTGCCGCACAGCGTGCACTCCACGTGCTCCATGGAGTCCGAGTGCACGAGCCCCTGCGCGTCGAGGCCCATCGGGCAGGCGTTCGTGCATGAACCGCAGGAGCGGCAGGCGCCCACGTCGGCGACCAGACGCAGGGAGGGCCAGCCGAAGTGGTTGCGGATGGCGCGGCCGGTGATCATGAATGGCGCCATCCAGCACACCGAGTGGCAGGCGGCGCGGCGGCCCGCGGCGACGGCGACGGCGAGCATGAGAGCGATCACGCCGAAGTAGATGATGTAGGCGATCATGATCGGCCGATCGGGAGAGCCCGCGACCGAGATGCCGCCCTCGGTACCGTAGAAGAAGTCGATGGCGCGGTAGCCGCCCACGCTCAGCGCTCCGAACGCGATCGCGAACATCCACGGCACCCAGATGAACCACTTCACGTATTTGGCGCGGGGGCCGGGGGCACGGTCGTTCACCGGGATGGCGAACTCCTGAAGGCCCGCCACGGGACAGGCCCACCCGCACCACAGGCGACCGAACACGAGCGAGCCCAGGAACATCGTGCCGAATGTCACGAAGCTGCCGGTGACGACGCCGTTGAAGGCGCCGTCCACGATGAGATAGGGCGAGAAGTAGTTGATCGTGACGGGAAAGACGATGAAGGACAGCAAGAGAAGTGCCCTGCGCCACCGCTGCCGTGAAGGGATGGTCCGTGCCATGTCGAGCCTCTCTTTCGGTTACCGGACCGACGATGCGTCGACCGGTGCGGGCGGGAGCATGAGCGCCGGATCGATCCCGGCGAACATCGCGCGGAGGACGCTGTCCGCGAACGGGGCCAGACCGCCTGCGGCCTGCGGGTGCGCGGATAGCGGGCCGGTGCGCCACAGTTGCGCAAGCCCCTGCACGAGCGCCCACAGACCGATCGCGGCGAGGGTGGGATCGCCCGGGGGCATCCGGCCGGCCGACTGGCAGGCGATCGCCGCACGCACGAGGCGCTCCCACGTCTCGCCGTGCTCCTCTTGCTGCTCGGGCGCGTGTGGCCCGGTCATGTCGGGCGAGCCCATCGCCTCGAAGTGGGCGGGAGACTCGGCGGCGAAGAGCACGTAGGCCGTCCCGATGGCCAGCAGGCGCTCGCCCGCATCGTCGCCGGCCTCGGCCTCGGCTGCGGCCATCCTCGCGTCGAGGAGCCGCAACCCTTCGTAGCCGAGCGCGCGTACGAGCGCGGACTTGTCGGCGAAGTGATGGTAGGGAGCGGCGTGGCTCACGCCCGCGGCGGCTGCGACCCCTCGCAGCGACAGGTCGGCGAGGCCTTTGTCGTCGATGACCCGTAGCGCGCCGTCCATGAGCGTGCGGCGCAGGTCTCCGTGGTGATACGTGTCCTTCGGTGTCACTTCGGACTCTCCCTCCGGGGCGTACACGCTTTCGAAGGGTATCTTGCCATCGTAAAGTTTCCACTGTCAAGATTATAGCGAAGAGCTCGCCGTCCGACACGACAGCCCGGCCCGTCGGCTACGACGTCGGAAGGATCCGGGACTGCCGCGTGACGCGGTCCGACGAACATCGAGAGCAGGCAGCGAGTCGGGTGCCCACTCCTTTGCCCGGCCCTGCGCCGGTCCGATCCTGTGTAGAGCACATGTGCTTCCGCTGAGAGTCCTCTCACGCGGCCGGAAACGGCATGCGCGGTGCTCTTCTGCCCGCAACCCCTCCCGAAAGGACTGGTTCATGAAGAGACTCGTAACAGCACTGGTAGCATCCGCGTTCACGCTGACGGCCGGCATCGCCCTCCTGTCGGGCCCCGCCGTCGCAGTCGCCCATCCGGGCAACACGTGCAACCCGCCGGCCGGCCACGGCCGCAGCGGGTGCCATCAGGTGACCGCGTCGCCCTCGGCGGCAAGTCAGGCGAAGGCCAAGGCCGCTGCCCAGGCGAAGGTGAAGGCGCAGGCCGCTCAGAGGCAGGCGATGGCAAAGCGCGCAGTTGCGGCTTCCGCAGCGAAGGCCGCAACGGCTTCGAAGAAGGCAGCCGCAACCGCGGCGGCGGTTGCAGTCGCACCGGTGACCCCACCCGTCCCGGCGGCCACTCCGCCGCAGCCCGCCCCGGTCGCCGTGCCCACGGTCGCGAAGGCCCCCGTGAGCGTGCCGTGGTGGATCGCCCTCTGGCACTTCCTCGTGGGCTAGAGAGAACGCTCGCCACGCCTCGATGGAGGCGTGGCCCGGAGTCCTGCGAACAAAAAGAAGCCGTCCCCGCCGGGGACGGCTTCTTCGCGACAGGCGGCCATCCGACGTCAGGCGGTGGTTCTTTCGGCGGCGATGGCACGCTCGACATCGGCTAGCGTGGAGCCGGGCAACCGAAGGCCGATCGCCCACACGGCTCCCGCGTAATCCTGCGCCTGCATGCCGAACAGGTGCGCGACCACCTCGTGCGGCGTCGTCACGGTGCCACCCTCGATGAGTTGGGCGCAGAGGCGGACGCGCAGGATGTCAGCGGTGTTCATGGAGATGATTCCAGCGTCCGAAGACACTCCTCCCGGCACACCGGGAATCGCGATCCGTTTCTACGAGAGACCCTGAGCGACCTCCTACTTCGATTTCGCGAGGACCGCCTTCAGGAACTCCCATGTGTTGGCTACCGAGCCGATGCTGAGACGCTCGTCGGGAGTGTGAACGCCGTGGAGGTTGGGTCCGAAGCTGATCATGTCCGTCTGCGGCAACTTCTCCTTCAGAAGCCCGCACTCGAGCCCCGCATGGATCGCCCGGATCTGCGCGTCATGGCCGGTGAGCTCACGGTACACGTCGGCGCACAGGTCCCGCACCTTCGAGTTCGGCTCGTACTCCCACGCGGGATAGCCGCTGGTTCGGACGCTCTTGGCGTCGGCGAGCTTGGCCAGCGTCTCGACCCGGCGGGCGATCTCCTCCCGGATGGAAGCGATCGAGCTCCTGACCGAGATCGTCATCGTGATGGACCGACCTGACTGCGCCAGGATGCCGAGGTTCAGACTGCTCTCCACAAGGCCCTCGAGCTCCCGGCTCATCGACTGCACGCCGTTGGGAACCACCACGAGGAAGTCGATGAGTTTATCGGTGGATCCGGCGCCAAGCTGCCGCGTCACCACGTCCGCCGGAGAGGTCGTCACCGTCAGACCAGGATCGCTGACCGCGAATTCGCGCTGCATCTCCTCGGACAGGCGCTTCACGATCGACTTGATCTTCTTGCGCACCAAGGCGTCCGCCGTGACGGTCACCTGCGCTTCTCTCGCGATGGCGTTGGACTTCGAACCGCCCGATATCTCGGCGATGTTGAACTTGCCGGCCGCCCTGGTGGCGTCCAGGAGCCTACCCAGAAGCTTGATGGCGTTCGCGCGCTGCTGGACGATCTCCATCCCGGAATGCCCGCCCTTGAGGCCGGACACCTCGATGACGAGCGCGTCGCTGCGCGACTTCTCCCACTGGGTGTCGAACTCGCTCACCACGTCCACACCACCGGCACAGCTCACGAACAACACGCCTTCATCCTCGGCATCGATGTTGAGTAGCGTCGTCCCCGAAAGATGGTCCGCCTTGAGCGCGACGGCGCCGTTCATGCCCGTCTCTTCACCCGTTGTGATGAGGAGCTCGATGGGTGGGTGGGGAATGTCGGCGGAGTCGAGAAGAGCCAGCCCGTAGGCGACGGCGATGCCGTTGTCGGCGCCAAGCGTCGTGCCGTCGGTGCGCACGAAGTCCCCGTCGACCTTCAGCGGGATCGGGTCCTTGGCGAAATCGTGACGAGAGTCCGTGGCCTTCTCGCACACCATGTCCATGTGCCCTTGGAGGATGACCGCGGGGGACTTCTCGTACCCGGTGGTCCCCGGCTTCTTGATGATGACGTTGAGCGCCTTGTCCTGGAAAACCTCGAGCTTCCTCGCTTTCGCGAACTCGACCAGATAGTCGCTCGCCCGCTTCTCATGCCCCGAACATCTCGGGATCCGGGTCAGCTCCTCGAAGAAGCGGAATACCGGCTGTGGTTCCAAGTGTTCGAGCATCGGAAGTGCCCCCAGTCATCGCGCGGTGCATGTGGCGCATATCTATACGGATACGTGCAGCTATGCCGACTATAGCGCCCCGGCTAAGGGCATCCTCACGCACCGACGTGTGCGGCGGAGTATCGTCTATCCCGGGCCTGACGAAACGGCAGATTGGTGAGTTGCGATGAAGGAAACGATGAGGGCGCTGGTCAAGACCTCCGCCGCTCCCGGAGTCTCGCTCCTCGAGGTTCCCGTGCCAAAGATCGGCCCCGGCGACCTCCTGATCAAGATCGAGAAGGTCGCCATCTGCGGCACCGACGTCCACATCTACGAATGGAACGCGTGGGCGCAGAAGACCATCGCGCCGCCGCAGATCCTCGGACACGAATTCGTGGGGCACGTCGCGCAGGTCGGCGATGGCGTCACCGGCTTCAGCGTCGGCCAGCGCGTATCCGGCGAGGGGCACATCGTCTGCGGCGTGTGCCGCAGTTGCCGCGCCGGCCGGCGCCACCTGTGCACCAACACCGTCGGTGTGGGCGTGAACCGCGACGGCTGCTTCGCCGAGTACCTCTCGCTGCCGGCCTCCAACGCCTGGCACGTCGCGGATTCCATCCCGTCGCGCGTCGCCGCGATCTTCGACCCCTTCGGCAATGCGACGCACGCCACCCTCTCGTTCGACCTCGTCGGCGAGGACGTACTCATCACCGGCGCCGGGCCGATCGGCATCATGGCCGTGGCCATCGCCAAGCACGTGGGCGCGCGCAACGTCGTGATCACCGACGTCAACGACTACCGCCTCGACCTCGCGCGGAGCATGGGCGCCACGCGGGCCGTGAACGTGACCCGCGACACGGTGGCGGACGTCATGAAGGACCTCGGCATGATCGGCTTCGACATCGGCCTGGAGATGAGTGGCAACGGTGCCGCCTTCGAGACGATGCTCGAATCCATGCACAACGGCGGGCGCATCGCGCTGCTCGGCATCGCCCCCGGTCCGGTCGCCATCGACTGGGACGAGGTCGTGTTCCGCGGGCTCACCATCAAGGGCATCTACGGCCGCGAGATCTGGGAGACCTGGTACAAGATGCAGACGATGCTGCAAAGCGGCCTCGATATCGCTCCGGTCATCACGCACGAACTGCCGTTCGCGGACTACGAAGAGGGATTCCGCGCGATGTCGAGCGGGAACAGTGGCAAGGTCGTTCTGGACCTGGGAGGCCTGTGATGTTCGGAAGCATGAGAGATGCGTTGCGCTCCGAGATCGAGCTGTTGCACACCGCCAGCCTCTACAAGACCGAACGCGTCATCGTCTCGCCGCAAGGCTCGACGATCCGCGTGGCCGTGCCGGGCGAGGACGAGCCACGCGAGGTCATCAACTTCTGCGCGAACAACTACCTCGGGCTCGCGAACGACCCGCGCGTAGTGGCGGCCGCCCACTCGGCGCTCGAGCGGTGGGGCTTCGGCACTTCGTCGGTCCGTTTCATCTGCGGGACGTATCAGGTGCACAAGGAGCTCGAGGCACACCTGAGCGCCTTCCTGGGCTGCGAGGACACGATCCTCTACTCGTCGGCATTCGACGCCAACGGCGGCTTCTTCGAGCCGCTGTTCGGCCCGGACGACGCCATCCTCGCCGACGCCCTCAACCACGCCTCCGTCATCGACGGCGTGCGCCTCACCAAGGCCAAGCGCTTCATCTACGCGCACTCCGACATGGACGACCTCCGCGCCCAACTCGCGGCCGCGCGTGACGCGCGCTACCGCGTGATCGCCACCGATGGCGTCTTCTCCATGGACGGCGACATCGCGCGGCTCGCCGAGATCTGCGACCTCGCCGACGAGTTCGACGCGCTTGTGATGGTCGACGACTCGCACGCCACCGGCTTCGTGGGCGCCACCGGCCGCGGTACGCCCGAGCTCTGTGGCGTCACCGACCGCGTCGACGTGGTCACCACCACGTTCGGCAAGGCGCTCGGTGGTGCGAACGGCGGCTGTTTGAGCGGCCGTGCCGAGATCGTCGAGTGGCTGCGACAGAAGAGCCGCCCGTACCTGTTCTCCAACACGGTGGCGCCCGTGGTCGCGGCCACCACGGTGGCGGTGCTGGACCTGCTCTCCGACACCACCGAGCTGCGCGATCGCCTGGAGAGGAGCGCGCTGTCGTTCCGCGAGCGCATGACGGCGCTCGGCTTCGACATCCGCCCGGGCACGCACCCCATCGTCCCCGTGATGCTGGGCGACGAGGCGATGGCGCACGAGATGGCCGACGCCCTGCTGGGCGAGGGCATCTACGTGATCGGGTTCAGCTACCCGGTGGTGCCCAAGGGCGCCGCGCGCATCCGCGTGCAGGTCTCGGCCGCCCACACCGACGAGCAACTCGACCTCGCGGTCGACGCGTTCGCGCGCGTGGGCAGACGGCTCGGCGTGATCGCGTAGCGACAGACCGCCGCAGCTACGTTCGCCATTAGTGCTCACCCCGCCGCGATCGCTTCGAGGAACACCTCGCCGTAGCGCTCCAGCTTGGCCGCGCCGACACCGAACACCTCGAGGAACGCCTCACGGTCGCGCGGGCTGCGCGCGGCCATGTCGGCAAGCGTGCGGTCGCTGAACACGACGTACGCGGGGACACCTTGCTCCTCGGCGATCTCCCGGCGCACCTCGCGCAGCCGCTCGAAGAGCTCCTCGTCGATCTCGGAGCCCATCAGCGCCACCGAGCGCGCCTTCGTCTTCTTCGGCGCCTTCACGTGGGCCTTCGGCCGCGCGAACCGCGGCTCGACCTCGCCACGCAGCACGCCCCTCGCGCTCGCCTTGAGCTTGAGCGCCGAGTACTCGGCGATGTCCTGGTACAGGTAGCCGTGGTGCACGAGCTGCCGGATGATGCTGGTCCACTCGTCGCGGCTCGTGTCGGCGCCTATGCCGAAGACGCTCAGCTGATCGTGCTCCCACTTGGTCACCTTGTCGGTGTGCGCGCCGACGAGCACGTCGATGACGTGCCCGGCCCCGAAGCGCTGTCCCACCCGGAAGACCGCCGACAGCGCCTTCTGGGCGTCGATCGTGGCGTCGTAGAGCTCGGGCGGGTCCAGGCACACGTCGCAGTTGCCGCAGTCACGGTCGAGCTGCTCACCGAGGTAACCGAGCAGCACGCGCCGCCGGCAGGTGGTCGCCTCCGCGAACCCCGTCATCGCCGCAAGCTTGTGCATCTCGATACGTACCTGCTCCGGGTTGCCGCCGCGCTCGATGAGCCCGCGCGCGACCACCACGTCCTGCATCCCGAAGAGCATGAACGCCTCGGCGGGCAGGCCATCGCGGCCGGCACGGCCCGTCTCCTGGTAGTAGCCCTCGATGTTCTTCGGCATGTCGTAGTGCACGACGAACCGGACGTCCGGCTTGTCGATGCCCATGCCGAACGCGACGGTGGCCACCACCACGTGCACGGTGTCGCGGGCGAATGCGTCCTGGACCTTGTTGCGCTTCTCGGCCGGCAGGCCCGCGTGGTAGGCGGCGGCCTTCACACCCGCCTTCTTGAGGCGCTTGGCCACCTCCTCGACGCGCTTGCGGCTGAGGCAGTAGACGATGCCCGAGTCGGTGGGGTGCTGTGCGATGAAGCGCTCGAGCTGCTGAGGCGCCGACCGCTTGTCCGCCACCGTGTACCGGATGTTGGGCCGGTCGAAGCCGGCGAGGAACACGGGCGCGTCGGCGATCTGCAGGCGCTGGCGGACGTCGGCGCGCGTCTGGTCGTCGGCCGTGGCCGTGAGCGCGAGCAGCGGCACCCCGGGGAACAGGCCGCGCAACTCGCCCAGCTTGATGTATTCGGGGCGGAAGTCGTGACCCCACTGGCTGACGCAGTGCGCCTCGTCGATCGCGAACAGTGAGATCTCGGTGGTGCGCAGCGTAGCGAGGAAGCTCGGCAGCATGAGGCGCTCGGGCGCGACGTAGAGCAGGTCGAGCGCTCCGGCGCGCAGGTCACTCAGCACCTGCGACGCTTCCTCGGCGGTGAGCGACGAGTTGAGGCACTCGGCGGCGACGCCGTTGGCGCGCAGCGCGTCGACCTGGTCCTTCATGAGCGAGATGAGCGGCGAGACCACGATCGCGGTGCCGCTCCGATGCAGCGCCGGCAGCTGATAGCACAGCGACTTGCCGCCACCGGTGGGCATGAGCACGAAGGCGTCACCGCCTGCGACGATGTGCTCGATGATCTCGCGCTGGTGCGGGCGGAACTCGTGGATCCCGAACACGGTGCGCAGGGTCTGCTCAAACGGGACGGGACTCTCGATGTCGCGCACGACTCCCCTATCCGGACCCCGCACGGGGTCCTCGGCCAATCGAACATACATTCGCCTACGACTATACGGCAGGAGGTGGCCCGCCGAGCGATTGCCCCCTCCGTCCATCGCTGCCGATACGGTTCGCGAGCGCGCGTATGCACCATTGGGCGCATGGCGGCGCCTTCTAACCAAAATGGCTTCGCCCATTGAGTACACTCGAACAGCGAGTCCCGTGCCCACGGCATACGTGCGCACGGTGCGATCGCGAGAACACCCGGCGTTCGACCGACGAGAGGAATCTCGATGGGTATGACTCGGCGTGGCTTCTTCAAGCTGACCGGCGCGGCGCTCATGACGAGCGTGATCTATGAGTTCACGGCCCAGTCCCCGGCGATGGCGCTGGGGCCTGTGCAGGGGTGGAAGTTGGTCGACGTGAAGGAGACGTCGACCATCTGCTGCTACTGCTCGGGTGGGTGCGGCACGATCGTATCGGTGCGCGACGGCAAGCTCGTCGACATCGAGGGCGACCCCGACCACCCCATCAACCGGGGCGGCATGTGCTCCAAGGGCTCATCGCAGTTCGGAGTGAACTCCATCTACGAGGACAAGACCGGCGAGAAGATCATCAACCCCAACCGCCTCACCAAGCCGATGGTTCGCCGCGCGGGCAAGTCGGAGTGGGAGCCGCTGTCGTGGGACCAGGCGATCGACGAGATCTCGACGCGCATCAAGAAGACCCGCGACGAGAACTACGAGACCGTTTCCGGCGGCGTCACCGTCAACCGCTGCGAGGCGATCGCGCACTTCGGCGCCGCCGCTCTCGACAACGAAGAGGGCTACATCGCTCAGAAGCTGGCGCGCGGGCTCGGCATGACGTACATCGAACATCAGGCCCGAATATGACATAGCTCGACGGTGTCCGGTCTGGGCGCCTCATTCGGTCGCGGTGCGATGACGAACCACTTCTGCGACTTCAAGAACGCTGATGTCATCCTTGCGATCGGTTCCAACAACGCAGAGAACCACCCCGTCACCATGGCTTGGGTAGAAGAAGCCAGGGCGAAGGGCGGCAAGTACATCGTCGTCGACCCCCGCTTCACCCGGTCCGCCGCACTGGCGGACATCTACGCTCCTCTCCGATCGGGTACGGACCTCGCCTTCTACGGCGGCCTGATGAAGTACATCATGGACAACGACCTGTGGCAGAAGGAGTACGTCACCAACTACACGAATGCCGCGTTCCTGGTGAACCCGGGCTTCAAGTTCGACGAGGCCGACGGACTGTTCTCCGGCTGGGACGAAGCGACCCGCTCGTACGGGACCGACACCTGGGCCTACCAGGTCGCTTCCGAAGTTCCGTGGGACACCTCCGCGACCGGCCCCTTTGCCTGGATGACGGCTCCCGGCGTGCCCGCGTTCACGCCGCTGGTCAACAAGATCGCCAAGAAGGACATGACGCTGCAGGACCCCAACTGCGTGTGGCAGCTCATGCAGAAGCACTACGCGCGCTACACCCCTGAGCTCGTGACCAGCGTCACGGGCTGCCCGCAGGACAAGTTGCTCGAGGTCTACGAGGCCTTCGCCGCGACCGGCGCGCCCGAGAAGTCGGGCACGATCCTGTACGCGATGGGTCAGACACAGCACACCAACGGCTCGCAGAACGTGCGTGCCATGGCTGTCGTGCAGCTCCTGCTCGGCAACATCGGCGTTGCCGGCGGCGGCATCAACGCGCTGCGCGGCGAGGCCAACGTCCAGGGTTCGACCGACATGGGCGTGCTTTCCAACTCTCTGCCCGCGTACATGAACGCTCCGACCGAAGCGAAGCACATGAAGCTTCGTGACTGGCTCCAGGTCGAGACGATCGCAGCCGGCTACTGGAGCAACAAGCCGAAGTTCTTCATCAGCGCGCTCAAGGAGATCTACGGGCCGTACGCCACGGCCGAGAACGACTACGCCTATGACATGCTCCCTAAGCTCAACAAGATCAACCACACGCACATCGGCATCTTCGAGTCGATCAGCAGCGGGATCATCAAGGGCATGCTGTGCTGGGGCCAGAACCCCGCAGTCGGCGGCCCGAACGCGGTATTCGAGCGCAAGATGCTCGGCAAGCTTGACTGGCTTGTCGCGGTCGACCTGTGGGAGACCGAGACCGCGGGCTTCTGGAAGGCGCCGGGCGTCGATTCCGCTAGCATCCAGACCGAGGTCTACATGCTTCCGGCTGCGGCTCACTTCGAGAAGCAGGGCTCCATCGCCAACTCCGGCCGCTGGATCCAGTGGCGGTACAAGGCGATCCAGGCTCCCGGCGAGGCCATGGACGACTTCGAGATCATGGACGCGCTGTTCCGGAAGCTGAAGGCGATGTACGAGGCCGACGGCGGACCGAACCCCGAGCAGCTCACGAAGCTGTACTGGCCGTACGAGACCGACGGCAAGCCGGACATCACAAAGGTCGCGATGGGCATAAACGGTTACACCGTCGCCGACGACAAACTCGTCAAGAACTTCACGCTCCTGAAGGCGGATGGTTCGACGGCGTGCGGAGTCTGGATCTACTCGGGCTACTACAACAACAACGACGCTCTCGCCGATCCGACCAAGCAGCCGACCGGCTCCCGCGTCAAGGAGGATCCCGGAGGACTCGGGCTCTATCCGAAGTGGTCGTTCTCGTGGCCGGTCAACCGTCGCGTCGTCTACAACCGTGCATCCGCCGACGTCGCGGGCAAGCCGTGGAACGCGGACAAGATGCTCGTTGCGTGGGACGGCACGAAGTGGAACCACAACGATGTACCGGACTTCGGTTTCCAGGTGGTAGCCCCCGACGGCACCATCACTCCCACCCCGCCGAACGCCACCGCATACATCATGAACGCCGAGGGCACGGCGAGGCTGTTCGCGGCCGGTATGAAGGACGGCCCCCTGACGGAGCACTACGAGCCGTTCGAGAGCCCGGCCAAGAACCTCATCAACGGCGGCCAGTCGACCCCGAACCTCACGTTCGGGTCTGCCAAGTCGGTCAAGCCGAGCGACCCCAAGAAGTACCCGATCGTGTGCACCACCTACCGCATGACGGAGCACTGGCAGACCGGCGGCATGACCCGCAACATCCCGTGGCTGGCAGAGGCCATGCCGAAGATGTTCGTCGAGATGTCGCTCGAGCTCGCCAAGGAGAAGGGCATCGCCAACGGCGATCAGGTCCGCGTCTTCAACGACCGCGGCGACATCGAGATGATGGCCATGGTCACACCACGCTTCAAGCCGTTCACGATCGACGGCAAGACCGTCCACCAGGTGGGCATGCCATGGCACTGGGGCTACGCCTCGGGCTATGCAACGGGCGCCATCGCCAACGACCTCACGCCGAATGTAGGGGACGCCAACTCGTCGATCCCCGAATACAAGGCGTACCTCGTCAACGTCGAGAAGGCTTAAGGAGGGTATGACCGATGACTGAATCCGCGATTCTCTACGACTCGTCGAAGTGCAGCGCGTGCAAGGGCTGCCAGGTGCAGTGCAAGCAATGGAACATGCTCCCCTCGAGCATGGTCAAGGATGGCTACGAGTCCACGGGCTCCTACCAGAGCATGGCCGACCTCAACGGCGACACACGCCTTCTCATCGAGTTCCGAGAGAAGGACACGCCCGCGGGCGTCGAGTGGGCGTTCTCACGCCGCGCGTGCTTCCACTGCACGGAGCCCGCATGCATGGACGTCTGCCCGGTCGGTGCCATCAGCCGGCTCGATGACGGCACCGTCAAGCTCGACAGCTCGAAGTGCGTGGGCTGCAAGTACTGCACCGCTGCCTGCCCCTTCAGCGTCCCCAAGTACCGCGAGAACTTCGGTGTCTCCAACAAGTGCACGCTGTGCGACGACCGCGTCGCCAAGGGCATCGAGCCCGCGTGCGTCAAGACCTGCCCGGCCGCCGCGATCTTCTACGGGCCGCGCACGGAGATGCTCACGAAGGGCAAGGCACGCGTCGCGGAGCTCAAGGTCGCGGGCTTCAACAAGGCCGAACTCTACGGCGAGACCCAGATGGGCGGCATGCACTCGCTGTTCGTCGCCAAGTTCGGCTTCGAGGCGCACGGTCTCATCCGTGACCCGAAGAAGCCGGACATCGTCACGCTGATGTCGATCATCAAGCCGCTCACCGGGCTCGGCATCGCCGCCATCGTCGGCGGCCTCGGCATCTCCTTCCTGTCGAGCATCGGCTACACGCGCGACGGATTGACCGAAGAGCTCGAGACCGCGGACGAAGCCGCGAAGGAGGAGAAGTAACGTGACACGCTACATCCAGCGTCACAGCCTGCTGAAGCGGTGGATCCACGGCATCCATATGGTCGCGACCCTCGTGCTCATCGCGAGCGGGGCGGTCGTCTTCATCCCCGTCGTCGGCCGAGCGGTCGGCTCCGACGTCGTCCAGATGGTCCGTATCGCGCACAGGGTCTTCGCAGTGGTGTTCATCGGCGGGCCGCTCGTCGGCCTGATCGTGGCCCCCAAGGGGTTCGTGCACATCATGAAGAACCTGTTCGCCAAGTGGGACGACGATGACAAGCTGTTCATGAAGAAGTTCCCGCGGTACATGTTCGCGCCGAAGACCACCCACATGCCCCCGCAGCACGAGGTCAAGTCAGGCCAGCGTCTGTCCGACGGCCTGCTGCTCTTCGCGGCCGCGCTCATCGCGGTCACGGGAGTCGTTCTCTGGGCGGGTCAGTTCGTCTCTCCCGAGGTCTTCCGGGTGGCGCTCCTGCTGCATGACGTGGCCTTCGCGCTCGTCGTGCTCATCATGTGCGCGCACATCTACCTCGGCGCCGGCATCTTCCAGCCCTACCGCGGGCTGGCCCGGCTCATGCTCGGCAACGGTCGCGTGACCGAAGAAGAGGCCCGATACCACTGGGGCCACTGGGCCGATGAAGAACTGGCCAGCGGCAAGAACGTGATCGAGGAGTAGAACGCAGGTCGTTTCGTACCGAGACACACGAGCACCGGGGGTCGGGCCGTCAGGCCCGGCCCCCAACGCCGCGAAAGGGAGTGAGCCTGCGTGGATATGGACCTCGTAAGCAAAGTGACCGAAGACTACCTCTCTGCAGCGACGGCCCCGGACGCAGCCAGGCTGCGGTTCCTGAAGGGACTCTGGGAGATACAGTCGCGCATCGAATCGGTCGAGCGCGCTTACGACGCGCCGGGCGCCGACGCCGCGCGTGAAGCGCTCGTCGCTGGCCAGCCGATCTTCCGCGTGAGCGCACCCGAGGTGCCGTTGGCCGAGTACGTGGAGGCCGTCGGCGAGATAGCGCTCTACGCGAGCCGGGCAGCCGGCCTTCCCGCCGACCAAGCCGCGGCGCTGCATGACGCCGACTTCGCCGCCGCTATCGACGGCGGCCGTCTGGCCCGCGCCGTTCGGGCACCGCAGGCCTTCTTCGCGGAGACGGCGGACACGATGGGTGCGCAGCCGAACGGCCCACTGACGACCGCCACGGTCGCGTTCGTGCTCTTCTCCGCACTCGTGCCGTTCCTCACCGGTCCATCGCGCAGCGCGCTCGAGACGCTCGGCGAGTTCGATCCGCACGCATGGGGCTCAGGGCGCTGCCCCGTGTGCGGCGCCGACGCCGCCATGGGCCGCATGGGCGAGAGCACCGCGCTCCGTGGCGCGGAACGCACCTTGTGGTGCGGCCTCTGCCACGCCGAGTGGGGCTACGAGCGCCTCCGGTGCGTCCGCTGCGGGACGATGGACCCCAATGGACTCCGCTACACGCACGTCGAGGGCGACCCCGCCCACCGGGTGCACCTATGCGACGAATGCCACGGCTACACGCGCTTCGTGTTCGTCGACGATCTCGACAAGCAGGCCGTCATGGTCGTGGAGGACGCAGTGATGACCACCCTCGACGCGGTCGCCATGCAGCAGGGCTACACGGCGACCGGCGACGGCGGCAAGAACCGCTGCTGAGTCGCGCATAGCCTGTACGCAGAAACGGCCGCCCGAGTCTCGGGCGGCCG
>Ga0209430_1000325_pt1 | contig 52116 bp, 35 predicted proteins | sample BarGraIncub1133A_FD_184504 | JGI IMG/M metagenome (GOLD analysis project Ga0209430, IMG submission 184504) | Arctic peat soil microbial communities from Barrow, Alaska - Barrow Graham LP Incubations 11-33A (SPAdes) (version 2) | ecosystem: Environmental > Terrestrial > Soil > Wetlands > Peat... | reverse complement strand
GGACGGTGTGTTGCGAAGTCTGTTAAATACATCCTGGCATGCCAGTACGCAGAGTATGATATTAAGAAACATGGCTATTTTGTAGAATGAATGTTCATTCATTCCGCCAAAACCGTTAAAGTATAATACTTGTACAAACATTTGTAAGAGGACGAAAATGCCTAAAACAAGGCCGTGACGATTCAGGTTTTGGCGAACCAGTATCCGGAATTGCTCCAAAAAGCGTGCTATGCTAAACATATTGTTTCGTTTTTAATTTTAAATAATGAACGGATGGTTTCCGGCTGTTGTGTGGCCAGGTTGAATAGGGCTTCCAGGTCAATTCGGCTATCGGGATTGTCTTCGCCGGGGAAAATGGCGACAAACCCTTTGGGTGTAAACTCGCTATACAATAATCCGGGTTGGTTTTCGATGGATAAAAGGGTCTTGAATACCAATTTTTTCCCGATATCTTCCGTCGTTTCATTCATCAAGACACTTCGATTTTCGAGGATGATGATGGTGTCGATGAGACTTTCCAGATCACGAACCTGGTGGGTGGAAAGAATGAGACAGCGTTCTTCGGTGACGGCTTCGGCCACCAATTTACGGAACTGTGTTTTGGAAGGGATGTCCAGGCCGTTGGTGGGTTCATCCAGAATTAGGACCCTGCACTGAGATGCCAGCGCAAAACTGATGCTCACTTTTTTACGCTGACCGAAAGACATGCTTTTCAGTTTGTCGCTTTCATTTATTTCAAATTCTTTCAGGCAGTAATTGAAAAAAGCGGTGTCGAATTTGGGGTAGGAGCCTGCAAGCATGTTCAGATATCCTTTTACGGTGGTGTCTGGCAGCCAGATTTCTTCAGGTAGGAAAAATATTTCCTGGAGCATTCCAGCATCGCGTTTTTTGGATTCAAAACCCAAAACAAAACTGGATCCACTTTGTGCAAATCGAAGGCCTGCAATCAACTTAAGCAAGGTGGTTTTTCCGGCTCCGTTTTTGCCAAGCAATCCATAAATGTGCCCTCCCTTCAGTTGTAGGGATAAGTCGTCGAAGAGGCTTCTGTTCTTCGAATAGCTGAAATTCAGATGACTAAGTTCAATCATGTGGTATATTGAATTGGTGTATTACTGTACTAAGACACCGCAAAGTAAAGCTACTTTTTTGAAGATTCCAAATTTTTTTGAATTTATTTTTATTTTTTTTTCAGACGTTCAGAATAGTTGTTTGTGGAATGAATTTTTTGACGTCAGTTTTAAGGAAATTGCGCTTTTTTTTACATAAAAAGTGCTTATAAACACGAAGAATTATGTAGCTTTGCGCCCTAATGCAAGCCTTTTGTAAGGTCTCAACAAATTTTGCCAATATGTATGCCAATAAAGTCATTAAAACAGCCCTCGTTTCGGTTTATTACAAGGATGGTCTGGATGAAATCCTCCTCAAACTGCACGAACAAGGGGTGTCGTTCCTTTCTACCGGAGGAACCCAACAATTCATCGAATCTCTGGGTCTGCCTTGCAGAGCGGTAGAGGATCTCACCGGTTATCCGTCCATCTTAGGTGGTCGCGTTAAAACGCTTCATCCCAAAGTCTTCGGTGGTATTCTGACTCGTCGTGATCTTGCCAAGGACAAAGAACAATGTGCTGAATACGAGATACCGGAAATCGATTTGGTGATCGTTGACCTGTATCCTTTCGAAGAAACCGTTGCTTCTGACGCATCTGCCGAAGACATCGTGGAAAAAATCGATATCGGTGGCATTTCGCTCATTCGTGCTGCTGCCAAAAATTTCAACGATGTGGTTATCGTGGCTTCTAAAGGCCAGTATGCTCCGCTGTTGAACATTATCAATGAAAAAGGAGCAGAAACATCCATCGAAGACCGTCGCTGGTTTGCCAAAGAAGCATTCGGCGTTTCTTCATTATACGATTCAGCCATTTTCAATTGGTTCGACGGTGGCGAGGGTTCTCAGTTCCGTAGTGCCATGGACGATGCCAAGAGTCTGCGTTACGGTGAAAATCCACATCAACGTGGTTATTTCTACGGCAATTTTGATGAAATGTTTGAGCAACTTCAGGGCAAGGAAATTTCCTACAACAATTTACTCGATATTGATGCTGCAGTTTCGTTGATCAATGATTTTGATGAAACAACATTTGCTATCTTGAAACATAACAATGCATGCGGCCTTGCTTCAAGGCCTAAACTTAAAGATGCTTGGGCTGCTGCATTGGCCGGTGACCCTGTTTCCGCTTTCGGAGGTGTGCTCATTACCAATGCCGTGGTAAATGCCGCTACAGCAGAAGAAATCAATAAAATTTTCTTTGAAGTCATCATCGCTCCCGATTATGATGTGGAAGCATTGAAAATCTTGACTTCCAAAAAAAATAGAATCATTTTGATTTTGAAGGAAGAATTCGTTGCTCCCAAAAAACAATTCCGCTCACTGCTCAATGGTGTATTGGTCCAGGATAAGGACTCCCATACCGAAGATGTTGAAGATCTGAAGACGGTGACTATTCATACACCAAGTGCATCTGAAGTGAGTGATCTGCTTTTCGCCAACATCATTGTAAAACATTCCAAATCGAACGCAATCGTTCTGGTTAAAGACGGACAACTCTGCGCTAGCGGCGTGGGTCAGACATCCCGTGTGGATGCTCTCCGTCAGGCCATTGATAAGGCAGCTAGCTTCAATATGAACCTGAACGGTGCCGTTATGGCTTCCGACGCGTTCTTCCCCTTCCCCGACTGTGTGGAAATTGCCGATGAGGCAGGCATCAAGGCCGTGATTCACCCGGGAGGTTCCATCAACGATCAGAAATCGATCGATTATTGCAACGAACACGATCTGGCGATGGTTTTAACCGGATACAGACATTTTAAACATTAATACGACTATGGGATTATTTTCTTTTACACAGGAAATCGCCATGGACTTGGGTACGGCGAATACCATCATCACCCACAATGACAAAATTGTGGTCGATGAACCCAGCATTGTAGCCCTCGACAGACGTACTGACAAATTGATAGCGGTTGGTACTCAAGCACAGTTGATGCACGGTAAGACACCAGAAAACATCAAGACGGTTCGTCCCTTGCGCGATGGTGTGATTGCCGACTTCTATGCGGCTGAACAAATGATGCGTGGCCTGATTAAAATGGCCACTTCCAAAAAACGACTTTTCTCCCCGAACTTGCGCATGGTCATTTGCGTTCCGTCCGGTTCCACGGAAGTGGAATTGCGTGCGGTCCGTGACTCTGCCGAACACGCTGGCGGCCGGGATGTCTATATGATTTTTGAGCCCATGGCTGCTGCCATTGGTATTGGTATCGATGTCGAAGCGCCCGAAGGCAACATGATTGTTGACATAGGTGGTGGTACGACTGAAATCGCCATCATTTCCTTAGGTGGAATCGTGGCCAACAAGTCCATCCGCATCGCCGGTGACGACTTTACGGCTGACATTCAGGAATACATGCGTCGTCAACACAATCTTCGCGTGGGTGAACGCACTGCCGAACAAATTAAGATCAATGTGGGTTCTGCCCTGACTGAACTGGAAAATCCACCCGAAGACTACATCGTCCACGGTCCTAACCAAATGACAGCTTTACCTATGGAAGTGCCTGTTTCGTATCAGGAAATCGCGCACTGTCTTGAAAAATCCATTTCTAAAGTGGAAATGGCCGTGTTGAGCGCTTTGGAACAAACGCCTCCTGAACTGTACTCCGACATCGTTCGTCGTGGTGTTTACTTGGCTGGTGGTGGTGCGTTGCTTCGCGGTTTGGCCAAGCGTCTGAGCGACAAGATCAATATACAATTCAACGTAGCTGAAGATCCTTTGAGGGCTGTTGCTCGCGGAACGGGGATAGCACTTAAGAATGTAGACAAATTCAATTTCTTAATTCGATAAAACTTTTAACCGGGTTTCCTAGCTGTTCATTTCCTTGATAGTTAAAAGGTTCGATGCGAAATATCCTGAGGTTCCTTGCAAAATACAGTACGATCCTGTTTTTCGTTTTGATGCAGGCGATTTCGCTGTACCTGTTGTTCAACTACAATAACTTTCAGCAGAGTGCCTTATTTAGCACTGCAAATCGGTTGAACGGCTGGTTGTTCACTGTCCAGGAATCGGTGACAGGCTATTTCAATCTCCGCGAAAACAACCAAGGGCTGCTTCGGCAGAACAACGATTTGGAACTTCGGATTGCAAATCTGGAATCGGCATTGCGGGAGTACACGGATTCTACAAAAATTCCTTTGTTGAGAGTCAAAGAAGCTGAAGAATTCAGTCTGATTCCTGCCAGGGTAATTAAGAATTCAGTGACCCACTATAGGAATTTCATTACCCTTAATGTAGGGAAAGCTGATGGTGTCAAACCTGAAATGGGCGTTACAAATGCCGATGGAATCGTGGGTGTAGTCAGTTTAGTCACCGATCACTACTCCGTGGTCATTCCTGTATTGAATAGAGACCAGCGATTTAGCTGCAAGCTGAGAAACAACAATTCAACAGGTTCCTTAGTCTGGGATGGTTTCGACAGAAGGTTTGCCTTTTTGGAAGAAATACCACCGTATGTACCTGTTTCCAAAGGCGATACGGTTGTGACCAGCGGATTCTCGGCTGTTTTTCCCGAAGGTTTCATGGTCGGAACAGTCGAAGATTACAAAGTTAGTGACGACGCCAACTATCTACGTTTGAAAGTGAGGTTGTCAACGCGTTTTGATGCTATATCCAATGTCCGTGTCATTTGGTACAAACATCGCGAAGAACTGAAAAAGTTGGAAGAGGAGGCTGCCTTATGATGCGCTATATCAATCATATCCTATGGTTTTTGGGACTGATCATCCTTCAGGTTTTCATTCTCAACAATACCCATTTTCTGGGGATGTTCTTGCCCATTGTTTATATATATGCTTTGTTGCGTTGGCCGCCGGACATTTCGCCTACATTGGCTATCTTGTTTGGATTTCTATTGGGATTATCGGTGGATGTATTGTCCGACACCCCTGGTATGAATGCCTCTGCAACTACTTTGATAGCCTTCCTCCGATATCCGACATTAAGGTTGTTTGTTTCCAAGGAAGAACTGGGTTCCAGGGTTATCGGTGAATCGACATTGGCCAATGGTGCTTTTTGGAAATACACCGTTTTGCTGGTTCTGATCCATCATGCCACATTGTTTATTCTGGAAGACTTCTCTTTTTCAAACAGCGTTCTTTTGCTTTTGAAGATCCCTGTTTGTACTTTATTGACACTAATCTTCATTTTTGCGTTCGAACGGATTAATGTGAAAAAAGATGCAAGGGATTGAAACTCTTCGCAGAAAGAACATTATCGTCCTGATCATTCTGGGAGTGATTGTGATCTATGTCTTGCGTTTGGCTGTTCTGCAATTGTTTTCATCCGATTACAAAGCATTCGCAGACAGTAACGCATTCCTCAAGAAAATCATTTATCCGGCCCGCGGTTCCATTTTTGACCGAAACGGCAAGTTGATGGTTTACAACAAACCCGCTTACGACGTCATGTTGACCATGCGTGAAATGGTGGATTTGGATACATTGGATTTTTGTCAGACGGTTGACATCACCAAAGATGAATTTGATCAACGAATTGTTGAAATCAAGGATAGGAGAAAGAATCCTGGTTATTCCTCTTACACCCCGCAATTGTTTTTATCACAGATGAGCGCTGAGACGTATGGCGTTTTGCAGGAAAAACTGTTCCATTTCAGAGGCTTCAGTGTCCGTAGCAGGACGCTTCGCGAATACATGCAGCCAATAGCTTCCCATGCATTGGGATATGTGGCTGAAGTAAACCGCAGGGATATGGAAAAGGATCCGTATTACGTGATGGGTGACTTCAGCGGTCGTTCGGGCATCGAAATGGAATATGAAGACGAATTGCGTGGAATCAAGGGAGTGGAAGTGCTTTTACGCGATGCTCATGGTCGTTTGAAGGGGCGCTACGAAAAGGGTGCTCACGACATCAAGGCAAGACCAGGTAAGGATCTGACTCTTTCACTCGATGCCGAATTACAAGCGTATGCCGAAAAACTGATGGTCAATAAGCGGGGTGCCGTTGTGGCCATTGAACCTCAAACGGGTGAAATACTGGCATACGTTTCAGCCCCTACATACGATCCGAGTTTGTTGGTCGGACGGGATCGGGCCAAAAACTTCAAGGTCCTTCAAGATTCTCCTCACAAGATCTTTTTAAACCGGCCCATTCAATCCAATTATCCCCCTGGATCTACTTTCAAGCCTGCACAGGCCTTGGTTCTATTGCAGGAAAAGATCATTAATGTATTCACCAGTGTAGCTTGTCACATGGGTTATTATTACGCACCTGGCCATAAAGTCGGTTGTCATGCTCATTCTTCACCCAATACCTTGGTGCCGGCTATCGCCAATTCCTGCAATGCTTATTTCTGTTCGGGGTATAGAGCAATGATGGACAGTCCGAAATATCCGAATGTCCAGACGGCAATGGATACATGGAAAGACTATATGGTTTCTTTGGGTTTTGGGTATAAACTTGGAGTTGACCTTCCGTACGAAAAAAGAGGCATGATCCCAAACAGCACGTATTACAATAAATGGTACGGGCAGCATGGCTGGCGTGGAGCCACCATCATCTCGAACGCCATCGGGCAGGGAGAAGTGTTGGCAACTCCTATGCAAATTGCCAATTTCTGCACCATCATCGCTAATAAAGGTTGGTATATTACTCCTCATCTGGTGAAAAAAATCAAAGGTTCACCCCTAGATACGCTGTATACCCGAAGGAATTGGACTAGGATCGATTCGACGTATTTCAACTATATTCAAGAAGGGATGCGAGGTGCTGTAATGCATGGAACTTCGACCGGAGTGGATATCCCTGGGATTGAGGTTTGTGGAAAAACCGGAACAGCCCAGAATGCAGGAGCCGACCATTCCATTTTCATGTGTTTTGCTCCGAGGCAAAATCCAAAGATTTGTCTGCTTATCTTTGTGGAAAACGGAGGCTTTGGTGCTACGGTGGCTGTACCTATGGCTAGCCTTTTGTTGGAAAAATATCTGAATGGTTCAATCGCTGAAAACCGTATTTGGAAAGAAGAAAATTTGTTGAAAACTAATTTGATGCATTTTGTCTCGCCTTGATAACAATAGTGTCTGGAGGTCGCTGGACTGGCTGGTCTTTGCACTTTACCTGTTGCTTGCTTTGGCTGGTTGTCTGAGCATTTATGGGGCAAGTTATGACTTTGACAATGTCGGTTTCTTTAATTTCAATCAGCGTTCCGGTATGCAGTTGGTCTGGCTGGGATCGTCTTTATTCATTGCAATATGCATCCTTTTGATCGATGCCAACAATTTCTTTTCCTGGTCTTTCATCATCTATTTGGGCTTCATTGGGCTGCTGATTATTACTGTTATATTAGGGACCGATGTCAAGGGATCCCATTCTTGGCTGGTTGTTGGGCCAGTCCGAGTTCAACCTGCTGAATTCGCCAAATTTGCAGTTGCCTTGCTGTTGGCTCGATATATGAGTGCCTACAACTTTAATATCAAATCCATTAAAGGCTCTCTGGGAGTCGCAGGCATCATCTTGCTGCCGGTTGGACTTATCTTTCTGCAGAATGAAACCGGTTCAGCCCTGGTATTCTTTTCATTGATGCTGATGCTCTATCGTGAAGGCATGCCTGGTATTATCCTGTTTGTAGTTGTTTGCTTAGCCACGTTTTTTGTGATAGGTCTCAAATATGGTGCTTTGTTTTTCCTTGGAACAACAGTGGTTGGGCAGTTTGCTGTTTTGTTACTGGTTATGATTGTGGTTGTTGGCATGGTACTGACGTATCGGAGAGATGAGCAGACCACGCGCTTCCTGATTTATATCAATGCGCCCGTTTTAGTAATCGGGATAGTGCTCAATGCATTCAGTTGGTGGGAATTCAATCTGTGTTACCTGCAAATCGGATTATTGGTTTTCTCTTTTATATATCTGGCTTTCCAAACGTTGCGGTACCATAGTTCCGAGTATTTGTTGATAGGTGTTTTTGCTTTGTTCTCAGCTGGCTTTCTGTATTCGACGGATTATGCTTTCAATAAAGTGCTGGAGCCGCACCAGCAGATACGCATTCAGGTTTTGCTCGGTATGGAGGATGATCCCAGTGGTGCCGGCTACAATGTGAATCAGTCCAAAATTGCCATCGGTTCTGGTGGATTCTTGGGAAAAGGCTTCCTGAACGGAACACAGACTAAACTCAAATATGTGCCTGAACAGGACACTGATTTTATTTTCTGCACAGTAGGTGAGGAGGAAGGTTTTGTAGGCTCTATATTTATCTTAGGCTTGTATGTGGCTTTGCTTTTACGTCTTATAGCCATGGCAGAACGGCAACGCTCAGCTTTTTCAAGGATTTATGGGTATTGTGTAGTCAGCATTTTATTCTTCCACGTTTTTATCAATGTCGGAATGGTACTGGGCTTATTGCCTGTCATCGGAATACCTTTGCCGTTCATTAGTTACGGGGGTTCGTCCTTATGGGCATTTACAATCCTACTCTTTATTTTCCTCCGCTTAGATGCGGATCGTTCTCAGCGACGTTAATCGTTTCCGGTGAATAAATGAATGCCGACATCCTCGATGCCGGGCAATGTTTCGTCCTGAAGCCCGTGTTGTACTTCGACGCTGAACCAACGGGTGCCAAACGTTTTCTTAATGGATAAATCAGGCAAACGGTGGGCTAGGCTGTATAGAGACCCCCAACCCGAACCAAGCCAGCGACCACTGGGTTCCGAAAGCGTCCAGTTGATGGAATCCAATCTGTTCGTCCCGTCGGATGTTTTCGTTCGGATGTAAATCCACAGATTTTGATAAGGATAGAGGTTTGAGTGACGCAGATTCACCTCGAAATGCATTTTTACTGGAGCATCATCCCGTATACTATCCTGAAAATAGAGCGTTTCGTTCAAGTCCCAGCCCTTTGTCGGAATGGTTTCCGAATGATTATAAAGGCTATTTCCCTGACAGGACAGGAAAACAGTGCAGATCAGACAAAGTATGGACAGGAAAGGACGCATTATCAGGCGTTGTTTTCAGTTGGGTTTGAACCGTTTGTTCCAGGTTTCTGGGGTTTCTCAAAGCGAGGACCTTCCTTGGAATTGCCTCTTTTGTCCCTGTTTTTGTTGGGATTGCGGTTCGGTTGTGCCGCATTGGGTTGAATGGGACGACTTTGGCCCTCTTTTTCCGGGCGAGGACCTACATGTTGGTCTCTTTCCTGCCTAGGCCGGTCCGGACGACGTTCTCCCTCTTCTCGGTGTTTTTCACCATTGGGTCTGTCACCATGGTTGAATTCATGGTTTTTATTCTTGTTCGGCTTCTTGGACTTGTCGAAACGATTTAGCGCATCCTGACCCAAAATATCACCAAATTCACTTTTTACCGGTTCGGTTTCTACCGCTTCAGCCAAACTGTCCACACGTATTCCCTTTTTATTGAGCACAATGATTTGCTTAGCTCTCTCCACTGGAATAGTTACGGCATTTGCAAGGAAATCCTTACTGGTGGAATAGGTTATAAGCCGTTTGAAGCAATCGGCCTTGAACAGGTAATAACTGCAGTCCTTTGTATCGAGAATAATGTCTTTGGCAGGAATGTCGCGCTGAGCTTCAACATACATATCAGTTTCATAATTCAAGCAGCATTTAAGCTTGGCACATTGACCGGCCAATTTCTGGGGATTGAGTGACAAATCCTGATAACGGGCAGCACTGGTGGAAACCGATACGAAGCTTGTCATCCAGGAGGAACAGCAAAGCTCTCTGCCGCAAGGACCTACGCCTCCAATTCGGCCAGCTTCCTGACGTGCTCCGATCTGTTTCATCTCGATGCGCACCTTGAACGTTTCAGCCAAGACTTTGATGAGCTGTCTGAAGTCGACCCTGTCGTCCGCGATGTAATAAAAAATGGCTTTGTTTCCGTCACCTTGATATTCAACGTCACCTATTTTCATGTTCAGTTTAAGGCCTTCGGCGATTTTGCGGGAACGAAGCATGGTGTCGTGTTCCAGTGCCTTGGACTCTTCGTATTTTTCCAAGTCCACAGGTCTGGCTTTGCGATATACTCGACGAATTTCCTGACCGTCAACGCGGAAGTTGTTTTTCTTCATCTGCTTCAAGACCAGAGCGCCCATGAGTGTAACCTCGCCGATGTCGTGGCCGGGGCTGGATTCTACAGCAACTATATCCCCTTTTTCGATGGGTATCTTGTTGCTGTTCAGGAAGTAACTTTTACGGGTATTTTTGAATTGTACCTCCACCCAATCGGTAAGTTCCTGAGCCTGCGGTAAATCGCAAAGCCAGTCGAAGGTGTTGAGTTTCTTTATTTTGAGTCCGCTGCAGCCTTTGTGCTTCATGCAACCGCCGGATATATTCAGTCTGTATTCCATTTCATTTGGTTGTAACAGTGTCAAAATTAGGCGAAAAAGCCGAACGATGCAAATCTATTTTTTGAAGAGCATGATCGATTTCAATGCCAGGTCAAAGAACACCAGTTTGGCATTCACGTTCTGTTCAATATGCCGTTCAGCCAATTCCAATTCTTCCATGAAAGCCACGATGTTTTTGTGGTTGATAAAGGGGGCGAACTTGGCAGAAAAAGCTTGTTCGGCAGGTGCCAGGTAATTCAGTTCCGGTCGGTTGATATTCATGACGAAATTTTCCCGAACGAGTCGTTGGGCGTAATTCAGGTATTTTTTCCCTTGCTCGCGGCCCAGTTTGGACATTTCTTCCGACCAGAGTTTCATGTCTTTAAGGCTGCGTTGCTTTTCTAACTTCTTATCTGCAGAAAAATTGGCGATGGTGTAAGCTCCGCGCATGCAACGGGTAAATTGCTGCAGAAACAGATTGTTTTCTTCGCTGGAATCGATGTAATCCAAGGCTTTGAGCCAACTGCCGTTTGCCAGATGGATACAGGCGTCCAATTCGGCACCATTCAGGCTGAAATTGGCCGTGACCGCTTCCCGTAGTGCCTCCGACTCAATGCCTTTCACCCAGATTCGCTGAGCACGTGATAAAATGGTGGTGAGCAGTTGTTCACTGTTTTCGGAAACCAGTAAGAACACGGTATTGGCTGGGGGCTCTTCCAAAATTTTCAGCAAACGGTTGGCGCAAACATCGCCCATTTTTTCGGGCAACCAGATGATCATTACTTTGTATTCGGACTCGTAGGTCTTGAAACTCAGCTTCCGCAGAATCTCATCCCCTTCATCCCCGTAGATGACCCCTTGGGCATTGCCTGCCTTGATGAATTCCATCCAGCTATTGTAACCGAAATAGGCATTGGCTCCAATGAACGCACGCCATTGCACCAGAAAATCGTCGCAAACCCATTTTTTGTTCGTATTGGGTTTGAATATCGGAAATACGAAGTGAGTATCCGGGTGGATCAGCTTATTGAACTTATGGCAAGAGGGGCAATCTCCGCAGGAATCTTGCTCTCCTCGGTTGGTGCAATGGATGTATCGCGTATAAGCCAACGCCAACTGAAACGCGCCCGTGCCTTCCATACCGGCAAAGAGCTGCGCATGTGGAATCCGCCCTTCTTTCACCGACTGCAGCAGCCGTTCCTTAGTCTTATGTTGTCCAATTATATCGCGAAAAAACATGTTTTGCTTTTTTTCAAAATCCCAACAAAGATAAAAAAAATAAGTACATTTGCACGCCATTGGAGAGTTGGCAGAGTGGTCGATCGTGGCAGACTCGAAATCTGTTGTACCGCTTGCGGTACCGGGGGTTCGAATCCCTCACTCTCCGCAAGAAAATTTCAGAACAAAGCGAGCTTGCTCGCCCTGAAAAGAAGTAAAATCCCCCTCGTCAAGCTTGCTTGTTTGAGGGGGATTTTACTTCTTTTCAGGCAATTCCGAAGGAATTGTTTGTTCTGAAATTTTCTTTAGCACCCCCTCTGGGGATGGCGGCTCGAAGAGACGCAATTCCAAGAGGGGGATGGCGGCTCGAAGAGACGCAATTCCAAGAGGAGGCTCGCGGCGCGCAGAGACGCAATCCCCAAATGGGAAATCCTTTTTTGATTTCTTAGGTTTTTATGCAATTATTTTGTTAGTAACGCCATATATAGTACATTTGCACTGGAATAAAGTTATAAAAAATATGAAATACTCAGATATCCAAGCAGTTGTGGATGAACAGTCCGCTTCCTTTCGTTCATTTGACATGGGAATCCCCAGAGAATTACTTCCGTTGTTACCCGTAACCACCACTCATGCATTAGTTGTTTCAGGAATCAGACGCTGTGGAAAAAGTGTTTTGTTGCATCAATTCGTTAGAAATGAAATGGATGATGTTTTCTATTTCAACTTTGCAGACATCCGACTATATACCTTTTCGGTGAATGATTTTGTTTTGCTGGATGTAATTGTAAAAGAAAGTGGCAAGAAAATTCTGTTTTTCGATGAGATTCAATTAGTAAAAGGCTGGGAAATCTATGTTCGACAAAAATTGGATCAATCAATAAGGGTTATCATAACCGGTTCTAATGCCAGAATGTTAAGCGTTGAACTAGGCACAAACTTAACCGGCAGACACCTTTCAAAAGAATTGTTTCCGTTCAGTTATAAAGAATTTTGTTTGCTAAATAGTCTTGATTTCAAAAAAGAAAGTTACGAGAGTTACTTAGAAAAAGGAGGATTCCCTGAGTTTCTGAAAACGAATGACAAAGAGGTGTTAAGTACATTGATTGAAGATATCATCTACAGAGATATAGCTACCCGCTATGCGATCCGCGATGTTAATGGATTGAAATCACTTTGCATTTATCTGATGTCAGTCGCTGCAAATAAAATAAGCCCAAGCAAGCTCACCACTGTGATTGGCGTAAAATCGCCCTCCACTGTACTGGAATATTTATCCCATTTTGAATCAAGTTATATGATCAATCTTATTTCAAAATTCTCGCACTCGTTGAAAAGTCAGATGTTATCTGAAAAAAAAGTATATATTGTTGACAATGGGTTGATTAACGTAAGTTCCATTTCAGCATCAAAAGATCTGGGAAGAAAATTTGAAAACACCATTTATTGGGACATCAGAAAGTTGACAAAGAGTATATGGTATTTCTCTGATAATCTGTCAGAATGTGATTTTGTTTATAAAATGAACGAAACATACTTTGCCATACAGGTTTGTTATGAACTTCACCACGACAATCAGGAAAGAGAAATTAAGGGCCTTTTAGCAGCTATGAAATACTTTAATCTGAACGAAGGCGTTATTTTAACATTGAATCAATCCGATTTAATCAGTATAGATTCTTACAAAATTAAAGTTGTTCCTGCCTATCAATTTGAGTTTATTTAAACGTATCAATGCGAATCAAGGGTTAAAACAAAATATCTCAATCATTGAGATTGCTCCTTTCGTTTGCGTCCTCAGTGTTCGATCGTTAAACCGGAGTACGGAAACTAATCCGTTCAAGACTGATAATTACACCGTTCAAGTTCTGTTTTTAATCCATTCAAGAACAAAACCTACCCCGATGAAATATAGCGTTCGATCGGAAGAGCTATAGCATTATACATAAGGAGATACATTATTTACCACAAGGAAATATTTCATTTTCACGGAATAGACCGTGGGTATTAGAATTACGATCAGAGGAAGGGAGCAAGCGGGTAACCCGTTGAGTCTTTCTGCCACTGCGTTCATCTATCTGATATTTTAACGCTTGATTCGCATTATTAGTTTAACTCTATCGGATTATATAGAATCGATACTTTGCCGGTTGGAATGTCACCAACAATAGTTTTGCCCATTAAGGTCATTGAATTTGAGAAATCTTCATGCATCCTCTTTAGAAGAGTATACAGCTCCTTTCTTCTGATTTGCTCGACCGCTGCTCTCCTTTACCATGAAGGCTATGTTGTTTATTCCCCCACCAACTTAAACCTCACCAGTCTCATAGGTATCCCAGTCGCCCCCTTCACATTCTGCAAACTATATAGGTAGCCGTTTTTGAATACCATACGTGAAGGATTGATAATCAAGTCGTAATCCTCGCACACAAACTTACTTTCACAAACGAAACCGCCAGCATTTTGATATACCCAGACATGAAATACATTCTCATCCTTTTCCTTAGGATACTCGAAATACAATAAATTCCCATCCGAATCCTTGATCACTGTTGACAAGCTAGACCTTGGTATAGTTTTCGTAATGCGACCCAGATCCTCTTCCATTTCCTTCAGATATTTCTGTCGGGCTTCTTCCAATTCTTCTTTCGTAATTCTGGGTACGACCATTGTCATCATTTTCACTTTTTCAATTTCCTCGCGCAAGGTTTTTTTCTGCTCCTCGATGGAAACGCTTTCACGAGTCCAGCCGAGACGTTTCTTTGCTAACAATGTCCCATTCAGGTCATATTCCCATAATTCACCGTTTTCCGGGAAGGCCAGTAGAATCTTATTGCCGCTGTTGGCAATGATGGGGTCCATGTACCAATTCGATGTGCCGTCAAAATCGACCGTATAGCTGATGGAACCACCCGATTTGAATTGGTAGCGGTATTGAAAAAGTGCTCTTTCGGAAGAGCTAGGATTTTCATATAAAACTTTAGTACCTAGGCCCCGATGTTCCCAGATAATCTGTTCCTTGTTGTCGACCGGATTCACAATAGATACAAAATTTCTAATTGCACCATCATTAATGGACGTGCCAACCGTAACGAGTTTGTTGTTTGGCAAGGCGACGATCTGTCCGGAAGAATAGTTCAACTTCAATGTTTTAACCCAATTTCCATTGAAATCCATCAAGTACATGTTGCCCGGATTGTCAATGCCGCAGTATATCGTATTCCCATTGATCACACCAAGTGCAGGTTCGGTTTTCTTGAAGACCTTGCCCTTGGTGCTTTTCAGGTTGAATTCTTTCACAAATTTGCCTTGTGCATTAAATTTTGTGTAGAAATTCCGGTATGTGTTGTTGACGATGACTGAACCGTCTGGCAATAGCATCAGCGATTTGCGGGCACCGACGTTTCGGTTGCCCATAGAATCTTGGTAAGAATGGAACACTGTATTCCAATCGTTTCCTTGGGCAAACGTTTTGTCGGGAACCAAGTGGATGGTCCCTTTTTTGTACAATTCAACCAGTTTCTGTGCGGAAGCAGGCAATGCAGCCGTCAGGGCGATGCTTAACAATACTATTAGACTTTTTTTCATTCTGATGTTGATTTTAAAAAGGTTACTCTACATAAGTGACATTTCCTTCGGCATCGATGATGGAAAGGGTCGTTTCCTGTTCCGAATACGGACGATTGGCATCCACCTCGACGATTTCCCTTTGCATACGAACAATCTTTTGGTTTTCACTCCTGCAAACCAAGGGCTTGTACAAGAAAACCATTCCAATCAAACAAGCAGCCGAAAGTCCTATAGTCCAACGTTTCAGCAACGGGCGTTTAACGCGCGATTCGCTCGAAGCCGAAAAGTCAGATACATTGACGGATAACTTGCCGTTTATGTTCGAAGGAAGCGGTGGTAAAACCACTTCCACATCCGAGTTTTGATTTAGCAAACGTTTAATCCGTTCGGCACGCCCCTGCAGTTGAGCCAGTCGAAACGAACAAATGTCGCATGATGTCAGATGTGCTTCCACTCCGGTCTTTTCATCAGTGGAAACCTCGCCGTCGAGGTATTTTTGCAATATGTCGGAGTCAATATGTCTCATAACCTTGTTTTTTAAGCTGTTGTTCCATTTTGTCTAACGACCTGGAAAGAGTTTTGCTCACGGAAGTGAACCGAATGCCTGTGGCATCTGAAATTTCTTTGTACGAGAAGCCTTCGCTATACATCGAAAGGATAGCTCGTTCCGAAGGTTTCATTAATCCTAAGGCAAGTTGTATGATCTGTGATTTTTCAGAACCATCCTGGGAACTTTCCTCGGCTGGTGTATCCTTTACTTCCTCCAATGAACGGTATCGTTTCTGTCGGTTTAATTGGTCAGTGCACTTGTTTATCGTCACCCGATAAAGCCAGGTGTTTAAATACAAAACGACCGTGCCTCCATTCAACCTTTCATACAAAGCCATGAAAACCTCCTGCACGATGTCGGAAGCGCTCTCCCTGTCTTCCACCATACGGATAGCCAGCCTGTAAAGCCTGGCATGGTTTTCAGCATAGATATCTTCGAAGGTTTTCAAACGTTTTGAAGGATTTGTAAGCATTAGTCTTACAAGGGTGACATTTTGTGACAATGCGACCAAGAAATTTTAGGTAAAAAAGTAACCCAACAACACTACCACCAAAAGCGCCGGCAATAAATTTGTCACTGGAATCTTTTTGATGTCCAGAATATTGATGCCCAAACCAATCAGCAGGATGCCACCAACGGATGTCAAATCGGCTATCAGCCCTGCATTCATGTATTTTGCAAAGAATGAAGCAAAAAGCGTGATGCTGCCTTGATAGACCAACAACGGCAAAGCGGAAAACGCAATGGAGGAACCGAACGAGGACGCTAGTGCAATGGAGGAAATCCCGTCCATCAAAGACTTGGTGTAGAGTATCGTGGGCGTCTGACCCATACCATCCTCTATAGGCCCGAGGACGGCCATGGAACCGACACAGTAAAGCATGGTTGCTGTTATGAAACCTTCGGTGAAACGGTTTCCTCCAGGAATTTCCATCCATTTGCTTTTACTGCTTTTTCGATGCAAGGTATCTGAAAAACGTTTCAGTAGTTGGTCAATATCAATCCATTGCCCAATGATACCACCTGCTACGATGCTGATGATGGCCAGCAAGAAGTGATCCGACTTCAATGACATGGATACACCAAGGGCAATGGTGAACAATCCTATGCCTTGAAAAACTATGTTTACAAGCTTTTTTGGTAAACGTGACCGGATGAGCATTCCAATCATACTTCCGGCAATGATGGCGCCGACATTCAATAAAGTCCCTGTCATTCAGAAAAAATTTGATTTTAAAGTTAACAAAAAACATAGAACTTAAGTGGTTCATTTTATGAATTTAACAAACTGATGATGTAAAATAGTATTACTTTTGGTCAATTGGAAGAATGTACCACTTTTAGATAACAAAGCCATGAAAAAACTACGATTCCCCATATTGCTGTTACTTTTGGTCATCTGTGTTCGTATTCATAGCGATGTCCTATATTCAAAGCCTATTCAACCTGCACAAATTTGTGCCAGTGTACAAAATTTGAGCAATTATCCCAATATTGCATTAATCGGATTTACAGAAGGATTTGCTTTGTCAAAACCGAATGTTGTTTTTAATATAAAGTCCGGTTCATATTTTATGATTCAAATATACAATCCGATCACACTATATGCTGTAAAAATGGAATATCTCGAAAAAATGGGAATCCATGGAATTGACTGGAAAAATGATAAGAATGTGATGAAGTCCAATCTGACCATCAGTGCAAAATCCTTTAAAGTGAAACCGCTCATTTATATGGTAAAACTTGATTATCGTATAGCTGGATTTACCGATTCAACCATAGTTCTGTATAAATATGCACAGACAAGCTGCTTTAGTAACGGTAAACCGGACCTCATTCAAAAGTATGAATTTACTAGGGCTTTGCCAAAACTCCATCAGAACGTCCAATAGGAATGCAACATTCAGGTTCTTTTCGAGTTGCACCATTCATCACTTGGTATGCTCTTGCTCATTTAACGGTGGATGCAGCTTGTGCATACCTAGTGTTAGCAAGATTGGATCTGAAGGATTGTGCGATCTTGTGTTTTTTGATCTATAATGCTATAGCCTTTGTGTTGCAGGCGCCCATTGGATGGTTGATAGACAAACATCTGAATCCTAAACTTGCGGCAATCGCGGGTTTGATTCTTGTCGGGAGCGCATTTTTATTTTGGAATTCATTATATGCTGCTTTGATTATTGTTAGTGTCGGCAATGCATTGTTTCATGTTGGTGGAGGTAGTTTAGTATTATCTCTAAAAGATAAACGAGCTACCTTTTCAGGAATATATGTGGCGCCAGGTGGTATGGGTTTGGCAATTGGGTCCTATTTGTCCATTTCACAGTTTAACATAAATCCGATGCTATTCCCTTTAATCTTGATATTTTTTAGCCTAGTGTTATTCTTTGTTGAGATTCCTGAGTTTGAACGTGTTGTTGAGAAAAAGCGGACAACCAAATGGAGTGTTTTAATCATTGCCTTAATTTTAATCCCGGTTGTTGTACGTTCTCTAATTGGATTATCTATTGATTTTCCATGGAAAGGAAATCCCTATTTGATAGTGATCCTAACTGCTGCAATTGCAGCTGGAAAGGTTTTTGGCGGGATTATTGCCGACAGGTTTGGTCTAATCAAAGTAGGTGTTGGTGGATTGTTGATTTCTGCTCCACTTCTGGCTTTTTTCCCCTCACTACCCGTAATAGGAATACTGGGCATATTTGTGCTAAACTTTACAATGCCAGTTACCTTAGTGGCACTATTAAGTATCATGCCCGATAGGAGGGGGCTTACTTTTGGATTGGCTTCGGCCGCTCTGTTTGTTGGTGCTTTTCCAATACTAATTGGCCGAAATGATTGGATTAAAAGTGATTCCGTTGTTTTCTCAATTCTACTTTTTGCTTCATTTATTTTATATGCAGCATTGTATTTTATTGATATACGAAAGCCATTAAATACTGAACCCCATGGATTATGAATTGCTGTTTTTAAAAAGCTTATTGCTGACTATCGTGATCGAAATAGCTGTAATGCTTTTTTTATTTCGAGTATTATTTAAAAACAAAGAAATCGGGTATATCAGACTGATGTTTACAGGATTCGTTGCTAGTTTTGCAACTTTACCTTATTTGTGGTTTATCCTTCCTGTCTATCTGGACCAAAGACTTTGGTACATCATAATTGGCGAGTCCTTTGCCATTTTGATGGAATCGTTCATTCTCTTTGCAATGCTTCGGATAAAGTACGTAAAATCGTTGCTCACGTCTTTAATCTGCAATGCAGTATCCTATTTGATTGGATTGATGATAAACTTGACTTGACAATAGTTACGGGTTCAACACCAACCGGAACCCCGTCGAACTCTTTCTATCGTCCGGATAATTGTAACTCCTGGTCACCTTCTCGCACGTATTTCCATCGTGCGCCCAACTGCCTCCGCGAATCACGATGTAACCTCCGGTTAACGGACCTGTAGGATCTGTCTGAGGGGCACTGCTGTAGGAACCATAAATATCACTGCACCATTCCCATACGTTTCCGCTCATATCGTACAATCCTAGCGTATTGGGCCGTTTGGTTGCAACTGGATGTGTCTTGGAATTTGAGTTTAAGGAATACCAAAAATATTTTCCAATCGAGTCCGAAGTATTTGTTCCTGCCCAAAGTGTCGAAGTGTCAACACCACCACCGGCAGCAAATTCCCATTCTGCTTCTCTAGGAAGGCGGTAGCTTTTTCCGGAGAAAGTGTTCAATTTTTGGATAAACGCTTGAATATCGCTCATATTGACCGATTCAACAGGTAAATCTGCTCCTTTGAAATAACTTGGTTCGTTACCCATGATAGCCTTCCAGTTACCTTGCGTTATTTCAGTCGCACCCATTTGAAAAGTAGAAATTGTTACCAGATGTTGTGGGCTAATGCTGCCCAACAAACCACCCATTGTAAAGGAGCCTCCAGGAATGGCGATCATTGTTATTTCAGGAATGGCCGGAGTTTGAAAGGCTACTATATTACCATATTCCACTTTATCAGGAGCATATGTTGCATAAGCTCTGACATAATAGGTGGTGGCCGGAACCAATCTTCTCAAGGTGTCTGCAAACTCATCCATTCTTTCGTTTCTGGAAACGATACTATCCAAAATGGTTGGATTCGAATTTGTGCTCCAGCAAATGCCACATCCTGTAAATTGAATATCACTGGATGAATTGATGAAACCTCTGCAGATAGCCCCATCCACCATGATTTGGAAAACGCTTTCGGTTGTTACAGCCGTGGTTGAAAGATTATCGTCACTGTTGCAACTAGAGAAAAAAGTAATCATTCCCAATAGGAACAAGGAAAATAGACGAGTTACAGTGTTTTTCATAAATTATATGGTATTGGATAGGCAAATGTAATAAAAATTTGATTTACTTATTGAGGTCCTTTCAGCTAAAAATGATCCCCAAAAGTTTTGTCTAACTTTTGGGGATCATTTTACTATTTTTTCATCCAGATAATCGAAGCCGGTGACCTATCTTCAGGAACGGGTGTTCCCAGGCGGTTGGCCCTTAAATAGTTCGGAATAGCTAGGAGAGGCGTTCCGTCAGCCCATTTGCCTTTAATCGTCATTGTTCCGTTGAACAGATCGGAACGCCATTCCAGTTTCAACGGGTCTGGTCCGATTAACTTGCTGATATCCTGTCCATCTGCTTTTTCAACGTTATAGATCATAGGGCCATAACGGAATGCAATACGACCGCTGTCTGCCAAGATGTTTTCGTCAGCAGTGATTTGCTGAATCTCCATCGGGATTTCCAGGTCAATTTTGTCACCCTTTTTCCAGTCGCGTGTAATGGCTATATAACCCTTTACTGCGTTCATTGCAATAGGTTTTCCATTGATGGACAGAGATTTAAGCGTGTTTATAACAGGAGCGGAAGTATAAAGCTCACTTGTTTTACGGTTCGGAACGCGAACATAAACGGTGAAATGCTGAGCTTTCTTAGGATTAACCGTGATGGAAACAGCGCCTTTCCAAGGATAGTCTGTTTTCTGTACCATCTCAACATCTGTACCTGCCACTTTTTCCACTTTAATGGTACTTCCAACGTACATGTTCACATAGATTCCATCGTCGCCTTTAACGTATGTCCAGGTCGGAATCATCAGCAAGGTGCGGGGAATATTGCCGACACAGCATGGGCAAACATGCCATGCATCACGGGGTTGGTATGTTGAAAGTGGATTCGTATAGTAAAAATCTTTCCCTTCATAATCGATGGAACCAAGCAGCGCGTTGTACATGGATTCCTCATAAAGGTCGGCGTATTTTGCATCGTGATAGGCAAGATTCATTTTGTATTGGAAGAAAATGAGTCCGCAGGTTGAACAGGATTCACAATAGGCATTATTACCGAGTGAATAATTTGGTCCGAAGCCTTCGGATGTTTCACCACTTCCAACGCCCCCGGTTACATAATATTTTTTGTTTACCATGTTGTTCCACAAGGACATGACAGCACTTTGATAATCGATATCGCCTGTTTCGGCGGCGATGTCTGACATGGCAGAGTAGGTATAAACCGCGCGAACGGCATGTCCGACAGCTTCATATTGCTCTTTGATGGGTACATGGCTCTGGTCGTATTCACTTCCGCCAGTACGACTGTCTAAAAGGAATTTGGCAAGCGTTACATAACTGTCACCTCTTCCGTTGCCTTCCATATCATTAACGAAACGGCCAAAACGAACGAGTGCCTGTTCCATTTCCTGGTGTCCGTCAAACCAGACTTTCTTGCCAGGTCCGACTCCGATGTTTGCCACCCAACAATCCGCCAATTTTTTGGCAGCGTTGTAAAGCCTTTTATCTTTTCCTTCGGTCAAGGTATAGTGGTTTATGGCTGATTCAATGAAATAACCTGCCACATAACCTTCATGGTTTCCACGGCCTTCGGGAGTCCATCTTTCTTTCCAATAACCTGCTGTATCGCGAAGGGTAAACGCGGTCTGCAGATATCCGTCAGGTTCCTGAGCAGCGATGATAATGGGAATCCATTTTTCGAGGGTGACTTTCATCTTTTCCTGTGCGGCAATGATATCCTTGTCTCCCTGAGGGTCGACCATCAAAGCAATACACATGGACTCAACAGTCTGATGGACCCATGCATTGGAAAAGACATAACCCCGGTGCTTACCATGAGGCTCGCCACGATTTGCCTTGCCAGCTTCAATAAAGTTGTCAAGTCCACCTTCACCAATTTTTAGATCTGTGCGTTCACATTGAGCGACACAATAGGGTATCCAACTTGTAATGAGTGCTTTGGCGCGATTATTCCATAATGGGCTGTCAATCTTGTATTTTTTTGTATAGACGACGTCAAGTCTCTTTTCTTTTGGAGGAAAATGGACCGTTACTTTCAGCGATGAGGAAGATTTCATTTCACCAGCTTGAGAAGAGAGTGTCAGCACATATTTTCCGGGAAGGGTGAATGTGGCTGTGGTTTTCAAATCCGTAGGATCAACGAATGCAACAGCCCCTGGGCCTGTAGCACTCCATAAAGTGTTTTTTAATGGATCTACAGATTTGATTTCAGCAGCCAAATAGGTCTTGCCACCTACCATGACGTCACGGTCACCGCCAGCAGTAATGACAGGAGCAATTTCCGGAGAATTCAGGGTTTTCAACGCTTTCCATTCGAGAATTGTAGGCATAAAACGCATAACGGAATCAATCTCAAGTCTGAGTATGGTAGTTTTGACTTCATCAAATTTTGTAGGATTGTATTGGTCGTTGTTAAAGGTATAACCTACCGCATTTTTTACAGGCGCAAAATCTTTGCCATCCCAGTATTTGAGCCGGTAAGCTTGAGGAAATTTGACAAGATTGTCGTAGTTAAACCAGTATATCTGTACTTCATCAATCGTTACAGGACTCGCCCATTCGTACTGATACCACTGATTAGAAAGACGCTGGGGTCTTCTGTTCTGGTTCTGCGCAGCGGTCGGGTTAGTCGTCTGAGCTGCCCACTGACGCATCTGATCGGAAACTTCATTTGGAGTCTCTCCATCGTTTAAAGTGGCCGTCTGACCTCCTCGACCCGATCCTGTAATCTTAGCCAAAATGGCAATATTCGCTTTTTCGGTCCGGACATTCTGACTTGTACACGGGAGGGTAAGCCCTAACCCAAACATAGTCAAAAGAGTAATAATAAAAAAAGTGTTTTTTTTCATGTTTTAATTTTTATTTCAAAGGCAAAAACCAGCTCTCCCTTTCTTTTACCGTTTTATACAAATCAGCATCAAAGTTAGCAGGACCATTTCGTTCTGCAATCTTTTGTGCCAGCCAGAGGTTGTCATCCCTGTGAAGGGCCATACGCACCAAATCAAAAAATCTACATCCTTCGAACGAAGTTTCAAGTGCTGTTTCGTCGCAAATAAGGTCCTCAACGTAGTTTATAGAGTCATTTTGATTGGGCAATTCAGGTATGACATAGTTCTTGTTGGCGAAAGCATCACCTGAACCACGAGAGTGAATGCCAAGTGTATTGTTTGGTGTAAATAGATACTGACTGAAATACATCAGGATTCCTGCACGTGATCTTTCAACAGGATCGACATATTTATCTATATTCGATTGATACAACCCATACTTGAGAATGGCAAAAGCAGATTCAGGAAAACCAGCACGGTTCATAGCTTCTGCGAATCGTAAGTAAATCTGTCCCCGTCGATACAAAAGAACATGCCCAGTACTTAACTTACTAATGGTCTGACGCGCAGAAGAATACAGACTACTGGTAGTAGGATTTCCGTCATTGATCGTCGTCCCATCACTTTTGGTTGAATAGACAGATGCGAGTCGAAGATCGCCCACCCATAAAGGATTTACATCATTTCTTGTAGGAGCATATAAGGTATCTTGTTTATTATTCGTTGAATAAACAATGCAATTGGATTGAGCTTTGGATAATTCAAATAATTTTCTGGAGGGAGTGGCTTGATAAAAATAATTGTTCTGGATCGTTGAGTTGAATACGTTGCTCAACCCACTGAAACCTTTTTCTGAAGCTGTTGTTTCCATAGGGATGTAACTGACAATTTCAACATTTCCGATGGTCGAAAACAAATAATTGTAACCATTTTGCATTTTAGAGAAAGTGGTTTCATCTTTGTTCCAGATGGTTTGACTTAAACTTGTAGAAACGACGTTTGTTTGAGTAGTTATATTTGTCAAATAATCATGATAGAACCTTGCGGCTTCTAAATATCGTTCCCCCCAGAGGCATAAGTCTCCTAACACCACCCGGGTAGGCAGGAAGAATTTCTTCGAATCCAGACCATTGATGGCTCCATAACCTGGTGTCGGCGTTTCGATGTAGGGTGTCAAATCATCTATGAAGTAGTTGCAAATCTGTTTGATGTTATACAATGGATAGACTTTATTGGCTGCTGCTTCTGTCAAAATGGGCTCTGTTATGATAGGTACAGATCCATAAATCGTTGCCAACTGGAGATAAGTCCATGCACGAAAGGTTTTTACAGCTGCAAATTCCTTCATAAACACGTATTCATTGCGTTTTTTCAAGGCTGTATCAACATTAGCAAGATAAAAGTTGCAGTTGTTTATGACAGCATAATAACTCTCTGCTGAATTGTAAACATTTTCTGTGCCAACTTTGAATTGAGCCAGTTCCTGAAGATCGACCGAGGCTTGCGGTGTAAGTTCAACCAGATCGCCTCTTATTTCACCCAACAATACTGTTCGGTCTGCAATGGCTTGCATCTTGCCGATAATGCCCATAACAGAGTAAACGGTGTCAGTTGCCTGATTCAAAGTGTTGTCTTTAGAGAACATGACTAGGTTGGAAGTCGTGTCCATCATATTTTCACAAGACGTGTACATCCCCATTGATATCAGGGAAAGTCCGGCTAATAGTATTGATTTGATTTTCATATGCATTTTTTTGTCCTATTAAAGGTTTATTCTGACACCAAGCGTAAATGTGCGTCCCTGGGCCAACAATCCTCTGTCAATACCCTGTGCCAAGACGCTGTTCCCTAATGAAAACTCGGGGTCACTTCCCAGATATTTAGTGAATGTCAGCAGATTGCTGGCTGTGCCCCAAACGGTGAAACCTTTGATGTAGGTATTGTTCATGGGCAAATTATAACTCAAAGTCAGGCTTTTGAGGCGTAAATAAGATCCATCTTCAATCCAGCGGTCAGAGAATCGGCCATTTCCAACGACATCTCCATACTGAATTTTTGGAATGGTGGTTGTTTGACCTTCTGAAGTCCATCTGTTTGTCAAGGCAGTTGTTTGATTGTAGAACCTACTGCCACTTTCAAGAATTGAACGTTGGTAGTTGTAAACATCGTTTCCTAGGGAATAATTAAAAACCACGTTCAAAGTAAGGTGATTGCAATTCAGGTTGGCAAAAAGATTGCCAAAAAGATCAGGATTCGGATTACCAATAATGGTACGATCCAATTCATTGATGACGCCATCGGGTGTTAAATCGGTAAATTTTAGGTCGCCAGCTCCAAAATTCTGATGGGTGCCTGTTTTGGTTATAACATAGAGGCCATCTGCATTGGCTTTCTCCGTGGTAGAATAGACACCCTCGGTCTTGTAACCATAAAAAACGCCGACGGGGGAGTTTACTTTGGTCAAAACTGTTGCACCGTAGATGTTGGTGGTGAAAGGTTTATTATTGTTGGACAGAGCCGTGATCTTATTCTCATAATGCGACACATTTGCACCCATTTCCATCTTCCATTTTTTGGAATTCAGGACTTTGACATTGATTGAAACGTTATAACCGAAATTTTCCAAAGATCCGTCGTTGCTCCAGATGTTGGGCAAACCACTGTTGAAAGCAATATCTTTTAGTGTAAGTAAATTGCTGGTCCAACCTTTAAACACATTCGCCTGGAAATTGACTTTATTGTTAAACATATTTATATCCATGCCACCGGTCAAACGTCTGGTCGTTTCCCATTGTAAGGTGGTATTGCCGATGTTACCGATGCTTAGACCATCAATGGAGTTTAATATTCTTTGGGCTGTGAAATAGCTTCGTGAAGCAGTATAATTAATGTCATCGTTGCCTGATAGGTCATAACCTACATTTATTTTCAAATAGTCAATATCTCCATCGGAGTGAAACCAAGGTTCAGATGAAACGACCCACGCACCCTGAATGGAGGGGAAAAGGCCCCAAGCCACTCCACCTAGTTTAAGCCCATCTTTGGCCTCCTTGCCAAAGGCTGAAGATGTTTCCATGCTCACCGCTCCCGTCAGGTAATATTTTTCCAGATAATTGTAATCGGCATTTGCATAGTAGGTTAAGGAACGACTGATGTCATCAGCTCCGGATGTTGTTTTGTTGTACAAACTAAGCGACATATTGGGCATTTTGTCGTTGCCTGTGTTGTAACCTTTCTGCAGGTTAAGGTTATAGGTGTTGTTTATGAACCGGGCACCTCCCAAAACCTTGATGGTATGTTCACCATACTGATTGTTCCAGCTCATTTTGGTATCGCTGAAGAAACCGTTTTGGTGAGAGGACAACGACTTGGCTATGTTGTAAATGGTACCGTTATTATCGACCGTAAGTGTTGGAACGCCTTTAATCGGTAAATAATAGTTTTCGTACGAATTCACCGATGTATAGCTGAAATGTTCACTGACGTACAGTCGTTTGTTTATTTGATATTTGGGTGAGATGGCCAGTGTGATCAGGTTGTTGCTGAATGAATTCTTGTTTTTTGCATCACCATACTTGAGAATACAACTAGGATTGGCCAAAGACACATTCTTGCCGATGACTTCATCCAGATAATTGTCTGCTTCATCGTAAAAGGAAGAAAGTCTACCTTGAGTATCATAAGCATAGGGATTCAAAAACGGAGACTTGATCAAACTTAAAAAACCGGGCGATGTTACTGTGGAAGAGGTAAAATCGTCTGTTACACCATCATCCCTCAGGTTGCGCTGAACATCGCTGAAAGAAGCATCAAAACGTGCAGTCATATTTTTGAACAAACGAATATCCGAATTCAACCGAAGGTTGAAACGTGAAAAATCATTTTTTTTCAATGTGCTTTCACTATTTGTGTAACCTACAGACAAATTGTAGTCTGCAACATCATCACCGCCCTGAACATTAATACCGTAGCTTTGAGCAAATGAATTCTGGTATGTTTCTTTTGACCAATCTGTATTGTTATGATATTGATTGTAATAGTAGTAATCTTTATCCACCTTTAGGAATTTAAACTCTGTCAATGTCGTACCTGTCGAACCCAGCAATTCAGAGGCATACGAACGGTACTGAGTTGCATCCATCATCGAAGGTTGCATGGGAGTCAATTCAAATCCTCCAGACATCGTAAAGTCAATCTTGGTTGCCATACTCTGGTTTCGCTTCGTATCAATCAACAAGACGCCGTTTCCACCCTTGGCACCATAAATGGCCGTACCATTTTTTATGACGGTTACTTTCTCAATATCACCGACATTCAGATTGGATAACAAATTATTGTAATAGCCATCGTGTACCATGGAACGATTGTATTGCATGTCAATCAATACTCCGTCTAATACAATCAATGGTTGGGCATTGGCACTCAATGAATTCAATCCATTCATGAACATGACAGCACCCATTCCTGGAAGTCCCGAACGTGTGATGGTCCTGACATCTCCACCCAGTTTTGCCTCGATTTGCGGCTCAATGCTTAAATCGGTGGACAGATCAAAACCAACGGCTGTCGTGCTTTTTGTTGCCAAAGTCCTGTTCTGATACTGTTCAACAAAAACGTTTGACAGTAGTGATGCATCAACTCCTTTGGATCTTTTATTGATGGCACATTGAACCAAGTTGTATCCTTCGACCTGCATGGCAACTGAAGTAACATATTCGGGCACCTTGATGGCGTAGGTGCCATCTTCTCCCGTCATGGCCGTAAACTTATCATTGCCGTATGCTTGAACATGTACCCCGGCTAAAGGCGCTCTCGTGGCTGCATCCGTGACTTTGCCGCTGATAGTCTTTGTCGCTACCTTCGTGCTTACGGACTTCTGCCCGAAAACCGCTGTAGTCCCCAGAAATAGTATGCAAAAAAGTCCGGCTTTAAACAGGCTTTGTTTCATTCTGTATGTTTGAATGTATATCATTATTTTCTGATTTAATCTTCACGTGGTTTCAAGTAGACACAGTCAATAAACATCTCACGGTTATAGGTCGTCATTTGGCCGGATGTTACATAGCTTAAGAGTTTCAATGAAACAGTGACTTCGTTCTGATTTAAATTGCATGTCGGAAACTTAAATCCTTGTGCCACACATACCGTATCGAGTTTGTAGGCATTGTTGCTAAAATATCCCCCATTTGCACAATTGATAAAAATTGGTTTACCCGATGCATCTGTATAATACAGTGTTGCCCTGAACCTGCATGGCCTGAAGACATCTAAAGAGTCTGCATGATTCAATGGTGTCTTATAAACCGATTGAGGTACAAAAACGACGCATACATCGTATTTTCCTGATAATGTATTTTTTACCTGAAAAGTTAGGGTCGGAAAAGATGCAGTTGGTAGGACATCCAAATACGAATTGTTTGACAGGCCTTTCCCAATCACTGAGCGAACAATGAGAGAGGCTTGGGCTGGGTTTAATATGCTTGATTCCTCTTCTGCTTCAGTTTTTAACGGTAGAAAAAAAGTTTTCTGAAGCGAGAAGGGCCATTTATCAACTTTGTAAAAAGTGCCATTGCTGCAAACCGTACTGTCAATTACTTCGGATAGGATGCCCCCCGATTCATAGGGTTTATGAAAAACATGTTTCAAAGGATCTTTAGCCGTAAATTGCGTCGAGACTAAAGAATCGTTTGCTGAAGCTTGTAAGTTGGTATTGAAGATTAAATCTCCGATCAGGTTATGTTTTGCCCAATAATCCTGAAGGGCAGCTGCATTCGTAATGAAAGAAAAATTGAAGTAGGGTGCAATTTTGGCGTATGCTGCATCCCAAGCCGTATTTGATGGGGCAATGACCATATAGGAACTATCTTCTTCATTCAAATAGCCCAATTCGTCCAACAGCGCGTTTTTTACAATCAGGACAGAATCCACATAAACGGTTTTACCATCCACAATACCGGAGGAAACACTGGCGAATTCATCCAAGGAGTCTTTCTGGTAGGCTTTGAAGAATGAAGCCATCCTACTGAAATCGCCATTGTTGAACAGCCCTTCGTATAAATTGTCCAAGAACCCGATTTTCCCGTTCAGTATGTGCAAAATACCATTGCTGGTGACTATGTTTGGAGTTGTAATGTTTACATCGCCAAAAACAAAACCCTTCAGAATTTTCTCTTTTCCATTTAACATGATGACGTTTTTGTCCGTTTCTGATGTTATAGAAAAAAGAAAACGGGCAATATGGTTCCTGACAAAAGTCCTTTCAACAACACGTTGGCCAGAATCAGTCTGACAAAGGTTTAGGAGCATATTTTTATCGAAAGAACCATTGATTGGTGCCCAGATCGTGAATGTCTGTTCGGAATTCAGCAGTTCAGCATACGAAACAGTGGACGAATTGTTGTAACTGGACACATGTGTGGAATCAAGTATTTCTCTGAAATCGCTCAGATTTTCCTGACGCTGCATCATCATCCAAAGCGTAGTGTCTGAATGGATGCTTAAGTTCGTTTCGTAATGATTGACCCAGGCATCGCTGCAGGAATTCAGGCCCAGCAATACAACGATTGCTGCGAAACCTGCATGGAATATTTTAAATGAATGCTTGTTCATAAGATCTGTTTCGATTTTTCTTTAATGAGTGTCTTCGCCTGCTTCGCTGGCATATACACTTTTTGGGCAAAGTTCAATGTAGTCAAAAGCAAATTCAGCATTGTCCTTTTCAAGCACCTGTTTGAATCGTAAGTAATGATCATCGGTAGCTGACAAGTATCTTGTAGTCAGAATGCGTCGGAACAATGTTGATTGAGCGCGGAATACCCAATAGGTGGTTCCGCCTCCGTAAGCACGAATTGCATCAGAAGATTTCATATAACCGCGATTACGCAAAGCCTTATCAACTGCCCTATTTGCTTCCGGGTCTTTACCATCAACAACCCAGCCTATGTTGGGGTTGGTTGCGCCTATTCGCAAATCAATAGGAATACCACAGGGTTGATTATCGAAAAAGGTCTGGATGATACCACGACCTGGCATGGCACAGTATCCAAGGCGTATTTCGTAGGTGCCTTCCGGAACAGGTGGTAATTTGAATGCAAAATCAAATTGATGCAATACAACCACTTCGTCACCTTCATAACTCCAGAAGTTTAAGTGCCGATTTCTGACAGAAACCAAGGATTCATCGGTGAATTTCCAATCTTTTACAGATCCGGCTTTGAACCCAGTACATGTGTTCGTGCCTGCCCTGCCACGGGCGCCACTGGACATGAAGTCAGGTGAGAGTGTCGTAGCATCAAATCGGAATCGTTGATTAAAAACTTCATCCCGAGTTTGAACGTTATACGTCAGAATGTCATCAATGTAATGATAGACACCATTGACGGCACTTTGATCGACCGATGTTTCAGAGGGCGCATAGACTTTAACGCCTCGGAAAGTGTACATGTCACCGACACCTTTTCGGTTAATGAACAAACCTTCGTTGGGAGCGCTACACTGAAGTAGCGTATGCGGACACATTGTTTCATAGTAATCCGTTACATCACAGTATGCAGCAACATTCATGCGCAATTTAAACTCTCCGGTAATGGTCAGTTCGTTGTAGTTGCCCAAACGATCTAAGAAATGGTATGCAACAAAACGGTTTAATGGATTCTTCGGATTTTTAAAGTCCTCATCGTATTTGTTAGCATCTTCCGGATAGGTTGCATCATAAATTTTCTTGGCATAGGCAATCAATCCGGTGAGGGTCGTGATGCCTTCCTTCTCATTAAACACCGAATTTGGTTCAATAAAACCAGTATACTTAAACTTCCGTGTTTTCGGGTAATAAGCAGTCTCGTCTTCATTACCTGTATGATAAAGAATACCTATTTCAGCAGAGTCATCACTGACACTATAGGAAAGATCGAGGTATTTACGAATTTGGTTGTCAAAACCAGTCTTGGTCATGGCACTGTAAAACAAAGAAATCGTTGTGTCTTTTTGGAGCATGTCGGGCAACATGTCGTTGCTGGTGGACAGTACTTTGTCAATGGTATGAACCACTCCGTTCTCAACGGAGTCATCGCGTAGAATGATCTTAGAAGTCTTATTGATGAAGTACTCAATATTGCTGTTTGCATCTGTATCACAAGAGATGCTCAAATAACGGTCATTCATGTTCGTAGTAGGAATGACCCCGTCGTTCAAGTCAGTTGTGTAATAAGCCACCTTGATTAAGTGGTTGTAAGCCAGTGTGTCACAATCTAAGTCTGATAATTCTGATACGGATTGCAGGCCTTTTTCATGTAAAAAAGAAGTAATGGCTGTATTAGTCGGTGCAAAACAGGTATATGTGCCATAGGTTGTCAGTAAATCGTATATTTTGGCACGCTGCAAAACGGTGATGAAATCACTGAATTTTTTATCTTTATCGTCTTGCAAATAGTCGGTCAACATTTTACCGGTAAATGTATAATACCTATCATTTGTCAACTTTTGTTCACAACTGGTAACAAGGAGTTGCATCGTCATCAATGCAACTAAGTACCATATCGTATGCTTAAATTTAAAATGCTTCATAGTTCTAAAAGATTAATCAGTGATGGATGAAGTGGTCTCAGTATTGTAAGCAGGATTTTGCTTTAATTCTGGATTGGCATCCAATTCATCCTTGTTGTATGGGAAATAAAGGGAATACGGTGAATTCATTTTTTTCCGCAGTGCACTCTGATTCTCCGTGTATTTTTTAATGGCAAAATTGATAAGACGTGTGTTGTTTCCCTCTCGACGTGCCAGACGTACCAGATCGAACCAGCGTTTTCCTTCGAAAAGCAACTCTCTTTGTCTTTCCTTCAAAACCAAGTCTTCCATGTTGACACGTGACGCGGCATATGTACCGTATACTAATGTGTCTGTACGACTACTAGTCGTGATGTTATTTGCTCTGTTGTATACCGCAGAAACCAACGAAAATGCATTGTGGAGATGAACTTTCTGTTCAGGCGTTGCGGTATTTGCAATGATGTCACCTGCTTTTTCCACTTCTGCTTCCGCTTTCATCAGCATGACATCTGTGAGGCGATATAATATCCAGTTTGCATAATTGGTGCTACGTGGGTCGCCAGATACAGTTGGCCCATTGAGTTCTGTTGAGGATGTATTGAAGGATGTGCTCAACATTGCATACTTTTTGATGACATAGATCCCACCATAATCTGACATTGATTCCAAATATCGGCCGTCTGTTTTTTTGAATATTTCATTGTTTCCGTTAAGGATGGATTTACATAGAAATTCGGATGCGGCCAAGTAACCAATATCAATTGAGGAACTGTAGTACTCTGGTACGAATGAATTCTCATTACCTAGCTTTTCCTGAAAATCCAGTTCCAAAATACTTTCGAAAGAATGCCCGGTTCCAAATATTTCCGTATAGGCATTACCGGTAAACGATCCGCTCACCAATTCGTTGATTAATGGATATTTACCATAGAGTTTCAACTTGGTTTTTGAATTGTTTTTCTCTGTATCGTAGGCTTTGATTTTTCCGTCGATTACCAAATCGCAATAATTGATGCTTTTGTCGTAATCCTTATTCCAAAGGCACATGTCAGCAAGAATGGCATAGATGCTGCTGCGGGTGATTCTGCCTGTATTGCTTGTTACATTGGCATACTTGTTGACAGCATCTTCTTTTACCAGTTCGAGGTCGGCTATCAGTGTAGGTAGTATTTCATCAAAAGTGGAGGCTTTAACCTTGTAAACCTGATTGTCATCAATGGAAGGTACCGTAACAAAAGGCACATCGCTGAATGTACGTATCAGATAAAAATAACACAAGTCGCGAATCGCTGTCACTTCCGCAATATTCGCCTTTAGTTCAGATAGTGTGTAGTTGGGGTCGATGGTCTGCAACTTAGGCGCATAATAAAGTACTGTGTTGCAACGGTTGATGACCTGGTAGAAACATGTCCATTGTGTATATGGATTTGTTGGCAATAAGTTGCCTTTCAACATCTGTGTTTCTGTTTCGGGAGTAGCTGTTCCAGCAATAATGTTGTCTGAACGCAATTCACCCCAAATCGCCATACGTTTAATACAATCTGATGAAACCAATGCTGCATAACAACCTGTCACGGCATTTTCCACATCCGATTTGTCCGTCCAATAATTCTCGAGTACGATGTCGTTCAGCGGAAGGATATCCAGAAATCCAGAACATGCAGTCAGGACAGCACCTACGCAACATGCCAGACCAACATTCTTTATGTTTTTAATTTTCGTCATAACGTTTGCTTTTTTCATAATCCAATGGTGATGCCCGCAGTAATTGATTGTGCACGAGGTGTTCGTGATGAATCATAAACAATACCGTAACCTCCATAACCTACTTCCGGGTCTGCACCTGAGTATTTGGTCAGGCAAAACAAGTTGTTTGCACTTACATACAATCTGATCTGACTCATGCCTAGGCTTTTTGCGACAGCCGGGTCTACGCTGTAAGACAACTGTGAATAATTCAGTCGGACGAAAGAACCATCTTCGACAAATCGGTCACTGCCCAACCAATTGTATCCATATTGGTACAATGCACGTGGAATGACGGTAAGATCTCCTTCTGAACGCCAGCGCCAGTTGACTGCTTTGCTTTGATTGTTGTTTGAATACATGTTTTCAGCATTCATCCGCGCAGCATTGATGATCATGTTGCCAAAACGGAAATTGAACTGATTGTTCAGGGTTAGACGACCATAGTTGAATTTGATCCCGAAACCTCCCGTAATTTTTGGAAGGGAACTGCCCAGATAAACAATATCGAGTTCGTTGATGTTCCCATCCTTGTTAATGTCTTCGTAAATGGCATCACCACCTTGGAAGACGTATTGTGCAGCAGTTCCATAGCAGAAATACATCGGTTTTGTCCTGCCGTTTTCATCGAGGATTACCTCATTTTTAGCATTACGGACAACAGGTGAATTCGGCCCAGATACACCCAACACTTCATTACCGGTGTAATCGCTGTATTGATACACACCTTTGTATTTGAACCCATAGATGGTGCCGAAGGCATTCTTCAACTGAACTCGTGTGAGATAGGAGCCATTGGAACGATCGAATTGACTGTTCATGCCTTTAAGCACTGTCGGGTCCATATCGACAATTTCGTTGTTATTGTTAGCAAAAGAGAGATTCAAGTCCATGAAGAACTTACCACTATGCGCCAAGTCGTTTGCATTCAGATTCAATTCCCATCCATTGTTTCTCATGCTTCCTACATTCTGAAAGGAAAGTGTACCATATCCCGAGGAAGTTGGGATTGCCCGATTTTCCATCAACAGGTCGGTCGTTAACTGAGTATACAGATTAATATCGGAAGTGATCTTATCGTTCAGGAAGCCTAAATCAAAACCAATGTTGTATGTTTCTTTGGATTCCCATTTTAAATTGCTCAGACGAATGTTACTGGGATAAATAGATGTCTGACCGATGTAAGGATTGGCAGTCGTATATTTGCTGAAATACAAATAATCTGCATTGGGTTGATTTCCGACTTTACCCCAACCCGGACGGACGGAAAGCATGGAAATCCATTTCAGATCCTGCATGAACGATTCATCCGAAACATTCCAGCGCAACGATAAAGCCGGGAAGTTGCCCCAGCGCTGTTGTGGACCGAATTTGGTGGACCCGTCCCGACGAACGGAAAAATCGGCCATGTAGCGACCCTTATAGGCATAGTGCGAAGAGAATGTAAAGTAAGCGCTACGCCACTGTCCAGCACCGGTCGAGAAACCATTGATAATGGCTTCAGCCGCAGGAGAAGTGATGGTTCCCGAAGGCAAACCATTTTCTGAAGTAAACTGAGTACTGGAGTTTCCTGATGTCGTTTGACCACGCAACATTGCCATAAATGAATGATCGGGATTGTTAAAATGAGGAACGAACGTCAGTGTATGAGTTGTAGTGATACCCAAACTTTTAAACGCTTCTGATGCCGTATAGTTTGAATTTGGGTCGGACCAGCCTGAAGTGACCAGCGCAGAAGGATAGAAGGTGTCGTTGTATTTATTGAAAATGCTGAATACAATCTTTCCTTCGTATTTTAACTGGGTCTCTGTACTTTCAATCCCAAGCAGGTTATAAACAATCTGGAACTCAGGCATGATGTTGTTGCTGCGTTCCTTGTTTCTTGCCAGTGCAGCCAACGCTACAGGATTTACCATTCCACGCTGATCAATCAATTCAGACGAGGAGTTTGAAAGCATGTGATAATACGATCCTATAGAATTACCGGAACCATCTTCCTCATAAATGGAAAGATTCGGCATCTTTTTATAAGCTAGTGACAACAAGTTAAATCTATCTCGGTCATTATCGTCAATATAGTTTTTATTATTGTCCGTATGTGTCAACGAAAAGTTTGAAACGATTTTAATACGATCAGAAACAAAATAATCCAATGCGACACGGGTCGAAAAGATATCCATTTTCTGACCAATAACAGAGCCAGTTTCCGTATTGTAACCGCCTGAGATCCTAAAGTTGGCTTTTTCACCACCCCCTGATACGGAAACAAAATGATTTTTTTGTTGACCAATTTGAACAACCGCTTTCCGCCAGTCCGTATTGTTGTTATACATCTGATATTCAGAATAGGTCGGATCATAATTGAATTCAATGATGTTGGCTGCATCATTACTCAGTTTCGGATTAAAATAAGCCTCTTTCATCAACATCGTATATTCATCTCCGTTCATCATTTTATAGCCCTCAGGCTGGGATGTACCAGTCAAACGGAGTGAGTAGGTGACAATGGAGCGACCACGAGACCCGCGCTTGGTCCTGATGTCGATGACCCCGTTTGCGCCCTGTGAACCCCAAATCGCTGTGGCAGCTGCATCTTTAAGGACCGCTATTTTTTCAATATCTTCTGGGTTGACGTTCAGCAACTGAGCAAACTTTTCTTCGTTGGCATTGTTGAAATCGAAATTGCTACTTTCGTCAGTTTCCCAGACGTTGCCATCTACTACGATGAGCGGTTCTGAATTTCCGTTGATGGATGATACCCCACGTAAACGCATGGTTGTCCCCGAACCCAAGTTCCCGGAATTGGCAACAATATCCAAACCAGATATACGTCCCTGCAATGCGTCCCCAATATTGGTGAAGGGCAGACCGTCAAACTCTTTTGCGTTGATAATCTGAGCGGCACTTGATATTTCGCGCTCAGGGATGGCTAATCCACCCGTTTCCATCCGTTTCTTGGAACTGACAACGACCTCTTTCAGTTGAGTATCGCTAGACATTCTTACTTTATAGTAGGTTCCATTGATTGTCAGAAGTTGTGTCTTAGAACCAACGCTGGAAATCATGATCTTATCTTTTGGATTGACCAATTTGAATGAAAAATTACCATTGATATCTGTTATATTATGAGCGACGATACGGTTTGTAGCATCAACCTCCTTAACATTCACCATAACCATCGGGCCAAATTCGTCAAAAACAGTTCCACTGATGATTGTTCCAGCCGTCTGAGCGCATACTATACCTGGTATCATGATGAAGACCAGTAGCAAACAATTGATTAAAAACTTTCTCATTGTGTTACTTTTTCGGGTTTTTGGCTTTGGCTTTGGCGGTCAAACCAAATTGAGTGTTTGAATACATCAAAGGCCCGTCTATTTGGTGTATTACAGCATAAGACGATGTCTCAATCAGCGTGGCTTTAGCTGCATCTGTTCCATTATACTGATACTCACGTGCCATCAGGTTGCGCAATTTGGTGTCGCTGGTAACATGACGTTGGTTGCCAGCATTGTCTGTGATGCTGATGCCATTGTTGTCTGCATTGACACTAAGTTTGTAGAAACGTTGAGTCACAGAATTGATAAGAGCTGTTTCGAAATTTCCTGCAGAGGAACCACCACCGATATATAAGGAGTTATCCTGTATATGATACTTGACAAACGCATTTACTACGTTCTTTAGACTGTCTTTGGGAGTGCCATCGGGCAATGCATCAATCTGTTCCCAAGTTGGGAGCTTTCCACCATCCTGAAGTTCTTGAATAGATTCGTTCGTCGGTACATATACCGTATAATTAAAAGTATTGAACAAACTGATGTTCGTACTTCCGCAAATATATGCTTTGTCCCGAATCTTTTCAAAATAAGGTGTACCCTTCATCAAATCGAGAAATCTTTTGAATTCAATGTGTTCATTAAGGACGTCGTAGACCGACTTTTTGCATGTTAACAAAGGACTGTTTTCTAAGATGTATGTTTTACCATTACCTTCACTTGACTCATCGTAAATCTGATTGACGGTAATTTCTTTGTTATTCTCAATCTGGTAACCACCGGAAACCTTCATTCCTCCTTCGCCACCAGCAATATTCTCTACCATAAGGGTGCCTCCGCCTTTTGTCTGGTAGAACGTGTTTCCACTTTCAACATTACCGATCACGACATGATAATCGAGCATGTCTTGCAAGCGGTTTGTAATCATGGCGAAAGTGGCCATGCCTATGGAGTCTTTTCTGACGTTGTTGACGACATCATAGTTCCAAATACTTGCTTTTACCCTTTCTTCTACCGTCAAAGCTGTTGGATCGTACCAGAATTGGAAAATTTTTGTGGTAGTTTGTCCAAAAGAAACTGGGTCAATATAGCGTAGCAATGCATTATTGGTAGGGATAAAGAAGCTGTAATAGCTATCCATGGAATTCAGGTATGCAAAAAATTCCAATCTTTCTATGGCCCAATAAAAGATTTTCATATTGTCATTGATCAATGCCGGAAAAGAGACAGAAGAAAATGCTGCTGGACTAAAAACTTTGTTGGACAGATAGACGGCCCCGTTACATCCAAGATAGACACTGTCTATAGCACTGGTAGTGAGACCCATCTCATTGCTCGCATCGTTCAAGACTGTGGCAAACTTACTTGGTACAGTGCTGATGAACGAGTTGAACATATTGTTATTGATCAGTTTAGAGATTACTTCATCTGGTACATTTTCCCAGGTTCCGTAATAATTTTTCAAAACTTTTCCACCTTCATTGTTGAAGTACCTGTCAAGTGCCTCATTGGACGGAACAATCATTACAGACATGTTCTCTTGCAAGGCAATATCGTTTGTAATGGATGCAATCGTTTTTGAGAAGTAGGAATTCCATCCTGGGTCAAACTTTAAAAGTCCTATAACCGGGCTACCATCGGGCGCTTTATCATTGGTTCCACCACCCTGCGAATAGTCCGAAAAGTAACGTTTCTGATATACTTTTTCAACGTTGGCGCCGTAAATACGGTTATAATTGGTTGTTACTGTCGCATCGTAATGTGGAGCAGAGTAACGTTCCAATAATTTGCTATAAGCTGAAGTGATGGGATTTTGACGTATGATTTCAGCCATATTATCTAGCGGGATCATGACATCTGCCATTTTATGGACAAAACCATTCAGACATTTGATGTTTTGTGTTTCGATGGTGATTCCGTTCACGCTGGCATCACCTGACTTGCGTTCTGTTCGATAATTGAACAAAAAGTCATAGTCGCTGTTTGTAATTTTATTTTTAGATAACTGCTTTTCTAAAAAGTGGATCATAGGAGCAGCAGTCATGTCTTTCAAGCAAAGAATTCCTTCCGGTTTTGTCTTGAAAGCAGCCCAGTATTTGGTGTCTGGCATTTCGGACGGAAGGATAAGAGGTACAGAGTCATAAATCGAGAGAGCTGTTAATCGGCGCATGCAATCACCTTCTTTAGGTCCCCCTTCACCTAATTGGGGACCCTCTGTGCTGGACAACGTCATCGTTTGATAAGCGTTGTTTATCATGGCACCGTTCAATACTAATTTTTTCTGAGCAATAGATAGGTTTTTGTAGTTTTTGACACCCCAGGGATTTTTGGCATAGAAACGGTTAAAGGCGTCATCATCTGCAATAAAAAGGGTTTTACTACCGGTTTTAGCCAAGACATCTTGGTAATTCAGATCTTTGATAAGTTCTACGTAGTTGGTGTAATTACCATTGTCATTGAGATATTCGTAGATGCTGCTACCCAGCCAACCTGGCATCTCTTTATCCAGGTTGTATCCGGTGCAGGAATTGAAAAATCCACATTCAGATAGCAGGATACAAGCAATGATCCAGTTTCTGGAGTGATGTCTCTGCAGCAGTTTGTTGATCATGTTATTTTATTTAAGTATATCCGCACGTAAAGAAGTGAAGACTTTATAAAGCCTCACATCTGCTAAAAACAAAAAAGGTCTTGATATTTGTTTGAAAGAAATTTAGAGGCTGCCACTGTAAAGGCAGCCTCTAAATTTTATCTTCATGTTCTTGCTAAAAACATGCTTATTCAACAACAATCTTCTTGTACAATCTACCTTCAGGTGCATCAAATACCATCAAGTAAATGCCTGAAGCTAAAGTAGAAGGAACATTGACAGTTGAGGTTCTTCCAGTAACAGAAGTTCCATAAACCTTCTGACCGCTCATCATGAACATTTCTACAGAAACCGGTTTAGCCAAGGCTTTGCCGAAATCGATCGTCATCATTGAACCTCGTTTTACCATGGTCGGATAGACATCAATGGAGTTGATTTGTTTGACAGGAGCAATGGAAACAGGTGTTTCATAACCTCTTACTGCAAATTCAATAATACCGGTAGCCGTTGTGCTTCTCATGGTGACACGTACTTTTGAAGCCATGATGTCAACATTCAAATTATTGAATTCGTCAGCGTTTCCACCGATAAGACCAGCTGTTAACCATTCAGTTCCATTGTAGTAGTCAATACCTGCAGAGTCGGGAACGATAACGCCACCATCACCACTGACAAACCAATAAACTGAAATGCTCTTAACCGGTTCAACGGTTGGGAAATCGTACTGTACCCAATGTGTCATCGCATCGGTCCCAGTCCAGTTACCATATTCTAAATGGGCTTTGTCTCCAGAATTAGCTGGCTCAAATCCATCATTGACTGCTTTTAAGTTTTCCCAAGGTGAAACATGGCTCGTTGTAACTACGACATTTTTAATCATAGCAAGATTGACCAGGACAACACCACCTGTGTAGGCATGAATTGCATTGTCCAAAACAGGATAGGCGTTATTGAAATCATCGATCAAACTGGAAGGTGCAGCAAAAACAACTCCTGCAGCTTCGTAAGCTGCCTGTAATGCAGCTTTGCCTGCAAAAGAGGTAGTGTCCAGCCATGATTTTGCGGTTTTCAACAAGGCGGAATAGTCATCATAAATGACATTTGCACTGTCAAGCAATTTGCGATAATCGTTCAATTGGGGATAGTAGGCACTCAAAGTTTCCAGTGTTCCACTTCCTAGCAATGTAGTTCCTTGCTGTTTGATTGTTGCGATAGGGGTGCTGTAGCCTTTAGGTACAGAATCCTGAATAGCAGTAACCAAAGCCAGTTCATCGGTAACCATTCTCTTATAGTCATCAATGTCATTTTCGGTTTTCTTCAAACCAATGACCCTGAACTCACTGATGCCTGTGGTCGTAGCGCTGCTAAAGCGTATGCGAATTTTGTTGGTTTTGATGCTATCAAGCACTAAGGTATTGAATTGATCCAAAACGGTGTCAATTCTGCCGACAGATACCCATGCGTTGTTTTTCATATATTCAACGTTGGTATAGTTTGGTTGCAAAAGACCACCACCATCAGCGAACCAATAAACGGAAACAGCAGTAATTGTGTGGTAGAAGGGCCATTCATACTGTACCCAGTTTTCTGTTCCATTGGTACCAGTCCAGTTTCCATAAACAGGATACGTTCTGTCGGCTGAATTGATAGGCTCAAAGCCATCGTTAACTGCTGCAAGCGATTCCCAGTCTGAACAAAAAGAAGTGGTAGGGGTGCCTATTAGAGCCAAATTTTCGGGAATTCTACCTTTGCTATAGGCTTCAAGGGCGAGGGTTACATCTGTATTGGCTTTATCAAAATCTGCATTCAAAGCAGTGTTAGAGAAGAAAACTTCATAACTGGCATCAAATACGACTTGCAAAATGTCCTTACCCGACATTGGGTATTTGGTCATTGTGTCTTCCGTCTTTATCAATATTTTCATCAGAGAAGCAAACTTTTCTTTTCCACTGTTCAATGTGGTCGTGAAAGCTATTAAGTTATCATTGTAGGCCAAAAGGGTTTCGAGGACGTTTACATTTGCGATCACGTTTTCAGCCTCCGTAACTTTTGCCTGAATCAAATCTGCATATCCACCTGGAATGGAGTCAAGAGGAACCAGCTTGATTAGGTCGAGGTTCTTTTGAACCAAGGCTCTAGTAAACGCATTTTCATCTGCAATAAAACTGAGCTTGAAATTGTCCACTTTGAACAATCCATGGCCTGTAAGTGCTGAAAATGGGCAAATGGTGCTTAATTTACCATTGGAGCGAATACCGAATACAAGTGAATCGCCAGCTTCGACCTTAATTTTCAGTCCCATCGGATGGAAAGGCCCATTACCATTTCCGTCAATTGCATAATTAGCATACGTGTACGTTTCACCTGGAACTACTGCAAGAGAGGTTGCTGATGTTCCATAATAGGAAGCTTTAGTCCCCTGTGAAGGTGTTGAAACAAAAAGCCGTTGAGTAGAGTAGCCGCCAGTAGTTACTGTCAGAACACAACTGATTTCATACGTTCCAACAGGCAAGTTTTTGACAGTCTGCGAGACTTCAAAATCACCGATGGTATTCGGAGCCCAAACACCGAAAACGTTGGCACCATCCGGAGGTGTTCCCCCATCATTTTGATTAAGGAAGGCAGCGTTCAAGTTTGTTGCGGATACATTCCATCCATTTATCACTACGGAAGCATTGTGGAAAAAAGATGGGCCCTCCTCAAAACTCGGGTTCAAAACGTAGGTTCCGGTCACATCCTCTTGGGCCGAGACGGCTAGAGGTACGATCATCGAAATGATCGCCAGTAGAATCAATCGTAAATGTTTTTTCATGTTTTTTTTGTTTAAATCACTATTGGAAATGACACTTCAACCTAACTTAGGTGTTTGTGGCAGTCAAAGAAACTAATTAGCTTCTCAAATAAATGCAACGATTTTATAAAGAAATGAAAGAATATTCCAATCCTTGAAATCTTGCAAATTCAGGGTGTGATTTGGGTGCTTTCAACCCTTTGCAAGCCGGATTGTTACCGGCTCACGGGGTTAATGCATGTAAATGATCTTTTGAGTGACCATTTTGGTTGGTGTCTGAACCTTAAGAATATAAACACCGTTGCTAATATTCTTTTGAGTTAGATCAATGAATGCTGTATTCTCAAATTGTTTTTGAAGTATCAATGCTCCCTTTATATCATAAATGCTTACCTTAAAGTGCGTTTCGGGCTGCATCTGTCCTACATTCACATAAAATTGTCCCATAGTCGGATTCGGATACACCCGAATAAGTGCGTCCTCTTCTGTTTCCGATTTCAAAGAAGTTAGTGAGTTGAAATCATCCATGAAGGGAGAACCATTGATGGTTGAAGAGGCCATCCAATATTCATCGGAATCTGGATTTCCGATTGGGTTTGCATATTTGGAGGTTAATGTAAATCCGTATCCGTCCGGTGACTTTGGCCATGGAGCCCCATCATCGTATGTAAATGCAAGGACAGCCTTATTGTCCCTATCAAACAAAATGACCTTTTCACCCGAATTTGAAAGATTTTTTGAAAAATTTCCGGAAGGATATTGTTTGTATTTCGAGAAAAAGATGTTCGGTTTTGAAGCTACTACGTAAAACGCTCCCGGGCCCAAGAGTTGCTCATTTGGGAACTGGTAAAAAATAGCAGAGTCGAGTTTCAGCCCTGATATGTCAATGGGCGTGGTGCCGGTATTCTTAAATTCAATAAATTCAAAATCATTGCCGTTGATAGTGTCGGTGCCAATGATTGAATCTACTGGGTGGTAATTTACTTCAGTCACCTTGAGTTTGGAGTAGTCTTCGTCGACACTGCTGAAAAATATTTTTTTAAGCGGTCCCCAAACGCCGCTTTTGTACAACCTGGAGTTCAGCACGGTGGTTTGATTGATGGAGACCTCAACGGTGCCTTTTCCCGGTTTGGCACTTGCAGTCATGGTACCTCCGACAGCCCTGGGGTCAATTCCATCCAAGGTGTAATAAATACTGCTTCCAGCAGTTAGCGCATTTGGATCAATAATCTTAATGGCTTTGGTTCCTGTAAAGTACTTATACTTATCGTAGCATGAAACGCCGTCTACATAGATTTCGGGTGTAATCATCGTAGTGTAAAGATTTTCGTTCGATAACTGCGTCTTCAAAATGTCGGTACGTTTTGGGAAATACGTGTTATACATGGATTGAGTCAGGTTAAGCCAGGTCTGCTTTGTCAGCGAAGGGCTTGTTTTTGCGTCACCCCAACGGGCGGACTCCGCAATAATGGCTTTATCAATCTGAGCGGCTCTTGAGGAATATAGACTTGCTGTAAATTCAGGTGTGAGTAGCCCACCTCTAGTCAATTGTTGGTAAGCTTTATCAATGAATCTGGTTCTGTATTCCGCATTTTTTGTCAACTTATAATGCAGCCATTGTGGGTTGAGATCGGTTATCTTGGACATTACCATGCTTCCATTAGTACCTATATTCACTCTGTTTTCCTGCAAACCCGATGTATAAGCAGGGTCTACCAACATGGTATGTTCAGAGTCGTGTGCCAGAAATCTAAACCCTTTTGTTTTATCATTTCTATTGTAAATTGCGTAGAAATTGTTGGGCATGTCATCAGAGTAAAACTTTGAGACTGGAGCATCAAAATTTCCCGTATAGAAAATAACCAACATATAATCGATTAGGTTATCAACATCCACCCAAACTTTTCCATTCGGATCAGGACTACCATCCGCTTTTTCCCCAAGCAAAGCAAAGTAATTTGCATTGCTCTCAAAACCAGTAACACATTTTGTCCACAGTGCTGACCAGGTGTCCATATTCCCATCCGTGGCTTCATCAAAATAAGGCCAACCGTCTGAATTCGCTTTTATGATATCATAATCTTCAGCATTACCACCCAAATACGTTTCGGAATAATCTGCTTCAGCTCGTTCATCTGTCTGGAAAATTCCCCAATACATACCATTCAGATACAAATGATAATAGCGTCCTCTTTTGTAAGGCTGTCCCATCTTTCCTTGAAGGTCGCGACTGAAAATATCATTGATCAACGAGTTGTATGGGCTACCATCTTTGCTCCATGCGTAGTTTTGCTCACATCGAAGATCAATACAGTCGAACTCTTTGGCGCCTTCGTTTTCAAACAATGGATAATTGAGTTTTTTTGCACCATATTCGTCTCTAAAATAAAAACGAAAGGCATGTTTTGGATTATCGGTTTGCTTAGCACTAGCTGCACCACGAATACGTAATCCGGCATTGATCTGGAATCTTTGGACACTGCCGGTGTCGATCAATTCTACTGAGCAAGGGCGCTCCCATGTAGTGCCGCTTGCTGCTGCATTAACATAAATACCACTTGCGGAACTGAACAAATTATTCATGTCCGTTACGATGGAGATGGATGGAATTTGCTTCAACGATGCGTCAATATAGGGTGAATAAGCGGCACTGTTCACAACATCCGCAGCCATTCCATAATCGAGTATCTGACCATTGACAGCTCCAGAAGGCCAAAGCCCGCCTGGGTAACTCTGGGTTTTAACTTTATTCAGGAAGATGTACGTGTTTGTGACTGAATTTGAGGGGTTTTGACCAGATTTTAAAAGGGATGCCCTAACAATGTATCCAGGAGTAGTGCCTCTTCCGATGGGTTGAGTAGGATCCACTGTAAGTGTTGTGCTCGTTCCGGCATGCATGGCCGTTTTTGAAGTTTTGGGGTCACTCCCGTCGAAGGTGTATAAGATATTACAGTCCGGAAGGGGTGAAGTGAGCGTCAAACTAAACGGCTCATTGTAAAACCCTCCTTGTTTGCTGAACACAACACTGCTATTGTAGTTGTAAGGCGGAGTTTCGGCGATCGCTTCCATCGACGCATCAAAATAAATGTCGGAACTGTTCAATGTGAGATTGATTACCATGACCGAAATAGTATTGTTACCGTTTACTAATCCCAGATTTGAAGCATCGACTGTAAATGTTTCATTTGTGCCATAGTTATGATTTACAAGTGCCAAGGCAGTATGCGACAGAACCACAGGTGTGTTTACGGACAGAACTTTATTCCCATTTATCGAGATGACAAAAGCATCGTCATAATTGATTGAAAAAGTAATTTTTTTTATAAACTCCACATTTTGCGCTGTAAAATTTGTTCGAAGATAAAAAGTAGAGTATAGATACCTCATATCCGACAGAACAGTTCCTCCGGTACCAACGAAATACCGAAAAGGGGCAGGGCCCGAACTCCAGCCGGCATCGTTATACGAAGCAGCCAGCAATTCATTTGGTGTAGCAGTTGCTTCACTGCCTTTTAAATATTTAAAAGTGCTTCCCTGTGCAAAATTGATTTGAGCCCAAACATGCTGAATAAGTACAGAAAATAGACACAGTAATAAAAACTTTTTATAATTCATACCAGAACTTTATGGTCGACGGCTGCAAATATAGCATTATAAACAAAAAGGGATCACGACATAAAGCCTTGTGTTTCATTTATGTTAATCTGTATTAGCTTTTTATACTCAGTGCGTATTTTTGGCTGAAGAAACGTTGATTTTTGACACTTATCGGGATATTCAGCCCACCTAATTAACCAATTATTCCCCTTTGATTGGTATTTTATTTTATAAACTTGCATCATTATTAATATCAGTGAGTAAATGAAATACCTTATTTCTTCCATATTCTTCCTGTCAGTACTTTTTTCGCCCTTATCTCAAGCTGCAACCTATTACGTTTCGACCAGCGGCAGCGACTCCAATAATGGTACTACCCTGACCACTCCCTTCAAAACCATTGCAAAAGCCTGTGGAATCAGTACCCTGACCGCCGGCGATCAAATCATCGTTCGTGGAGGAATATATTCCACAACAGCAACCATCACCCTGTCCAAAAGCGGCACCGTTAGTGCACCAATCCACCTTGAAACGTACATGAACGAACGTGCAATAATCAATTTCACAGGCGTCTCTTCAGGAAAGCGCGGTTTATCAATTACTGGCAGTAATTGGTATATCAAAGGATTGGACATTTGCAAAGCAACGGACAACGGGATATACATCTCCGGAGCCAACAATACCGTCGAATTCTGCTCCGTTTTCGAAAATGGAGATTCCGGAATGCAATTATCAGGCGGAGCCCACGACAACAAAATACTTAATTGCGATTCTTACTGGAACGCAGATCCAACCGATTACGGTGATGCCGATGGCTTTGCCTGCAAGATGGATGTGGGGACCAACAATTACTTTTACGGTTGCCGTTCCTGGCTCAATGTGGATGACGGTTGGGACGGTTATCTGAGAGGAGCGGACAGCGTAAGCACCGTTTTAGAGAATTGCTGGACCTGGAAAAACGGTTATTTTAAGGATGGCACGGATGCAGGAGTAAATGCCAACGGCAACGGGTTTAAGATGGGTGGAAGCGATACCAAGTTGCTTAAACACAACTTTTTATTAAAAAACTGCATAGCCTTCGACAACAAGGCCAAAGGTTTCGACCAAAACAACAACAAAGGCAATATGATTCTATATAATTGTACCGGGTATCGCAATGTAGGTAATGATTTCAGCGTGACCTCCACACTACCGGCAGGTAGTACTTGTACTATCATCAATTGCTTGGATGTAGTAAAAACCAAAGTTTCACTCGGTTCCTTTGTCAGCCAGACCACCAACAGCTGGTTGTCGCCATTCACCGTAACGAATGACGATTTTGTGTCATTGGACAGTCTGGGAGTAACGGCTAAAAGGAATGCCGATGGCAGTTTGCCCAAAATTAATTTCCTGCGATTGAAAGCCGGAAGCGACCTGATAGATGCCGGAACCGATGTCGGTTTACCCTTCACCGGAAGTGCACCCGACTTAGGGGCTTATGAACTGGAGTTGCCTTCTGCCCTGAAATCTACTGCTCAAAAAACGTTGTCTCCCTGTTTTTACGGTGATCAACTTGTTTTTCAGGATGCTACATTGAATTCTAAATGTTCTCTTTTTGACCTTCAGGGAAAGAGAATCCTCCAAGCTGAACTAAACCCTAATTTTGCATCACTCTACTGCGGCCCGCTTCAAAAAGGCGTTTATGTGGTGGAACTTACAAGTAAGGAAGGTCATCAACTTTATAAGCTGATTAAATAATGATATCAATGACACTATTCAGAAACAGCCTCGCTAATTTTCTATTGGTTTCAGCACTCCTGCTCTTTCCTTTTATTCGAACTCATGCAGTTATGCCCGCATTTCCTGGAGCAGAAGGCGGTGGGATGTACACGACAGGTGGACGAGGAGGAACCGTATACTATGTAAATACGCTACTGGATAATTCAACGGGTAGTAGCACTACGCACGAAGGCTCTTTACGTTGGTGTTTGAGTCAGACTGGTAAGCGTACCATTCTTTTCAAGGTTTCAGGCCTCATTACGCTGGGTAGCGATCTTTCCATCTCAAAAGGGGATGTGACCATTGCCGGTCAGACTGCACCAGGGGATGGTATTTGCCTGCGGTATTACCCCACTTATGTCGGTGCCAACAATGTGATTATCCGCTATATGCGTTTCCGTTTGGGAGATTCGGCTTTGCAGGAAGATGATGCCGTTTGGGGAAGGTATCAGAGTAATGTCATATTGGATCATTGCTCCATGAGCTGGTGTGTGGACGAATGTGCTTCCTTTTACTCCAATAAAAACTTTACGATGCAGTGGTGCCTGTTGGCAGAATCGCTTCGGAATTCCATTCATGATAAAGGAGCACACGGTTACGGTGGTATTTGGGGTGGAGAGAATGTCACCTATCACCACAATATGTTGGCACATCACGACAGTCGTAATCCCCGTTTCAACGGATGGAAGCGTTCTGGATTGAGCTACTCGACAACCGTAGCGGAAGAACGTATGGATTATCGAAACAATGTTGTTTACAACTGGGGCGGAAACAGTACCTATGGTGGCGAGGCTGCAGGCAAATACAATATGGTGAACAATTACTACAAGTACGGTCCGGCTACAGGCGCAAAATCACGGTTGGTTCAGGCAGATATTGATACTTCAAAAGCTATTTATCCACGACATGGCAAATACTACCTTTCTGGCAACTACATCTATGGATATTCAACCTTTACTGCCGATAACAGACTTGCTCTTTATAACAAAACAGGATTCCCCTTGGATTCTGTCATCGTGTCTACCCCATTTGCCTGCTATCCGGTGACCACACATTCTGCCACCATGGCTTTTGAAAAAGTGCTGGCATTTGTGGGCTGTTCACTTAAGCGCGATACGGTTGATGGTCGGGTGGTGCAGGAAGCAAAAAAAGGCACTTATACCTATACCGGTAGCAACGGCAGCACCAACGGTCTGATTGATACGCAGTCCGACGTAGGCGGCTGGCCAGTTTACAATGCCGCCACTGCACCGGTCGATACCGATATCGATGGCATGCCGGATGCATGGGAAACAGCAAACGGACTGAATCCCAACAGTGCTGCAGATGGGAATGCTTTTACCCTCAGTTCCGAAGGGTATACGAATCTGGAAGTTTACCTCAACAGCATAGTGAGTTCCATCACGCTTGGTCAAAATGCTGATGCAATATCCTCCGTCAACGAGATTCAGTATGAGGAATCAACGCCGGTTGAAGCATTTTATAAATCCGGTAAGCTTTGCATTCAGTCAAAAGACCCCTTGAAAAAAATTGAACTGTACAAGTTGGATGGCCGCAGGCTTTTTGTCAAAGAGCTGAATGGAAGCAATGAATGGAGTGGAAATTTAGCAAAGGGCTTGTATTTGTTGAAAGCATATCATGAAAATGCGCAGGTGACAAACAGCAAAGTCATGGTGTCTGAATGATTTAATCCCCAATTTGAGCTACCTTTGCCGGATAGTAATTATATACGACGATGGAACTCAAAATAGGCGATAAGGTTCGTTTTATGGACGCAGTAGGCGGTGGCACAATCACGGCCTTCAAAGGTAAGGATATGGTGATGGTGCTCGAAGAAGACGGTTTTGAAACTCCGGTTCTTAAAAGGCAATGTGTGGTGATTGAAACAACCCCGAAGCCGACGGTAGCTAAACCAACTGTCGAAGTTACTCCTCAACCAGTTTCCCCTAAGCCTGTCCAACCGAAGCAACCCGAAACCCGTGCCGGAGAAATCCTGAATGTGAACCTCGCTTTTTTGCCTGCCGAAGGAAAATCCTTTCAGGACTCGCAATTCGAGTGCTACTTGATCAATGAAAGTAATTACACCCTGATGTTCAATTATGCTTCTTGCAGTGGAAAGACTTGGACCAGTCGTTTCGCTGGTAGCATTGAGCCTAATTCCAAGCTTTTCATCGAAGAATTCGGTCGGGATGTCATCCATGATTTGGAAAAAGTAAGTTTGCAGTTGCTCGCTTACAAGCCGGGTGCGTTTTATACCTTCAAAAACAGCTTTTCGATTGAACTCCGACTCGATACAGTCAAATTTTATAAGGTCCACTGCTTCCGTGAAAACGATTTCTTCGATGAGGATGCATTGATTGTTCCTGTCATTTTAAATGATAATGCAGAAAAAAGCCTGTTGATTGAACCAGAGGACATTAAAAAAGCAATGTTTGACAAACTGCCAGAGAAGCCCAAAGGTTCACAGCCACTGCTACCCAAAAGCGGACCGCTCGAAATTGATCTGCACATCGATAGCCTGCTCGACACAAAGGCTGGGATGGACAACTCCGCCATTCTGAATCATCAATTGGAGGCGTTCCGTAAGGTGATGGACGAAAATCGCAACAAAAAAGGTGTGAAAATCGTGTTCATTCACGGGAAAGGCGACGGCGTATTGCGTTCGGCCATCGTGAAAGAATTACTTGCCAAGCACAAGACTTGCCGATATCAGGACGCTTCGTTCCGTGAGTACGGTTTCGGAGCCACGATGGTAATTATCGGATAGAAAATCAAAGAAAGAAAAATATAGCTATAAGGTTCAGGACGCTCAGAATCCCGAATCCGATGAACAAAGGCCTGCCCAACTCCTTTCGATTGCCCGAGAAGCCCATAGCGTAGAACATTTTCATGATGTTGTTACTCAAGGTGGCAATCAAGCAACTTGCGGTCAGTACACTCAATGAGATGCCGGTGTAATGTCCTTCCAACAAGTTCATGATGAAGGGCGTGATGTCACTTACTCCAGAAAAAAACGACAGGAGAGTCAATCCCTTGGTGCCTATCAAGGTCAGTGTGAAATAGGTCAAGGCAGTAAATACAATATACAGAAAGGCAAAAATGAGGGCGACTTTGAATTCCAAGGGATTGTCTTCAATTTCGACTTCTTCTTTTTCGGTGTTGGGAATGTTTCGGTTCTCTCGGTTCCCACGGCGGATAAAGAATCCGATACCGCAGGAAACAATCATCAGCGCGGTCATCGGAATAACCATCATACTGAATGCCGCTGCATTAAAAATCGCGATGATGATCATTAGCCGTAGAAACATCATGCCGACTGCCATAAACATGGCTGTGGCATATTCCTGCAAATGTTCGGCATTGGCGTGTTTGCATTTCCTGCCCAAAATGGTGATGGTAGCCGTGCTGCTGTAAAGACCACCGATAAGTCCAGATACGACGACGCCTGATTGTGGGAAAATATACCGTTTTAATAGGTAACTCAGGTAGGAAACACCCGATACAATAACAGTAGCCAACCAAATGCGGTAGGGGGTCAGGTTAATCTCCGGAAAAATACGTTCGTCCGGTAGCATGGGCAGAATAATGAAGCAGATGAGTAGGAATTTTGCCAGCGTGATGAATTCATCGTTGTTCATTTTTTGAGCAATTTCCACAAAAGTGGACTTCATTTCGGTCAGCACCAGGACAACCACCACGACAGAAACGTAGAACCAAGAGTCCATGAGGCAAACCATTGGCCCCATACAATAAGTAATGAGTGCCGTGATGATGGAAGTGATGCCGTAACTCGCCAATTTATTCACCTTGAACCAGTAGTTCAGGCACAGAAGGATGACTAATGCAAGCCCACCACCAGCAAAAAGGGTAAAGTTCCCTGGGGTGAGTTTGTACAATATGTAACCGAACAGGCCAATCAGCGTAAAGGTTCTATCGGAACCGAAAAAAGTAGCTTCCTTATTCAGGTTTAAACGCCTCTGAGAAAGCCCGATCAACAGTGAAAATGTAATGATGAGCAAAAAGTCGGTCAGCCCGGCCGGCAGGGTGTTGGTCCAACTGTTCATGGTCTATAAGGTTGAAGGTTCATGCCATTTTGAGAAGGGCATCTTCACTAATTGTGAATTGTAGTATTTGCGATCGCCTGTCACTTCTTCACCCAACCACGACGGGCGGATGAAATGCTCCTCTTCGTTATCAAGCTCGACTTCTGCAATAATAAGTCCCTGGTTTTCACCCAAAAACTCATCAACTTCGAAAATATGCTTGCCTACCTTGATTTCATAACGAAATTTGTCGATATAGCCCTCGGTGCATAGCAAAAGCAATTCTTCCGCATCCTTTAGGGAAATCTTTTTTTCCCATTCGTAGCGGCTGATTCCGGCTGCGTTGGTCTTGCCTTTGATGGTTATGTAGCCATTTTTGCCCTTGGTGCGGATGCGAACCGTACCTGCTTTGCCGGAGGCTAAGTACCCTTGCCGGACACGAGACTTCTTAAATGCGATATCCCGGAATTCTCCGGCCACCAAAAACTTACGTTCAATTTCGAGGGGCATGCTTTTAAACTTGCGTGTGGTCGGCTTATTCCGTCCACCTCTTGCAAATATACTATTATTAAATTAATGGTGTAACTGCTTTTATGATTGTACTTCTTTTATGCTAAAAAACATAGTTCTCTAACAGAAATTGAAAATTGGAATTGGTCACCGCTTTTTATACTTTGCAGGGCCTTTTTGCTAAGGCGATCGTTATATCAATCATCTGTTACAATAACTTCTAAAGTATTTGGTAGTATGAAAGTTTATCAATCTAATGAAATCAAGAACATCTCAATAATCGGGAGTTCAAGATCTGGGAAAACCACTCTTGCAGAAGCGATGCTTTTCGAGAGTGGTTTAATAA
>Ga0209430_1000321_pt1 | contig 52491 bp, 46 predicted proteins | sample BarGraIncub1133A_FD_184504 | JGI IMG/M metagenome (GOLD analysis project Ga0209430, IMG submission 184504) | Arctic peat soil microbial communities from Barrow, Alaska - Barrow Graham LP Incubations 11-33A (SPAdes) (version 2) | ecosystem: Environmental > Terrestrial > Soil > Wetlands > Peat... | reverse complement strand
ACCTCTCACAATAAAATGTATTACATAGTATGTAATACATTTTATCATAAAAAAGAGATAAAAGCTTTGCTTTTATCTGATGTCAATAGGTTTTATTTAAAAATTGATGCGTTTGTCCTGCTTTGTTCTATATTTTTATTTTTTTTACTGACTCTTGTATGATATAATCTATCATATATAATAATTTTTAACTCTTTTCAATTAATATAAGAGGAGATATAATCATGGACAATCAAAGTGAATATAATAATCAAATACAAAACACTCCAAGTAACGGAAACGGCAATCAACAAAATAATTTTATCTTGTATTCAATAATTGATACTCTTTCTGGCTGGATGAAATTCATTGGTATATATACCATTGTAACCGGCGCAATTACATGTATAGGCATAATAACCGCAGCTATTGGAGTCCCCTTAATTTTTGCTGGAATAGCTCTCACAAAAGGCTCAAAGAGTATTAAATCCTACAAAGAGTATAATAGTCCATATATTCTCGCTGACTTATTTACATCGATGAATAAGTATTTCAAAATCCAAGGTATACTTGCCTTAGTTGGTATAGTTCTTTCGATTATTTTTATTGTATTTTTTCTTTTTATTTCAGTCATGGCAATTAATGGTTTCTTTCAGGCTTATTAGTATAGGCTTTTTAATTCCGTATCAGAAAGCCTTCTCCACTTCCCTTCAGGTAAATTTTCAAGAGCTATAGGCCCTACAGATATTCTTTTTAAAGTAAGAACATTATGGCCTATAGCTTCACACATTTTTCTTACCTGCCTATTTTTACCTTCATGGATTGTTATGTGAACTAATGTATTATTTCTATTTTTTTCGCTAATTATTATTTTTGCAGGTGAAGTAGTGTAATCATCAATCTGAAGCCCGTCTTCAAACCTTTTGATTTCCGCGTCTGAAGGGATACCAGAAATTAGAGCTTCATATTCCTTATCAATCTCATGCTTTGGATGGGTTAGCTGATATGTAAAATCTCCATCATTTGTCAATATTATCAGCCCTGATGTATCGTAATCAAGTCTTCCAACTGGATACAAACGTTTATTAATATCCTTTACAAGATCTAATACTGTTGGTCTATCAAATTGATCTTTTGCGGTTGAAACATACCCGACTGGCTTGTTGAGCATTATATATGTTTTTTCTTCCTCATTTTCTATTAGCTTTCCATCTACGTTCACTAAGTCGGATTCAGACACACTTACACCCATATCAGTAATTGTTCTGCCGTTTAAAGTTACTCTACCCTGCTTTATAATATCCTCGGAAGCTCTTCTTGAAGCAATTCCCGCATGAGCTAAAAATTTTTGCAATCTCATTTCTGACATATTAGTAATTCCCTCTATAGTTTAGAATACATTACAACATATATTCTATAGTTCCTTAAGCGATGAGTCAACAGAGTAAATGTTTTATTAAAACATACAAAAAAAGCGAGAATTTTTCATCTCGCCTTTAAGTTAGCATAACCACTTTTATTCATCTTCGCTATCTTCATCTTTTCTCTTACGACTCTCTTCTTTTCTCTTGTTGCAATCTTCTTTGTGATTTGGGAACTTAGGATTAATAATCTCATTTATTTTTTCAACCAACCCTGGAACCAGATCCAATATCTTTTCAATAGCTGAATTTTCACTAACATGTAGAAGTTTAATCTGATTTTGTCCACATACCATAAATGCTACAGGACTAATTGAAACTCCTGCACCACTTCCGCCTGCAAATGGAAATTTACTATCACCTTGTTCATCTTTCGAACTTCCAGAAGAGTAATCTCCTCCACCTGCCGCAAAGCCAAAGCTCACTTTAGATATTGGAATAATTACCGTTCCATCAGGAGCCTGAACTGCATCTCCCACTATTGTATTAACATCAACCATTTCTTTAATACTTTGCATGGCTGTAGTCATTAGACCTTCTATTGGATGATTTGACATCAGCGTCACCACCTTTTCTATTTTTTAAGTAATATATTGTAATTTCTTTACACATAGATATAATATTTACAATTTTTAGGCTAAATATGCAATCAAAATTCAATTTCCAAACTTTTTCGTTGAAATCTGTTTCTATTTCGATTTTTTTATTTTTAACTTTATATTTAGTAAAAACTAATTTTGGTATAAGTCCAGTCAAACTCCATATAAATCCAGATAAAATTGCTGTATAATAAGCATCTCCAGTGCCTTCTTTCACATATAGTTTAAAGTCTTTTAGAAGTAGACTTTTCTTAAAAAGCTTTAGAAGAACTATAAAGCTCATTTCCAACTGAACTAAATCCCTTTTTTTTCGGATCTTTTCAGCTTTTTCTTTCTTCTTTATCTGCTTTGGAAAAACTATAATTTTTTTTAAAGCCATATTCCCAAAAATATATATTGTAACAAACGCTGAACAAACTAGGTTTTCCATGATAAAGGTGAAACCCAAAGTAAGTCTGCACTGTAATATTAAGATAGTTAGTACTAAAATAAAAAATAAAATAACCAAGAGTGATATCACCTCTTGGTTATTTTTGACATATAATTTAAATTTAAATCATAACTCTACAAAATATAATATTTACTGAAGCTCTTCATCAACGATTTCTTCAATATTTAGCTCACTCAAGTCTTTAATATCAAGCATTGGCAAGTCTCTCAGTGACTTGAACCCAAAGCATTTCAAGAACTCATCTGTGGTTTCATAAAGTCGTGGTCTGCCTGGTGCATCAAGTTTTCCAGCCTCTTTAACAAGATTTCTTTCTATCAGTCTTGTAATAGCGCTATCTGAGTTTACTCCTCGTATTTGTTCAAGCCTTGCCCTAGTTATTGGCTGGTTGTATGCTACTATTGATAAAACCTCATAAGCAGCTTGAGAAAGAGCTTGCTTCTGTCTAATTTGATAAAGTCTTGATACATATTCAAAATACTCTGGTTTAGAACACATCTGATATTTTTCATTTATTTCTCTTATAATAATACCTCTATTTGAATTATTATAAGTATCCATCATATTTTTCATAATATTTCGAGCAGTCTTTCTATCTAATGTAAGTATTTCACATATCTTATCTAACGATAAAGCATCACCATACGAAAAAATAAGGCTCTCAATAATGCTTTCCATAGTGCTAATTTCCATGTTAAAACTCCCTTATACTTTCTTCAATATCATCATTAAATAATTCGTATTTATCGCTGTCCTTCTCTGAATTGCTGACAACATGAATATCTGAAAACTGCTTATTTTGAACAATAGTTACTTTTTTCATTTTTGCAAGTTCAAGCATTGCAATAAACCCTGTAACAACTTCAGTTTTTGACTTGCTTTTTAAAGAAAATAAATCTGAAAATTTAAATGAGGCCTTGTTTAATAATTGCTTTATTATTTCCCTCATTTTACTCTTAAGAGAAACCTTTTCATGCTCAATAAGCATTGTAATATTCCTGGCACCAACATTTATTTTTCTTCTATTTCTATCAAGTAAAGCATGATACTGCTGTTTAAGAACTTGCGGGTCAATTTCCAGTATTTCTTCCCTGGCTGGTATATCCAGAGACTCTGGTAATCTAAATACTGTCATTTCCCACTTTTTTTCCATTTCCTTTAGTGTAACAGTAAACTCCTTGTATTTTTTATACTCTATTAAGCGCTTCACCAATTCTTCTCTAGGGTCTATCTCTTCTTCCTTTTGTTCTTTTTTATTAGGTAATAGCATTCTTGATTTTATATGTAGAAGCGTTGAGGCCATGACTAGAAACTCACTTGCAACATCCAAATCAAGGTTGCGCATAGTATATAAGTAGTCTAAGTATTGATCAGTAATAACATTTATCGGTATATCATAAATATCCACTTGATTTTTTTCAAACAAATGGAATAGTAAATCAAATGGCCCTTCGAAATTGTCGAGTTTTAATGTACATGCTTTTGTAAGAGAACTTTCCATTCTTACCACCTAAAAATTTTAGTTTTGATTGCCAAGCTTTGAAATAAGTGCAACTAGAGTTCAGAATACTTCTTCTGAACTAAGTCTGCTTTATTTTATCATATTTAGGGCAATAATTACAATAATATTAAGAATGTAGACATTTTCTCAAACTTCACGTACAATTAAATATCATGCACAGTCAAAATTCGTTTGTTACATTTTACTTATGGAGGTTAAATATGTTTAGTACAGAAATGATTTTATATAAATTAATGATTATTCCAGGAATACTTTTTGGATTTGTTTTACATGAGTTTGCACATGCTTTGATGGCTGATAAGCTGGGTGATCCCACTCCCCGATCACAGGGAAGAATCACCCTAGATCCAAGAGCACATATAGATTGGATCGGTTTTTTTATGATTATTTTTATTGGGTTTGGTTGGGCGAAACCGGTAATGACTAATCCTCGTAATTTTAAGAAGCCAAGAAGAGATGATATTCTAGTTTCTTTAGCAGGTCCTTTTATGAATTTGCTACTAGCAATAGTATTTCTCCTGTTGATTAAGGTTATATATTTGTTTGGGATTTTTTCAACTAATGATGTATTATTAGTGAACGTCGTGAATCTGCTCGATTATAGTGCGGAAATAAATGTATTGTTATTTGTACTAAACCTTTTGCCATTTCCACTTTTTGATGGCTATCATGTAATTACAAACCTCTTTGACACTTGGAAGTACCGATTTTTTAACCTATTAGAGCAGTATGGTATGATTATATTTATACTATTGGCATTTAGTGGTATTCTTAATAAAATATTAACTCCATTAGTCTCAATTGTTTATGGTTTTCTAAAAAATATAATTTTTTAATGAATTTATTTTATAAAATAAAAAAGGAGAGCTTACGCTCTCCCCACACTAAACCATCTTAAAGTTAATCGTGTAAGTAAATTCATAAAAGTAATTTTATTAATGCCCTCATTTGCAACTAAATCAAATTTTCCAACCACATCATTATCAATTTTATATATGATGTCTCCAACCTTTTGATTTATTATTACCGGCGCAGTTAGACCTGGTACAAGTAGTATTTCTTTCTCAATTTTGCCTTTTTCACCTTTTGCAACCAATATGCTAGTATCACTGCCATAAGCAGCACTCACTTTCAGTTTTGTACCTTTTTTGACAGAAACATTACCAACTAACCCACCCTTTTGATCCAACTTAACAACCTCATAATTTGCAAATCCAAAATCCATTAGTTTTCTAGCTTCTGCAAATCTGGTATTTGAATCGGGCTCTCCCAAAACCACTGATATAAGCCTTAGGTTATTTCTTTTTGTAGTCGCAGTGAGATTGAAGCCTGCTTTGTTTGTAAAGCCTGTTTTAAGTCCATCAGTGTTAGCATAAAATCTAATCAATTTATTTGTGTTATCAAGCAAAAATGTACCATTTCTAAAGGTATCATGATTTGTGCCAGTAAACTTTAAAACATTTGGGTGCTTCATAACCAGCTCTCGGGACATAATTGCGATATCATATGCAGAGCTATAACCGTTATCATCTAGACCGGTGCAATCCATAAACTTTGTATCCTTCATTCCCAGTTCTTCAGCTTTACTATTCATATCAGCCACAAAGGTCTCTTCACTTCCAGATACCTTTTCTGCTAATGCAACTGTTACATCATTAGAAGAATGTATGGCAAGAGCTTTCATCATCTCAGTGACAGTGAATTCCTCTCCTGCCTCTATATATGCTTGAGAACCACCCATTCCCGCCGCATATTCTGACACGCTGACCTTATCTTCAAAAGAAAGCTTTCCTGAATCAATTGACTCCATTATTAAGAGCATTGACATAACCTTTGTAACGCTGGCAATAGCTAGCTTCTCATGGCTGTTTTTTTCATTAAGTATTTTACCTGACGCTGCATCCATGAGCACAGATGATTTCGCCTTCAAGTCCAAAACATTTGTTTTAGTAACCAGTTTATTTACTGCCACATCATCATATTTCGCAGATGCCTCAACTGCAGCTTCATCAAAATCAGCAAATACAGTAATTGGGATTAATGTAAACATCATGGCTATTATTAAAATGTATGATACTATAGATTTTCTTTTCACTAGGGTTCCCTCCTTATTAACCTCTATGAACCTCATAGAGGCCACGAAATGTAATAAAAGTACTACTCTTGATTGGAATAGCACTAGATTCAGTCCTAGTTAATTGTTATGCAAAACCATAAGGGTATATTCTGTTAATATAAAATTATTTTATAACTACGCCGCTGAGATCAACATAAGCTAAAATTAAAGGCTTTGCCTTAGGCTTCACCTCACAAAATTGAATGGCGCTGTCCAATAATGAGCAAGCCTTTTCTAGCTTGTCCTGTTTGTTTGTATAAAGGGTAGCTATTACTTCGCCCTTTACTACGTTGTCTCCAGTTTTTTTGTCAAACACAATACCTGCAGCATAATCTATGCTGCTCTCTTTTGTTTCTCTTCCTGCACCCAACTCCAATGATGCAATACCAATGGTGTCAGTTTTCATTGATTCTATATAACCGAAATTCTGAGAAACATAATTAAATTTATGAGAAACCTGTGGAAAGAGGCTATAATCATAAATAACATCTTTATTTCCCCCTTGCCTTTCAATTACCTCTGCAAGCTTTGCAATTGCTTTTCCGCTGGTCACAGCTTCTCTTACCTTACACTTACACTCATCAATTGTTCCAAGCTCACAAAGCTCCAGCATCCTAGCAGCCAGCTCAAAGGATACCTCCATCAAGTCCTCAGGTCCTTTATTTTGTAATGTTTCAATGGCTTCAATTATCTCTAACGAGTTTCCAACAGCTCGTCCAAGGGGAATATCCATATCTGTTATTATAGCAACTGTATGCCTGCCAGTATTTTCTCCTATTTTGACCATTGCGCGTGCCAGCTCAGCTGAATCTTCTAACGTTTTCATAAATGCTCCACTACCTGTTTTGACATCAAGCACTATTCTATCAGCACCAGAAGCCAATTTTTTACTCATTATACTACTTGCAATTAACGAAATATTATTTACAGTAGCAGTTACATCTCTTAGCGCATAGAGCTTCTTGTCTGCCGGAGCCAAATTCCCGGTTTGACCTGAAATGGATATGCCAATGTCCTTTACGTTTTTTATAAAGTTTTCACGAGATATACTGGTATTAAATCCAGGAATTGCTTCTAATTTATCTATAGTTCCACCAGTATGACCCAGACCTCTACCAGACATTTTAGCAACTGGGACTCCACATGCTGCAACTATTGGTGCCAGGATGAGCGTTGTTTTGTCTCCAACTCCTCCAGTACTATGCTTGTCCACTTTTATGCCTGGAATTTCTGATAAATCTATTGTATCACCTGAATTCGCCATCACATTTGTCAAATCTGCTGTTTCTCGCTCATTCATTCCTCTTAAAAAAATAGCCATAAGTAAGGCAGAAGCCTGATAATCCGGAATATTATTGTTGCAGTATTCCGTTATAAAATAGTTAATTTCTTCTAAACTCAGCTCAAATCCGTCTCGTTTTTTTTCAATAATATCATACATTCTCATATTAAGCTCCGTTCCTCTCTCTGTGCTCAAGGCACAAAAAATTTATGAAAGTGTTCCTAGCATTGCTAATGAGTGATAAAGTATATTTTAATATATACCCAAATTTCTTTAGCATATATAAAAGGGACTCCTCTCAATTGAGTGTCCCTTAATATGTATAAAACTATGTCTATGCTCTCGGATGAGTTTTTTGATAAACTTCTTTAATTTTATTTTTAGCAATCTGAGCATATATCTGGGTTGAAGATATATCGGAATGTCCAAGCATTTCCTGGATAGATCTCAAATCGGCACCATTCTCCAATAAATGTGCCGCGAAAGAATGCCTCAAAGTATGTGGAGTGATGTCTTTATCTATATTTGCTTGATTTTTGTAATGTTTTATTATTTTCCAAAAGCCCTGTCTTGTGAGCCTTCCTCCATTTACGTTAACAAATAGAGCTTCCTCATCAATGACCTGTATCAAAAAATTGCGTGATTTCTTTAAATATTCATGTACAGCTGCGATAGATATTGATCCAATTGGAATTGTACGTTCTCGAGTTCCTTTATTGCAACTAATAAAGCCTACATCTAAATTAATATCATTTAAGTTTAATGAAATAAGTTCAGAAACACGCATACCCGTAGCATAAAGTAATTCAAGCATTGCTTTATCTCTAATACCTTTTAAATCAAGACATTTAGGCTGATCAAGAAGTAATTCTACCTCCTGAATAGATAATATCTGAGGAAGCTTTTTTTCAACTTTTGGTGATTCAAGCTCCGAAGTAGGATCGATGTCAATCAACTTCTTTTTATGCAAAAATTGATAAAAGGAACGAATAGATGCTAAATTCCTTGATATTGTTGAGGTTGCTCTTCCCTTTTTCTGTAAATGTAAAAGATATGCAATAACAGTGGTCTTATTAGTATTAGTAATATTTGTGACATTAATATCATTTAGGTATGTAATGTACTGTTCAATATCCCTCTTATAGGACTGAAGCGTATTGAGCGATAATCTCTTATCTATCTCAAGGAAAATAATAAATGTTTCAACATGGGCTTCCATCAAACAACGACTCCTTTATTGTCTATTTAAGTACTTATCCCTATGTATATAAAACAAAATCAGTTTTTATATTGCGTAGTTACTTTTCACATTACATTCTATTACAAATATTTCTAATTTAAAAGGATTATTTTTATATTTTTTCAAATTTTAACAAATTTAAGCTAGTTACTTATACGACCAAGAATTTTAAGTGCACCTGACGAAATAAAGGCCTCAAAAATTGTTGCAAATAAAATAAAAACTGAGAAAAACGCAGTAATAAAACTATAAGGGCCAATCCTTTGTTTAACTACATTCTCTTTTATTACAGATCTTTTCAACCATCCTTTAAATATCCCTCTAGATAATTTGATTCCATTGACCCCAAGTGCTATTAAGCAAGGTATTACTATGATTTCTTTAGGTAAAAAACAAATAATTGAAATAATAGTTCCCTTTGTACCTAATACTCCCATAATTATTCCCGAACTAAATCCAGTGCTAAACCCTTTCATTCCAATAACGATATAATATATCGGAAAACCAATTACAGTAAACCCTACAATCCAAAACAAAGCTATTATTTTAAAATTGTCTAGTAAGGATATTTTGAATAACGATATTCCGTTAACCTCACTGCCATTAAGCAGCTTCAAAAATCCATTAAAATATTTTGTCATTTCATCCTTTTGCTGATAATCCAGATCATTAACAGCAACTGCACCTAGTATAATACCAATTATGTAGAATATAAACAAGCTTAAATACGTATATTTATTATCCACTATGTGATCCTTAATTACCTTTGCTAACTTTTGAATCAACATGTACTCCTCCAGCATATATTCAATTTTATCTAAGTAAAGTATGTATCAAAGTACTTTTCCAATAAAATTATATGCGGAGTAAACATAAAATATTACAATAATTTATCTCTTATTATCCTCTCAGCCATTAAAACTCCTATTATAGTTTTGGCATCAGTAATTTTATGGTCTAATATCATATCCACGAGCTTTGTTACATGAATTTTTTCAACAGACAGAAATTCATCTTCATCCAGGCAGGCTTCACCTTGAGTTAGGTCAGTTGCTGTATACATGTGAATAACCTCATTACAAAAGCCAGGCGTGGTGTGGATACTAATTAAATGCTCCAGCTTGCCAGCTCTAAGCCCAGTTTCTTCTATCAATTCTCTTTCTGCACAAACCTTTGGATCCTCACCAATAGAATCCAGCTTTCCTGCAGGTAACTCTAAAGTAGTAATATCAAGAGGTTTTCTAAACTGTTTAACCAAGTATAGTTCACCTTTTTCGTTAATAGGAATAACAACCGAAGCTCCTGGATGTAAAACGATATCTCTTGTCGCTTCTTTTCCATTTGGGAGACTAACTGTTAGATTTTGAACCTTTATTATGTTTCCTTTATAAATTTCCTCTGTTTTTAGCGTATTTTCAGTATATTCCATTATTTTAAACCTCCATTGGAGTTAAGATTACATCTGAACTCTAGTCTTCTTTATCTCGTCAGTTGCCAGTTTATCACAGATATTGTTATACTCATTATCTGAATGGCCCTTAACTTTTATCCATTTTATATCGTGATACTCTGAAAGTCTAACAAGCTCTTTCCAAAGCTCTAGATTCTTCACTTCTTCATTTTTGTTTCTCTTCCACCCATTTTTAATCCAATTATCTATCCAGCCCTGCAAAAATGCATTTATTAGATAAGCACTATCACTATACAAATTTACATTACAAGGCTCCTTTAGCTTTTTCAGAGCTTCAATTGGAGCTGTCAGTTCCATTTTATTATTAGTAGTATCCTTTTCAAAGCCAGACAACTCTACTTTGCGTTCTCCATATATAAGTACTGCACCCCAGCCACCTGGACCAGGATTCCCAGAACAAGCACCATCGGTGTATATTTCAACCTGCTTCATACTACCTCCATCTTTACGAATTGATTAACCATATATCTTGCCTAGTTCTCTAGCCTTTTTTGTACACTCATTCATAGCTTCTATAATTGAATTTCTAAATCCATACTTTTCTAATGCAGCAACTGCCTCAATGGTTGTTCCAGCAGGAGAACATACCTGATCCTTCAGCTCTCCTGGATGTTTTCCGGTCTCAGCTACCATTTTGGCACTTCCGGAAACTGCCTGCGAAGCTAGTCTATATGCTGTTTGTCTTGGTATTCCAGAAAGCACTGCCGCATCAGCCATTGCTTCTATCATCATAAAAACATAGGCTGGACTGCTACCAGTTAAAGCAACCACCTCATTCATAAGTCTTTCTTCTAAGCACTCAACCTTTCCAAGCGATCCCAAAATACTCATAGTTTCTTTTATATCTTCAGCTTTAACACATGTGTCAAAGCTTATAAGAGTCATACCTTCACCAATAATAGCAGGTGTATTAGGCATAGCTCTAATGACCTTCTTGTCTGCGCCCAAAGCATTTTTATACGTCTTGAGAGGAATACCCGCTGCAATACTAATGAGAAGCTTATCCAGTGTAAATACTTCCTTTATTCCCTCTAAAACCACCTTTACAACGTTAGGCTTAACTGCTAAGATTACGTAATCACATTTTTTCACAACTTCTACCGAATCAGCCTCCGCATTCACACCTAGCTCATCTTTTAGTAATTGCAATTTTTGTTTATCTAAATCAAAAACATAAATATCTGAAGGAGTAACAATGTTGGCTCCTATTATTCCTTTAATCATTGCTGTACCCATAACTCCTGTTCCAATAAACCCTATCTTTTTCATAATTACCTCCGTCTAATTACTCTGCTATTATTTTCAACAATACTATTATAACTTATATTATCAAATTGCTAAAGTAATTATTATCTCAGCTACAATAATTTCCTTAATATCAAGGAAATGACACAGGCAATAGGTCTCCCGTGTCATAAAAACAAACATAGTTTTCTTGAAAAAAATACATGTACTACTTATTTCTCAAATCAATGACTCTCTTAGCTTTTCCAATAGATCTTTCAATGGACTTTGGCTCTACCAATCTAACCTTTGAATCTATTTGTAAAACAGTCTTTAGCTGGTGGCGGATCTTTTTCTCAAGCTTTTCTAATTCACTAAATTTCTCAAGAAGCTTACCATCTATTAGTTCTACCTGAACCTCAATAGCGTCCATATATCCTTTTTTAGTCACTATAATTTGATAGTGTGGTCCTATACCATCCATTCCAACAAGAACGCTTTCAATCTGTGATGGAAACACATTTACCCCCCTGATTATAAGCATATCATCAGTTCTGCCAAGTACCTTATTCATTCTGGTAGTAGTTCTACCACATTCACATTTCTCTGGGTTTAAAAACGTTATGTCCTTAGTTCTATAACGAAGCATCGGAATACCCTCTTTTGTAAGGGTTGTCAGAACAATCTCTCCCTTTTCTCCATAATCTAGAGCTTCACACGTTTCAGAATCAATTATTTCAGGGAAAAAATGGTCTTCGTTTATATGCATCCCACATTGGCAGTAGCATTCTCCCGAAACACCTGGACCCTGAACCTCACTGAGGCCATAGTTTTCGGTAGCCTTTATTCCCCATCTTTTTTCTATTTCCACTCTCATCTCAGGTGTATGGCCTTCTCCGCCAAACAAACCAAGTCTTAATTTTAATTTACTCTTGTCAATGCCCATCTCATCAGCTATTTCAGCTAAATATAGTGCATATGATGGAGTTCCTACTAAAATAGTAGTTCCAAAATCCTGCATAAGCATAAGCTGTCTTTCAGAATTTCCACTTGATGAAGGAATTACTGTAACACCAACCTTTTCGAGTCCATAGTGCAAGCCAAAGCCTCCAGTAAATAGACCATAACCAAAAACAACCTGCGCAACATCTTCCTCTCGCCCACCTGCAGCCACAACTAGCCTAGCAATATTTTCTGTCCAAATGTCCATATCATTTTGGGTATATCCAACAACGATTGGCTTGCCAGTTGTACCTGAGGAAGCATGCAGTCGAACTATTTTTTTAAGTGGAACAGCAAATAAACCATATGGATAATTATCTCTTAAATCATTTTTTGTAGTGAAAGGTATCTTTTCTATATCCTTCAAAGTCTGGATGTGCTCAGGCTTTAAGCCGATTTCATCAAACTTTCTTTTATACATAGGAACATTTTCATAGGCTCTTACAACTGCAGTTTTTAGCCGTTCAAGCTGTAGCTCCTTCATTGAACTTCTAGAAATACATTCTATCTGAGTATTCCAAATCATGTTAACCTCCATGTCCCCAATGTGCCAAGTGAATTGTCACATTGGTCACAAGGGATTAAATTAAATAGTTACGCCTATTTTCAAAAGCATTAATGCGTATAATGATGTTACTAGTGTTAATAACAATGCAAAAACAAAAGCAATCCTTATTACCTTATTTTCTTCACCTAATTTGTCAATTGATGCTGCAGCATTCTGTAGTTTTGCAGGAGAAATCACACTCGCAAGCCCACCTCCAAAAGCCAAAGCCGCAGTAACAATAATCATACCATTTTGTCCAAGATTCAATTTGTTTGCCGTTTCCATCGTATAATTTGCAAACATTGCCACTGTTGATGCCTCACTGCCTGTAATAAATCCGCCAAACAGCCCAATAAATCCTGTTATGAAGCCATAGGAACCACTAAATGCATTTGCTGAAACAGTAGCTAAAACCTTTATCATACTATCAGCTTGATACTTCATCGACTCCATACTCCAACCTGAAAAGTTCATAATTTCGCCAATTGCAAAAAATATTGCAGCTGAGAAAACAGGTCTTGGCGCTCTCTTCCACCATACTTTTACTGAATCCTTTACCTGTGAAAGCTTTGGTTTCATAATAAACATTGAAAGCAATACTGCAACTGCAATCCAGGTATATGCATTCCATAAGGCTCTTGTGGTAATTCCCTTCCCATCAGCTGAAATTCCGTTGATAGGTAACTTTAAGTTGTAAAGTAAATCATACATAGGCTTTGGGAGGTTCAGTGCAAGTATTAGAGTAATTAATATAACCCAAGGACTTAAAGCCTTCCAAAGAGGATATTCCTTCTCGTATGCCTTTTCCTCATCTGTCAAAATACTTCTATCTATTATCTTTTTACCTGTTAGCTTTAGATATAAAGCCATTGCTAATATAACTGCTATACCACAAAGTACACCTGTCAAAGTTACTAAATTATCAACTCTGTTTGTAAAATATGCAACCACTGCTATAACACCGCCAGTTACAATACATGGTAAGAAACCTTTTTTCACGCCATTCCACTTATCTACTATGTAAAGCATGCAAAAGCCAATCAACGTTGCTACTAATGGCAAGAACAAATAAAATACGCGTCCTGCTTGTGAAGGTGTAATTTCATTTCCAGGACCCAAAAATCTGTTTGCAAAATCTAAAAATGCAACTATTGGTGCACCTAATAATGCATACGTACAAAGTGCATCATATCCTATTGAAGGTAGTGCAATAGCTACGTATGTAGAATATCCCATCGCAACCAATATAGGTGGCAGTAATGATACAGGTGTAGCCCCAACAGCGACCATTAATGTGCCAAATCCAATATTAATCATCATTATTTGAACGGCTTTATTATTACTGGCAATAGTCTTTATAAGAATAATTATTCTTTTTAAAGCGCCAGTTTTCTCCATATACGCCATCATAAATAATGAAGTTAAAACTATTAATGAAACAGGGAAAGATCTGATAATACCAGAAACAGTTGATCTAAGAATTACCTCAAGAGAAGTATTAAAAAACAGAAATGCTACTACCGATACGCAAAGCCAACCAACTATACCACTGATATCTGCTGACTTCTTAAAAATTACAAGCATACATACTATTACCACTATAGGTAATAGAGTTAACAAAAGTGACCCTACCATACTAACCGTCCTCCAAAAATTAAAATTAATTTTGAAACCCATTCTACATGTATATATAAACACATTCTACAGGGACTATTTTAATACAATTTAACATAAAAATAAAGTGTAATTTTAAGTTTTATTAAAATAATACACTTTATTAAATCTTATTTATTTTCATTTTAATCCAGAATATACTTAAAACCCTTATATCAAAGCTATTTGGCTTTCTCCAAATCATAATATTTTAAGAAAAGCTTATAGTATTTGTATGTTTCCTTAGCATACTCAGTTTTTGTCTTCATAGGTCCTATTGTATTGGTAATCTTTGATTGATTGTACTCCTCCAAGATCTTATGAATCTGTGCTTCATCTAGTTCATTTAGATTAACTTCGGCATTGCCCGTTTGCTTTATGGCTCTCGCCCTTAACTGAACTGCACAAAAATAAACTGCTTGTTTTGGATTCTGCAGCATTAACATAATTTCATCATCTGTCTTGCTGGCTATCATTGACTCTTCTCCATGAACGATTTGTTCATTAAATCTAGCATTTTCTAAGCCTATTTGGCAAATGCCTATTGACTTTCCACCTATAACAGGAAGTCCATCTAGTAAATCTTCCTGCCCCATAAACATCATTTCCCTAAATAGAACTGCAGCAACCAAAGCTTTTGGAGTTTTTTGCGCTTCTGCCGTTTTTTCAATTATGGGATCTAATTCTTTCAAAGCATCCATAGTATAGTCATAATCAAATACATAATAAAAACCCAAACTTTTATTTCTGTATGAATCTCCATCTATCATCTTTTTTAACTCTATAGAAGTAGCTCGATACTGAGCAGCAGGATCTAAAAAGTTACTCCAGGAAGTATTTGTATTTTTATATTGATTTTGAAGTAAAATATAGTTTTGTTGTTGATTAGTTAAATCATATGGTAAAGTGCTTTCAGTTGGTTCTATAACATTCTCTTGATAGTTAACATTGCCAACATTATAACCTACAGAATTTTCAGAATATTGATCACCTAATTTGTTTCGTTCTCCAAACATAAACTTCATTTCTTTTTCTTTAATTATATCAATTTTAGTATTTAATAAACCAGTTATATTAAAAACATTATTTGCAGAATAAAGTAATACACAACAAAATATTAACGTAACCAAAGGAAACATAATTTTTTTCTTTGGCATAAAAATCTTCATAATAATATATCCCCCACAACTATTGTAAAAAATTAATTTCTAACTATAAGCTTTTCCTATAAATGCTTCTTCTATGTTATACAGATTTTGATCTTATTTGTCAAATATTCAATACTTCCAAAATCATGGAAATATACTTAATGCTATCCATTACCATACGACACTTCATGTTTATTATTAAATAGTGTGTTTTCCTATCTTATAATCAATATCTCTCAAATCCTACAAGATTCAGCTGTTACAACGGTTAAATACAAACAAAAACAAGGAGAAAGCTCATTGCTTTTTGTTTGTTTTTTATATTCTATTGCTAAATGTAAAAAGTTAACTGGCAATTTTTGATTTATTTCAAAGCATCAGCAATTGATTTTTCAAGCATTTTAAGCCTTGCAACAACTTCGTCTATTTCAGCATCTGACTTATCTATCTTTAAATCACCTTTCATACTATCAGCTAACTCAGTAAATTCTACCCTTAAGGTATCTAACTTTCCAACCACTGCCAGTCTTCTAGATTTGTTCTGAATATCAGCGTTAGGAATATTTCCAGATACGTTATCAGCACTTACAATATAGGTGTCTCCTCTAGAAGGAACTATACACTGTAGTCCAAACTCATCAGTAATTGTCTTGGCAAATATAGCCGTTGTCTCTTCTTCTCCATGAACAACAAATATTTTTTTAGGCTTTTTACTAATGCTTGATATCCATGACAGCAGTCCATCTTTGTCTGCGTGGCCAGAGAACCCATCAATTACTTCTATTCTAGCATTAACTGTTATTTCTTCGCCAAATAACTTTACTTTGGTAGCTCCATCTAAAATTCTCCTACCCAAGGTTCCCGCTGCTTGATATCCAACAAATATAATTGTAGATTCCTTTCTCCATAGATTATGTTTAAGATGATGTTTAATCCTTCCAGCATCACACATTCCGCTTGCCGAAATAATGATAATACTATCTTTTCTTTCATTCAACATCTTTGAATCCTCAGGAGATTGCGTAAATTTAAGTGTTGGAAAATCTAATGGATTGTCACCATTTGCAATATATTCTTTAGCTTCTTCATCGTAACAATCCAGATTTTCTCTAAATACCTGCGTTGCAGAAGTTGCTAAAGGGCTATCCACAAAAACTGGTATATTTAAGATTTGATTTACTTTGTCGCCAAACAAATCCATATTCTTGTTTAACTCATAAATAATTTCTTGCGTCCTACCTATGGCAAACGAAGGAATAACAATATTCCCACCCTTCTCAACTGTATCTGTAATAATATTAATTAATTTTCTAATTTTTTCAGTCCCTTGTTTGAGAGTATGTAGCCTATCACCATATGTTGATTCAACAATAAGATAATCTGCTTCATTAATGATAGACGGATCCCTAATAATTGGCGAACCTTTGTTGCCTAAGTCACCACTAAAAACAATCTTTGTTTCCTGGTTATTCTCTTTAATCCATATTTCTATAATTGCTGAGCCAAGTATATGACCTGCATCGCTAAATTTTACTCTTATGTCATCAGTAATCTTAACCTCTTCATCATAAACAACACTTTTGAAGAGTTTGAGACACTCAGTAGCTTCTTTAACAGTATAAATGGGCTTCACAAGTGATTTCCCTGCTCTTTGTCTCTTTCTATTAGTCCATTCATTTTCCATTTCTTGAATGTGTCCACTGTCAGGCAACATTATACCGCAAAGCTGCATAGTAGCCTTTGTAGTGTAAATATCACCCTTAAATCCATTCATATAAAGCTTTGGTATTCTTCCACTATGGTCGATATGTGCATGCGTTAATAACATAAAATCTATATTGCCTGGATTAAAGGAAAATGGCTCAGCATTGAGTATAGCTTCACTTTTGCTACCCTGAAACATTCCGCAATCAACTAAAAATTTGGTTTCCTTAGTTTCAACTAAATAACAAGAACCAGTTACCGTTTTTGCTGCTCCAAGAAACGTAATATTCATAACATTACCTCAATTCAAAAAATATTTTTAATATAAATCTATTTGCTGATAAAACTATTATGATCAAATACAAAAGTTGAAATACTATTTAGTACCAATATCAACATTTATCTATATAATATTCTATATTGTGATAGTGTTTTCCTGCTTAGCTGGACTTGCTGTTTTCTTTTTTGATAATAAGTACGTATACACGCACCTTAATGTAACAGCTATTATTACTACCATCCCCCTAATATTGAGTAAATACCTGGTATTTCATTTAGAAATAGTGCCACCCAAATCGGATTTAGTATAGGCTCAATCATTGGAATTAATACAGCTTCAAGAGCCGAAACATTTTTTATCGCAATAGAAAATAATATATATGAAAAATCTAACTGAAAAACACCTAATAAACCCAATCCTATCCAGCTTTTAGTACTAGGCATAGATTGAAACATAAATGGAATTGCAATAACCGCTGTTAGTATGTTCCCCAAAAAAATTCTTTCTAAAGGAGAATCATCTTTTTGATGTCTTAAAAGTAATGCAGTAAGTGCAAATGTTACACCACTAATTATTGCTAAAATATTACCAAGTAGTCCACCAGGAGAAAGCTTATCAATAAAGAAAAGAGTCATACCTCCAAATACAGCAAAAATTGTTACAACGTCATACCATCTTACTTTTTCTTTAAGAAATATGGCTCCAAATACAGCTACATAAATAGGGGCAGTATATTGAAGCATTATAGCATTTGCAGCAGTAGTAAGCTTGGTAGCATAAACAAAAGTTATTACCGTTGCTGCATATACAAATGCAGATGCAAATTTTAGTAACGTAAACTTGAAATCTGGTTTCTTTATGAAAAGCAATATTAATCCGGCAGCAATAAGACTCCTCATTCCTGCAATGGCAATGGGATTCCATGACAACAGCTTTATAAGCAATCCACCCAAACTCCACAAAATAGCTGTACAAGCTAAAAGCAACAGTGCTACACTTCTCTTAGGTGTTATATTAGTAAAATTGAAACGAATATTATTCATTTACCCCCACAAATCTTATCATTTGTAATTTTTAGCAAACAGTCCTGCCAGCTTTACACAATTTTTTAGATCTTCTAAGCTGACCATCTCAGCTGGTGTATGCACATATCTGCATGGAATGGAAATTCCTCCACAAGGCACTCCTACACCAGTTGTTTGTATAGCTCCTGGATCACTCCCACCCATATCAAGTAACTCTAAAGTATACGGAATACCATTACTGCTTGCTAAATCCTCGAGAGTTCTGCGTATCTGAGGATGAGCGATATATGCATTATCCTTTACCTTTATTGCGGGGCCAGCACCAAGCTTCACATCTCTATTATTGCTTTGCGGAGTATCTCCAGCGAGAGTGACATCAATTGCAATGGCACAATCAGGCATGATACCAAAAGCAGCAGTTTTTGCTCCCCTTAATCCAACCTCTTCTTGCGTAGTGAACACAAAATAAATTTCGTTATCTGTTTTCGGAAGCGTTTTGATCAATTCAATTAACACTGCACAGCCACTTCTATTGTCCATTGCCTTAGATACTGCGAAATCACCCTGCACAAAGAAATCTCCCACAAAATTTGCTGTATCCCCTATTCTAACGAGTTTTTCTGTTTCTTCTTTATTTTTACAGCCTATATCTATATACATTTTCCCAATATTTAGTGCTTTTTTATCCTCTAGCTTTTCTTCAACGTTTAAGCTGCCAATAGTTCCATTTTTGAATCTAACTCTTTGAGCCAGTGAATTAAAAGGTGATACCCCTCCAATATTTGAAAAACGAACAAACCCCTTTTCATCAATAAATGTAGCGATTATCCCTATTTCATCCATATGTGCCGCAAACATAATTTTCTTATTCTTGCCCTTCTTTACAGCAATCAAATTGCCCATAGCATCAACATTTATTTCATCAACGTATTTTTTAATCTCTGAAGTTATAACAGCTCTTATCTCTTCTTCATCACCTGAAACTCCAAAAGCCTCTGTAACCTTTTTTAATATATCCTGCATATTTACCCTCCATTTCCCCAATATGCCAAATGCATTGTCCTATTGAACATAAGGGGATAAATTTTATTTAATTCGTTATTATTTAGTTAGTTGTTCTTTTCCCGATGTTAATTTGCTTAAGCTCTTCAAAAAGTCCTTATTTTTACTCATTTGGTTTAAAGCTGCAATAGTAAGGCGCTCTACACTCTCATAATCACTTCTGCTCATTACAGACACTGGCGAATGTATATATCTGCACGGTACAGAGATTGATGCCGTCTTCACACCTGTGCCAGTTCTCTGTATCTGTCCAGAATCATTTCCACCGGAAGTTGTTTGCTTGTATTGCACCTTTATATTGTTTTTCACTGCGACATCGTGTAAGAACTGTACCAGTTCTTTATCGCAGATGCAGGTTCTATCCATTATTGTCAGAGCTGCCCCATTCCCCTGTATGGTTGAATATTCATAGGGCTCTACATTTGGTACATCAGCACACGTAGTTCCCTCTATAACAAGAGCTACATCTGGCATTACATTATAAGCAGCCACTTGTGCTCCTCTTAAGCCAACCTCCTCTTGAACTGTAAAGCAGGCATACAAATCAAATTCAAAACTATTCTTTAAAGCTTCAATTAAAACTGCGCAGCCCACTCTGTCATCAAGAGCTTTTGCTTTGATACTGTTCTTACCAAACTCAATAAATTCGCTGTCAAAGGATATAAATTCTCCGAGAGGTGCTAGCTTTTCGGCTTCATCTTTTGATTCGGCGCCAATGTCAATATATAAATTTTTAACTTTTGATATTTTTTCTCGTTCATCTTTTTCCTGTTGGTGTATAGGTTTTGAACCTATAACCCCACATAGTCTCTTTTTACCTACTAAAACTCTCTTTCCTGGAAGTATTCTGTCGTCAATACCTCCCACTGGCTTAAACTTCAAGAAGCCCTTATCAGTATGACCCGAAACTATAAAGCCCACCTCATCCATATGTGCAGAGAGCATCACTTTGAATTTACTGTTGATCCCCTTCTTATATGCAATGATGTTTCCAATAGAATCTATTTTTATCGTGTCACAAAAATTATTTATTTTATCTTTAATAAAATCTCTTACTTCTTTCTCATTACCGGAAACACCGTTTAAATCGGTAAGTTCTTTTATAAGCATAAGACCTCCACTAACTCTTCACTGTTCATTTTAGCAAATTCAGCTACAAGCCTTGCCGTGTATTTTATATCCTCAATGTTTACTGTCTCAACAGCAGTATGCATGTACCTAATGGGAATAGAAAGCAAGGCAGTGGGAATTCCGCTTGCGCTAACCTGTGTTGCCCAAGCCTCTGTTCCTGTATCCCCAGCCTCGACCATTTTTTGAAAGGAAATGCCATTTTCTCGTCCTAGTTCAAAAAATTTAGTAACCATTTTGGGATGTAAATTGGGGCCAATAGATATTTCTGGACCCTTGCCAGGCGTAGATGAATAATCCTTTGAAAGATCAGGAATATCTCCATGACTTGTGTCTATTACTATCGCCGCATCTGGCCGAATTGCATATGAAGCAGTTGTCACGCCGACCACTGTTGTTTCTTCCTGAGTTGAAGCCACCAAAATAATATCATTTTCGTGATTAACCTCCCTTAAGTATCTCAAAATCTCTAGCAAGCATGCAACGCTAGCCCTATTATCAAAAGACTTTCCACTTGCCTTCAAGTCATTCATAATAGAAAATTTTGATTTGAAAGAAACAGTATCACCAATAGAAACTACTTTTTTGAGTTCAACTCCCTCAAAGCCAGTATCTACTCGCAAATCGCGTATTTTAATAGGTTTACCCACATCTTCGGGTTTCAAAAGATGCGGCGGTGTGGCACCTATAATTCCTATAATATCCTGACGACCATGAATTATTACTTCCTGCGCCAGTAATATCTTGCTGTCTATCCCGCCTACATTTGTAATCCCTAGAAAACCCTTTTCATCAATTGAATTGACCAAAAAGCCTATTTCATCAATATGCGCAGTTATCATAAGTTTTTTTGCTGATTTATTATAGCCTTTTTTTAGGCAAATCACATTGAAAAACTTATCAACCTTCACCGTGTCACAGTAATCTTTAAAAAGCTCTGCTACTTTTTCAGCTGCATTTTCTTCAAACCCAGCAACACCAATAAGTTCAGATAAGTATTCTAAATTCTTAATTATGTTCATGTATTTTATTCCTCATCTCTTTTATATAAACAGAGTTCTTAGTTTCAGTGGAGGTTTTTTCCTCTGAATCTTAGAAATCGTTATCCAGGGTCGTACCGCCGCTTATATCACCGTTATAGAAGCGTGAGTATTAGCGGCGGTAGACATCGGATAATTTTCATTATAATGATTTTAACAAATTTTCGCGAACTTTCCTAGTACAATGTCAAATCTATTCTTTTAATTACTTTGTATGTAATTATTGTAACTACTTCTTTTTCAGTATCTTGTTCTTTATCCTTAAGGCCTTGGCACCATACTTGGCAACATTAATATCTGTATAATAACTCAGATGCTTGATCCCGGGAATCCCTATAGCTGTTATTAAATTATCAAACCCTTTGTTTGTAAGCTTATTAAAGGCTTTTCTTAATTCATAAAATGAATTTTCTTTATCCACTATCGTTTCAATTAATTTTTCATAATCTAAGCCTTCGACAATTGATTGGGCAGCAAGCACTCCCATACTAATACTATTAATTTGTCCAAACCCTAAAAGAGGACATATTGCTCCGCCTGCTGCTCCAATTAAATAAACATTACCAATTTTATGGGGATAAACATTGCCACTAAAATGTTCAATATAAAACTTCTCGCCGATTTCATACTTTATTTTTGCAATTTCCAAAAATTTGTTCCAATAGTACTCGACTTGTTCTTTATTTACATATGGAACAAAAAGTACTAAGGAAGCTTTATTGCTGTCATATGGACAAAGGTATGCATAACCATTTTTACAATACTTTCGGTTTAACCACATGATGAGCTCATTGGGGTTAAAATCACCACTTACAGTTGCACCTTTAATCCAACCACTGATGTATTCTTCCCAGCAGCCTAGTTCCTTCGCTATACCAGGATGTCCATTGGCAACAACAACAAAATCATATTCTTCTGAGAGAACACTTAAATCAGGTTTTTGGCTAAATATTACCTTTGTATTATTTAGCTGTGAATACAATTGTCCCTTTAAAGAATTTTCTTCCTTTCCACGTAAAAAAAGGTATCCAAAATCATCACTTTTTAAAACTGTTTTCTTGTTCGGAGAAAAATGCGTGAGTCTTTTAATAGTTTTTAATGGTTTTATATCTAAATGGCAGACATCCTTGTAATACTTCAATAAGTCGTTTATAGGTCTGTCTACAATATTTAAAGTTGCTGTTATATGTGATTCTCTATCACCGATAAAATTCAAATCTTCAAAGATGACAGGACTTATACCATACCTTTCTAATTCATGTGCGCATGAAAGTCCAGCTAACCCTGCTCCAATAATGGCAATTTTCATTATTTCGATCTCCAATTCAAATTTGATACATCATATTATTATATTGTTAATCATTGTAACTATTTTTATTCTTTCTTCTTCAGCTTGTTGTAGAACTTTACAAGAGACGTTCCATACTGCAATTTAAATAATGGGTTGTTATATATAAATTGTTTTATACCAGGCAATCCCATGAACCCTATTAGCTTGTCAAATCCAGAATTATCAATGGTATTCATTGCTTTACGGAATTGATGCAATTTAACGATATCATCATAAATTGGCTTTACTAGTTTATTATAATCAATATTTTTTGCTATTGCTTGTGCTGCTAAAATTCCGCTTTCGATGGCATTGAAAGTTCCTATACCTATTAAATTATCTGTAAAGCCTGCAGCATTCCCCACAAAATATATATTATCAATTTGAAGTGGGTTAACAAACCCTGAAAAATGTTCCATATCACTTTGCTCAATTATGGTATATTCAATCCTTTCACTTGTCATAAATCTATTCCAATAATAGTCAAGCTCTGCTGTTGAACCGCTATTAATAGTCAAGGTAAGGGTCGCTTCCTTGGAACTATTGGGAATTATATAGCAAAATGTTTTATTAGCATATTTTTCATTAAACCATGCTGTTATTGAATTAATTTTAAAATCACCCAAAACTACAGCAACTCTTGCCTGTGCCATAAAAGTTTCTGTCCACACATTTAATTGTTTTGCAATCCTAGGGCTCGCAGTCGCAACAACAATTCGGTCAAATTCTTTTCTTATATCATCTATCTCAATGTAGGAATTAAAAATGATAGGCGACTTGATTTTTGAAGCTATCTGCTTCTCAATAGAGCTTTCAACACTACCCCGCCTGAAGGTATATCCTAAATCGCCTTTTGCAACTATCTTTTTTTTTGGCGAAACCATAGTGATTTCATTTAAAAAGGACAAATAATTTATATCAAAATCATATTTTTCTTTTAAATATTTAAAAGGATCTTCATTAATTCTGAGAACAAGTTTTAGCCACAATACAGAATACCCTGCAGCTTCCCCAATCTGACTTCTTTTTTCAAATATTACAGGCGTTATTCCATTTTTTTCAAGCTCATAGGCACATGAAAGACCAGCTATTCCAGCTCCGATAATTGCAACTTTCATAAGTTGATCACCTCATTCCTTTGATGTACTTTTTAAAAAAGCTGCCCCATACTTAGCTAAATTTAAAGACGATTTATACACTGCCTGCTTTACATTAGGTAACCCTATTGAAGTTACAATTGTGTCGTAGTTGTCATTTGTAAGCTTCTCAAACGCTTTCCTGAATTGATAAAACTGTTTGTTCCTCTCAACGATATCTTTAATAAGCTCGTCATAGTCATCTCCATTTACAATCGAGCGTGCTGCCATTACGCCCATTTCTACGGAATTAAACTGTCCAAAGCCTAAAAACGAATCTAATGCACCACCTGCATTTCCAACAAAGTATAAATTATCTACTTTATGTGTAAAAGCATACCCTGCTATGTGCTGCAACTTAAACTCTTCAACAATAGTGTATTTTATATTTTCTGTGTAGAGGAACTCCTCCCAGTAATGATCAACTTCCTTTTCGTTGGTATCGGACACAACCAAGGAAATAGAAGCCCTTTTGCAATCATACGGTGCAAGAAAGGCATAGCCAGTTTTACAATACTCTTTGTTTATCCACATGATTTGTGTATTGGGATCGAAGTCTCCCAAAACTGTAGCACTCCGTACATAGCCTTGAAACCATTGCTGCCAGCAGCCCATTTCATCTGTCAATGAAGGCTCTCCGGTCGCTATGATTACATAATCATATTTCTCTTTTAACTCATCATAATAGACATTTTCATTAAATCTAACCTCTGTGTTTTTCAATTTTAGAAAGATTTGATTCTTCAAATCATTTTGCTCTTTCCCCCTGGAAATAAAATATCCAAAGTTTCCTTTCATGATTGCTGTCTTATTGGGAGATTTGTGAATAATGGTATTAATAGTGTTTAAGGGCTGTATGTCAATATCAAACAGCTCGCGCATGTATATTATTTCATCTTTAATAGGTCTGTGCGTGATTTCCAATAAAGATGCCACACATGAAACCTGCTCTCCAATAAAACTATTTCTTTCATATATAACTGGTCTAATTCCGCTTTTTTCAAGTTCGTGAGCACATGCCAGACCAGAAACTCCTGCACCAATTATTGCCACGTTCAAAGCCATCTCTCCAATCATCTTCTTTATTTCTACAAGAATAATATTTGCAATAATAGCAAAAAATATGAATAAATATTTTGCTCAAATAAACAATTTATATATCAGCAGGAGGTACTATATGGAAAATATTGTTCAGGACTCAATTATAAAGCAGTCATTTATCAATTCTATAGACAGAGAGGAACTGCTTTTAAAAAAATATGACGAATACAATTCATACTTTGAGGATAATGAGTTTAAAGAATTACTGAAGGAATTCCAGGAAACTGCCCGCGAACACATAGACATACTTAAACACAAACTTCAGAAATTGGATATTTAGGAGGAAATTTATGAGAAAAAATGACATATTAAAGGATATACTGCAAGTAAGGATATCTAACCAGCTTTATTATAATGAGAATTTAATAGCGATACGTAACCCGGAAGTAAGGCAAGTATTCACGCAGCTGCGTGATGATGAAATGCGTAGCATAGTTAGACTGCAAACCAATATAAAACGCTTTGAAGCTTCTCCTAGTATTATTACTAAAATGTTTCCTGTCAAACCGAAGTATTAAAAAGGATAAAACATACAGTAGCAAGCTGCAACAGGAGTCAAAATTCAGTAGTCAGTATTCAGAATTTAAAATTTCCCGAGAATATGCTTGCAGACAATTCATTAAAAAAACTAGATGAGGAGATAGATTTTAATGGCATATATATTTTTTTATTCATCAATCGCTGTACTGCTTATTACATTCCTTATTTGCTGTAACTTTAGGAAGCTAAAACTCCCAAATATAATTATAGGCTTGACAACTGTTGGTTATTCACTGATAAGTGATATCCTGTTGGGGGATCAGTTTAAATTGTTTTATTATATTAATCCACAAGTATCCACTTTGTATATGATTTTATCGGCAGTGTTGATATATGCGGTTCTAAATATAGCGTACACAATGTTTTTGCCCAAAAAGCACAAAAATGCTTTGATTTACACAGTAGGCTGGATTGTTGCACTGCTGCTTTTCGAATATGCAAGTTTATTAACAAAAGCCCTTATTTTTACAGGGTGGAAGCCTTTTCCATGGTCTATTGTAACTTATATTGTTGCATATGTCTGGATTTATTTCTTTTATAGCTTCCTCACCAAAAAAATACCTGCCAAAATATAATGGCAGGTACGAAGATAGATTTTATTACCACTTTAATTATTATCTGCCGTACCTAGCCATTAATTTGAAAAAAACAAAAAGTATAACAGCTATCAGAACTGATAAGAGAGTAAAAACAAACATGCTCATGAGTGTTCATTCCCCCTTTTTCCAAGAATGACTATACAAACCCAGCTCAACGAACTTACAACTACCATATTTATAGCAATACTATCAAGCTGATTCCAATTGAGATATACAAGGACATTTCTTTTTACAACAAAATATTCCACAATTGAAAACATTGCACTTATTACAGGTACATAAAGTATTATCGCCCATTTTTTTACGGGGTGATACTGCGAAAACAGAACTCCTACTACAAAAACAGGACCGATCAAGAAAAACAGAGATGACCCAAATACATCAATTATCGGATTTTTAATCTCATACAACTTGAGAGAAATGAATTGACTGTCTATAACCATCTGCATAGAAGACGCAACAATTCCAACCCATATATTAGTTTTCAATACTTTCCAGTCAACCAATGAATCTCCCCGCGGCAGAGACCGCGGGGTATCTTAATTTGTCCGCTTCGCGCATCTACCTCACAGCAATCCTAATTGTTCATAGTTTGGTGGCTGTTTATGTATTTTTTTGTATTCCTTCTCTCTTCCTTGACTTTTAATATAATTCGTTATTGCTTCTTCATTTCCTGATTTACCGACTGTATTCACAAAAAATCCGTCTGACCAAAACTCCCCACCCCAAAGTTTTTTCTTAACCTCTGGATGCTTTTCAAATATCTTTTTTGCAGTAATGCTCTTTATTGTTCGTATTATCTGCGTTGGACTCAATTTTGGAACTGATTGTACTAAAAAATGTACATGGTCTTTATCAGTACCTATTTCTAAAAACACTATGTCATATCTATTTGATATCTCAATACATACAGCTTTTAATGTGGCATCTACTTCTTCACTGAAAATTACTTTTCTATATTTTGCAGGACATACAAAATGGTACATAATTACTGAAACATTATATGATTTGTGTAAATATTGGCTCAAATCACCTTTACCTCCGTTTTTTATACCATTTTATCACATGTTGCATTACTTTAAAGTTTTTTTAGGGAGATTCTCTGGAGCAGTGCTAATTTGCCAGCGCAGCAGAGCTGCGGGGAATTCCCCATCCCGTTGTGATTATAAAGAACAAGACCCAATTTATTATAAATAATATAATCCACTCCATTTCACACCTCTCTCTCAAATCATTTATTTGAAAACATCATTATTAACCAACGCGTAAACGCGGAAAAATCAATTTTAAATACCTGGTCCAGCAACGTAGACACAAAGCCCAAGAGAATAAAACCCGAATAAACAATTAGTTCACGGTGCTGCTTTTTTTTTATGAGCCCTGGTATATCTATGCATGCCAGTGACCCAAAGATAACGAATATGAAAAAAACTTTAAATGCCATTGCTCAGTATCATTCCTTCCTTATTTTAAACTACCTGATAATTCACCTGTATCTCTAATCTTTGCTTCAACCTCTACCTTTACATCCATCGAAGAAAATATTTCAGACCAATCGTTCATGTTTTCAATCCAATACTCCGGGTATTTTCTATATATTTTCCCTCCCAAACCGAAAACATCAGCATTTAAGTCCTGCTGAGCTTTTTTAATAACGGCCTCCACTTGGCTTTTTATATGATCTCTAACCAGGCTATTGATCCTTTGAACTTCCTTTAAGTCTAATTTCTGATCGCTGACATATGAATATATATCGTACTCAACACTTATTTTCAAAATAGTTCCTGGCTTATTATTCTGCATGTAAGGTATGAATTTGGTATTGGTAGTAAGTTCACTAACAATGATTTCTTCTTCGTTTTGGGGCCGGGAAATATTAAGATACCCCTGACCTTTTATACCTGAAACGAAAAGCATTGCACTGGTTTCGTTTTCATCCAGCCATCCAATTAACTTTTCATCTTTAAACACTCCAAGCCCCTTATAGTCAAGCTCAATTGTTTTCTCCTTTTGTTTTTCGTCCTTCCTGTTAATTACTAATAGAGGAAGAACCGGCTCAATTTCTTTAGTGAGCGTAGCCATAATAAAATCCTTTATCGTTACAGCTTTGGAATGGGTACCCTGTTCACTGACAAGACCCACTCCTACAATGCTTGTAGGCAACCCTGTATCTATTATAGGAGCTGTTCCAAGTAATTCCCTTAGGTTCTCAGTAGTAATGATTAAGTAGCTATTTAAATGTATTTGTTCATTACGGATTAAAACATCCAACTCTTTACTGATTCCATGTTTCGCCATTTTATCGGTGATAACCACCGCTATAATCTGCTTCCATGAAATATACTGTTGTGCATGGTCAATAATAATATCCATAGCTTCTATCAACGTCTTTCCCTCACCGTTCAGAACACTATATACTGCTGTCGACTGATTCTGCCCTCCAGGTTGAGACGACATTGTTGAGACTTGAGCGTATATTTTAATATTGCTACTCGTTTCATCCCAATCTATTCCCAGAACAACAGGAAAGGTAATGCGGTCTACCTCCTTCAAATCCTTGCAGCCGGTTTGTATAAAGATTAGAAAAAATATTAAAAATAAGAATTTAAACCTTCTGCTCACTTTTTCTCCTTCCTTTCTTTCTGATGAGTTCAATTACTAATAGCAAAGCTGGAATGCCTAATTCAACTGGAAGGAAATAATATCCCGATACCTGGGAGAAGAACGAGGATAGCTCTACATTATTTTTGAACAGAGCAATTGACATTGAAAATAAAACAAGACCTACGGGAATAACTAAAGTTTTAGTTTTCTCTATCTTAAAAATTTTTGAGACGATTAATACTGTAATGTAATAAAAAAAGCAAATTTTAATATAGTTAGAAATGATCCAGGGTATTAAAAATACTATTTCCACGCGCTGTATGTACTGCCCTACATTAATATAACGCACAACCTCAAGGGTAGGAAAGCTAAGAACAGATGCTAATTGTGGTCCAAATATCACGACAACAAGTGCCGCCATAATAGACAGGGTAACAGCCGCCCATACTACTCCAATTATTGCACAGAGCCTAGTTTCTTTGGGCTTATTTATAAATGGCATGATAAAAGCTATACTGACTACTTGGCAAAACCAACTTGCTGGCTCAACCGAACCCCTCAAAACCGGAACAATACCTCTACTTAAAACAGGAGTCAGCATCTCAATATTCATATCCTTTATCAATAGTATAAAAACAGTGAATATCGCAAGGAACGTTACGAACAGATTCAGAATATTTGCTCTAGTTATGGTCTCCAATCCCATCTTTACCGAATATGCGCTTGCCAGAAAAACTATAATAGTAATGGTCTCTAAAGTACTGTTTTGAAGGAGTGTCCCTTGTATTGTTGAAGTTACTCCTCTGATAATATTTGAGGATAAGTGAAAGTAAAACAATATATAAATAAGTACAATGATTTTACCCAGCCATTTGCCTAAAATAATTTCACTATATTCTACAAGGCTTTTTTCAGGAAATCTTAATCCAAGAGCTGTAATTATAAAAACTAAAATTACACCAACAATGCCCGCTATTAGTACAGAAAGCCAGCCATCTTGCCCGGCTTTTTTTGCAACCATTGATGGAACAAACAGAGTACCTGTAGCGATAATAAAAGTGAAGGTCAATAACGTCAACTGTCTTCCAGATATAGTCTCTTTATCGCTCATCGTCTTCCCTCCTCTTTAATTGCATATTATTGTTTTTCGGGTCCAGGTTTTAGCCCTTTTTTTTGTCTTACAGCATCCGTTGCTCCAGTACTTCTAGGACGAGTAGTCATTGCCCATACTGGAACCCTAAATACAGAGTCTTTTAAATCTGACGGTATTAAAGGTGCATAGGGTGCCATATAAGGTTCCCCAAAGGAGCGTAAGCTACACAGATGTATTAGGAAAACAAATAATGCGGTTAAGAAGCCAAATACCCCTAATGTACCGGAAATAAGTATAAGTGCAAACCTTAATACTCGTATTGAAAGTGCAGCACTAAAAACCGGTATTGTGAAATTAGCTACTGCGGTGATTGCTACGATTGTAACTGTAGCAGGGCTTGCAATTTTTGCCTGTATTGCCGCCTGCCCAAGCACTAAGGCGCCAACAATACTAATAGCCTGACCTACGTTGCTCGGTAAACGGAGACCTGCTTCCCTGATTATTTCAAGAATAAACTCCATAAGAAAAACCTCTATCAGCATAGGAAAGGGTATGTTGCGGCGCCCTGAAATAATTATATTCAATATACCTACAGGAATCTGCTCCTGATGAAACGTTGTAATGGCAATATAAAACGAAGGCAGACAAAGTGCAATAATCAAAGCTATTATACGCAGTACCCTTATCATGAAACTGCTATATATCCTCTGATAGTAATCCTCTGGTGAAGAAAAGAATCTCCAAAATGTAGTTGGCGCTATTAATACATTTGGAGTGCCATCAACTAAAATAACAACCCTGCCCTCCATTAATTGAGAAGAGGCACTATCCGGACGTTCTGTATGAAAAATCTGCGGCATGGGAGAATAAGGGTCGTCTTCAATGAACTCTTCAATCATATTAGTATCAAGAATTCCATCCGTTTGAATACGATTAAGCCTTTTTCGGACCTCTTCAATTAGTTTAGGATTTACCACACCATCTATATATGCAATGATGATATCTGTTTTTGTAATTGAGCCAATCGTAATATGTTCAAGCTGAAGCTTATGGCTTTTAATTCTCCTTCTAATTAACATGGTATTGGTGGATAGAGTTTCAGTAAAGCTATCTCGTGGACCACGGATGACCTGTTCACCTGTGGGCTGTTCCACTCCTCTGTCGAGCCATTTTCTGGCACCAATGATTATTGCTTGTTCAAGTCCATCAACCAACAGAATAGTATCCCCGCACAACAGCTTGTCGATAATATAAGTCCAACTACAAGACTGCTCGACTTTGGCATTTTTGATTACTTTTTCAGTTAATATGTTTAATAATATTTCCTTTTTTGTTGCTTTAATAGAGTCATAAATGACTTCAGGAATTACTAAATCTTTATTAACTGCATTATTTATCACATCTTTATCTACAAGCCCTTCGATGTATAATAAAGCACAATCTATTCCTTTGCCTATGGGCAATTCTATTTTCTTGATATTTATGTCATAGCAATTTCCTACAAACTGCTTAAATGCCAAAATGTTCTTTTCAAGACTTTCATCAAGGATGGCACTGTCGGTGAGTTTATTTTCATTATTTGCATTTTCGGTATTTTTTTTCTTTGATCTATCTCTTTTGCGTATTATTTCCAACTTGCACCTCCTCTTATTAACAGTTTTATATATTATTTGTCAATTTGAAAATAATATGTATCAACAAAAATATGATTACTTGAGAAAAATAAAATATTACTGTTGACTTAATCTCATTTTTTTATTATACTGAAGTTCGTCCGTTTTTCTTAGGGCCTTTAGCTCAGTTGGTTAGAGCAACCGGCTCATAACCGGTTGGTCCGGGGTTCGAATCCCTGAAGGCCCACCAATTTGCCCAGATAGCTCAGTCGGTAGAGCAGGGGACTGAAAATCCCCGTGTCGCTGGTTCGATTCCGGCTCTGGGCACCAAATAATTGAATTAGCGAATTCTAGACAATTTAACCGTTGTCTGCAATTCGCTAATTCTACATAAATTTACGTAAAACGGTTGACATTTTGTAGGATTTAATGCATAATTTTATTTGTCGTAAAGAACTTATTTTTTAAGAACTTATTATTTCATGGGAGGGTTCCCGAGCGGCCAAAGGGGGCAGACTGTAAATCTGTTATCTACGATTTCGATGGTTCGAATCCATCTCCTCCCACCAACAAAGCCTTGTACATTCGCGAATACGCTGTGTGCAGGGTTTTTTATTTTTATCCAAATTTTAGTTATTGAACTTTCTCAAATTCATTCATTTATTTATATTTTACAAATATATTACAAGCATTGACAGGACTTGCCCTTATGTAATATCATGTCAGAGTAAGTTTCATATGCTTACCTATTCTATGGTGAAAGGGGTGTTTTAAAAGATGATAGTACATACAATTAATGAGGTGCGCAATCAATAATTTAATACTAAACCTTTAAAGTCATTTTTTATTTGTTTAATGGCTTTTAGGTTAACACTTAAGTAACCGTCATTTAAAGTTAAAATATGTTTAAAAGATATATTGACACGATACATGCGTTATCGTGTTTTTTTTATTTGCCAATTTTAAGAAAATTCGGAAATGATGATTACTTCAATGTAATATTTTTTAATGGAGGTTATTATGCAAGCAAGCAATAAAGGTAGATTTAAAATGCTTTATTCATTTATAAAAAGTTTTAGATGGTTGTTTATACTAGCTATTTTATTTACTATGTTGGCAATAGCATTCACCTATCTTATGCCACAGATTATTAAAGTAATTGTAGACTCAGTTATTGGAACTGAGGAGATAAGTTTACCGAAATTTATTTTAGACTATGTTAATGGGCACGGGGGCAGAGAAATGCTCAGAAGCAATCTTTTTGCGTGCTCACTTCTCGCACTTGTTTTTGCTATTTTATCTGGTGTTTTTACATACTATTATAGAATTTGTATAGCAAAAGCATCTGAAGGTACTATTAGGAAGCTTCGTAATCATCTATTTGACCATATTCAAAAGCTCCCCTACAGTTGGCATGTCAAAAATCAAACTGGAGATATTATACAACGCTGTACATCAGATGTTGAGGTTGTAAGAAACTTTTTGTCGCTACAGCTTATTGAAATAATTCGTACAGTGTTTTTGATTTCCTTCTCCCTCACTCTTATGTTTATGCTCAATGTAAAGCTTTCGCTGATTGCTTTTGCATTTATACCATTAGTAATAGCTTATTCCACTGTATTTTACATGAAAATAGCTGCTAAGTTTAAGTTAGCTGATGAAGCTGAGGGTGCACTCTCTGCGATGGTTCAGGAAAACTTTACTGGCGTACGTGTTGTTCGAGCTTTTGGTCGACAAGCTCACGAAATTGAGAGCTTCGATGTAAAGAATGACTATTTTGCAGATTACTGGATTAAGCTTGGTTATTTGATAAGCAATTTCTGGGGTATTGGTGATTTGGTTTCCGGACTTCAAGTGGTACTTATCATTGTTTTTGGTTCTATTGAAGCTGCACATGGCGTCATAACTTTAGGAGAATTTTTGGTTTTCATCTTCTATAATTCCATGTTGGTTTGGCCTGTAAGAAACTTCGGACGTGTTTTATCCGAAATGAGCAAAACCAGTGTTTCTCTAAGCCGTATAAAAGAGATTGTTTTCGAAAAAGAGGAACATGATTGTGAGGATGCCATTACGCCTGATATGAAGGGTGACATTGAATATAAAAACGTTACTTTTGATTATGAGGGTGTAAAGCCTGTATTAAAAGATATTTCTTTCAAGATAAAAGTCGGAACAACATTTGGTATTTTAGGTGGTACAGGTTCAGGGAAATCAACAATTATGTATCTGTTAGATAGGCTCTATGACTTACCTGTAGATAGTGGCACAATAGAAATAGGTGGAGTGGATATTAGAAAAATCAAACTGGATTATTTAAGGAGTAATATTGGATTTGTGCTTCAAGAGCCCTTCCTCTTCTCCAAAACTATTCAGGAGAATATCGACGCCTTTGACCATACTAAGGATATCGAGCTCATCCGCCACTACGCTGGCGTAGCTGCTGTTGATGATGCAATTATGGGATTTTCAAAGGGTTATGATACCATTGTAGGTGAGCGTGGAGTAACACTTTCAGGTGGTCAGAAGCAAAGAGTAGCCATCGCCAGAATGCTTATGCAAAAATCACCAATTATGATATTCGATGATTCACTATCAGCTGTCGATTCGGAAACCGACTCAAAAATCCGCGCCGCGTTAAAGGAAAATACTGCTCAAAGCACTGTAATTCTGGTATCTCATAGAATTACAACTCTAATGCATGCTGATGTAATTATGGTTTTAGATGATGGCCAAGTTGCTGAAGTGGGAACACATTCTGAGTTGTTGTTAAACGAAAATGGAATTTACAAAAGAATTTATGATATTCAGAGTAGCAGTGAATCCGAGCTTTTAGACGACCAGCAGGCTGTAACTATTGGAGGTGATAATTAATGGCAAATTTCGAAGAAGAAGATTATAAAAAGCCTTTTTCATTAAAGATTTGGGCAAAAATAATTCCGTTTGTTAAGCTATACAAAAAAGCCTTTGCTTTAGCAATGTCATTTTTGATTCTTGTATCAATATTCGATGTTATATATCCACTTTTTCAAAGGTACGCAATAGACACGTTTATTATGCCTAAATCAACAGTTGGCATCGGTAAGTTTGCTATTGTGTATGGCTGTATTCTTATATTGCAGGTAATTTCAGTAATACTGTTTATCAGGAATTCCATAGCTGTTGAATTAAATGTATCAAAATCAATAAGAAAAGCAGTTTTTGTACATCTGCAAAAGCTTTCCTTTACTTATTACAACACAACGCCTGTTGGATATATGATGGCGAGGGTTATGAGTGATACCGGGCGTATTGGTCAAATGGTTTCATGGGGTCTGGTCGATATACTGTGGGCAGTTATATACGTAATTGGTGTTTTTATTGCAATGCTTTTTCTCAATGTAAAACTTGCGCTGCTAGTTATGTGTATTATCCCCTTTATTGCGCTAACTACAATGTACTTTCAAAAAAGGATTCTAAATGTAAATAGGAAAATCAGAAAAATCAATTCTGCTATGACAGGTGCTATTAATGAAGGAATTACAGGTGCAAGGACATCTAAGGCACTAGTTATTGAAGATAAGAATCTAAAGGATTTTTCTGGAATCACTGATAAGTTCTATTCTTCAGCAATACGAGCTAATGTATTAAACGCAATATTTATTCCTATAATACTATGTTTTAGCACTCTTGCTGTATGTTTTGTTTTGGTACGTGGTGGATATATGGTTATAAATGACTCAATGGATTTTGGAACGCTCTCTGTCTTTATCACTTACGCTCTTAGCATATTTGAGCCAATTCAACAGATAGCTCGTGTGTTTGCTGATTTCGTATCTACACAGGCTAATATTGAACGTGTAACGGGATTAATTGAGACGGTGCCAGATATAACTGATTCACCTGAGGTAATTGAAAAATATGGGGATAACTTCAATCCTAAAAAAGAAAACTGGGAAACTATAAAGGGTGATATTGAGTTTAAAGACGTTTATTTCAAATATCCAGATGGGGACGAATATATATTGACGGATTTCAATCTCAAAATACCTGCTGGAACCACAGTTGCGATTGTTGGAGAAACCGGTGCTGGGAAAAGTACTCTTGTGAACCTTGCATGCAGGTTCTTCGAACCGACAAAAGGACAGATTTTGATAGATGGCAAGGATTACAAAGAGCGTTCACAGCTGTGGCTTCACCATAATATTGGTTATGTGCTCCAAAGCCCTCACCTATTTTCAGGAACTGTTCGTGAGAATATTCGGTATGGTAAGTTTGATGCCACTGATGAGGAAATTGAAGCCGCAATAAAAATAGTATCTGCAGACTCAGTTGTAAATAGTATGGAAAAGGGCTATGACACCAACATTGGCGAAGGCGGCGACCGCCTCTCTACTGGTGAAAAGCAGCTGCTATCCTTTGCTCGCGCAATCATAGCTGATCCAAAGATATTTATTTTGGATGAGGCAACCTCCTCTATTGATACACAGACAGAGCAAATTATTCAGGATGCAATAATTCACATATTAAAAAACAGGACTTCGTTCTTGATTGCGCACAGATTGTCTACAATCAAGAAAGCTGATATTATTCTGGTTGTAAAGAACGGAAATATTATAGAACGAGGAACACACAAAGAGCTTTTAAGTCAAAAAGGTTATTACCATTCACTATACCTAAAACAGTTTGAAGAAGAGACTGGTTCGGCCGTGCTGGATAGGAAGTAATGAAAAAAGCAGTGACTGAATACCCCTAACGAGGTTACAGTCACTGCTTTTCTTCCAATGCCTTCTGTATTTCTGCAAATGCAGCGCCAAATGATCTTACCTTTTTTGTATTCATCGCATCTATACCTTCGTCAAGGAATTTATATAATTCAAATTTTCCTACCAAATTCGCTCTGGATTATATACTACCTCACAGCCACTACGTCCACAAATCATACCCATAGCTATTTCATTGTTAAATTGCTTTCCAGTGCATCCTGCTAAAATATCATTAAGTACGCCTTCTACCTCAGCAATAAAGAAAACCGGCTTTTTGTTTCTGCGATGTCCCATATATATAGTATCAAAGTCTTCACAATACGGCTTGATGGCTTTCACTGTTTCAAGATACTGCGCAATAGTAGTTGACTCAGGTAGCTGCATCCACAGCTGTGTACTAATTGCATCTCCAGAAAATAATATTCTATGTTTCCTATCAAGCAGTCCGATGCTACCAGGCGTGTGACCTCTTAATGAAATCACCTCAAGAATATTTCCTCCAATGTCAAAGGTTTGTCCTTGAGAAATAAATTCTATTTTGTTTGCAGTGCCTTTGTACCACTTTTCTAATTCTTCTGGCGTCAGATTAAATTCTTTCCCGAATTTGTCCATAAACTCGATTTTATACTTGCTGTACTTTTCATAAACTGGCAATTCCTCTATATGCATATATATTTTTTCAAAATAATGTCCACCGAATGCATGATCTATATGTCCGTGAGTACAAATTACTGTTAGAGGTTTCTTTGTTATTTCTTCTACAGCCTCTTTTAGATTATAAAAACCATAGCCTGTATCTATAACAATTGCGGAGTTCTCTCCTTCAACTACATATATAAATGTGTCTGCATCCTCTATCAGAGTCACATCTGAAACAATTTGAAGCATTTTATATTTATCCACTTAGGTTCCTCCGCATATCAATTATATACATCATATCATTTAACTTAGATATAATTTAACATTGGTAGTACTTTTTATCAAGTATATTTCTAGCGATAAAAAAGCGATAGACAGTATATTTAGATTAATAATTAATACTCGCAGTTAAACAGCACTCATGGTATTCTTCCGAGCCTATACATGAAGAATATTAAATTGTTGACTGATACCCATTGTTTGTAAAATGTCTAACGAAATCTTTAAAATGAATCACTTGCTTTTTTTATAAATATCAATGAAATTACGACAGTAAGGAAAACTAGGAGGGCTCCACTTAGTCTAAATGTTTCTGAAACCCCTACGCTACTGATGGCTAAACCTGCAAATATACTTCCTATTGGTGTAGCTCCAGCAAAAACTAGTGAATATACGCTCATTACTCTTCCCCTATACTCGTCCTTTGAATTCATCTGTAGCGTTGTATTTGCAGTAGTTGAAAAATAAATACTAAAAGCACCAATTACAACTAGAATTATAATGGTTGCAACATATTGTGTACTGAACCCATTTAGAAATAACAGCGTGCCAATAATTAACGAACTAATAATCATAACCTTCATCGTAGATCCAGATCTACTTTTCCCAGATATGGTCAGAGCACCAAAGACAGAGCCCAGTCCTAAAGCAGCCATAAGTATTCCAAAGGTATTTGCCTCTTGGTGGAGAACATTTTTTACAAAAACAGGTATGAGTACATTATAATTAAAGGCAAAAATTCCAATTACTAAAATCAGAAGCACCGATTGAAATAGTATTCGATCCTTATAAATGTATCTTAATCCATCAATTATTTCCTTTAAAATATTATTAGAATTTTTTTCTCGAACATATGGCTTAACTTTGATTTGAAGTAATCAATATATTACAGCAATAAAGCTCAATCCATTTATTAGAAAGCACCAACCTGCCCCAAGGGCTACCATAAGTACTGCACCCATGGAAGGACCCAGTATTTTTGCTAAATTAAATGTCACAGAATTTAAAGCTATAGCATTCATTAAATCCTCACGCCCTGCAATCTCAATCATAAAGGATTGCCTTGCTGGCATATCTATTGAATTTGTAATTCCCAGTAACACTGCAAGAATAAGTATATATTCATATTTAACGGTATGTGTAAACACAAGAGCTGCCAGGGTCAGGGCCAGTATCATTGATACACTTTGTGTTACTAAAAGTATCTTCTTTTTAGGATACTTATCTATTAAAACCCCTGAAAATAAAGTAAGTATTGTAACAGGCAAGAACTGCATAGCACCAAGCACCCCTAATAGTAGAGGTGAGTTAGTTAAGGTATAAACAAGCCAAATTTGGCCTATTGATTGCATCCAAGTACCTATGAGTGATACGCATTGGCCTAACCAGAAATATCTATAATTTTGGTTAGTAAGCGCATGAAAATTATTATTTATTAGCCTTTTAATCGAATTCATTATTTTGATTTCCACCACCTTATTACTAAACAATTTCCCCATTCCCTGGTCACGTCAATATTAACATATTTTTTATGTTTCCGCTCTCAGGGAGGACTCGTGCTTTTTAATAATATATTCACATCTCTACATACTTAATATCCAGTCATATCAATCTGTTCAAGTTTTATATAGCAGCAATACAACTCCACATGCCCCGTAAATGTATACTGTAATTTGACAAGTTCATATCTGTAAACAATTTCAATCGAGCAATATCTTCACTTGGATTGTATCATATTTTCCGCTGTTTCGCTTTCTCATGATAGCATAAGAATTGTTGTAAGATATTGATGATAGGGTACACTTAACTTGACAGAAGCTAAACATAAAATGATGCTAGTTATATACATTTAGCACAAGATATGCTTAATAGAGATTATAGCTCGAAAATATCTATACTTTATGTCAGCTGTCAAAAATATAAAACACCTTTGCTTAGTATTTTTTTCTAGCGGCGTAACAAACAATGGTTTTAGCCACTATAATTGGCAAATGCAACATTTCATGTGTTGCTCATTGAACTAAACCGCTAGCGCGGTGGTCCTTATATTGAAATTTTGTGCTATATACAAGATCCACGCTATTTGATAGTATGGTTTCTTTTGTCAATCCTTTATATGGAATGCATTCATATGCAAATCTAATTTTAAAGGAGAAATAAATGTGGACCAACAGCAAATTATTGAGAAGCTAAGGCTTCATTTGAGCCAAAATAGTTTTTTTAACCATTTTGAACAGTCTGATCATATGGCGTTGACGTAACTAGACGAACTTCTATTCCTCTTGCTATAAATTTTCAAATCAAATCATTCATATTTTCCTCATAGGTCTCAATACTTTTCTGATGCTGAATTACCATTTCTTCAGAATAAGAATCTATACCATAGCTTAAATACCCGAAATCATTCATGCCCAGCATAATCACAGCTATATCGGGGTTATGCTGCAACACATCATATTCTAATCGATTCAGTACATCTAACGAGTTATCCCCAGCAGTTCCACAGTTGATGACTCGGTATTTCACTTTTGGGAACCTCGTAATGTAATATGCATAAATATATCCGCAATATTTACCCGCGTGTGTGATACTATCTCCCACAAAACATATTTTTTCGTAATTTTTAAAAAATTATTTTTCTTTATCTATTGCTTTCTTTTTGAGTATCACCTTTGCTTTTGTGGTATTTCTGAACAAGTAATTCTTTGAACCATTTATCTGTCAGATCTTGTTTTTAATTCACCTTCTCCTTACAATGTTTTACTGGGTAAAATATCAAATCACTGCTTACAGGTTCCTCCTCATATTTCAATTCCACTCCATAAGGTTGAATCCCCAACTCCTCGAATACCACCAACTGATTTTCCTCTTTCATCCATTCTCTTGGAAGGTAATACCTGGTGGCAAAGCCTCCAATCTGCCAAAACCTACTTAGATTATGGGCATTCAGATATATTTGACCCTTTTGCATATTACCCATGGTTAGATAAACAGATTGTTCTCCTTCTGGTATTGAAAAAATAGTTTCAAAGAAAGCCGGTTTAAAGTTATTACCTACTCCAATACCGCTCGATGCGGAAGGCAGAAGTAACACAATGTCATCATCTTTCTTTTCAACATTATTAACCTTTTCGCTACAGTTTGAGAAATCAGCGCTATTATTTGACGGCTTCCACGCCCAGTTTTTAAGCTGTCCCGATTTCCTTACAGAGAATACCTGAAGCTTGCTAATTACATATTCAAAAGATTTTAAACGAATACTGATACGTACTTTATATTTTCCATCCTTTTCAGTGTAAGGTAGTTCATAGTTATGCCAAGCGGAAGCATTTGGCCACATATTCCATAGGTTAAGTGGATAAATCATCGGTGGCAAGTCAATTCCGTTCACTGTAACCCATGACGGAACATCATGAAGAGTTATATAACCCCGCTCACCTGGTTGAAGCTCTATATCAAATTCTAATGCTGGTAAATCTTTATGCAGCTTGTAATCACTGCAATATAACCATTTATAAGCAGTTTCAGAAATAGAGGCTGCTTCTATGCAATATAAATTTTGAGGATCGATTTTTCTGACTCCTGCGTAAACTTGTCCTGTAATCCCTTTAGGAATATACATACCATAATCATGTCCCTGATTATCTGAAAGAAAAACAAATTGGTTTTTTCCTTTTCTTACAGGAACACATATATTTTCAAGTATAAGGTCTACTGGGTGATCATAACCTAAGCGCTGGGATTTTGTTCTTTTATCACCGTATGTGCCACAGTATGCACCATTTGCAAATATTGAAACACGGTTTGGTGTGTTTGAAAAATAAAGCTGTTGCACACTTTCCTCTTCGCAATCTAGCTCTGCTCTATACCATACATACCCATAGTTCGCTCCTAAATCCGCGTGAGAGCGCGGGCTTTCTAAATCATTCCACCCTTTATCATCAATTGATATTTCTTCACAGGGTTGAGATTTCCAAGAGGTTCTGTTGACATTAAGTTTATAGCTTGAATATTCATTAGAGGGAGTGAAAAATTCCTATGACCCCTAAATTTTAATATTATGTTTTCATATAAAGTTTTGCTACTTATATTATTTTAAGATGATAACATAGACATCGCAAACAAAGTGCAAAAGGCTGTATCCTTTATGTTTTTAATCTATTAAAAGAATAAGATAGAAGTTGACATTAATTCTAATTAAATAAATATTTCATATATTCCAATAATTATCAATAAAATGCCAGCTAAAGCAGTTGCTTTATCACCTAATAATTTGGAAATAAACCTTTTTCCTATCTGCACTCCACAAAATATTGTCAGCAACCTGAACATTCAGATGATGTTGTTCCTATCACACTCAAGCCTGTCATACCTGCCCCCAGTCCTGTATCTAAGCAATTTATCGATAATGCAGTCCCAAGCAATATTGATTCCTTGACTGAAATATGACCAGAATAATCCACATCTGCTTTTTCAGGCTGCCGAATAATATCACGAAGGTTAGCTGCATTAGTATTGTTCATCTGTTCATTATCAGAATTATCTAGTGCTAAATGTGTGTTTTTACCATTAAAATTAGCTGCAATAACCCAGACACCTACTGCACCCACAATACATCCACCGATCACATTACCTAAATAATCAGGAAGTATGCGATTTAATAAATGTCCGGTAAAGCTAGCCAGTGAAGTAGCAATACCTGATAACAAAGCTATAATTAAATTTGATACCAAAGATATCTTGACCCTTCTTATTCCATATGCCAGACCAATACCCAAATTATCAAGATTAGCTGCAATACCTAAAAGAATAATAGATAGTAAATGCACCAAACCATCCCCCACTTTGCGTAATTTTTTTTAAAAGTCAAAGCAAAAATACACACATAGGCCCAATATATGTAATATGTAATGAATGTGTTACAAAAATAATTATTATTGGGAACATACAAGACATGAGCTTTTTATAACGTTATGATTTAATGGAAGGAGTATCAAAAACAATAGGCTTATCAGAAAAACGTTTTTTTGATTGGCCTATTGCTTTTCTTTTATAGAAGCTATCACTTTCAATATAAAACCATTCTGCAATTAAGGATTTTTGCTTTTCCTAGTTTGTGAAAACTTCTTATTTGTCTGCAATAGCTTCCCGCCCACAAATTTATGATTTTTGAATTTTCTAGTTTTCTCTATTTGCACATCTTCAAATTCGTCATAATTAAAGGAACCATAAAAATTTTCAAATTCATTCTCTTCAATTTTGCAATCATCTTAAACAAAATTAGTGATTATTTGTATTGAACTCCTCAGGGCTCCTATCTATTGCTGCTTTTTCCTTTGTGGCAGCAGTGCCATAATTAACATCACTATTGCAAGCGGTAGAATAATGTAATTTGCAGTTCCCCCCCTGGAGGCGTGTGAAAAAAAACAGGCTGTTTTATTCTTCCTACAAACATTCTGCCCAGTGTTTCCAAAATTAGAATACTGACGCCCCATTTTAAGAACAGCTTTAGTATAGTTCTCATTGGGAAGCATCCATATTTCGTATCTTTTAAAGAAAAATTAGCGAATGTATTATAAAACACCTTCGCAGCGCCTATTTTCATGCGGCGTAACAAAAAAATATATTGGCCGCTACAGTTGTAAGATGTAATATTTCATGTGTCTACTCATTTGTTGCGATAGTAAAGATCTACATACAGTTATAAAAGGTAAAATTGTATGTGCTAAAGTTCGTTCTCGGAAATTTCCATTCACTAATATTTAACTAATAAATACAGAATAATCCTGCATTGAAAAACAATTCACTATAGAATTTTTATATTAAGTAATTTCTGCTATTTAGATACATAAACAACGCCATCCCAGGAAGCTATTTCTAGAGTATAAGGATGGGTATGCACCTCATCTGTCTACATGTTGCGTATTAGTGATTCCTTACAATTTGAGTCCAGCATATCGTGACTTTTTGTTCTTTGTCTTAAATATTGGTTACAGCTATAAGTCGGCTTCCATCTTTATTGTGCCTTACCCAAGAAATGAATTTGTTCAACTATATGAACTAAAGCATTCACTTGTCATTCTATACTGTATTTTTAAACCACTTTGCATCACTAAGCACGAAATTTCCAAGCCATTCATTTTCGAAAATCAGCCATTGCGGTTTTTCCAATATTTATTACTTCTACCATCAAAGCTAAATAAATCTGCCACAATTCAAACAGATCTCAAAATCCGCACTGGGTAACCACCCACTGCTAAACCGTGCCGAATTTTTAAATATAAATCTGAGTTCCCAATTCTATATGATTTTTCTAATTAGGGTACAAAGAATTTATTGGGGCAGCGAAAACGAAAATTCAGTATTTGGACTTTTCACAACAAACAATTGTTTTAGCCTCTATAGTTGTAAGATGCATCATTTTGAAGTAATAAACTAAAATATGTTTTATTGGATAAACTAAAATAATATCGTTCAAAGGAGTATTCTAAATGAATCTCGCAAAATATATTTATATGACTATAATGTTATTCCGATTTTATGAAGGAAACAATCTCAAATATACTAATATTTCAGTACTTTTAACTATACTTTCATTAAAATCGGAATAATAAAAAAGTCGGAATAACAAGTATAATTCCGATATCAGAATTATACTTGGAGCCAGAATCTTTTGCACCACCCCCATGTGCACAGCATAGTACCTAGCGGTGGATTGAGTAGTTGTAATAAATGGATTAATTCAAAGAAGGATTTTTTTATCCCGATTAAAGTACTGTCTCAGGTATTTAGAGGTAAGTTTTTATATTATCTAAGCCAAGCTTACAATAAAAACTTACTCAAGTTTTATGGTTCACAAGAATACCTTGGAAACGATTCTAACTTTCAGAATTTTTTAACTGCACAGTACCAAAAAGATTGGGTTGTATATTGCAAGCCGCCATTTGAAGATCCTGATTGTGTGATTAAATACTTAGCTCGCTATGCTAACAGAGTAGGAATTTCAAACAACCGTATTGTCAAGCTTGAAAATGGCAATGTCACTTTCAAGTGGCGGGACTACAGGGATGGAAATAAAGAAAAGCTGATGACAGTCACTGCACATGAATTCATTAGGCGTTTTCTTATTCACGTCCTTCCAGATAGGTTTACTAAAATTAGACACTACGGTTTGCTTAGCAGTAGAAACAAGAAAGCAAGGTTGCAACTTTGTAAAAAGCTAACAAATACACACACAAATCCTAAGCCTAAAGAAAATACATCATTTATTCAACTGTTTAAAAAGCTTACAGGTAAGGATTTTTCCATTTGCCCTTGCTGTGGTATCGGGCACCTCAGTAGAGCCGCTCCCGCATGACCTGCTCAAAACCAAATGATTTCTTTAAAATACCCAGTTTGGGGAGGGGGAGCTATGCTTATTTTAATATATTTAAAGTATTTTTATTATTTTAAAATTTATTTTCAAGCGTTTTATGCCTTAACAATTGCTTTACTGACAAAAATGAGACTTTAGTTTCCCCATAGCTTACCTGCTTACCGGGACGCGGTTTCGTTCAATGGAATTATCCAAAATCAGGCGCAGAATGTGCCTGATTCAAGGCTCAGTCTAACAATTTGGACTTGAGCCTTTTTCGCGCCCGACTTCGGATAATTCTCTATTCATCATCTTCGCTAAGTACTTTTTTCTAATAGCATAACAAACAATTTTTTTAGTCAGAAATACCCATCACAAGGGTAAAGTCAATAATAATACTAAATTAAACATTGATAAAATTACCCCATAATTGATATAATAGCCATATTACTTTTAAGGAGCACACAAGTGAAGGTACTCGGCATTGTTGTAGAATACAACCCTTTTCATAACGGGCATATATATCATATTGAGCAATCAAAAGCGGTCACTGGTTGTGACGCTGTTGTTTGCGTTATGAGTGGTAATTTCGTCCAGCGAGGCGAACCAGCCGTAATTAATAAATTTGCTCGCACACAAATTGCATTGCAAAACGGTGTTGATTTGGTAATTGAATTGCCACATCCTTTTGCCATGTCCACCGCCGAAACATTTGGTTTTGGTGCAGTGAAAATTCTTGATAGCATTGGGATAGTGGACTGTATCTCCTTTGGTAGCGAGCATGGAGATATTGCTTCTCTGCAATATATTTCTAACATTTTAGTAAATGAGCCGCAGGAGTATAAAGATGAACTCAAAAAGCAGCTTGACTTAGGCCTTTCCTTCCCTGTTTGCAGACAAAAAGCCATGCACAAATATCTTGAGATATGTCCCTCCAAATACTGTGCAGTCGACACATCAGCCCTTTTAGAAACCTCAAATAACATTTTGGGTATAGAATATTTAAAGGCGATGAACAGGCTTAAAAGCTTAATCAAGCCTTATACTATAGAGAGAGTTTCAAACCAATATAATTTGTCTGCTTTGACAGGAGATATTTCAAGCGCTACTTCGATAAGAAATAGTATTCATGACATGAGAGACCAAGAACAGTCACAATTATCATTAAATGCAGCGCGCTCCCTTCCTCAGCACTCTAAAATTACGATAGAAAAAGAGCTTAGTGAAGGAAGAGGTCCAAACAGCATTTATCAGTTTGAGAGCATCCTTCTTGCCTTTCTAAGACAAATTAGTGTAGAAAAGCTGCGTGAAGTGCCGGGAATTTCCGAGGGACTTGAATACAGAATAAAAAACGCTAGTGAGATTTCAGGTAATTTTGATGAACTATTATTAAACATATGTACTAAAAGGTATACACAAACACGTATACAAAGAATTCTTCTTTCCCTTCTGACAGGTATTACAAAGTGCGATATAGAATTATTTATGCAATATGGAGGTCCTCAATACTCTAGAATATTGGGCTTTAACAAAGTTGGAAGAGAGCTTCTTTCTAGAATAAAAAAGAACTCCTCCCTACCCATTATTACAAAGCCTTCAGACTATAAGGATTCCTGCAACAAACTTCTTTCAAAGATGATAGAAATTGAAGCCCAGTCCACCGATATGTATGTTTTGGGATATAAAAACCCGACCTTTAGAAAGGCCGGGCAAGAGTTTACTCAAAATATTGTTGTTTATAAGTAAAAAAATTTATATTTCCATAATTATAGGCAAAATCATTGGCTTGCGCTTTGTTTTCTCATAAATACGATCCTTGAGAGCCTCACGTATTGCAGATTTTCTAATGGACCAATCTCCACGACTTTTGCCACTACTTTTATTGATCGCTTTCTTAGCAACTTCCTTCAGTTGATCCATAAGATCTTCTGATTCACGCACATATACAAAACCTCTAGAAATAATATCAGGACCAGCTACTACATTGCCAGTATCACCCTCTACTGTTATTACTACAATAATCAGGCCATCCTGTGACAAGTGCTTTCTATCCCGCAGTACTACACTTCCAACATCTCCAACTCCCAAGCCATCTACAAGAACTTTGCCTGATGGTACACTGCCATTTATTTTTGCTGAATCATGAGTCAATTCAAGCACCTTTCCAATTTCTAAGATGAAAATGTTCCCACTTGGAGTTCCCATTTTTATTGCCAAGTCAGCATGCTGCCTTAAATGTCTATGCTCACCATGAACAGGCATGAAAAATTTCGGCTTCACGAGGTTGTGAATAAGCTTAATCTCCTCCTGGCAGGCATGTCCAGAAACATGTATTTCTTCTAGCGCATCATATATAACCTTTGCACCTCTTTTAAATAATTCATTCACAACTCTTGAAATCAACTTCTCATTACCAGGAATAGGTGATGCTGAAATAATCACCAAATCTCCTGGAACTATTTCTACCTTCTTATGCTCTGAAAAAGCAATCCTAGTCAAAGCAGACATCGGTTCTCCTTGACTTCCTGTTGTAATTATTACGAGTTTGTCCTGTGGAACTTTATTCATATTTTCCATATCAACTAGCACGCCCTCTGGAACAGTCATATATCCCAACTCCATTGCAACGTTAACAATATTTATCATACTTCTTCCGATAACAGTAACCTTTCTGCCAAATTTCACCGCAGAATTAATAATCTGCTGTACTCTATGCACATTAGATGCAAAGGTTGCCACCAGAATTCTGCTCTTACAGTTCGAAAATATCCTGTTGAAGGTCTCTCCAACAGTACGTTCAGACATTGTATATCCTTCGTTTTCTATGTTTGTGCTATCGCACATTAGCAATAGAACACCCTTCTTCCCAAGTTCAGCTAATCTAGCAATATCCATGGGTTCGCCTTCTATTGGTGTATAATCAATCTTAAAATCACCAGTATGGACAAGAACTCCTATTGGTGTAAATATTGCCAAAGCTACTGAATCAGCAATACTATGAGTTGAACGAATAAATTCAACCTTAAATGCACCCAGTTCAACTGTTTGCCCCTGTTGAACAGTCTCCATTTGCACAGAATCAAGCAAACCATGTTCTTCAAGCTTACATTTTACTAACCCTAGTGTTAGCTTAGTTCCGTATATAGGAACATTCAATTCCCTTAAAACATATGGTAATGCACCGATATGATCCTCATGACCATGTGTGAGGACTATTGCCCTAACTTTATCTTTATTTTTTAATAAATAAGTTACATCTGGTATAACTAGATCTATTCCCAACATTTCATCCTCGGGAAATGCAAGACCACAATCAACTACAATAATGTCATCCCCGTATTCAAACGCGGTAATGTTCTTGCCAATTTCTTGCAAACCACCTAGTGGTATAACCTTCAATTTTTTTTTAACTTTTGCCACAATTAAACCTCCAATTTTACTATAAAAAACAACAACTAATTTCAGGAACAACTAAATAATAAATTTCCCTTCAAAATAGGGCTTTATTATTTGGTTATTTCCTAGCTATTATATTGAGAAATAACAAACTTGTACTCCTTCAAAATCATTTCGGTTATATTATTCCAATTATAAAGCCTATGTACTTTCTGCAATGCGACATTACGTATTTTGTTGGATAAGCCCTCATCCTTCAATAACTCTATTACACAATCAGCTAGAGAATTTGAATTTCCGCAATAGAATTTCATCCCATCCTCTTTGTGAGTTACAATTTCCCCTAATCCTCCAGTATCCGAAACCACAACAGGAATGCCTGCTATCATTCCCTCAAGTGCAACTATACCAAAAGGTTCATAGGTACTCGGAAAGACTGCTATATCCGAACACTTATATAATTTTAACAAAACCTCCTCGCTTACAAAACCAGTAAAATAAACACTGTTTTTAATATTTAACTTCTGGCCGAGTTCAATAAGATTATTTAAACACGGTCCTTTGCCCGCAATTACAAACTTGACATCGTTAAACTTACTCATTATTTTAGGAACTGCATTTAGTAACACCTGCACTCCCTTTTCATTAACAAGTCTTCCCACAAAGAAAACAATTTTTTCATTCTTTGCTGCATAATTTTCTCTAAATGCTCCATTAAAATCAATGCCATCAAACATTTCCAAATCAACGCCATTACTGATTATGCTGATCTTACTAATATTAATATTAAATATTGAAATTAATTCGTCTCTCATATAATTGCTATTAACAATTATACGATCAGACTCATTTATCAACCATCTTTCAACATTACTTATAGTTCTCTGCATCTCAGTGTATATCCCGTTATTTCTTCCATATTCTGTAGCATGAATTGTTGTAATCATTGGAATGTGATAGGACTTTTTCAAAACCCTAGCGCCATACGCCACAAGCCAATCATGCGCATGTATTATATCAAATTCATAGTTTTGAATAAGATTAATAGCATATTCTATCATGGCAAAATTGAGTTGCATTACCCATTCCACAAAGTTATTTGAAGAATTGTTGTAAACATGTACTCGATGTACAGTCACATAGTCATCAATTTCAGACTCCTTTGTACCAGGCTCCCAGCATGTCAGAACATGAACATCATTACCTAATTTACCTAAGTTTTGTGCTAAATCATAAACCACTCGGGATATTCCACCTATTATCCTTGGAGGATATTCCCAAGACAGCATTAAAATTCTCATAAATATCTCCTCATTTTCAATGAAGATATATAAGTATTATACATAATATTCAAATTACTTATATTATTTTATCACACTGAAGTTTTTTTCAAAATCATTTTCTTATATAGAATACAATTTAATTTGTTCAATTATTACAAATACATATTGACACTCTTTATATTAGATTCTATAATTACATTACTAGAAAAGATCTCTTTTGTTTTACCCGGACAATTTAACAAAGATGATTACACAAAAAGCGGAAGCTTATACTTCTGCTTTTTGTGTTTTTATGATTAAAAAAATTGCCACTATTCACAACAAGTACTTAAATCTTAATATATCCGTTATTTTAAAATTAATATTTTAAATAATAAAAAAAGTATTTCAATAAATTGAAATACTTTTGGCTGCGGATCAAGGATTTGAACCCTGACATACTGAACCAGAATCAGCCGTGCTACCGTTACACAAATCCGCAATATCTTCAACAAAAAATATTTTAGCACATTTCCAATAAGTATGTCAATACGTTTATCATAATTCTTCAACTGAATTTACTTTTACAATCAACCTATTTTTCTGTTTTTTATCATATTTTATGCAAAATCCATGAAATTCTTATATCTCAACAACCTCACCTGTTGAAAACAAATACATATATTTATCTTTCACACATAAGCCTGTTAGAAGCTCTAAAGCTCTGGCATAATATGAAATTTGCACACTGTACTTATCCTTCATTTCTTGTACGTTTCCATTAGGTATATAGTCAGTCTTATAATCAATAAGAACTATTTTATTATCTTCTTCGAAATAGCAGTCTACAACACCCTGTAATAGAATCTTTTCCTCAGAGCTATCAGTGCCATCAGAATTAAGATACAGCTCGTCAAAAGGCAATTCAATGTTAAATGGAACCTCTCTGTAAATTTTACCAGACTCAATCACTCTCTTGCCAATAGGCGAAAGAATAAATGCTTCAATTTTTCTGACATCCACACTTTTCGCCTGTTGCTCTGTAATAAGCTCTTTCTCAACCATAACGCTAATTTGGCTTTTAATATTTCTATTGTAGAAATCAATGTGCTGCATTACAAAATGCATGATAGTACCCTTTTCTGCTGAGCTCAAGCCCTTCTTTTCTTGTAGAAATTTCGGTTTTTTTATACTCGACTGCTTATTTGTTTGTGAATCCTCGCCTTCATTATTAATGCTAAAATACCTTTTAATCTCAGTAACTGATATCTTTGATGGAATATTTGTAAATTTTTCATATTTGTACTTCCAGTCTAGTCTCCTGTCTATCTCTTCACTTTTTTTAAAATTTATTTGACTATTTCTTTCAAGCCATTCTAAGGTATCGACCTGTGGAGCTTCATCGTGCTCTAACTTCTTTGAAAGTGATATATCACCTTGATTACAAAGAAATATATTCCACTGAGATTCATCGTTGATTTGTGTTTCACTATACTCTATTCCTAGACCTGCTGCTTGACGAAGCTTTTCTGAGTTTTTATGCCTCATTACTGAGGGACAAATCCAGTCTAAGTAATTCTGTGCCTTTAGCATATCATGAGCTGGAAACTTCTCCATAAGAGATCTCGACGTAGCTAGCCATCTATTTGCACACTTCTCCAAATCGTTTACAGCTCCTGTTAAAATAAGCTTTTCCTTTGCTCTAGTTAATGCAACGTATAAAATTCGCATCTCTTCAGAAAGCGTTTCCAGCTTTACCTTCTGTGCAATAGCCAATTTGGGAACTGAAGGGTATTTGATTCTCTTTTTATAGTCTACAAATTCAGGACCGAAACCAAGCTCTTGATGAAGTAAAATTCCTTTATACATATCCTGAAAATTTATTTTTTTGCCGCAACCACATAAAAATACCACAGGGAACTCTAAGCCCTTACTTTTATGAATACTCATAAGCCGTACTACATTATCATTTTCTCCTAGCACCTTTGCGCTTCCTAAATCCCCTTTGTTTGTCTTTAGTTTGTCGATAAAACTGATGAAGTTAAATAGCCCTTTATAACTAGTACTCTCAAATTGAAGTGATCTTTCAAAAAGCACACGTAAATTTGCCTGCTTTTTCTCGCCATCGTGCATTGCACCCACAATACTAAAATAGCCAGTATCACTGTACAATTGCCAAATAAGCTGGTGAGTAGACATATATTTTGACAGGTTTCTCCACTGCGCCAGTCTATTTAGAAATAGCTTTGACTTAGCGCAAGTTTCATTCTCTCCTAACGCTAATGTTTTTAAAGCGTCAAATAGCGACGCCTTGCGGTCAGCTAGTCTTATATCAACCAAATCATCTGTACTGAAGCTTGCTATAGGTGACCTCAAAACCGCCAAAAGTGGTATATCTTGATAGGGATTGTCTATTATTTGCAGTAGAGATAGCACTACCTGAACTTCAGGTGTTTTAAAAAATCCGCTTCCAGTATCAGCAAAGGTAGGAATTAATAAACTTGAGAGCTCCTCAGTAAAAATCTCCGTCCAATTCTTTGTAGTTCGAAGTAGTATAACCATATCTTTAAACTGAATATCTCTATATTGGTTTAATTTTTTATCAAAAACACTAAATTTCTTTCCATCCTCGTTAGGCTGCAGAAATTCAATTATCCTATTTGCAACCATTCGAGCCTCTTGCTGAATGTTATCTAATATTTCATCCTCATCTATCTCTGTTTCATCTTCATTGATTTCGTTCTCTAAAAGCTCAGTATCATTATCCTGTACTTTCGCTGTCTCTATTAAATGTAGTTCAACCTCACCCCCTACCATCCGACTATCTTCATGGTTTTCTGGATAGGTGGCTCCTGGATTTAATTCTTCTACCTTTGTGTACTCAAGTTCACCAACACTTTGAGACATTATCT
>Ga0209430_1000319_pt1 | contig 52660 bp, 48 predicted proteins | sample BarGraIncub1133A_FD_184504 | JGI IMG/M metagenome (GOLD analysis project Ga0209430, IMG submission 184504) | Arctic peat soil microbial communities from Barrow, Alaska - Barrow Graham LP Incubations 11-33A (SPAdes) (version 2) | ecosystem: Environmental > Terrestrial > Soil > Wetlands > Peat... | reverse complement strand
TGAATAAAACATACTACAGGAAATTTGCGGTTCCTTGAAAAAATGCCGCAATTGAAGTTGCTCAAAGACATATCCAAAAAAAAGATAGCAGACCCTTGTGAAAAATCATCTTTCGACCACCACTAATTACAAATCCATAGCTAAAAAGTGCTGATTGCAAATCAGCACTAGCGGCTGCGTGCTTTTAGTGCATATCCGAAAGAGCAGGGGTTTCAACTGTTTTGCCTTTACCTTTTGAATCGGGATCGATAATGGTTTTCGTATTTGTTGAAATGTGCGTTGGCTGTGTCGCTTAATAGGATGCTGATTTGTAATCAGCACCTTTTAATTTCGGATCTGTGATCCGACTATCTATACCATCATAATTTCAACCAGTCCTTTTGTTAGGATTATAAATCCTTTGCTAAAAAGTGCTGATTACCCGAATGCATTGGGGGCACTGGCCACTGCAAGCCTTTTGGCATATCCAGAGGAGCGGGGTTATTTTAATGAATTATTTTTAATAGTCTATTTGTCAGCAATAAACTTATTAAACCGATACGGAAGATAGATGCTGTGTGCGTGGGCAAAAAAGCAGCTCTTTTGCAAGCCTTTGGATGGAGCGTTGGCTTGTGGGGGGCTTTGCACGACCTGCTTCGTTGCAGGATGGAGAAAATTAACCACCTTGTTGCCAGATATAGATTCCACAACAATATGAAGTGATCTGCTGCTTTACTAAAAAAACAAAACCCCGCTTTCGCAGGGTCTCGTTTTTTCAAATTTAGTTCTTTTCAAGTTCAATTTTCAGGTTGGTTGTTTCGCCATTGGCCACGGTAATAACAACTTCCTGTTCCTTAAAACCAATTTTGCCAACTGTTACGCGGTAAGTCCCTTCGGCAAGCGAAACCCTGAATTTACCTTTGGCAGCGCTCTTTTTAACAATCGGTTTTGCTGTTTCGGCAGTAGCAGCTTTCATTAGCCCGTTATTTTCAATCACAAAGGTAAATGTAACCCCTTTCAGAGGTTCGCCACTTCCGGCATTGGTAACACTTCCCAAAACAGAACTTGTACCGCCACTGGTAGCAATAACAATCCTGGCCGTTTTATACTGGCTGTAAAAATCAGGCTTCGAGGTTTTAAAAAGTTCAATGTCCAGATCCAGTCGTTTGGTCAACAAGTCGTACGTGTCTTTAAAAAGAGTAGCAAGGTTTTCGGTAGCAGTTTTGGTTTGCGATTTTGCAGCCTTTGGCTTTGCGAGCGAAGTAGAATAATCTGTTATTGCAGCCTGTAAATCAGTAATCATAGCAGGAGTAACACCATAAGTTACAAGATTGCCGGCATTGGCATTTGCTTTGGCAAGTATCGTATTGCAAATACCAACAGCATCCACACCCCGGGCCATTTTCAAATCGGTAGCCGAATATTGTACGCTTTCGAGTAGTTCGGCATTGTTGGTTACGTTTGCCAACGATTGTAACCTGTTTACCATGAACAATGCTTTGTCGTTCATTAGTTGCCGTTTGGTTGTTGTGTCGGTGGTAATACCTGTTGTTGCGGCAGTTTGTACATCCCGGGTTTACCCACATTCGACTTTAGGTTGTATTGTATGACAGCCGATTTCACCGGATACTTCGGAAGGAACTCATTTTTAGCTTGTTGTGCTGAAATAGTTCCGAATAAGCATAAACATAGGAATAGGCTAACAGGAATGAATCTTATCAATTTAGTTTTACACATAATCTATGGTTTGATCTTTGAGTAAAGCTATGAAATATCAACTATTTGATTGATCCCCTTTTTAGGGGATATTTGACAATTAAGACGAGCTAATGTTCGCAAATTTTAACGATTTGGAGTGTCATATTGCAAAAAGAGGTCGTTTCAACCAATGAAACGACCTCTTTTTAAAATCGATGTTCAGATTACATCAGGTTGGCCACTTTTGTCAATCCAGGAACATTGACGAATTTAATCTTTCTTCCCTGTAAATCAATCAGTTGATCTTGTTTGAATTCAGAAAGTAACCTGATCACACTTTCGGTGGCAGTTCCAACCATGTTGGCCAATTCTTCACGGGTAAGCGAAATCTGTAAGGTGTTGGCATTGTCAAGGTCAAAGCTATCTTTCAGCAGCAGAAGAACTTCTGCAAGTCGCTCGCGAACTGATTTTTGGGCAATGTCAGTAATGTAATCGTTTGCCTCACGCAATTCTTTACACACGATTTGAAGCATGTGGTGTGAAAACTGCCAATTGTTCTGGATCAGGTATAAAAGGGTTTGGTAAGGTATGTGGCTTAAAACGGTTTCCTCAATTACTTTGGCGGTGGTACAAGCCAATTCCTGACTTAATAGCGAGCGGTAAGCAATTATATCACCTTTTTTGGCAAAGCGTATAATTTGTTCCTTACCATCGATCCCAGTCTTGAATATTTTTAAAATGCCACGCGTTACGCAATAAAAACCCGTTAACCGACTTCCTTCTCTGTAAATGATACTTCCCTTTTTGTACAACGAACAAGTTTTATCGTAATTGAGTTGGGACTGTTCCTGTTCTGTCAGTTTTTTAAACAAATGAAATCCTGTAAGATCGCACTCATCATCTGTCGGCCTGTTAATTGAACTTCTCATTGAGATACTTTGTTATTGGATTTAACAACAATTAGAAATAAACATACATCAAAAAAGTTTTTATTCGAAAAACTCCAATAGCATACTTTTATCATTGGAATTTAAACGTAAAAATAGCTTATTTATTCATTCTGCAATATTTTCTCATGAAACATATACTCGACCTGGCCTGGAAACAAAATTTAGCTTTTGAATGTGATATGGACGGACATCACCTGGTTATTGATGCTTCGAAAGAAGGTGGTGGTGATGATTTGGGTCCTAGACCTAAAAAATTGATGCTTACCGCATTGGCTGGTTGTACTGGCATTGATGTGATAATGATCCTTAAAAAAATGAAGGTTGAACCGGAAGCTTTTAATGTGATTGTTGAAGGAGATTTGACCGAAGAACACCCTATGCGCTACCATCAAATGAAGGTTATTTACCAGTTTAAAGGGAAAGATTTACCTTTGGATAAGCTCGAGAAAGCAGTCAAACTTTCAGAAGAAAAATACTGTGGTGTTTCGGCAGCCTATCGACTGGCAATGGATCTTTCCATTGAAATAAGGGTTATAGAATAATCTGGCCGTGAAAAATAATCTACTTTTTGAAGCGGGAAACGAAAAAATCTTTACCATCCGGAAGATTTGTGACTTCGACAAAGAAGAAATTGAGGACAACCTCATGCCTCATCTTCACGATTTCTATTCAATTTTCTGGGTTGAATCAGGCGAGGCCACACATGCAACTGAGTTTGTTGAATACACCCTGAAGTCTGACACCATTCTGTTTGTTCCGCCAGGCCTGAAGCACAGAATGTATATTGACCAATCGGTAGGTGGAATTTATATCCTTTTCAACGAGGAATTTATCCAGTATAACCAGAAAAACCACGTTCCGCTAAAGGAGTACCGCCTTTTCAATAATCCTGACTTTAAGAGTATAATCAACATCATTCCTGAAACAAGGGCAAGGTTGAAAAACATAACCGATCTTATTTTCGATGAGCTTCGTATCCCCGATGGTTATAGTCAGGATATTGTTTTGAATTTACTTCATCTGTTTCTGCTCGAATCCCGGCGTATTTTCGATCAGCAGAATCAGGCAGTTATTGAAAAAACTGAGGAAACGCCCGATTCAACTATCATTCAGTTCAAACTCCTGATCGAGAAAAATTACCAGACACAAAAAAATGTTTCCTCGTACGCCGAAATGCTTAGTATGAGCCCTTCGTGCCTAAATGAGGTAGCCAAAAGAACCACCGGAATCACGGCAGGTGAACTTATCCGGAACCGTGTAATTGACGAAACCAAGAAATTGCTTTATTCCAGCAGCATGTCGGGAAAAGAGATCGCTTTTGAACTGGGATTCGATGATCCGGCCTATTTTAGCCGATTCTTTAAGAAATATACAGGCACCACCCTGAAAGATTTCAGGAACAATAGCAGAAAAAAATACCATTAAATCCTTTTTTAGTCCATTTTCTGACACCTTTCTTCAGCGTAAATTTGTAACTGTATAAAAACAATTAAAAATTAAACAGTTATGAAGACAATTAATCTTAAATCATTGGGCGTTTTTATTCTAGCCCTTACGCTGACAACTTCATTATTTGCAGTAACCCAAAAAGTAGATGTAACGAAAAGTACCGTTAACTGGACAGGTAAAAAAGTTACCGGCGAGCATCATGGTATTATTGCAATCAAGGAGGGCAATCTCGAAGTTAACAATGGAAAACTTAGCAGTGGAAAAATAGTAATGGACATGCAGTCAATTGCTGATCTGGATTTGACTGATGCCGCTTACAATGCCAAGCTTATAGGTCACCTTAAATCCGACGATTTTTTCTCCGTTGCAACATTTCCAACTTCCGAACTGATAGTTACAAAGGTTGATGGAACTGGCAACAATCTGACTATTACGGGAAATCTAACCATCAAAGGAATTACCAATCCAACCACTTTCACTGTAGTTGCTTCAAAAGATGGAAACGATACAGTTTATAAAGGCACTCTTACCATCGACCGATCCAAGTACAATGTTCGTTATGGATCGAAATCATTTTTCGACAATTTAGGCGACAAAGTGATCTATGACGAATTTATTCTGGACTTCAACTTAGTTGTTGCCGAGTAAATAAGTGACTAAAGCTGAATGAAGTATTGACAATTAGACGATTTACTATATACTATTTAAATGCTGGAATGAGCAAGATAAATAGTAAATGGTAAATGATTAAATAGTAAATAATTAGACTATAATTCAATTCAAACTTTTTACGAAAGGGTAATATTATGAAACTCACAGTACACAAAGCAGGTAGCCGTGGACATGCCAACCATGGTTGGCTACAAACCTGGCATACATTCAGTTTTGCCAATTATTACAATCCCAACCGGATGAACTTTGGTGTTCTTCGTGTCCTGAACGATGATAGCATTCAGGCTGGAATGGGATTTGGAACGCATCCGCATGACAATATGGAAATTATTACCTTAGTGTTGGAAGGGGAGTTAGAGCACCGTGACAGCATGGGAAACGGATCGGTTATCACACCGGGCGAAGTACAGGTGATGTCAGCCGGAACTGGAATCCAACATTCGGAGTTCAATCATTCCGAAAAAAATGATTTATCGCTACTTCAGATTTGGGTTTTCCCGGACAAAAAAAACGTAGAACCCCGTTATGGCCAGGCCCGATTTACCAATGAAGAAATGACTGGTAAATGGCGGGTTGTTGTTACTCCTGATGGAGCTGAAGATTCGTTGTGGATTCATCAGCAATCATGGTTTTCGATCGGAAATTTTTCCAAAGGTTCAGTTGCCGAATTGAAACTGAATAAACCCGGAAATGGCTGGTATATTTTTGTGATTTCGGGATCAATCAGGATTGGCGAAGAAATTTTGAACGCTCGGGATGGAATTGGCATTGAAGGCGTTGAAAATCTGACAATTGAAGTTGATGAGGATGCAAAATTATTGGCCATGGAACTTCCAATGGCTATCAGATAAAATATATTTGATTTGATTTACAAGGGATTCAGGAAACTGAGTCCCTTTTTTTATGGCCAAATCTCGGCAACCGGATCTTTTATCGGATCAACCCTCAATAATTCAACCTGAAAATCAGTTAATTCACGACCTTTAACCTGAAATATTGCCTTGAAGTTTGAGCCGATGGCCGATGTTTTCTTCATCAAAATATCAGCACTTTTTTCCTCTGTCAGAAACTTAATGGCTGCAAGGTTTCCAATATCAGAATCAGAAAGCAAAAACAGAATTTTACGTCCGTCATTAGTTTGGAAATGGATGAGGCAGGCATGTTCATTCTGAAGGTAATTATCCGACCGGTTCTTAAAATTCAGCACACTGTCAGCAGTTTGGTAAATAAACGAACTGTGTTCCAGATCATATTTCAGACCCAGTTTTTCGATTGTATTGTTCAGAAAACCAAGGGTTTTGATGGAACCAATAAAGATCAGGTGCTTGTTTCTAAGATCGTCCCATTTTAGTTGTGACGAGAATTTCATTTCGGTTCGGGTTTGGTTTCCGCCAAACATCTGCATCATGCTGAAAAGGCCGACAGAAGCCTGTTTATTGGTGTAGGTAGTTTTATTTTTGGTGATTTTACCAATTAACTCTGGATGAGCTTTCAGGTAAAGGTCAAGGTCTTCGTTAGAGTTGATGCGGGTATCTCTCGAAATCCCCATCCTTCCGGTGGCAATGGTATCGTTGAAAAAATAGTGGTCGCCCAAAACAATTTGAATAGGAAAATCGGATTTAAAAAAACCTCTCCAAAGTGCATTTTGAGGCAAATGAATCCTGGGGGTCTGAACGATGATTATCAATGAGATGATCAGTAGAACTATTCCTGAAGCGAATAGATGAAACCCATACCGGCTCATCGTTCTTCTAAATGATTTTATCCGGTCGAACCTAAATTCTACCCTGTAATTTCCTTTGGGAATGTGAATTGTGACCGTATCATCGCGACCTTCTGTTTTATAATATTCCTTCAGCTTATTCCGAAGGTTAAAAATATAAACCCTGATGTTGATTTCCTTTTGATCAGCTTTTTTCCCGAAGACATCATTGGCAATCTGGTATTCTTTGGGATTTTCTCCCTTCAGCGTGCAGTTGACCAAATAATTCAGCAGGTCTTTATTATTTCCTGATTTCAAAAATGTTTTGCTATTCAATAGCTTTTCAAGGGTTTGCGATATTTTCTGGTGATCGGTCATTAAAACATTCTGAATGAGTACCGTTAAATAAATATTTAACCTCAATATTACGCAATAAAGTTCATTTTATTTCCGACTTTTGAAATCCTTACCTACATTGAGGAGAAATTATTTAAACCATAAAACTATTAACCAATGAAGACATTTTGGATTTCGGCAGTTGTTCTGCTTTTGGCAGTAAATGTTACTCAGGCCTCCAAGAAGGAAAAGGTTGAGTTTAAGAACGACGAAAGCGGGAAAAAAGTGGAAGTTTTTGTAGGTGGAAAACTTTTCACCGCCTACATCTATCCCGACAACATGGAAAAGCAGTCGCTTTATCCGATCATGAGCGCTTCCGGAAAATTTATTACTCGTGGATATCCATTAAATCCAAGGCCATTTGAGCGGACCGACCACCCGCATCACGTGGGTTTGTGGTTCAACTTTGGCAATGTAAACGGACTCGATTTCTGGAACAATTCTTTTGCCATTAAACCTGAAGATAAACCCAAATACGGAACCATTAAATTCAGAAAGATTGTCAGCGAAAATCCGGCAAAAGGAACTTTGGTTACCAATGCGGATTGGGTTGATGTGAAAGGAAATGTGCTTTTAAACGAAGAAGCAACTTATATTTTCGAAGGAGATGGTGATACCCGTATCATCGAACGAATTACGAAATTAACAGCCAAACAGCTCGTCACTTTTGAAGAAAATAAAGAAGGTTTAATCGGCTTGCGTGTTGACAGGGCTTTTGAAGAACCATCGCAAAAACCTGAGCAATTTCTCGATGCAAAAGGAAATGTAACTCAAGTTCCGATGATGAATAACGAGGGAGTGAATGGCGTTTATCGCAATGCTGAGGGCATAAAAGGCGGCGATGTTTGGAGCAAACGCAGTCCATGGGTGGCTCTGCGAGGCGTTAAAGATGGCGAAGTAATTACAATTGCCATTATCGACAATAAGGCCAATCCCAACTATCCGGCATGGTCGCATGCCCGTGGATATGGCCTTTTCGCAACTAACAACCTTGGTGGCCGGATTTTCGATAAAAATGCATCGGAAGTAAAGATTGTGCTGAAACCGGGGGAGAGCATTACTTTCAGGCACAAGATTGTAATTGGCGGCGACCTAAGCGACGCGGAGCTGAACGACCTTTCAAAGAATTTTAAATAACCAACATAAACACTATTACCAATGGAAAAAGAAGAAAAAAACTCAAGGAGAAACTTCCTGAGAACCGCGGCAACCGGAGCAGTTCTGGCTGCCGTAACTCCAAGTGCATTTGCAAAAGAGCAAGTTAAAAAACCGGTAATTATTCCGGCAGGCGCAAAAGGTGCCAACGACCGTATTCGTGTGGCTGTTTTGGGTGTTAACGGAAGAGGGAAAACGCACATCGAGGAAATCATGGGATTGGCAGAAAAGTCGAAAGTGGAATTGGCCTACTTATGCGATCCGGATATGAATGTTTTGCAGGAAAGAGCCAATGATTTTGAGAAAAAATTTGGCAAAAAAGTAGCCATTGAACAAGACTTCCGTAAAGTTTACGACGATAAAACCATTGATGCAGTGACGCTGGCAACACCAAATCACTGGCATGCACTGCAAACGGTTTGGGCTTGTCAGGCCGGGAAAGATGTTTACGTTGAGAAACCTGCAACACACAATATTTCAGAAGGAAGAAAAATAATTGAAGCTGCATACAAATATAACCGGATTGTTCAGCACGGTGTACAATTACGCAGTTCTGTGGCGATCAGGGAAGCTGTAAAACATCTCGAAGAAGGTCTTATTGGTCGGGTTTACATGTCGCGCGGGCTGGTTTATCGCTGGCGCCCAGATATTGGAAATAAAGGTATTTCACAGATTCCGGCAGGCTTGAATTACGATTTATGGTGCGGACCAGCCCCGATGCGCCCATTCACTAAAAACCTGGTTCACTACAACTGGCACTGGCACTGGAATTATGGTAACGGAGATGTTGGCAACCAGGGAATTCACGAAACCGACCTTTGCATGTGGGGACTTGGAGTAAATTCTTTGCCTGAACGAATCACTTCAATGGGTGGTAAATTCCTTTGGGACGATTGCAAGGAAGTTCCTGAAATTCAGACCTCGATTTACCATTATCCGAAAGAAAAGAAAATGATTCAGTTTGAAGTGCGTAACTGGTGCACCAACCTGGAAGATGGTGCCGGAGTGGGAAATATTTTCTACGGCGATAAAGGCTATCTGGTAGTAAAAGGTTACGACACCTACGAATCTTACTTGGGTGAAAAACGCGAAAAGGGACCAAGTCGTTCGGAAAAAGGAGAATTAACACTGCATTTTCAGAACTGGTTTGATGCTATTCGTGCCCGTGATATGAGTATTCAGAATGGACCTGTGCAAACCGGTGCTTTGTCTTCGTCGTTGGCTCACCTCGGCAATATTTCATACCGATTGGGCAAACAGCTTGAATTTGACCCAATAGCCGAACGTTTTATTGGGAATGATATTGAAGATGCCAACAACATGCTGACACGCGATTACCGGGCACCATATCTTTTGCCTGAAATAGTTTAGGTAAAATTTCACCACAGATTTCCACAAATTAGCACAGATTATTTTGAAAATAACATTTTAATCTGTGATAATCTGAGTTATCTGTGGTGATTAATCAATCCTGTAGTTTTCTATTATTCCTGAAATAAACTGATTTAGAATCTGTTTCAGTTCTTCGGGAGCTTCAACTTTGGCGTAAGAGCCGGAAGTGATGATCCAGGTTGCAAAACCACGCAGTTCGTTGTTTGAAAAATGAAGACGGCTTGTTCGATCGTCAACCTTTTCTTTTTCGGTAAAACCATACCAATACTTCGAATCGGCGATCAGTTTTACCTTGTCGGTTGGAATGAGCAGTGAGATGTTGGCTTTATCGCTGATCACATTGATCTTTCGGATAAACTCATCCATTGTGATATGCTGTTTACCCTTAAAATTTTCGTGGCTCATTTTCAGATCATGAATGCGGTCGAGCCTGAAATCGCGGTATTCGCCTCGCAGCCGACACCAGGCAAACAAATGCCAGCGTGTACTGTAATTGCACAAGCCAATAGGTTCAACAAAACGTTTGGTCGCTGGTGCTGCGTATCCGGCCTGATAGTCGATTTCGAGAACTTGTTTGGCTACCAGCGCCTGCTGAATTTCATACAGGTAAAGCTGATTGAAATTCTCGTTTGAAGCAGTATAATTGAGCACGGTAATACGGTCGTGAAGCTTTTCGAGCCTGTCTTTTTCTTCAGGATTCAGGATGGCTTTTATTTTGAACAGTGCCGAACAGAACTCAGACTTCATTTTATTGTCCGACATTTTTTCGATCAGTTTCTCGCCGAAAAGCAATGCCGATGCCTCTTCTTTGGTAAACATGACAGGTGGTAACTTGTAATTTTCCATCAGGAAATAACCAACGCCAGCCTCTGCGCCAATCGGAACGCCCGATTCTTCAAGTGCCCGAATGTCGCGATAGACGGTGCGCAAACTGATTTCGAAACGTTCGGCAATTTCCGAAGCTTTTACTATTCGTTTGCTTTGCAGATGTATCAGGATGGCATTTAGTCGCTCGATGTGGTTCATGGTTAAATTTATGAAGCCAACCTTGTTTTATGAAGCTGGATCAAGTCTTTGTTCATCTCATAGTTTTTCTGAAGTTTGATCCAAAACTCTGCAGGAATATTAAAAGCTTTTTCGAGTGCAATTGCAAAAGGTATGGTAATACTCCTTTCCCCTTTCAGCAATAAAGAGACAAAGGATCTGTTGAAGCCTGAAATACGGGCAAGGTCGGCTTGTTTAATGTTTTGTGCTTCCATTTCATCTTTAATAAATTCTGCTGGATGAAACACATCGCCAGGAACCAGATCATTTACATATTTTTTCATTTTTCGTAATGTTTTGATATTTCATTGATAAGAATAACTTCTATTACAATATCTCCCGAATCTTCCCTTTCTATTGAGAAAATTAGCCTGTATTGTATGTTTAACCGTATTGAATAATCACCCGTCAGGCTACCTTTTAAAGCTTCAAAATGCAAACTATTGAAGAGCCTCAATTCATCGACAGAATCAATACTAATCATAAGCTGAATTTTCTTTTTGAATTGCTTAATTATTTCCTTCTGAAAAGGCAATTTACCCACAAGATTGTCAAGTGGTGTGAGATAAAAATATTCAAGTTCGTCTGTCTTAAATTTCAATTTCATACAACAAACATACAAAAATGTTTACAAAACAGTAAACAAACGGGTAGTTTTTTAACGTTCACAAGTTCTTTCGATATGACTTTAAATCAGTTATTTTTCTTTCCTGTTTTCAGCGACTGTTGCCGTGTTTCTGCCATGTGAGCGGCATACCAAACAGCTCCTTTTTCACGAATAGTCAGGATACACTTTTCGCGGTTGGAACCAAAAAAATCATTTTACTTCAACTTGAATTTCGGTTACACAGTTTTCTGGTTTTTCGAAATCGCACACTTTGTAGATTTCGCGGGTAGTTCCGGTATATGATAAACCTTCACTCATGATGGCTGGCATTAATTTCATGTAAGCTTCTCCCAATTTGGCCCAAGGCCCTTTATGGATAGCGGTGGCGCATTTGAATTCAGGAAATTCCGCAAACCTGAACTTTCCCGGATCTCCGCTGGTTTTAACTACCGGGATCGCGATGGTTAGTTCGAATTTGATATTCGGATTCCCATCTGAACCTTCGTAAACCCAAATCTGCGGACCTGCAATTTCGAGTTTTAGTTCGGTCGCCTTGGCCATCAGTTCATCGGGCAAGGTTCCGATGTCGGTCATCAACGATTTTAATGAAGAGGTGAGCGAGTAACAAATCACTGTTGTTTTTTGTACGGTTTTCTTTTCCATTGCTAATGTGTTTTGAGTGAGTAAGATAGTGAATAAAATAAGAACTGAGAAATGTTCAATTGTTTTCATGGCATTTTTGTTTTTTGATTTCAGGAACAAAAGAAACATGGGCAAGTGACAACAGTATGTCAGTAGGATTGGAAAAACGAAGATTTTTTTGTGCCACAGTAAAATGCTACTTTTGATCAAAACGAAATACCATGGAATCCATCAATCCATTTTCAGGCGAACTAATCAAAACCTATAAGGAATATACTTCTGAGAAAGTAGAAACCATTATTGGTCAGGTAGATACTGCTTTTCATCAATGGAAGCTGACCAGTTTCGAACATCGCTCTGCTCTAATGAAAAACCTTCAGACCAAATTGCTTGAAAAGAAGGAAGAACTTGCTTTCATCATGACTTCTGAAATGGGAAAAGTATTGCGCGAAGCCATCGGCGAAATCGAAAAATGTGCTCTGGTTTGTGGCTTTTATGCTCAAAATACCGAGTCCTTCCTGAAGAATGAACCCATTAAAACAGAAGCAACCGAATCGTATATTACCTATCAGCCAATTGGAACTGTTTTGGCCGTGATGCCTTGGAACTTCCCGTTTTGGCAGGTTTTCAGATTTTTGGCTCCTACTTTGATGGCTGGAAACACAGGAGTTCTGAAACACGCCTCAAATGTACCGGGTTGTGCGCTTGCCATCGAACAATTGGTTAGCGAAGCCGGTTTCCCCGAAAATGTGTTCCGTACTCTGATGATTGGTTCATCTTCAGTAAAAGCTGTGATTGAAAATCCGTTGATAAAAGCGGTCACACTTACCGGAAGCACTCCGGCAGGCAAATCAGTAGCTTCAATCGCTGGTTCGGTACTGAAAAAATCTGTGCTTGAATTGGGTGGGAGTGACCCGTACCTGATTCTGGAAGATGCTGATATTGCTGAAGCTGCGCGTTTGTGTGTGACTAGTCGCTTGCTGAATGCCGGGCAAAGTTGTATTGGTGCCAAAAGGTTTATCATTGCCGATGAAATTTACGATTCGTTCAAAGCTGAATTTGTGCGTTTGATGAGCATGGCAACCTTTGGCGATCCACTTGATCCGCAAACCAGTATTGGACCGTTGGCACGAGTTGATTTGCGTGATGAATTGCATCAGCAAGTTGAGAAAAGTCGGAAAATGGGAGCAACAGTGTTGCTTGGAGGATTTATTCCTGAAGGGGAAGCACCATTTTATCCACCTACCGTTTTAGAAAATGTAGTTCCCGGAATGCCAGCTTACCACGAAGAATTATTTGGTCCGGTGGCCGTGCTTTTCAGGTTTAAAACAGAAGATGAAGCTATCAGGATAGCTAACGACACCGTTTTTGGATTGGGTGCCGGGATCTTTACCAACGATTTGGTGAAAGGTAAAAGCCTTGCCGAAAAAGGGCTTGAAGCCGGTTGTGTGTTTGTAAACGACTTTGTAAAGTCTGATCCGCGACTACCTTTTGGCGGAATTAAAGAAAGTGGCTATGGCCGTGAACTATCGGCAGTTGGCATCCGCGAATTTATGAATGTCAAGGCGGTGGTGTTGAAATAGCTACTCCCCATATTTCAGCAAAAATTCTGGATTAATGGCTTTGAAACTTAACCGGCCAGTGTCTAATTTTTCGTTCAATAAAAGGGAATAACTGGTTTCCTTTAACGGACGGATCACAATGCCTTCTGCCCAAACATCAGGACAGATTTTACTTTTAATTGTTGCCATGCTAATGATAGAATTGATATCATTTCCAAGCACATAATCGGCTGAAATAATTGGAACAGTCGATAATTCGAGATGATTCATTAAATCGAAAAACTGCTCAAAAGGAAGATATTCAAACTGGTCAATATCGAATGCGTTGAAAAACAGCATTGTCTGACCTCTCAACTTTAGCTTGTTACTTTGAATGCCTTCGCCAATCAGTTCACCTTGAATGGCGAAATTGCCATTTAACAATCGCAACTTGTTTTCAATATCCTTTTCGCGTGCAAATTTCCAGAAGCTATTTTCCTCATCCTCCAATAGTTCAAGATTTCGGCTGCACACCCCAAACTCGCCCTTATTAATGAAGTAAGTTCCGGAGCTTCCATCCACTTTTTCAGTCACATAGCATTTTGTGCCTTTGTATTTATCCAGAACATGCTGTAAAACCTGTATCCTTGTTTCATCAGTTTTGGGAATGAAAGAAGGGAATTTCCCTTTAGCGATTCCGTTTAAACAAGCTGGCATAGGTGGTTCATATTTCTCAATGCCCAATACTTCGGTACAATCTGCATCTTCTTCGATCTCAAAATCAGTCGGCAAAATTGATAATGGGAAACAGATGCCTTGCGAAATTTGTCCGCGAAGCCTGATCGTTCTCACCCTCATTCCCCGGGGTCTTAAAAACTCAAATATAGGTTTGTCAGGCATCAAACAATCAATCTCGCAATAGACGGCCAAATCACCCACCCTGAATTCGCCTTTCTTCACCACCAACTGCCAACCCAATACGGTGGCTTTTTCAATAGCATCAGCATTTTCAATGGGTTCCAATGCTTTTATTCTCTGGATACTTGCAAGTTTTCTCATGGTTTAAATGCTTAAATTAGCAATTCACTAATATACAAAGAATAAGGATACCCCGAATTCACAGAAAAGAAAATGCCTGAACTCTTTATCTTTTCATTTCATTCAGCCTAAATTTGGCTTTAAGGCAAGCATTTATTATTTTAGCGAAAACTTGATAAATAAATAAAAAACTCAATTATGTCAAAACTCTTATCTCCTCTAATTATAAAAGATATCACTTTCAGAAACCGGATTACGATATCGCCAATGTGCCAGTATTCTGCCATTGATGGATTTGCAAACGATTGGCATTTAGTGCATTTGGGTAGTCGCGCAGTGGGTGGCGCTTCATTGATTATTCAGGAAGCAACAGCTGTTTCAGCAGAAGGTCGGATTTCGCCTGCCGATTTGGGAATATACAAAGATGAACACGTTGAAAAGTTGAAAAGTATTACTACTTTCATTCATGAACAAGGAGCGGTAGCAGGCATTCAATTGGCTCATGCCGGACGAAAAGCAGGTTGTGCTACCCCTTGGAATGGCGGAAAGCAGATTAAGCAAAATGAAGGCGGTTGGACAACAGTAGCACCCTCATCTATCCCTTTTTATCCTGAAGATGTTGCGCCGCAAACACTTGATTTATACGGAATTAAAAATGTAATCACTGATTTCAGGGATGCTGCTATCCGGGCACTGCAAGCAGGTTATAAAGTAATCGAAATACATGCGGCACACGGTTATTTGGTGCACCAGTTTCTTTCTCCATTGAGCAATCACAGAACGGATATCTATGGCGGAAGTTTTGAAAACAGGATACGCCTTCTTTTGGAAATTGTGGAAGCAATTCAAACTGTTTGGCCACAAAACCGTCCGTTGTTTGTCCGAATATCAGCAACCGATTGGGCCGATGGTGGCTGGAATATTGATGAAGTGACAAAACTTTCATCGATCCTGAAATTGAACGGAGTTGACTTGATTGACTGTTCTTCCGGTGGTTTGGTTCCTCATGCAAAAATTCCGGTAGCTCCTGGCTATCAAGTGGTTTTTGCTGAACGCATTAGAAAGGAAACCGGAATTCTGACAGGCGCTGTTGGATTGATAACCGAAGTTCAGCAAGCTGAAGACATTCTGGAAAAGGAGCAGGCTGACCTTATCATTATTGCAAGAGAATCTTTAAGGGAACCCTATTTCCCATTACATGCTGCACAAATTTTAGGAGACGACATCGCATGGCCTTTACAATATGAAAGAGCTAAATTGCAACATTAGAAAAAAGATTATTGGTATCATTTTTCCTTGAAAATCGTTGAGTAAATTTCTTCGATGTTGTTTCGTAAATGTGTTTCTATTTCGCAAAATTTGAAGGTTTGTCGCTCATGTCGAATACGATTTCTGCCCCATTTTGTATATCCTTATGAGAAAACCATGGTTTGTCCCATTTTTTCCCATTGATGATTACTGATTTCACATAAACATTTGAAGAAGAAGCATTAGGCGCAGATATAGTGACTGTTTTTTGATTGCCCAAGTGCATCGTAACTTTGGTGAAGGAAGAACCCGTCAGGTAATAAATATCCTGACCAGCATTTGGGAAAAAACCCATTGCCGAAAACATATACCACGAACTCATCGCTCCACTGTCGTCATTTCCGGAGTAACCTTTTTCGTTGAACCGATCCTTCATCAATCTTCGAACATAGAAACTTGCCAGATCAGACCGCCCACCATAGTGAAAAGATTGTACCGCTAAAAATGCCGGTTCATTGCCATAGTCAATTAAGTTGTTTTCAAAACCATGCTGTAACTTCTTTACAAACTGATCTTTACCTCCTGAAAGTTCAACAAGCCTTTCGAATTGATGTGGCATAAAATAAGAATAAGTCCAGGAGTTACCTTCGTAAAAATAGGCTTTCCATGAACCCGGATAGGCTTTTGCATCTATCTTCACAAAACTACCATTCAATTTTTTGGGCATAATAAAACCCTTAAAACCATCACTTTCTGCTTCCAGATTCCATAGATTAATCCACTTACCACTTCTTTCCAAATACTTATTATAATCATCCTTTGTCCCGAAATCTTTGGCTAAACGGGCTGCACAAAAATCGTTGTAGGCATATTCAAGTGTCATTGAATTACTCATACGACCCGCCGGAATCCAGCCTAATTCTTTATAGGTATTGGTGCTATCTGCTTTGTTCCATCTGTAACTTCCTTGTCGTTCGTTATCAGCATCAAATTTTAATACTTTATAGGCTTCTTTCCAGTCAACCCCCTTAATTCCTTTAATATAGGCATCCGCAATTATATTATCAATATTGTTTCCCCCCTGTTCCTCAATCATATCATATCCTGAAACAAAAGCATCTTTCACCATTTTATTGGTTTTCAGTCTGGCAATAAAAGAATTCACAGTACCACTTACCATTTCAGGATTAATCAAGACCTGCAAAGGATATAAAGTTCGCCATGTGTCCCATACCGCGAAATGATCGTCCCAAACCGGAACGTCTGGAGCAAAATGTTCTGAATCGTTGGTTCTGTTGCGTGGCACGATGGAAGCATGATAAAAGGCGGTATAAAAAATCTTATTGTCCCGCTCTGTGCCACCATCAACCACTATTTTATTCAGTGTTTCGTTCCATTTCTGTTTGGCAGCATCACATACTTTATTGTAGTCAAAATCGGGGATCTCCGAGTCAAGCCAAATTGTTGCCTGTTCAATACTTTTGAACGACACAGCTACTTTTAGGTAGATTTCTTCATTTTCCTTCGTTTTATATTGGAAATAAGCTCCCACCCGATCGTTCTTTTTCTGTAATTTTTCTGATGTCTGACCCGGATTGATCACTCCATTCAACCATGTTCCGCATGCAACAGGCACTTTGCTTAACCTTGCGCAGAAATAAACCCGATATGGTGACCCTCCAAATCCTCCGGAATAATTGCCGTAACCTTTGATCTCATCATTCGAAGATTTGGTAAAGCTTAGAGAGCCATCCAACACCTTTCCTCCCAATTCGGGCGCAATATCACTGGCAATGTGATGAGACAAATCGAATACAATATGTGCTTTTCCACTTTCAGGAAAAGTAAAACGATAAATTGCAGAATGAAAGGAAGGAGTCAGATTGGTTTGAATGCCATAACGGCTCAGTTTGACTGAATATTCATAAGCTCTTGCCCGCTCATTCTCTTTGGGTGAATCGTGTTCCGTTTCGCCGATTGCCAGGCCAATCTGAGGTGAGATAAAAACCTGGCCATATTTACCCCAGCCAGTGCCGCTCACATGTAACTGTCCAAATCCGCGGATTGGTTCATTGGGTGAATAACCATCGTGGGAACCATTGGGCGTTTGCGGGCTGGGATTAATTGAGCCAAATGGTAATTGAGGCCCGATTACGCAATTACTTGCCGGGTCAAGAACGCCAATAAAAGGATCGACATAATCGACCAAAGATTTGATGTTTTGCTGTGCGAATAAGTTCACTTGCAGGAAAAACAATGATATTGCTAGCAATATTGTTGTTCCGGAATAGGTTTTAACTGGGTTCATGAGGTTATAGGTTTAGTTGGTTAAATATACGTACAAATGGCATTTCAATAGCCGAACCTGCAACCCTGAAAAGGGTTGACTGTGAATAACCCCCAATGCAATTGGGGGGTTAGGATGCACCCAGCAAACCCTGAACCCTGTAGGGGTTCAATCATAACACGGTATGATTCAACCCTTCCAGGGTTGTTGTGTGCGGGTATTTCACATCCCACGGTTACGTTTCACTTCACCGGGGGTTGTTCATAGTTAACTCCTTCGGAGTTGAAATTCGAATTTAATAGTGCAAATTAGGGCGGTCTAAACGCTTATACCAAGCTCCATAATTTAAAATAAGCATACAAATACGCTGGTTATCTATTCTTCGGGTGTTAACCGCTTAATAAGATCTGCAATTTCACTTTCCATATTTCTAATTTGCGTTTCCTTTCTTTCTATGTTGATTCGCATAGATGAAATTCTGGCTTTCAGGCCTAGAACTGCGCTTGTTTCCTTATCCGATGATTGGATAATACCGAGATGGTCCTCCAATTCCTGCAAATTTTCAAAGTCTGTGTCAAGCGATTCGCGCAGTTGAAAAATATCGGTGGAGAGTGAAGTCAGTTTGTATTGCATTCTCACTTCCCAGTTCTTTTTCTTTTCAAGAAAGAACTCATCAACCCGCTTATTTAAAATTTCAAAGGCCGACTGCAGGCGTGAATAGAGTTCTTCGCGTTGCTCCCTTATCAGTTTGATGCCTTTGAATTCGGCCTGAATTTTTTTAAGATATTCCCGTGTTTCCTTGTATTCGTTGGTTTCTTCGGCCTGAATCAAACCATCGTTTACTTTGGCCTTCAGCGATTTATAATTAAGTTGAGCTTCCCTTTCGAATGAATTTTTTTCGTAATCCTGCCTTAAATTAATCGTTTCAAAGGCTTCCTGAAGTACAATTCGCAATGATTCTCTTTGTTCTCTCGATAAAGCAGAATCCCTGATTTCGGCTTGTAAATCTTTAATGTCAGTTCGAAGCTGGTGAAAATCGAGTGATTCATTGGCACGTTTTAAAATGTCGTTCGCTCTTGGGTTGAACAAATTGTATTGATTTTCAGCTTCCTGGTTGTTCTTCTGCGATATTTCCTCCTGACGAATGTTGAGCGTAGTAAAGGCATCCTGCAGTTTCGAATACAACTCATCCCTTTTTTCTTTTGCTAGTTTTACGTTGCGAAATTCAGCCTGGGCCTTGATGAGCATATCTTTCGCCAATCTGAAATCGTCAGTCTGACTTGCTTTACTGATGGTTTCTTCGATTGTTTGATTCAGTTGAATATAGCTTTGAGCGCTTTCTTTTTCAAAGTTGGTTTTCTCGATTTCACCAAATTTTTTTATCCGCTCAAAAGCATCCTGAAGCTGGGCGTACAGTATTTCACGATGTTCGCGCAGAAGCCGGGAACCTTTAAACAAGGACTGAACTTCGATCAGAAAATCCCATGTTTCCTTAAACTCTTTGGGATTACTTGCCAGGAAAAGGGCTTCTTCGACCTTCATTTTGATGACCAAATAATTTTGCTGGGCTTCGTTCGTAAAATCAGCTCTTTCGTCCTCGACTTTTTTATTGATCTCGGCAAACGAATCTTGTAATTGGCTGTAAAGCTCTTCACGATCTTCCTTTGCAAGTTTCAACCCTTTAAAACTATTCTGAACTTCTATTAGAAATCCTTTGGCTTCGCGCAAATCACTGGTTTGGTTTACTTTTTTGAGCGCTTGCTCCAACTGATTTTTTAAGGTCTTATAGTTATTAAGAGACTCATCGTCATATTCTCTTTCCAATCCCATTATTGGTGTTTTTTTGAGTTAGTAAATTCCTGAACTTAGCAAATACCGAAAATTCAGGGCTGTAAACATACGAAAAACGCCTGAAACCTATTATTTCAATTGTTGTTGTGAATTTTACTTCTTAAATGGCTCCACTAATGGATTGGGTGTACGACAAAATTCCCTTTTTGGTGTTTCTTTGTGATTTTGTTACCTGAAGGCAAAAATTTTAAAGCAACAAAAATTTAGGTACTGATGTTTTTGATCCAAACAGTAGATGAAATTTTTACCAATAATATTCAACCCGTTTCGGGTTGCGGCCTTTGGTCGCTCATTAACCTCCAATTTCATTGGAGGTCATTAACATTTAACCCATACGGGTTAACTACCGCTACCCTTTTGATTAACCGATTTTTCCATAACTCCGAAGGAGTTTAATGTTAATCACCCCCAGTTGCAACTGGGGGAAAAGATACTTATCACAGAACGCAACCCGAAACGGGTTGAATATTCATACGTTTACCACCAATATAGTAAACACAAAAGCACTAAGGTTTAACAAAACAATAGATTACAAATTAGAATAGTTTTTTCGTTTTTGGAATTTTGTCGTACACCCAATGGATGAATGTTGCAACCAAATTATATATATATTTATTTTTACAGATTCTAAATTACAGATGTAATAATTTTACAGATCTCAATATATACAACGATTATAGCAATATACCAGTAAATATTTTGTAGTTAAAAAGAAATATTACATCGGTTAACATTGTATTTGTGCATAACTTTTATTAATTTAGAAGTCGTTAACTGCTAATGATATAAAACAAAACATGCCTTCTTACTATTTGTATAAAATTCAATTGTAAACTATGTCTAACTAAAAAATGAAACGACATGGCTCAATTTCTTAGTGAAAAAAATTCAATCAATGTACATTTAAGTATTGTAAAACGGCACATACGCCTTACCAGGCATATTAAAGGCGCCGAAGATCTGGGTTCTGCCATTGAACCGCCTTATACCGATTTGGTAACAAAATCGGCTTCTGCAGTAACAGTTGCCGAGGATACTGAATTTAAACGCGACCTGGCTTCGTATAAAAACACATTGCTCGGGGATAGGGTGCGCGACGTGAACGATGCTGCCAAAAAATACGATCGCGATCATCCCGGATTGGCAATTACAACCTTGCTGTTTCCTGAAGGAACATCGCCAATTATTTATGCGCCCATTGAAGATGCGCCGGCAGTGGTTGAAAAGCTGATACTGAAAATCCAAAATTTGGGTGAAGGACATCCGCTTGCCGAACAAATTGCACCACTGCAAACAGCCATCGACGAATCGAAAGCAGCCATTGAAGCTTTGCATGTTGCCATTGCCGCCCAAAAAACAGCCGACGCGCTTACGAATATTGCAAAAGTGAATTTAACGCGGCAATACGAACAAAACATTTATGCCGCAAGCTCTAAATTCGGAAAAGTTTTTGCGAACCGGTTATTTCCGCCAATTAATAAGACGGCAAAAAATGGGACCACAGTCGAAACCGATAAACCGGCAACTTAAACTTATGAACACGTGAAAAACCGTCCAAAACACGAATCCAAACTTATAAACCTGTTTTGGACGGTTTAACACCAGAATCTAAAAAAAAATTCGTGTGAAAAAATGCCCAACACGCGAATCCAAATTTATAAACCTGTTTTGGACGGTTTAACACGCGAATCCAAAAAAAGATTTGTGTGAAAAAACGCCCAACACACGAATCCAAAAATAAATTCGCTAAAAAAACCTTTGATGGGGTGAATCCAAATCCAAATTGCATAAAAAACGCAAAAACAACAATCCACAATTAATGCAATCGCTCAAACAAAGATTATGTGGGGAAAAAATTATCAGGTAGTTAGATCATTTAATTCAAGGCGATTTAGTTAATAAAAAGATTGAAAATAAGTAGTTGTTTAGTTTGTTTTGTAAACATAACCGCTTATTTTTAACTTGATTTAAAAACCAAATACTTAAGTAAGTTATTTAGCGGATTGGGAATAATTAAGGTTTCGAAAAAGTACTGTAAACTTGCGGGTATTTGCTAGTTAGCGGTCATGCTAGGGCGCGACACCAGGCCGCAGAAAATGAACGAGATGGAAGCATACCTACAAAATAACAATTGACTTAAAAAGTTGAAAAACCATCAGTAATTATGAAAGTAGTTTGTGCATCAAGTTATGAGGAAATAAAAGAAATTGCGAATCAATGCAGCTTCAATGCTGACAATGCAGTATTTTATCGTGGAACTTCGAATTTATTAGTGCCTTCAATAGTTGAAAAATGTTCTTTTAATTCCTATGCTCACTTAGTCGCTAAAGAGCATTTTTTACTTGAAGATTTTAAAAAATATTCACACATAAAATATGAATTCAAAGAAAAAATAGCGCAGGATTGGGAAATTAGGATAGTAGCTCGTGAACATGGATTGGCAAGCAGTTTAATGGATTGGTCAAATTCATTGGACATTGCACTAGAATTTGCGATACATCGTTTTGAAAAAAAGAAAATTGATTTTACAAGTTTGTGGATTTTAAACAATTCAAAAATAAATCCAATAATAGTTTCTGCTAAGATGGAAAAAAAGGACTCGTTTCAAGAAATAAAAAGTCCCTCAATTATAAATTTTACAAAATATACTAAATCGGGTTACTGGAGAAGAAAGTTTATTCAAGGAGGATATTTCCTTTTCCAATCTCCACAAGATATTATTATTCCTTTAGACAAGAATCCTATTTTTTCAGAACGGTTGGTTCATTTTATTATACCAAAAAATGTAGTTCCCGATATTTGGAAACATATTGCTTTGAAAGTAAACTTAGACTTAGATGTGTGCCCAAGTTTTGGTAATTCAGACAAAGCTTTAGATGAAAAATGCACAGAATTAAATGAAAATTATTTATAAAGAAATCATAAATCTCGAAGAATAGTCATGAAAGATGAAAAATTATATGAAGCTGTGTTTGATGATGAAATATATGTTCATGGTCAACCAAAAAAAATAAAAAAAATTGTCCACTTAACTAAAGAGGAAAAAGACCAACATGATGCACTAATTAAAAATCTTGAAGATGCAAGACTTAATGAAGATGCTGCTATGAAAAAATATAAAGAACATGAACTAACTTGGGAAAAATTGGAAAAAGATGATAAATACTGGGCTGAACACGAAAAACTTGTTGAAATAAATACTTCACTTATGTATTTAGTTTCTGGTGCAGGATATAAACTATTCATGTTCGAATATAATTGGCTAAGAAGAGGATATGAGGAAGATGAAATGGATTACCCTGATGGTAATCCAGAAATAGATGCAGCAGAAGAGGAAATGAGACGATGGGATGAAGAAGACCCTACTTGGAGAATCGCAAATGATTTAGACTAATTATATAACAATGACGCATTTAAGAAGTGACTATAGTTTAGAAGAAAATTTGACAGAGCTAAGGATTCGGTATCAACTATTAAAGAGAGATTTCCTTGATTTAGAATCAATTAAAAACAAAAACTATGCTATCAGCGAAATCTTAATTGAAGAACAAATAAATAAGTATCTAGAGATTAACTTCTTTGATAAATGTAGAGATTTTGCTCAAAATGATAAGGACGTGTATCTTGTGCAGTTTAGTGGCTACCATTATTATCAAAAAACCAAAGATAGATACGTTACCTTCCAAGACTTTATGTATGAAAAAGACTCAGAAGCGAAAGAAGCAATAAAGCAATACATCACAGATAATAGTATTCACTATAAAGAGCGATATTATTTTGACTGGGTCATAAAAAAACCATATAGTGAAACTACAATTCTACCTTGGAATCAAAGAAGATATTATTCTCTTCTTAAACCTGGAAATAACTGGTATTATAGCGATGACTCTAAGGATTTATCTATCCATGATAAAGAACAATTTGATACTTACTGGAAAAATAATAAATACTATATTGACTTTCATTTAATCAATACAGAAACTAGAGCTATAACAGAAAAGAAATTTTTTGAATTGAAGAATTCCTACGACTGGGAAGACCTTAAAGATAAAATTGCCATATTTTTAAATTCAGAAAAGAAAAATTTAGGATTAGAAACAATAAACAAATATGGGGATATTCTGATATTCTCACATTCTTCAACGTCCCTAAAAACGTTCATTTTTAAAGATAGAGAATATAAAGGTAAAGCAATTGTTGTTGGTACTAATAAATCAAATTTAATACTTAATTCTCATGCTGACGTTATTCAGTGTAATGATTACAGACTTACGGATGAACGTTATAAAACTGAACTTGAGGAATTGAAAAATAGAATAGTAAGTTTCCCTGAAAATTAAAAAATGATGATTATCCAGTGAATTTCAAGAAATATGAAAAATCTTAATTCAATTGAAAATATTAAAGAAGCATTGATAAAAGCTTGTATCAGATCACGGCCAAGCTATTTTAAACCATATTTGACTTCAGAGAAAGTTATTAAACGAAAAACAATTTGACATAAATAAAATTTCCTAATGCACGATGAAGATATTTACCTAAAAGCTTTAGCAGAGATGAGTAATAATCATTTCAATGAAAAAGAATGGCTAATAAATAATTTTGGACTTTACAAATTAACTCTTAATTGGCCGCCCAATCTGCCTCCGATAAATAGATGTTATTTAATAAAAGGAACTTTAAGGGAAAAATTTAATTCAACATATAAGGAAATATTATCTGAATTTGAGTACGAACTAAACAATGAAAAACAAACACTAATAATAAAAGATAAGCATTTCTGGCTTTGAAAATTTGTAAAAAGCTCTATGACAAAAAGATAAAGCACGAACCGCTAACATCAGCTACCCGTCAAGTCCGGCAGCGGTGGTTTTCGGTGGGTATCTTTCCGCTCAAACTGCTTTTCGGCTTGACAGGAAATCGCCCGCAGTCCGCACCTGCGTGTAGCTTCCTACGTTGGCAACAATTATAAAAAGACACCATGTGCAGCAATTTAGTACCAAATCAAGATTTAAAATCCTTAGGGATAAATTTACTTGGCGGAGTATTGGTTATACTCTTGGATAGATTATACCTATACCTGAGAACGAAACTAAAATCTTTTCAATATAAAAAGATATTTGGTAAAGATATTAACGATGACTTTTACATTGTATATGGTAGAATGTTGTTAAAAACTCCCTATAACAATACAGGACAAGTTGAACAATGGCCTTATGCAAAATCGAATGGGGCAAGTTTTAGAATGTCTGAACCTGTATCATTTACAGAAACTAAATCTGCAAAATATATTTCAGATTCAATTGCGAAAAATACAAAAAGTGCTTCGACAATAATTTCTGACGAAGAAATTAAAAACAAATTGGATATTTCATATTGTTCATTGGGTGGATATAATAATCACAAGACTATTGACGTACTGAAAGCTGTAAATAATTTTTATGTCGACATTGATATTTCAAATAATGCTCAAGTCGTATCAAAAGTCAATAAGTCTATTGCTTATAGTATTGACAAAGCACATGATTATGCTGTAATTATTAAATTGAAAAATAAAAATTTTCCTAATAGGACTCAAATATGTGTTGCTGGGCTAGGAGAATCAGGTACAAGCGGAGCATCATGGTTTCTTGCGAATAAATGGAAAGTATTATTAAAAAAAGCTAAGAGAGATGACTTTGGATGTATTATAAAAGTTGAATTTGGCAAGGATGAATCAGCTGAAATTGTTGAAATTGTTACGCAAAAAGATTATAAAAGACTAATAAACAAATAACTATTGCCAACAGCAAAATACCCGCAAGTCGGGTTTCGTTGCTTCGTTGACAGGAAATTAGTTCCGATAACTATCAGGATGAAATGCAATTCTTCGTAGGAAGTTCCTTCGGCCTACTCGACGCTTCCAATATTGTAGCCAATGCCAGTCGCTCGCAATCAGCATCCATAATAATAGATACTGACAACAATTTTTCGTAAATTAGCTGTATGGAAAAAGACAAAGAAATAGGACTTGATTTCATAATTGATAAGTTGACCAACAGTATTGAAAATGTGGTTACAGGAGATAGTTTTGCAACCGAAATTTCTATATTGTCAGCCAATGACCTCAAAACAGCAACGACAAAAAACGGTTGGCTTTTTAACTGGAAAGACGAATTTAAAGAACCCGCAAGAGACGTTTATAAACTGACGATTGTAAATAATCCAACAATTATTCAAGGTCTGATAAGTTTAGAAGTAAAATCTGACCACGTTTATATGCACTTGGTAGAGAGTGCTCCTTTTAATAAAGGCAAGACAAAAATGTATTCAGGTGTTCCAGGCAATCTGGTGGCTTTTGCATGCAAACTATCATTTCAACGTGGACACGAAGGCAATGTTTCTTTTCTTTCTAAGACACAGCTCGTTGACCATTATATTAAAACACTTGGAGCATTTCATTTTGGGGGCAGAGTAATGATTATTGAAACACAAGCCGCTCTTAAACTCATTAATAAATATTTTCAAAGCAAATAAGATGAAAACACAAAAAATAGATTTAGATGTGGACTATATCGGTGGACAAGGTTCTTTAACTGATGCCGAGGAAAAGGCGCTTAGCGAATTCTTTAGACAAAGTAAAAAATCTTCCAACAAGGCTGGCAATAAAAGAACCAAGTCAGCTAAACGTCCAAACGTTACTGCCTAAAATTTTATCAGCTATCACCCTGAATATTGTTTATTGCTTACTGGTTTCTATGGTTGCATTTTTGATACCAGCTCTTTTATTTTTCGGTTTTCGTTTACTGAGAAATTCGCTGAAGGCCCTGTCCGCTTCTATATGATGAAAGAAGCTAAAACCGGGGATCTGGTAAGCCGTGAATCTATCATGCAAAAATTGCAATGATTGTTCGTTTCGACCGGGCGTTTAGCAAAAGCCTTGACAAGCTCTCAACCTACTCAAACCGCATTTAGGCAGAAACTTCTCTTGCAATCAATACAGCCCCCAATACTTTTCCTCTGTCATCATTATAAACCGATCCGTTGAATAATACATTGGTTCTCTGACTGTTCATAAAGGTTAACGGGTAACCGATAAGAAGGCCTTTAGAAAATACTTGTTGGCTACCTTCACCGGCCTTGTGGACATCGGTGAAATAGTCAAGAAATAATGCGCCAATTAAATCGTCGCGCGATTTCGCTTCGGTTATTTTTATCGATGCATTATTCATATCAGTTATTATTCCTTCGGGGTTGATTACAAATAATGGATCGTGGATAGCTTCAATTAAGCTTAGCGTATATTTAGAAAGTACTTTTTCGATTGCAACATTTTTATTAAGCGTTTTCATTTCTTCCGCCTGAACCAATAATTCATGATTCTTTTTGAACAGATCAACAAAAACAGCCACTTTTGCCTTTAAAATTACCGGAGAAAATGGTTTGGTAAGATAATCAACTGCACCGGCAAGATAGCCTTTGAATATCTGGACTGAACTATCCATGCTGGCAGTCAGGAATATAATCGGAATGCGTTGTAGTTTTTTATTTTGCCGGATTAGTTCCACTGTTTCAAATCCATCCATCATTGGCATTTGCACGTCCATTAATATAATGGCAAAATCCTCGTCATTGCTGAGAATATTTACTGCTTCCTTGCCTGAATTCGCTCTGACACACAAATAATTCTCGTCCGAAAAAATTACTTCCAGTGAGAATAAATTTTCTGCACGGTCGTCAACCAGCAATATTTTAACAGGTTTGTCTGATTCCATTGTAATTATTGAATTATTAATTGTTTATACCTATTTGCTCATCCATACACGCATCAAGGATAGCAAGCGCTCAACATCAATAGGTTTTGCTATATAATCGTTGGCACCAGCATCAATGCATTTTTGTTTGTCATTATTCATGGCTTTTGCCGTGAGCGCAATCACGGGTAACCCTTGGTATTTTTTTTGAGATCTTATCTGCCTCATGGCCTCATAACCATCCATTTCAGGCATCATAATATCCATTAATACAAGGTCAATGTCAGGATAATTATCCAAAGCCTCCAACGCATATTTCCCATTTTCTGCTTTTATTATCACCATTCCACGCTCATTTAATATTTTAGATAAGGCAAAAACATTTCGTGAATCATCATCTACCAATAATATTTTTTTGTCATTAAACATGGCCTCTTTGTTGTGTAAATTATTGATGATAAGTTGCCTTGATTTTGGCAGTCTGGTTATTGTCCTGTGAAGGAAAAGAGCGGTTTCATCCAACAATCGTTCTTCCGATTTGATCCCTTTTATTATTATGGTTTCAGCATGTTTCTGAAGCTCTGTGTTTTCTTCTTTTGTAAGCTCCTTCCCCGTGTAAACAATGACAGGTGCCATGTCTTTTCCATTTATATTCTCCAATTTGTTGATCAGGTCAATCCCGCTCATATCCGGCAAACCTAGATCAAGAATGACGCAATCTATATGATTTTGCTGATAAATTTCCAGTGCCATTTTGCCGGTTTCTGCTTCAAAACAGTGTACATCTTCCTTCCCAAGGAGGATGCGCAACGCCTTTCTCGAATTCTCACTGTCTTCTATCAGGAGTACGTTTTTTATTTTTCTGCTGATGTGATATTCAATTCGGTTCAAGGCCTCTTCCAGATCCTTTTTATCGATCGGCTTCACAAGACATTCAATTGCCCCTTCCCTGATCACTTCTATCGATCGGTCATTTGCAGAAATAATATGTACCGGGATATGTCTAACGGATGGGTTTGCTTTTAATTCGGTTAATACCTGTTGTCCGTTAATGCCCGGCAAGCCCATATCCAAAATGATCGCATGGGGTTTGTATCTTGCTGCAAGATTTAAACCATCTTCCCCGCTTGCTGCCATCAAACATTTGAATCCTTTTTTATTGGCTTGTTCGACAAGAATAGAAGCAAATTGAAGATCGTCTTCTATGATGAGCAGGATCGCATCGCCTGAAGTTATTTTATCTCTGTCATCTGCAATACCGGGATAATTTAAATATTTCGGATCGTATTCAGAGCCGGGGATCTTGAAATCTGCGTCTATTTTGTTGTAAGGCTCCGATACTTCCTGTAGGTTAATTATCTCAAGTGGAATTATGAGAGAAAAAGTTGAACCTTCGTTTATTTTACTGATCAACTTAATTTCGGCTCCCAATAACTTTGCGAGTTCCCGTGAAATGGAAAGGCCTAAACCTGTACCTCCATACTTTCTGGAAGTGCCACCTTCAGCCTGCTGAAAAGCTTCAAATATGGCCATTTGTTTGTCTTCCTGTATTCCAATACCTGTATCGGTAACAGAGATAATCACTGTGCTTTCCGTGTATCGGTTGATACTTATACTTACACTTCCTTTTTCGGTGAATTTAATAGCATTGGAAATTAGATTTTTCAATATCTGATTTAATCGTTGTGAATCAGTACGAATGAATTCGGGCAATTCTTTATCCAATGTGCAGGTTAGTTCCAGACCTTTTTGTTCCGCATGATGTTTAAACTCCCGAATGAGTCCATCTGAAATATTTTTCAGTGATACACTTTCAATATTTACTGACATTTTTCCTGCTTCAATTTTGGAGAGGTCAAGAACTTCATTAATTAATACGAGCAGATCATGACCACTCTTATAAATTATTTCTGCACTTTCAACCTGAATACTATCCAGATTTTTCTTTCTGTTTTCAGATAGATCTTTCGACAGGATAAGCAAACTGTTAAGTGGTGTTCTTAACTCATGCGACATATTTGCAAGGAATTCGGATTTATACTTGCTGCTTATTTCCAGTTGTTTTGTTTTCTGTTCAATGTCGTTTTTTGAAGCTTCAACTTCTTTGTTTTTTTCTTCCAATGACTGGGTTTGTTCTTCCAGTTCTTCATTGGACATTTGTAATTCCTCATGCTGATGTTGCAGATTTTGCGTCTGTTCTTCCAGCTCTTCATTCATTTGTTTCAGTTCTTCCTGCTGTGTTTGAAGTTCTTCGGCTTGTTGAGCCAGTTCCTGCGCTTGTTTTTTTGCAAGTGTAACATCTGTTGCAATTTTTAATATTTTATATGGTTTACCGAATGCGTCTATGATTGGGTTGTAGCTACCCAGTAACCAAACAGGTTCTCCATTTTTATGAATTCTCATAAACTCATCTTGCTGAAATTCACCTTTTTTTAAACTATCCCAGAATTGGCGATACTCTTTTGTAGCTGCATAACCCTTCTCCACAAGAATACTATGGTGTTTACCCACAATTTCATTTTCTTTATAACCCAAAAGGTTAAGAAAATTTTCGTTGGCACCTAAAATAGTACCGTTTAAATCAAATTCTATTGAGGCATTCGATTTATTAATTGCATTTATCTGGTTGCTTAATTGCTGTTCTTTTCCCTTCAACTCGATATTCAATTTTTCAATATTTTTCTTCCCCACGGCTGTATTAACACTAATAGCAATACTATCCATAGAAATAGTGATGAATTCTTTTTCTATTTCGTTGAAATCAGTAAGTCTGCCAATTTCTATTACACCCACTGTTTTACCTTCAAACAAGAATGGTGTAATTAGTATGTTTTTAGGTTTAGCATTTAAAAATGATGAAGTAATACGAATGTGTTCTTCTGTTATTTCTGTTAAAGAAATTTGTTTTTTTTCACGTGCCGCCTGGCCAATCAGTCCTTCATTAAGTGCGAATTTTTCTTTTGTGTCTTCCGGTGATAAAAAGGCATATTGTCCGCTAAGCACTAGTGTATTGTCTTTATCATTTAACAGGTAAACAGCTCCTATGGTTCCTTTCAGGTAAGCGCATAAAAAACTAATTGTATTGTTTGCCAACTCTTCTATGCTTTGGTCTCCGTTTATTTTTTCGTTAAGTTTGGTGTTACCTGTAAGTAGCCAGTTTTTACCTGCAGTTTCGGCTTCGGCTCTTTTAAGTGCTCTTAAATTTGAAGTAACAATAATGTAAACAGCAACAAGAACCATAATAATGATAAGTAATAATATGACAAAAACAATATTAAAATTGCTGGCATCGTCAATACTGGTTTGTTTTCTTTCGGCAAGTAATGTAAATTCTATTCCCTCTGCTCTATCAATTATTTTTCTTATTCTATCTTGTATTTGTTTTCCTTCGCCTGATGCAACAGATTCCCTTGCCTTTTCAAAATCCTTTTTGCGAAAATCTATAGTTCTATTAAAATGATCAAAACGCATTTTGATTTCTTTATCAAGTTCCTCAATGTTCTTTTGCTGATTGGGATTATCCTTTGTTAATTCCCTTACTTTATCAAGGTGTTCAACTCCTTTTGTTTTGGCATTTGAAAAATACTCAAGATAATTAACATCGCCTGTAATGACAAAACCCCGTGTGCCAGTTTCAGCATCAATAGTATAAACCAATATTTGTTCGAATTCAGATAATACCTGGTTGGTATAATCTACCATAGCATTTGATGCAATAAATTTTTCGCTGTTTTTAAAAGAGAAAATTGCAACTCCGAAAAGTATCAAGGCACATGCGAAAAATCCTATTAAGATTTTTCTATTAAGTGTCATTTTCATTTTATTATTGGTTTATCTAATTTTATTAATAGTTCTATTATATTCTCCAGTGCTAAAATATAATCAGGCTGAATAGCAGCAATTGCCGATGCAGGCATATAAGCTGATTCTGCGGTTTCAGGATCTTGTGCGATTGTTAAACCTCCGTATTCTTTTATTCGTTTTATCCCTTTTGTTCCGTCATTATTAGAACCGGTAAGTATCACTCCAATCAATTTATTTTTATAGGCTTCGGCAGCCGATTCAAATAATACATCAATTGATGGTCTTGAATAATTTACACGCTCATCTATAGTTAGAGAAAAAGTTTTATTTCTCTCGATCATCAAATGATAATTAGGCGGAGCGATGTAAACTTTTCCATGTTCAATTTTTTCTTTTTCATCTGCTTCTTTTAAATAGAGTTTGCTGTTATTATTTAAAAGTTTTATCCATTGGTTATCGGAACGTGGACTTATGTGTTGCACAATAATAATTGGTATACTGAAATCTACAGGCAAGGCTGAGAATAAAAATTTCAAAGCATTCATTCCTCCAGAAGAAGTCCCTATTACAATTGCTTCGTAATACATTTTTTAATATTTCTTTTTAAATATTCGTTGTTTTTTATCCAGCTCAGTATATTTATCATGCAAATCTGTAAACTGTATGCTTTCTTTTGAACCCAAACATAAAACGCCACCATTAATCAAGCTATTATAAAAAATCTTTTGCACCTTATTTTGTAAATTATTATCAAAATAAATGAGCACATTTCTGCATAATACCATGTGAACTTCTGCAAATACGCTATCTGTAACCAAATTGTGATTCGCCCATACAATGTTTTTCTTCAAGGATTGATTCATGATAACATTATCATAATCGGACATATAATAATTTGAAAAAGATTCTATTCCTCCCGACAATTGATAATTGGCAGTATATTCCTTTATCATTGCATTAGAAAAAATTCCTTTTTTTGCCTGATTCAAAGCCTGTTGGTTGAAATCTGTAGCATAAATTGTAGTTCTGTCATACAAGCCTTCTTCCTGCATAATAATAGCCATTGAATATGCTTCTTCGCCCGTTGAACAGCCAGCATGCCATATTTTTATAAACGGATAGGTTTTCAAAATAGGTATTACATTTTCTCGCAATGACCGATAGAAGCCCGGATCACGAAACATCTCGGTAACTGTTATTGATAAATCCTGCAGAAATTCTGATGCAAAAACCTCATCCGTCAAAAGTCTGGATTGCATTTGAGAAACATTTTCCATACCTGACATCTTCATCCTGTTCATGATCCTGCGCCTGATGTGTGCTTCGGAATAGTGCCTGAAGTCATAACTGTATTTCTGAAAAAATGCTTCCAATAGCGATGTAATTTCCAAATAGAATTTGTTTTTTTTGTTATTGTATTGTGTATAATGGTACACACGGGGGAACACAGAAAAGTTACATAGTTTTAGAAAAAAGTTACACAATTCACACATTTTCGACTTCGGGAAGTGGTCTTTATTTTGGGTTCATTGTGCAACTAATTTTTCCTGTCAGCCGCAACTGGTCAGTTTGGCACCAGTGTCCACTCTGTGCCGTTTATCTTGAATCATCTGATTCTGTAGATTGTTTAGGATTTGATATGGTTTTGCGGGATCTGCAGTTGGTGGTCAATTTGACCATTCTCTTCCAGACAACCCAGATCGTCTCAACCTGTTTATCGTTAGGAAGATAAGATGGCCGACTAAAATTGGCACAAGTCGTCAACCAGGATGTTTTTTCCAGATTTTTGAGGAGGAAAACAAAAAGGAGGTCGTTTTAGACCTCCTTTTTGTTGATGCTCTCCAGGTAGGACTTGAACCTTACATGTATAACGCTTAATATCAATTAAATACGGTTTACAAATTCATATTAGTCTCGAATTTAACACCTCTTAGTTGCATATTGCTCAAAGAACTTCCATTTGTAAATGTAGCAAAATCTGGCATCATTATCAAGTCAATATGCAATCAATTTTAATTAATTCCAATTTTCTGAAATGAATTTTCTTTATTCCTTCTATAGAGCGAATAACAGATCAGGATTTGAAAGCCAGGTTTTTGAATCTCTGTGTAAGGAATGAAAATTAATATTCTGCCTATCCAGAGCAATTGAATGAAGTTTATATGATTCAATAATTCAAGAATCAATAATTTATTATAGATGTGAAAAATCTGTAACTGATATTTTGCAATAAAACCTTATAATATGATGATAAACTATTGACCTGCCTAAATTTTCATTATAAATCAATTCTGTATTTTTACTGACGAACAAATAAATATTCACATTATGGAAATTAAAGAATACAAAGTTGTTACGGGAGTTGGTCTCTAAGAGATTTCATCAATTATATATCAAGAAAGATAGGATAACTGGATACCGTTATGTGGTGTTGCAGTAAAGACAATAATTGACAATTCACCAAATCCAGGATCATCTGTACAAAAGACACAATATTCTCAAGCGTTGATTAAATAAGCTCTATATTAGAAATACCAGTATCAAGATGGTAAAAAATTATTTTTCGGAGCTGATATAAATGACAAAAAGTACATATTTAGTTGTAATATTGATGGTAGCAATGTAACTCAAATTATTGAAGGTGGTTCTGAAATCTTTAGATTTGGTAACGGAACTACATTCTAATGATTTTGAATCACCAATTTAAATAACTACATAAACTAACTTTTAAAATTAATAACAATGGAAAAAGAAATATTTATTACATCAGGAAAAGAACGTCAAAGATTTGAAGTAGAGTTGATGAAAATTGCTAGTAATCAACTTGACAACTTTAGTGGAATATGGCTAATGTCGTGGAGTAGTGATAAAAAAGAACCAATTATAAGTGATGATTTCATGGATTCTTTATCACCAGAAATAAAAACTAAAGTTTATGATTTAATTAAATCTTTGTGACAATATAAATTGTTGATAAATATATCAATCAACATTTTTGTAACAAGAGGAAATTCAATCATTCGTCCATCTTCTTCTTCAAATCTTATTCTTAATGTTCCAAAAGGAGCATTACTTGGTATAGTGATAATTTCATCATTTTTAGAGACAACGTGGATTTTACAAATATCTGACATGTAGTTAACTATTTGAAATTTAAAACACTAAATCTATGAGTAAACCTAAATTTAGAAAAGGACAGTTACTTATAAATAAAGCAACTGGCAAAGAAATAATCATAGACACAGTAAAAAGACAAAGACTAATGACCAAAAATTATTCTGGGTTTGTCGATGAATTTACTGGTGAATATTCTTTTGTTTCCTTTGATGACAAAGGAAAACAATCACATGGAGATGTCTCAGAAGATGTATTACTTAGAGATTTTGACACTCCTTCAAATAGACAGTAGAGTTCCATGTAAGTTGCTATAACTCGTTCAGCAGTATAATTATGCATGTGATCCTTTGATAGTTCAAGAGATACATTTAATAATGCAATTTTTATATCATCTGACATTTGAGAAATAGTTAACTGTTTGAAAATGAAACACTGCACACAACAAATAAATACTTGAGAGACGGATAACATTTGTTTGTAGTGAATATAAGTGTTCGATTTGATATTACGCCCGGTTAGGTAACACTATTTTAACCCTACCCGACGTTTTGTCTGATGAATTCATTTTATAATTTATCCTCCCTTATAAAGAGGTGATCGAAATGTAAATTTAACCAAAAATAGCCGTACTTACAAGAATTATAGCTACTTGTAAGTAAATTAAAATAACTAGATTGATTAGAAATTCATTTTAGTAATAATGAAATATAATTAGCGAATGAATTTTTAGCAGTGTACACAGTAACATCAATTTTCTCATTCTAACAAGAATTGTTAATCCACCATCCAAAGAATATTAATAGCTTTATTCCTGCAATCAACCCAGATATTTTTGGACAGATTTTTCAAAAAGAACTACTTATATAATTTTCATTAACCCTGTTTAATCATTTTGTTTCTTGGTATAACTAATTTTTAATACAACGAACTGAATTCCCGATTTTCTTAGGACCTATATCAATATTTACAGAGCTTTTATTAAAACTTAGAGTAAAACGCCATGCATCGTAAACATTGTCCTGTGAAGAACTCCACCAAGCTGCATAATAACCTGTAGAATAGAATGATTCATAAAGATACCCCCCAGGTACTCCTGAGAACCCACTTGAATTGGTAGCATTTATATTTGGACTTAACCAATGTGTTGTGCCAGTCTCTTTCATTTTATCACCTGCAACATTCACACCACCTAAATATGAGATTAAAGTCGACCATTCTGAAGCTATTGGCACATGCCACCCTTTAGGTGCAAGTTTCCCATTATTTACAGCATACCAGTTATAAAGAGCACCATAAGTATCTTTATAGGTGATTGCATCATCATTTAACCAACAATAAGCACCAGTTTTAAATGCATCCCAAGTATTTACTAATACTTTAGAAATTATCGTTCCATCGTTATATTTTGTTGTTTTCAGATTTTCTGCCATCCAAGTTTGTGTACCAATAATTATTGTTTTATAAACATTCCCATCTATGTCAGTTAGCGAACCATAAGATAGGGTTGGATTAAAATATATTCTTTGTTGAGTTGTAAAAGTTAATTGTGTACCATAAGCAGTACCCTGACTATTCATTGCATAGGCACATACAAAATAAGTTGTATTTGCAATCAACCCCGTAATTTTAGTGCTAAAACTCCCTATCCCGTTGCCTATTACAGTCTTGTTATTGTTGGTGGCTGGATTTGGGTCTATGCCATAACAAATTCCCCGCTCTGTAACTGTTGTACCTCCATCAAGGGATATTGTTCCTCCAACGATAGCAGAATTTGACGTTATTGAAGAAGGTACTGTTGTGACAATGGAAGCTAATAATTTCGGGGTTATTTGAGCATTACCAGAATTACTTTCATTATTACCAGCATAGGTAACTAATGAGTATAAGTGTACTTTTCCACCAACAATTTCAGTATCTGTACATTTTGTTATATCTTTTTTTAGATCATTTATTTCTATGAAATCTCCTGAATAATTAATTTGCCTAAAAACTTTGAACCCACTAATGTTGGCTACTGGAACATCCCATGTTAATTTTACGGCATTCCCTTCCTGAATTGCTTGAAAATTAGTAGGTGTCCATAGTTGTCTGGGACATTCAAGATCAAAAGGATTGTTTCTTTCTATTTTTTGACAAGAAAAGAATGTCAATAGAAGGAGGATAAGTATTATCAGATTTATTCTCATGGGGATAATTTTCGTTTAAAAATTAAGTTTTATGCATAACCCGGCTCCTCTTGGCGAAATTTGAGGATAAAAACTTACTGGTTGTGTTTTTGCTTTGCTAATTTTTTTTGATTTCATTAAAAACTCAAAAGCACATAATCCAGCAGCAGAAAAACAGATTGGAGCAATAGTATAGAACACATCACCTTTCTTTGCTATTGAAGCAGCATCATTAGTTGCATTTTGATAACGAGACTTATAATCATTTGCCTTGAGATAGCTAAAGGTTCCAGCAGCACCTGTAATAAATGCTGAGGATAACCAAATATTCTTACTCTTTTTACATTTGTTGTAAGATGGAGAACCTTCAAAAAACTGATTAGCCCTATTTTCTTTTATTTTTCTAAAATCATCTTTTCTCTCTAATCTATTGTCTTCCCTTTTGATTCTAGCATCTGCCCTTCTTATTTTCCCTTCGGGAGTACTTGTAAAAATATGATCTAATAAATATGCTATAGCTTCTGCGGTAGCTTGATCCTGTCTAGCCCTTGCGGCATAATAGGCGGATCTTTCATCAGGAGTTAATCTGATTATAGGATTTTGCGGGACATATGGATTAAATTTAGGTGGATCAGGACTAACTGATCTTTCGCTTGACGATTTGTTTTCTTCTTCTCTTCTTCGAGATAGCCCATACAGAAATCCTCTGTTATATCCATCTTGATAATTATCACTACTTTCATTAATTTGTGGAAGCGGAGGAAGCGGAGCTAAAGGTGGAACACAAATGCCATAAGATTGAGCTGGGTTACTACTAGTATAACAATACCCTTTTTCAAAACCAGCTTTGAATCCTTTATCGAAATTGGATTGGGCTATAGTGCTAAATCCATATATTACAAGAAAAAATAATGTAAAAACAAATTTTTTCATTTTTGATTTTGTGTTTTTGGTTAGATAAGTTTCAGTTCATTTTGCAAAAAGCTGATAATTTAAGTTCAATAAAAAAGCGTGGTACTAAAACTGTATCCGCTTCTGAGGTACCGCCAAGCACCCTTGCAACAAATAAGTTTAGCCCACGCCATAGCGTGAGCGATTCACTTATTATTCTTGTTGCAAATTTGAATTTTGGCGGTTTTCAGATGCAGGAATAAAAGCTAACGCTTCTATATTTTAATTATTTATAGCCGATTAGAATTTCACATAGGCATTCTTTTCATCATTAACACCAAAATTAAATAATTATATTCATTCGATGTTACGATTTCATTTAAAGTTGAAATTTGTCAAAAATTATTTCTAAAATTATTTTTATCAACCTTCTTCAATCAGTAGCCCCCTCTCCCAAAATTAGAAATATAAGCCCCCCCTTTAGCCATAGCTAGAAAAAAAATTCATTTCCATTTTTTTTCAAATCTGAAAATCTTTTGTGAATGTAAGTGGTAGGTTCACAACACTTTAAACCCCACCCAATGCCCAGAGAAGTCGGGGCAGGTCCGGCACTTAAAATCATTTATTTACATTTTAATATTTACTACTATGGTTACAATTGTCGATTTTACACAGAGGAAAAACTCTGAGGGAAAGGATTTTTATTCACTGATTCTGCAAGGTGGAATTGAAATGGTGAAAAGTAAAACTACTGACAGGTATTATGCCACTGCCAAGAGGTGTTCTATCACATCAACTTTTGATGAAACAACAGCAAAAGCAATGGTCGGTGAAAAGATTCCCGGAAGTGTTCAGAAACAAAACTGCGAACCTTACAGCTATGTTGTTAAGGAAACTGGTGAAATCATGGAACTAACTCATCGCTGGGTTTATTTGCCCGAAGGAGCAACTCTTGAAGATGCAATCTTTGAGGGTAAACCTGAAGAACTTTCTATTTTTAATTAATCAGCAAGGTTAAAACCTACAAAAAGGGTGTCCACACAGGATGCCCTTTTTTATTCTCTTTTACGGAATAACTTTTTTAGTTATTTCTCTGATTTACTAATATATAAAATTAACTTTTTTAATTAGAATTCATATATGAATTTACAACAAGCAGAACGTAAGCAGGCTAAAATCAAATTAGGTTTGCAAGGGCCAGCAGGAAGCGGCAAAACATATTCCGCATTGTTATTGGCCTATGGACTGATTAATGATTGGTCAAAAATCGCTGTTATTGATACGGAGAATCATTCAGCTGACTTATATGCTCATTTGGGCAGCTATCAGGTATTAGCATTGGAACAACCCTTTTCTCCTGAAAGGTATATGGAAGCCATTGAAATCTGTGAAAAGGCTGGAATGGGGGCTATCATCATTGATTCCATTTCTCATGAATGGGAAGGAAATGGCGGCATTCTGGATATTCATGGAGCCATGATGGGTAATTCATTTACCAATTGGGCTAAATTAACTCCCAGACACAATGCCTTTGTTCAGAAGATCCTACAATCTCCCTTTCATATAATTGCTACTATCAGATCCAAACAAGACTATGTGCTTTCTGAAAAGAATGGTAAAGTGGTTCCTGAGAAGGTTGGATTAAAAGGTGTCACTCGTGAGGGAATGGATTACGAATTTACCCTTGTTTTTGAACTTGATTTAAAACATCAGGCTACTTCAACCAAAGACAGAACAGGTTTATTCATGGATAAGCCTTCATTTATGATTACACAGGCAACTGGACAACGAATTCTTAATTGGTGCAATACTGGCAAAACACTTGCTGATGCCAAAGTTGAAATTACACAGGCAACAACAATTGACGAATTGCGCAATATCCTGAAATCCTATCCTAGTTACAGGAGTGATTTGGAGGCTTTATGCATTACAAGAAAGAAGCAACTGGATAATCCTATTGCAGTAGTTAACCATCCTTAAATTATTAATTATGGAATTGAAACGAGTAAATAACAACCCAGTTTTAACAGGGGAAAGACCTGTATCTATTGAGGATTTACAGTCTATGGATGACACCATTACAGCGAATGAAATTCTACCTTTTGATTTTGAACTTTTAGAGGCAGAAGAAATCATTCAGCCATCTGACATGGAAGGAATATCATCAGAACATTTTATTTCTTCCAATACTGAACTTATCCTTTTAGATGATCTCAGAAATCGGTGTACCATTCCTGTATTCTCTAAAGACAACGAAAGTACTATCAGCCATACTGAGTTTATTAATACCGTTGCTGAAATTGGATCAACTTTCTTTTCAGGAGAACGAATGTTAAAACCAGCAGTACGAGTTTCACACCCTATCAAAGGAAGAATACCTGAAGCAATGGGAAAAGCTGTAAAGGATTTACGGGAAGATGAAAAAACCATCTACTACGAAAGAATGGCTTTTTTGATTGAGTTTCCAAATATTGCTGAAACAATCAATGGGGACAGGCTTTCTTTAACCATTGGAGGTGTTCGGGCTTATAATCATGAAAACCTGTATAGCCGAAAAATTGAAGAGCATTTCAAAGTATTTATTGGGTTTAAGGTTCATGTATGCACCAATCTATGCATTTCTACAGATGGTTTTAAAAAGGAGATAAGAGTAAAATCCTTGTCTGATCTGGCTTACGAGGTTTATCAGCTACTTGCTGAGTTTAAAACTGACAGGGAACTTAATCAGCTTCATCAACTTGGTGGCTATTCTATTTCAGAAAGACAGTTTGCTCAGTTGCTTGGCAGAAGTAAAATGTATCAGTATTTGCCACCAAACCAGAAGAAAGCCATTGTTCCCATACCAATCAATGAATCTCAGATATCAGCTATTGCAAGGGAATACTATACTGACAAATCTTTCAGCAGAAATCCTGATGGAAGCATTGATCTATGGAAGCTGTATAACCTGTTTACAGGGGCAAACAAAACTTCATATATCGACACGTTTTTAGATCGTGGTGTTGGTTGTTTGAATTTTATGCAAGCAATAGCAGCACATTTAGAATCTGGGGTCAATTCTTGGTATCTCAGTTAATTTTGACTTTCAAAGACAATTTAGAAATGACTGAGCAAAACCGTGAATATATCTTAGAGCTATTTAAAATTGTCAGTACCACAAGCATCTTGATTGTGGATTGTGAAGGAAATTTGAAGCGACTGTATTGTCCCTTCAAAGTGGTTGCCATAGTAGATTCTCCTCCACAGATTTTTGTGGGGGAGATATACTATGTCGATTCCGTTAAAATGACACTTGATTTACTTGAGGTCTATATTATCAAGGGTAAGGGGTACTATATCTGGTACTTTACAATTAAATCTTAAAAACTTATTCCCATTAAATCTGGATGTTCATCTGGCAATTATCAGGTTATTAAATTGTATTTTTTCGCTCATTTTTTGAGACTGGTTTTCCCTGATATTGCATTGCTTGAAATAAAAACTACTGAAAAAATGGCCAAGATCAGGAGTTGCATGTAAATGTGGCTCTTGATTTTTATATCTGTTCAACTGTCAAACAACCCTAGAGAAAATTGTAAATGGATTGTAGAAAATACAATTTGGGAATCAAAAAGTAAATTGTAATCTCCAATTGTAGGAAAGCCTTTCTGTCACATGAAAGTTTAATCACTTCGATTGATTAATTGATTCATTATTGGAGAGTTTAGATTTTAATTGCTTTTCCTATACAATTAGCATTAGCCAGGAAATTCTGGAGCTAACTAGGTTCCATGAAGAACCTGACGAATTATATCAATGGTACTTTAATTTGATAGACAAAGCCTTGGAAGAAATTACATTTATGAATCTTGATGAAAAGATGTCCAAGTGGTTGTTGAATATTTATATTGAGTTATTGAACCAGAGATTAAAAGAATGAACACAAAGGCATCAACGAAGCAACCAGACCCACCTTTTGCAGTTATGCACTTACATTTGAGTCTTTAACTAAACCGTTTGTTTTCTTTTGTTTCTATTGCTCACAATGGTTCTAAAAACAGTTTTGTATTTGTTATAATATTCGCACTCTTTGATCTTTTCTCTCATCCATAAATATTTAACTTTAATACTTATATCCTCACTGTCAATATGTTTAGCTACTGTTTGGCAAAGTTCACTGAAATATCCGTGAACTCCACCACCATATTCAAGATATTCTTCAACATCATTAAAATAATCGATATAAGCTAATCCATCAACTTCTCTTGCAAAAGATTTTTCATAATCAAAATCTTTCAGTCTTTCTAAAATCTTTTTGCCGTCGACTCGACCAAACTGCCAAAGAACTTTTGGGTCTATCACAATTCTTGGATTCAAAGCACACTTGGATTCAAGATTATAAGCGTTAATCATTCCTGGACCCAATAATAAATCATCTGTATGTATCAATTTCCCTTTGACGATTCCTCCACGCAATAAGATGTCTTGATATAAAAGATTAATTTGAATAGTTTTTAAATGTTTAAAAATTGCAATCATTTCTAAACTATTTTTCATAGATACACTTATTACAATTGAATCACTGAATTGTGATAATTGTAATATTGAAGGATCTTCATAATCAGCTCTGATCAAATTGAAATATCTGTGGATATATGTCAATGCACTACCCAATTTATCTAATTGTTCTTGGGAATTTACACTTGCTTTGATAATATTTGAAAACCCTAAAATATCTATAAATGCAACTATTCTCTCTTCGTATTTATAACTCATATTTAATTCATGTAGGTTAAGTTTTTGAACTTGCAGGGGTCAATATGCTTGCCTGTACCGTCCAAAACTATATGTAGTTGTCCACTGCGTGCTACTTTCCTGTCGAGCCACACCGCCTTTGTTGCGTGTCGTGGACTTTGTTGTCTGCACGAAAACGGCAATTAATTATAGCAGCATGTTATGTTTTGTTTATTTTTCGATTATAATTTTGTCATAATAAATATTCTTCTCTACTTGTATTTTGACAATATATAATCCCGATTTTAAGCCATTAATATTTACTGCTGAATTTCCAAATAAGTATTTGCTAAACACAATACCACCGGTTATATCAAATATTTGAATCGTATATGAATAGTTTGAGTCTATGTTACTAATATTGAGGACATCTTTAGCTGGATTTGGATATATTTTATATTTTTCTTGGTTCACATTTTTCACTGATGTTTCTTCTGCACATGCTACTAAAGGAATACTTATTACTGGTTTAGTGTAAAAGTTATATCCATCGTTCGCTGGATTAGCTTTAAAGTCATCTTTGTTTGCAATAAAATCCCTAACGGCACTTGGAAGCCATGTCTCACCTTCGTTAGTATATACACGAATACAATAATCTCTATAATCATTGTATACATTATTTGAATGATATACATAAAAATCATCTTCAAGTGTCATATCTCTTTCATACCAAATACTTTCATCATAATTCCAATAACATACTTTAGCTGTTATTCCCTGCACCTCATCTATCATGCTTTTTGCAATAAAAAATGAACCAGAATTAGTAAAACCATAGCAATTATTTCCAAAAAATAGACTACCACCAGAACCACCACTTATTGCATCAAATTCAAACTTAGAAGAATTATCAATATTCATATTCATACTAAAAGGTAAAGGTATGTTATTATATAATGAGCAGTGTGCATGACATCCGTGAGAGCCAGTTCCAGTGTTTCCTATTTCACCAATTTTATCACCAACATTGACGATTATGTTTTCTTTAACGGCTAAACTACTTAAATGTGCGACTAGAAATGCAAATTCATCATTTATATCTGATTGAATAATAATAGTATTACCATAACCATTTTTTTCACCGCTCCACAATACTCTTCCACTAAGCGGTGCATAAAAATCCATATTACAATCATCTTGATTATGATTATTCCAATCATCTGCATAGTAATCTTTGTTTATATGTGTATCAAATCCCCAATAATTACCCCATGAACTATCTTTTGGATGGTTTGTTTCCCATTCACGTCCTGACATCCAACCGTTTCTATTAGACCAAGTTGAGATGGGATTATTTGAAATTTTATCTTGTATAGAGTAAAACGGCCAAGCAAGATGAGAAACTCCATTTACATCAAATGAAATACTAATTTGATTTGATGACGTTTGCGTTACTTCAATGGTTGCTTTTGCAATACCATTAATCGCGAATGTGATATAACCAGTCCTATTTGCATTTGTCTTTTTCTCACTATAATAAATAGTAGAATACATTGGGGTATTTGCAACTCCTGCGCTTGGAAAGATAGTCAACCAATTATCCGTAGTTGCCGCTTCCCAGTTTGCATTAGAGCTTATTAGTACTCTTGCCTCACCAGCTGTTGATGGTACTTTTATTGGACCAGTAGGATTAAATGTTATTTCAGGTTGTTGTCCACTCTGATTGAGGGTTAGAGTTTGAGTCGTTGCTCCGTTTCCTGTTACTGAAATTGTTACACTTCGTGACGTAGAATTCGTATTTGTAGAATATGTGTAGTTTATTACTCCGTCATTTTTGCCACTTGACCCTGATGTTATTGTCAACCAACTCTGATTTGAACTTGCAGACCAATCAACATTTGAAGTAACGCTGATACTTCCAGAGCCAGATAATGAGTTGATTGTTGAACCCCCATTTGGACTTATTGTCAGGTTTGCAGTTTTTCCTTCCTGAATAACAGTCAAGTTTTTTGTACTTACACCATTTCCCGATATTGTAATTATAGCTGTCCTAGAAATGGTAGTTTCATTTGCTAAATAATTATAGGAAACTGTACCATCATTATTCCCAGTTGCTCCAGAAGAGATTGTCAACCAATTTTGATTTGAACTTGCAGTCCACGAAATATTTGATACTACATTTATACTACCTGTACCTGATTGATTGGTTACTGATTTTTCTCCTGAAGGACTAATTAATAATGATAAAGATTTTCCCTGTTGAGTAATTGTTATTGTTTTTGAAGTTAATCCCGGACTTGATAATGTTAATGTAGCACTCCTTAAATTACTTGACTCGTTAGCTGTATAATTAAAATACACGCTTCCATTATTATTCCCATTAGAACCAGAACTTATACTTAGCCAACTTTGGTTAGAAGAAGCCGTCCAAGATACGTTAGCTGAAATAGATACACTATTTGCACCAGAAATAGAACTAAAATTAAATTCATTCGTATTGATTTCCAAATTTGGTTTTTCGCTAAATGTACGACCTAAATTTGTTTCAGCTTTATAACCGTTATTTAAAGTTGTGTTATATTCTGTAAAATTCATAGTGTATAACCTGTCACCAACACTTTCTTTATATGATCGATAAATAATGTTGCCAGTTTGTGAATCGTAAGGAAAAATATAACCTAAAGTGTTTTCTAAAATATAGCCAGTACTTAAAGCACTTAATTTTTCGCTTTCATTAGAGGTTAATAATCTTAAGCGTGGAGTTCCATCTTTTTTTAATCGGTAAACTGCGACTGAACCTGAAAAATATGTATCCGAAACATAAAATGCTATATTCTCATTTTTCCATGTTGTCACTTCAGTACTATTTGTAGTATATAAGTGTTCGAAAGTGGTACTTGTACCGTTACTAAACCTGTAAACAGGTATCCAGTTTTGAGCAATTAAGTTGAAAGGGACATAAATAACAAATAAAAAAATAACTAAACTCCGTAACGTTTTTTTTGCTTCCATAGTTCGTAAATTTAAAGCAATCTATTATATATTTCAAATTCTATTTGGCAATCTTATCAAGTCAAACAAATTTATTGAATTCCAATTGTATATTCTTTTTGGAAAATCAGTCTTATTTTTTAATATAACATAGTCGAGTCACGCATGGGAATTTCACCCCTACGTTCTCATCCCGAGTACTCAGCGATTTTTTACGGGATATTCATTTTAGTAAATCTGTTGTAAATATTTGAATATCAATACTTATTATCACTTAAAACTTAAATTATATGTGGTGGCATTTAATGATAGATAGTGTTATTGTTTTTTGTGGCGATATATTAATTGCCTCATTCACAATAAGTCTTTAAATTTTATTTAAAAATAGACCGCCATATTGTATTTGAGTTTAAATATTTTTAATATATTAGTTATTAGACTGTTGATATTATATTGCTATAATAAATAGTGCCAAAAAAATCGCTGAGTACTCGGGATCCTGTCAACGAAGAAACCAGACCCGACTTGCTCGATAGCTTGCTGTTGGCAGCTGGCTTTATTGCAGAGGTCTTGTGTCGATTACAATATTACCATTACTTGCTGCTCCAATTCTAATCAATGAGTCAACCGCAAAACCTGCCGTATTTGTCAGAATTACTTTTGCGCCAGACGCACTAGAGGCTGCTGCAATCCTAATCAAACTATCCAATGTATAACCATGACAGTCAATGATAAGTCCACCACCGGCTGCTACAATTCTGATTAATGAATCTACTGTAAATGCCATAATATAGTTTTTAAAAATTATCGATTATTGTAGTTAAAAAATTATTTGCTATCTCAAAATTATCTCGTTGTTGGTCAATTTGTTGAATGTCTTTTATTCCATGAAAAAGATTGTTTCTATATCTATATACTATAATTGCAATAGCTAATATTATGTCATTTGAGTTATTGTTAGTTTCCAATAACACATTTTCAACAAGTTGTCTTCTATCTTTTTGTCTAAAACTTAAATGATTAAAGCGTGGAGTTAAAAGTCCATTTGATACATACCTGTTCTTAAAGTATTCTAAATGAACGCGAAATGGTTGAATGTCCATATTCCGATGTGCCAGATTTTGTTGCAACCTAGCGATTGAAAAGTCATTTCCACACACAACATTTTCAAAAATATTCCAAATCAATGAAAAGTCATTTATACTCGAAAGGTCATTCTCACTGAAAGTTGTTCCATATCTGTTATTTATCCAATCTAACATTCCAATAACTTTGATGTTGAGTGTGTTTAAACTTGCTGCCAATGTTCCGCCTTTAGTTTGTCTTTTCAATTACACCATTGGTATTGAAAGACATGGGATTCAAACATATGAATGCGAGATTGTCATGTGTTTACTTAATGTGTATGTTTTTATGGCTTATACTTGTTCATTTGAAATTCCTCTTTCAGGTATCAGCGCTACGCCATTTCTAAATTTATCAACTAGATGAAAATTCTCCAATTCTTTTTCTTTCCAGTACCTCTCAGGAGCATGTTCCAACAGAATCATTTGAAAGTCTGTATTGTAATCTTTATTTATGCCAGTAATAAAATCATTAAGCAATTTAAAAGCATCTTGAAGCTTAGTTTTGTCATCATCTTTGGTAATTTCCTCCAAATTTCTATCTCCTTCGTAATATGGTTGACTTGGTTGATCAAGTATCAAAAATTGAGGCACATAACTGTGTTTTAAACTTATAAAATGTTCATGAAGACCAAGGAATAAGAAGAGATGTAAAAACATATAATTGGATTTACTACCAATTGTTGATTGTATATGATCTGCCTTGGGCTTTCTAACTTTTAATGATTTATCTTTTGTATCAAAAACTACTTTATAATCTTTATAGACGCCCATCGAGTTAGAAAGATCGAAGTACTTTTGTATTGAGTCATGTAAATCAGACAAGATAATCGTCCTTTTATCATTGGTGTCGCTAATAATTTTCAATAGTTCGTCAATCTGTGCTTGAATTTCATCAGTATTTGGTAAATCTTCCTCAATATTCCATTTGTCTTGAAAAAACTCTAATTGAGATTTTATCTCACCTATAAAAATAAACTTCTGAGCCTCATCTGTATAATCTTTCGTTGTTGTTGGTAGTTTTGCCAATTCTACATCTATTTCACAAAGTTGAGCTTTCAGAATTTTTATTTCTGAACTAATATTTGAAGAAAGAGCTTTTTTATTTGAAATTTCTGACTTAATTTTTTTTAACGAGCTTTCAAGCGAGTTTAAAAATGTTTTCAATTCCAGTGTTGGAATTAGCTCATCAAAATTTGTTTTCAAATATTCTATTGGACGCAAACTATCAAAATCATTTCGCAAATTATTGTTATAATCATTATACTCATTATCATATCTTTCTAAGCTCCTAGTTTTTCTCCAAAGGTTTCTTTTTTGCTTATTTAATTCATCAACGCGTTGCATATTGTTTGAATAACTGGCAGTTTTAAATTGGTTAATTAATAATTGTAACCGCTGATATCCATCTTCGATAGTAAATAATCTTCTCTCAATTAAATCATATTCCTGAGCTTTTTTTAAAAGGCCTAGAATTTCTTTGCTGAATAAACGTTCTTCTTTATTTAAAACCTTCCTTTTCTTTTCAATCTTGACTAACTCTTTTTCTAAATTCTCAATTTTCTCCTTAGCCAACACATTGCGGACATCATCTACGCCAATAGCAAGGAAGAATATTCTTGTCATAGCTTCCAAATATTTTTCTTTATCATATAAGTGGTAATCAAAAAATATACTTGTATGTGCAATAGTATCTTCTGACAATGTATTAAACAGTAGAAAATATCGATAGGATATTTTTGAGCCTGCTGCAATAAGTTTGCCTCCAAAAGGAATTTTTAGATTTTCATCAATCCCAAATTCCCTTTCAATTGCAGCTTTTACATATTTTATATCATTATTCTCTTTTGGTTCTTTGGGAATTATGCCATCAGCAGAAAAATAAATCTCACTAGCTCCTTCATTATTATTAGGATGTTTTCGGACAATTGTAAAATCTTTTTCATTTATGCTGAAGTCTAAACCATACCATGAAATATTTTCATTAATCATTTCTTCCGCAATGTTGGCTTTTGAGGATAATAAACAATAATCAATAATTGATAAAATACTCGTCTTTCCAGTTCCACTTGCCCCCGTAATAACGTTTATTTTGTTTGGAAGAAAATCTAATGATCTTGGTTCAGCATTATTTCTAAACCATAATATAATTTGTTTAATATGGAACTTCATAATTCTATCTTTAGTTTAAGGTAAAATGAATTAACATCTTGTTCTCTCATTAATTCATCTAATCGATCTATTGCTGGCAAAATGTTTTTTGCCCTATTCCCGATTTCATTTGATTTATCTGGAGAAAATAATGAATTGTAGTTATAAAATATTTTTTCACCTTTTATTTTGGCAATGCCAATCTCACTTAATATTGTTAAAGCATTAATTGCTAATGGAATAAAATCGAGAAATCTTGCATTGAAGTTGATGAAACACTCTGGATTTTTTAAAATAAATTCTTCAAGACTTCTCTTATACGACCTATTTCTTAGCTTTTTTACAGTAGGTTCATGCAAAACAAAAGGTAGAACAAAGAGAATTTTTGACATTGAAATCATTCTATGTTGCTTTAGAAAATAACCTATGGCAACACAAGCTATAGCTTCGTTATTATATAAATATCCAGTTTCCTTCATTTAAAACGATTTTCCCAGTCTATATGCCATCCAATATATTTCTCTTCGGTTAGCAAATAAAACTGCCCATTACTTAATTCCATTGATAGTGTTGTTTCATCAATATTCAAAATTTGCTTTCTCATTTCATCTAAAAATTCTAAAGCATGATATTTAATCTCATCGTCAATTGATTCTATTGTAACTCCAGAATTGATTTTTTCTGTAATATTTCTGTATTGTTTTCTAAATGAGTTCTTCCAAATCATAAGCGTTTCTTTATTGAATTTTTTCCTATCAGAAGGAAGTAGATCACCATTATCTTCCCATGCTTTGAGATTATTATACAATTGTAACATCTGAGTTGTAAATTCAATCATTTCATCTTTATTGTCTTTGGAAATGTCTTTAATATCTATAAGATGACGAATAAAAAGTTGTTTCTCAGGTCGGTCTGGGATAGAAAAAGTAAAATCTCTAATTGGTAATTTTGTACTTAGTGCAATTTTAAAACATTGTCTGAATCTTCGATTAAAATCCTCAAAGGAAATTTCAGTTTTTTCGCCAGCTTTTACAGCTAAATAATTCTGATCCCTTAATTCTGAATTAAGATTCTTATACACATCGTCAACTCTTTCTGCAATATGAATTTTTTCTAGTAATCTTTCTTTTATCTTAGTAATTAGATTGTCTTGACTTAATCTGAAATCTAACTTTTCTATAAAAGGATGCAAAATACTTGCGTTAAGACTTCGAAGAACATTGATAAACTCGCAGATCGCTGTATCAGCTGTATTATCTTGTAATTCTTTAAGATATTTTTTAAAATCGCTAACATTCAACTCCTTCTCTCGAAGACTATTTATTTTAACGATAAATGGATTATCTGAAATTCCTTTATTACTTACAAGCTGAAATTTAGTTTTTTTTATAAAGTTAAGGGGTTCATTTTGTTCAATTATTATTTTCACCCAATTTGAAAGCGTTTTCCAAAGATCTTTATCTCGTTCTGTAAGATTTATTGAATCTCCTGATTTTAAGGTTTGTAGTGTGTGTTTTGCTTGAATTAAAATGGTTTCGCCATTAGCACAATCTATATGAATATCATCTTTAACTTCAATTCCTATCTTTTCTCCATGCCTTAAATCAAGTATGAGATAAAAAAAATAGTAAAACTGGTACTCAAAGCCAATTTCTGTTTTTGCGGCAGATGTAATCTCATGTCTTTTTATTTCAGTCATTTTACATATTATATTATCTACTCAAATGTAATTAAAACTCTGTCTAATGTGACCTGAAGTATCAACATGAATTTCGATTTTTCAAATTTCCCTACATGTTGTGGTTGACTCTTTTTACAATGAACGCTAACATTCAGCTACATGCAGGGCGTGATTTAACCAATTGATGCCCTGTTTAGTAATGCATTCCAAATATACTGATTTATTGTAATACTGTTTATTAAAGAATCAAATCTTTTTGACAATGAGAACTTTGTCTTTTAACAAAGCAAAATGTTTGTTGTAGTATTAACCCCCGTTAGACCCACCTAAACCCTCCAAATCTCCCATGAATAAAGAGATTGGGGTTATGGGCGTAGGAAATGCATAAAACTCTTTTTGAATACAAGCTTCTAAAGAATGCCAATATTCTATGGTATTTTTATTTCTATATAAAAAGTTTTATTAAAACCTTAACCCCATATGCCCAAACCTGCATGAATAAAGGAATTACTGAGGGTTTATTGTGGGTGTAATGGATTTAGAAGTGTATTCAGTCTCGATTTTATATAATTGATAGTTGAATATATAGTTACGTATGTTTTACTCTAAATAAATATGTTCCCAAAAAATTGCTATAATTTTTGTATCTTAGTAGAGCACATAGTGACATATGGTGCACAAAGGTTTTTTACAGCAGGGTGGCTTCTAGTTGCCCTGCTTTACGTTAAAACATCTTGACTTTTGATGGATTCAACAACTTTTGGCAAATTGTCCTTAAACTCAAAATATGAATACATTTCTGAGAATGGGAAATATATTGGAGTGAGGGAATATTACAATTACTTCATCAACCTATATTTGGTAGAAGATGTGTTTTATGAACTCTGGTATTTCAGGTCAATAAATGAAATTGAAAAAATTGAAGTGCTGGATGATCTGAAGAAACTGGATTTGTACATCAATCACATGAACCAAATATGAAGAAACCCAATAAATTACTTTTCTTAAAAATCCCAACTAGCAACCACTACGTTTAACATCTTCTATATCAAAAACCTGATTTCAATACCTCCATCGGTGGTAGTACTAGATTTAGTAGTACTAACGGTAGGCAACTAACAAGTACTAAGTTAAACAAGTACTAATTTTAACAAGCCCACTGTTCCTGCTGCCCATTCTAAACAGGTCGATTTTGTTCCAATAAATTGGAACATACACAACCAGTGACGGAAGAAACTTCCGTAATATGAACAAAGCTTTAGCACTCTATAGGATATTATAAAAGATAAAATCTTAGGCCAACCTCATATTAGGAATATAGTATTGGGACACTATAGAGAATGACTAAACCCAAGCCATATATTCATATTAAAAACCAACGTTACACCAACAGATGTAAGCTATTCTATATACAGTAATACCTTACACCCTAATTTCATGTATTTATAAAATGCATAAATATACACGAAAACCTGATAAATATTCTTTTTTGTTGGTTAGACAATTTTTACATTTACTCGACATTTCACTAGTATTAATCATTTAAAACTAATTATTATGGCTGACAGACATGATGAAGCCTACAAAGAAGGCTACTATGCTGGCAAAGATGCCGGATGGTTGGATGACATGGTTCACAATGGATGCTATGATACGGAACGTGGTCGTAATTCACGTACCGATCAATCGTATCATGCTGGTTACAATGATGGACTTGCTGACAGTAACGACAGTTCAAATTCACACTACAGCGGGGGTAGCTCTTCTGATAGTGATGGCGGTGGCGTTTGCTTCGTCACATCAGCATGCGTATTCTCTAAGGGATTACCCGATGACTGTCTTGAATTGGAAACATTGCGTAAGTTTAGGAACGAGTACGTTCTTAAAATGAGTGGCGGAGTAGAATTGAATGACGAGTATAAGAGGATTGCTCCTAAGATTGTTGAGAACATCAACAAAAGAAGCAATTCTACTGAAATCTATGATGGCATTTACTCTGAGATCACTTGCATGGTTGATCTGATTAACGAAGGGAAAAACAGTCAGGCTCTAGATTCATATAAAAATATGGTTGGCGAGCTCGCCGATATGTATAATCTTTAAATTCTTTTCTTTTTACGAAGCTATGATGTCGTTATTATTGTACTATGCTTAAAACCCCCTTAAGGATCTTTTCAATTCTTAAGGGGTTTATTATTTTGGATATTTACCTATTGCTCGACATTCTCAATGTCATCGACAGATACCAGTTCTTCTGGAAATATTGTTTTGAATTCCGGAAGATTTACAAGATAGAGCTATTGTGCACCCTGGTCAATATCTTCAACTTCTCTTGTAGGAAGATATGTATTTGAAATCTTTAATATTTTATCAATTGTAGGATTCACATCGCCAAAGTTGTGTTTAGCTAAACACAACTTTATTAAAAATGACATTTCCTTTAATGTCTCATTTGTAGAGTAACTGTATTTATATTCTATACGTAATGTATTTAACACTTTGTAAAGATAAACCTTAACTCCGCAAAAGAAAAGTAATAAAAATCGGGAAGCCCTGTAAAATCAAGCCTTACAAAGCTTGCCCGATTGATGATTTTTCACTTATTTAGGTGAAAAACATCGTCGCGGATGAAAATTACA
>Ga0209430_1000316_pt1 | contig 52986 bp, 52 predicted proteins | sample BarGraIncub1133A_FD_184504 | JGI IMG/M metagenome (GOLD analysis project Ga0209430, IMG submission 184504) | Arctic peat soil microbial communities from Barrow, Alaska - Barrow Graham LP Incubations 11-33A (SPAdes) (version 2) | ecosystem: Environmental > Terrestrial > Soil > Wetlands > Peat... | reverse complement strand
GGGAAAATGAATAGTTGTTTCACATCGAACTATGCACAGCGACATGAAATGCGTTCTTCGCATCCGTAGAGCAACAGGCAAATCCTGACCTTCGTGGAAAGCCCATAGCTGTGATTGGTAGTCATGGTCGCACTGTGATCACTATGGGAGCGTTACAGGACACCGAAATCGACTGTCGTTCACCGTCCACACAAAACTCAACATACTTGCAAAATAATTAGCGACCGCTTACAGTCATCCCGTTTTGTGTTTGCGGCTTCGACAGAGTCGAAAATGGCTAACTCTGGTCTATCCTCACTAGATTTCTGTCGGCATAGGTGTTTGTTCGATTGATGCATGTCTACAGGGAGCGGAATGAAAACAAAAAATCGAACACTGAAGCTATTCCATCACTGGCTGAAAACAGATCACATGAGACTCAGCCAGTCGATCAGGATTAATCGAGTTACTAAGGACACTGTTAAATTTAATTTTGTCGGGGTTTCTCCTGCCATTCATGGCGAGTTTATTTGCGGTCGTAAACTTTTCTCAGCCATCAGCATCTGGGTTCATTGGAAAAAATATCACTGTGATTTGTTGCTTCGTATCCGAGTAGACATCAAAAAAACATCACAAGGATATTATTGTGGATGTTGTTATCCTGACGACACCGTATTTTACCAAACAAAGGACGAGATTCTTATTAATCATACATTTAAAATATTTACAGACTGGTGCGACTCCAATCTTTCCCAGTCTGAATGGATGAATATTCTGGGAGTCGACGGGCATGAAGCAATAATCCTGAAGGATCAGGATATTTTTCACAAGCAGACCAACTATGAAAACAGGGGATGCATGTACAAATTGATTAACAATATTCACTAATTGGTGCTGTGACCGGTAATATCATATGAAGTATCATTTCCGCATTGTGATATTACTGCACACCTGAGCAGTCTGTGTATATAGGGCATAGCAGGTGTAACACGATAAAACGTTCGACAGGACAAATATAGGCGTCGAGATCGAGTGCCAGATTTGATTACCGCCGTACCGTACTCAACACGTGGCAGCGGAAGTGCTGATCAGGCTTCCCGATGGTATGCAGTGATTCATCTGCGATTAGTCTCGATACCGGATCAGATATTCACAGGAGGAACATCGTTATGGTCAAATTTATTTCAATTAGGCTAATATTATAAATAGACAGAGTCAAAGTACGCGTGTTATCTTCATACACATAGGAAACACGTTGTTGCTAAATAGATTGACTAGTAATTTTGACGATTAATTTGGACCGAATATTCATTTCTTCTCTCCCCAGTAATTCTCAGTAATAACCCAGCCAATTCCAGTTACAATCCAATGTAGTTCTGAACAATATCATGTGTACAAGGTATATCTGGACAGCATGCGCTATCCTCATACTCTGCACACCTATAGTATTACATTTTGCATTGCCAACGGTAATACATCCCGCGCTATAGCTGCAGCCATAATCGGAATTTGTGTAACTGAAATAACTATGCAAAGTCGCAAAGCATAGATACATGGCAACCATCACTGTAATATTAACCATTAACTAGCGGGAAAACGCCGCACAACAATAACCACTACAAGGAGAAACAACTATGTACAAAGAAGGAAAAGGAATGATTTCGATTTCGGATTTGAGAAAAAACGGGTGGAAGGACAATCTGATAAAAACCTTACTAGGAGAACCCGATTTAAAGTTTACCAACCCGTACTGCCCCACTGGTCCAAAAGCTCGTATGTATAAAAGGAAAAGTGTCGAGATCGCAGAAAAAACAGTGCTGTTCCAAAATCATCGCACTCGGAGCAACCCCATCACCGAAAGCTCAGATTTATCCGACTTTTTTTCATAATTATTGTCGATGTCACGGGTTGCTGGTGTCGGTGAGAGCAATTTCAGTCAGCACCACGCTGTCCTGAGTTTTATAACTTGAAAGTCATATTTTCTTGTCAGTTAATTTTATGTACTCCAATAGATTTCGCCTGATCGGCAATATTTTGACGATTAGGTGATGGTTCAAGTCGCCATGTTGTATCGAACGCGATGACGTTCGATCACCGGATCGTGTCAATTCCCTATGGCCCACGGAGACAGAATGCGACCATGATGATTGGATTGCAGACCAGTGGATGATGCAAACACAGCCAAACTTGTCGTGGCAGTACCGCCATAATCCATAGGGATAGCTGTGGGCAACCACTGCCAATTATAGGTCAACCATGGACGTAGTGACCAACCGTCGGTCCAGTGACAGCGTACCATCCCTCAATACGTTACACCAGCAACACCTGACACGCCGTAGAATCATCTCGTTGCCCCAGTTCCACTAGCACTATCGCACACCATCGATCGTCCACCATTTGGCATCTGCGTTCAGTTTGGAACAACATGGTCCGACGTCTTAGCATCCTGATGGTGTAACACCAATCACTACAATATCATTGAGTTAGATACTGAATAATAATTTTTTATAAATAATAACAAACAACAATAAAAAGGAGTCCCAATGGTAAAAATATTTGACAAGAAGTTCCTCACTATCCTAGATGTCGCGAAAGAATTCAACCGTTCTGTCCCAACTATCTACAAGTGGTTGAAGGCGGGTAAACTCAACGGTTTCCGGTGCGGGAATAGGTACCTCTTCACCACAGATGACATCAATAAGTATATTGATGTGTGTCGGGAGGGATAGCCAATGTTAAAATTAGCATTAACTATATATTCACAAACAGAAATGCAGTTGATCCCATCGATACAGATTCTAGATGACTTGTTCACTGATATACATGTCATAGAACCTTGTGAAAAATACAGATCGACATTTGACTTACCTGACAAGCTAAATATTCCGGTGGTACTTGCTTCTGGACGTTTCTTCTTCGTTGATATCGACGGCAGTAATCATAAAGATGGCAACCTATTTGATATCCCCTTTGAAGAGATAGCCAAACTGGTTCCACATGCAGCGTGGTTCATTAGTCCGTCGGGCAAAGGAATGAAACTGTTGATTGAAATCAGCAGGGATTATACGCCAGACGAAAAAGATGGAATTCGGATTTATCTCTTCGAAACCATAGCAAAACTAACCGGATTGAAAGTTGATCCATGTCGAACTGATCTGGCGTTTGCTACGGACTTTCCACTCCACAAATCTGATGGCATCTTCCCGATACCGGATGTTCTGGAGAAAAGAGCGACAAAACGCATCCATGATCCCATGGCATGTACCGTACCTCTCACCACTGATCTGGCTCATCTCGCCGAAATACTGGACATGTGCGAAGAGGTAATGACATACAACAAATGGTTTTCCATAATCATAGCGGCATTAAAACTGTATGGAGAGAATTCCATACCACTACTGGAATCAAAATGGGAATCGGGTGTTCCGTATGCATCTTTGTTGAAATATTCAGATGACTACAATTTCAACATACTCGAATCTATCTGGGCTACTAGGACACGTAAGTGCGGATACACATACTCCGATCAGCACAAAAGGTTGGTAGTCGCAGGTGCAACAGGATCGGGGAAGTCGGCGTATGCAATCAAACAGATCAAAACATCTATTGTTGACAGAGCAGACGTGCAATCAAACTACGTCATCTATGTTGTCTCCTCCGTCGAACAAGCAATTGATTTCGGAAAAAAACTCGAACAGAATAAAATCTCATTCGAGATATTGGTTAGCAAACAAACATACATGGCAGCAAAACCTGACATTAAAATACAGATCGCAACGAGCAGCAGTCATAATAAAAATGTGAAGCTAATTCAACTGGCCGCTCTTAAAAGTAATTCACACTATAAACATGTGTATCGTGACACCAGAAGACTGCGCCACATATACATCGACGAGTTGACATTGACCGATTTCGTAAGACCATCGATCATGAAATCAAATATATCCAGAGCATTTCTGAAAATATATACTGACGACGACATGATGTCGTATTATAAAAAACAATTCGGAGCCAAAGACCTCTATCACGCCAAGAAATTAGCCGAGAATGGTGATGACAGCCATTTCATCAGTAGTCTTCTATACCAAGATGCAGACACAACTGTACTGACAACGGAAGAACTCACGATAGGTTGTCTTGAGCTACTGAGATTCAAAAAAATAGTTATCAAAAAGGAAGAGACTGAAGCATATCGTGATTCATGCACATTGCACTTGTCAGAATCAACCGACTACGTACTTGAATATGTACAGTCCGATGAGTTTGGATTATTCACGAAGGAACACAAATTCAAAGAAGTGTTCGCCAACAACTGTGAGTTCGCCACTGGCAATCTCATTACGATCAAGGGACAACATCTTGTCGGCAAGAATCTTACCGTAATCAGATGTCTACCAAGAGAAGTGGTCGGTTCTATAAGTGACCTGTTCGCAGGTTGTTTCAGAAGCAGCCAAATTGATCCAGTGGCGTTGTACTACAAGGATTCCCTAATGCAAGCAGTCGGACGATCAATTGGGTTCAGAGGAAAAACTGAAGCATGGGTCATGGTTCATTCAAGAGTGTGGTCGATGATACAACATCTGGATTTCATCTACAAAATTGATGGCTGGGATGTAGAGATAGATCCAGAACTTCAGAAAAAGTTGCAGTCCAGTCGTCTCAACCGGAAAGAACTGGCTAAAACAAAAGATACTGATAAATCAATTTTCTGGAAAAAAGAAAAGGCAGCAAAGATAGCTGCACACTTAACCGTAACTGGTGATCCGAAAGATATTTTAACACCAAGCGACGTCAAATCCATCTTTGGAAAGGGTTTCACACTAAATAGAGTCGCTGATACATATAATTTAATCGTAAAAAAAAACAAACGCTGTAACTATATTGAAGGTCTCAAAAAAACTCACTAACCAGTAGGGTGGTATTTTTTTCTATAAGATATCTATAGGAAATTTTACCACCCTTTACATTCAGCAAGGTTTAGCTAGGTCCATGCGGGGTTCAGTAAAAAACAAAAAAAACATTGTCCACTTTGGCGTTCATCTAAAGCAACATCACATCCACGAGTGTAACCACCAGCACACCACACCTCGATCCATACCCATCCCTGCTCTAACACCCAGAAGATAGACACACCAGAGGTACTGGTATCACCCCATCACCCTAATCCATCGACATCATCCAAATCGAGTTTCACGTTCCAGAGATTCTTACTGGAATCCCCATCAATCACCGATCGACCTTCTATTCCTGTTATCGAATCAAAGAAACTGATTGGTCCAGTGGTTGACGAGAGTCACGTTATCGAGGTCGCTGAATCCGTCTGATCTCGAACATTATCTGGCAGTTGCGAAATAGTCGTCCCTGTTGAAGCGGGGCGATCATTTTCATTTCCTTATTAATTTCACTTATACGCCTTGCAATCCTTATTAGCTTCTCATACTATAGGCACCGTGGTGTCAGGCCAAAAAGGAAGACGTTAGAGTGATCTATGCATAAAGTTGATATAGATGCGGACGTGACTGCGAATAGTTTCGAAATAGAAACGGTTTCCAATGCTCGTAATGCTCTGAAACATGGTGGACTCAGGTTCCTGCGGTTCCCCGCGCCGCTAGAATCAGCGTTCAACGAATTCTACAGCGTGAACACGCTTAAACATTTACGGATCGCCCTTTGGACTGGCTTCTTCCTCTATGCAGTTTTCGGTCTGGTAGACCTCATGCTGCTTCCGGCTGACAGGGCGCACATGTGGTTCATCCGTTACGCCGTGGTCTGTCCCTCAGTGGCTGCGGGGATTGCATTCACCTACGCGACCAGCTTGAGGCGTTTCAGACAGCCCGTTGTCTCGCTGGTGATGCTGGTGGGAAGTCTCGGCATAGTCGGCATGGTCTATTTCGATCCGACATCAACAAAAAACTACTATTACTCAGGCATCCTGCTCCTCATAATGGGAGCCTTTACGTTCGTGAGCTTGAGGTTCCTTTACGCGCTTTCATGGGCGCTTGCCACCACGGTTGCATACGAAGCAGTTGCGATCTTCGCTAATCACACAGATCCCATGATCCTTACCCAGAACACTTTCAGTATCGTCGCCACCATCATCATCGGCGCATTTTCCAACTACCTGATGGAGAATTATTTGCGGCAGGACTTCCTCAACTCCCTCCTCTTGGAGCATGAGAATCATGAACTCCAGAAAGTAAGCCGCAAATTGCATCAGCTCTCCATTTCCGATTCGCTAACAGGGTTGGGTAACCGCCGCCATTTCAAGGTCATGCTGGATCAGGAGTGGAAACGCGCCATGCGCTCGGAGACACAGCTCTCACTGATAATGTTCGACATTGATTATTTCAAACCCTACAACGACAACTATGGTCATCAGGCTGGGGATGAGAGCCTTCGGTTGGTTGCCGAGCAGATCGGAGCATGTGCGAAGCGCACTGGCGATACATCAGCTCGATACGGCGGGGAAGAGTTCGTGCTTCTCCTTTTCGGCACAGACCTTGGCGATGCCGTCATCATTGCCGAGGCATGCAGGAAAACCGTCGAATCTCTCCAGATACCCCACGGTCATTCAAAAGTAAGCAACGTGGTGACGGTCAGTGCTGGTGTGGCCACCATGGTTCCAGATATTGACAACAGCGGCAGAGGATTATTAGATGCGGCAGATCAGGCTCTATACCAAGCGAAGCGGGACGGGAGGAACCGCGTGGCACTGGGAAGTACGCCAAAGCTGTTCCTGCAACCGAGTTGCCATAGCTCGGCAGTAGATATCAACAGGGAATCATATGAACCAGAACGAGAAACCGAGTTCCGATCCGAATCCCACATCGTGCCATGAGATAATTCACGACGTTGAACAGGAGTCATCCGGTGACTTGGCTCCGCTCGTTTCCTCCGTCTGATCCAGCAATCTTGTTTTCATCCTCACTGGATTCTACGATGAATACTGCGAGTCGGTTGCACACGCTGTTGGACGTGCGTTGTGCGGAACCGGAGCATTGACTCTGGTGGTTACCTCACGGAATTAGGCGACCGTTCACTTTTTGAGAATGGTTTTCTGAACATACTCCACAAATGATTTCACAAATTCCGGCGGCATATCCTCTAGTCGAACCGGCACATTTCAGTTTATGAACTCCAACTGAATTGCCATGGCGGTTTACACTTCAATGGTCACTCTGGGCCATCTATTCTCCCGCTCTCTCATCAATGTTCGGCTGGACGAACAGCTCGTTGGTTCCTAAATCAACACAAACTAAGTTCCCCTTCCCCTGAAACCCAGAAAGGTATACGCCGTTATCAAGATGGATATGATTCTTCTTGAGACTCTTCTTGATGTCATCTAACTTACGTGTCGAGTGACCGCTTACAACCTTCCTGCCTCCAAGTTTGCCAATATCAATCAATCCAGTACGGTCCCAGAGCATGTGCTGCCTTCCACTGGCCGAGAATGGGTCGGCGAGTGTGCAGTCAATACCGGCATGAACGAACACGAATTTGTCGGTGACACAGTGCAGGGGAAGACTTTCCAGAAATCTGAGATGCTCCTCTGGCAAATTCTGCGGGTGCTGCACTCCGTAGTTCCTCAAAGTGACATCGCCGCCATTTTCCAACCAGTCCAACAAATCTTCGAAAACTCCACTTTGGATTGCAAGCAACATCATGTCCTCATGATTCCCTCGGATCGGACGGACCACGAATCCATCCTTCTGCAACTGAAGAATCGTTTCGATCACTCCACGAGAGTCCGGTCCACGATCAATGTAATCGCCAAGCAAATAGAGCGTGTCGGTTCGTTCCAGCCCGACGACATCGAGCAATATATTGAACGTCCGAGCACAACCGTGGATATCACCAATGACCAGCGTCCGATTCCCCATTCAATACCTCGACGATATCCCCCAGCCTGATCAGGCAGCTCTCAATACCAACAACTCATTGCCGTACCTGATTCCGACTCTACAACAAGCTCTGGACAACGTTACCAATCCCCACGACCACCCGCGACAACTTTTCATAATCTAGCTTCTCTGGTGTGTCGCTCGGCTGGTGGTAATGTGGATTACGCAGATGCGCCGTATCTGTGATCATGATTGCGGGATAGTTTTCGTGCCAAAATGACGAGTGATCCGACCAACCGACACCAGCGATCGATTCTGGCCCAACCAATCCCTCGGACGGGAATTGAGTCGTCTTCCTAAATATTTTGATGCACCGCCTGAGCAGCAAGCATGAGCGGATATTGCTGACAAAAGCTATGAAGTCCGCAGTGTTGGGATAAAATCGGTCAAGCGGCGGTTGGTATATTTGACTTCCAGCTTTATCGGAGTAGTAGCCGATACAATCCAAGCATAGCATTGCCTTGATCTTCTCACCACGCTCTCTTGCCCTCTTCGCATACACTCGGCTACCCATCAGATCGGTCTGGAAATATGGTGGTTCCTCGTTAACAAATGCTACGAACCGGACGGTTCTTTTGGAATGAACATCCCTAAATCTCCTCGCCAGCTCAAGTACACCGACCACGGAAGACGCGTTATCGTCTGCTCCAACCGAGCCGTTTGGGCTATCGTAGTGGGCACCGACAACGAGGATTTCATCCCCACGTTTTCCACCAGTCCGCTCGGCAACGATATTAGCAACACTCAAGCCATTAACCTCGTATTCATCGCGACGCACGGTATAATCCAGATCACGAAAGCGGTTGGTAATGAATTCAGCAGCCAATTCAAGTTGGTGGTAATTATCCGTATTGCGCTCTCCGGCCAGCACCATCACATCGGACTTCAGCCTAGCGGTAGCAGCAGCCTCGCTCTCTGTCAGTGGAAGAAGTTTCCCTCGATATGATTTGCCCGTCATCAGCATGCTTTACTCCCACTCCTGATTGTACCAATTCGTTTACGTTGCTCAATTACGTTATCACGTGAGAAATAATATTGGAATGCGTCGGCGGAATATTTATGCCAGCACCCCAATTTTTTTCATAAATACATGTACAGAGTATTTCAATAAAATTTCAAAAAAGGACTTTAATATGACTACCAGTGATTTGCCACATGACATTAAACTATTAAGGCTGAAGCAAAAATTGATCGGAGAATATGTTTCACACGATATGGAGCTAACATGGCTTCTGGAAAATATAGATGACGATACGTCTCAGAGACTTATTGATAAATTATATTCGCAAATCTGCAAACCGTTCTTCGATGAATATGGTGTTAGTAACTAACTAAGTCGAAATGCGAATCCCCAGTATCGGCAATAGATAATGCCGATACTGGGGATTCGCTGTAATGAATATACTGATTTTACCTATGATATTTGGTTATCGGTCGCGCCTTTCATCTCTTTTTTCGTCGCGACGATCATCACGATGCTCGTTACGCATGTCCTTCCGCTCTTCGTGACGTTGCTCCTTCATATCATGACGATCTTCACGCCTTTCCCCTGCAGGATTGAATCGTTTCCCCCTGTAATGATCCCTATCTCGCGAAAATGTTCGATATTCACGGTCACGGAATGCATGGATTTTATTGATGTTATACCTGCGGAGTTCGGGAGGAAGCCGCCGTTGTCCTACCTTTATCCAATTACCACCATAAGAGGACGTGCGATACCAGCCGCCTCCCCTTGTATATATAGTAAATATTGTTGATGTAAAACATGTCGTAGGGTACGCAGACAGCAACGTCGAATCCCAGCTCAGACGGCATCGGGACCCGCACCAATGACAATGTAACTATTTGTTAACTATCTGCAACAGTTTGCGCGAGACGATGAAATCATGCAGTGCTGGTCTGGATACATCCATCTGTCGTGCTATTTCGGCTTTAGCCACACCATCCGACAGCAATTTCACGATCTCTTCTTCATGTCCGTCCAGCCTACTAACACCGATGCTTCCAACCGGACGCCCATGCACTACTGAACCTTCTGGTCGTTTCCGGTTCGTAGATTCCTTCAACCGATTCTCTGCCGCATTTGCAACAATATCATCGGCTACTGATTTAACGAATGCTACCACCCGAGGTTCCACGTTCCATCCCAGTTCATCGCCCTCTACAGAATAGATTTTGACACCCTTATGAACGAGCACATTCAGTATATCCACTACGCCAATCATATTATTTGAGAAAATTCGCAGATTACTTACAATAATCATATCACCCGACGTGATTCGCAATAACAGATCTGCAAGAATGCGATACTTTCCGACATCCTTATCTAAATCAGACTCCACAACAAACTGGACATTTCCAATCGAGTTGTTTGTAGCAAAACTCAGGATGCCGTAGTACTGGTTATTGTGATCCATCCTGTCCGTGGTGTGACCGACGTAACCGTAAATATTCATGTAGATCTCCTGTCGCTGTATATTTACATGTATTTATGGTTTACAGATTCGACCGACGCCGACACCGACGCCATGGTACTGGCATTGCGCGGCACACGGGACCGACGGACAGATGCTGGACTGCTACGAGATGAGAGGTATGCGGATCAGCGGAGGATTGTCAGGTATGAGGATTGGCGGTAGGCTGGTTCCGAAAACAAAAATGGAGCCAAGGGTAGTACTCCCTCGACTCCATTATGTTTGAATACTACTAGAGGTTGTTATGCAGCGACTTTCTGTGCTCCGGCGATCCAGTGGACGGATCAGACTTGAGGACAGTCAACTATTCAATTGGTGCGTCAAAGTTTTTCCCCGATTGACGCTCAAACTGATTTCTAAATTCAACGATCTTCGTGAACAGAACTTCATCGCCGAAGGCTTTCACTACGCATGCAAATGCAATTATGCTTCTGTAGAAGTAATTCCACAAGTCATCTCTATGCTCTTGATGACGCTCAGTGTCGAGCATGCCACGCATATGGAATCTAGGCGGATTTCCACCGTACATGTCCATTATTTGTGGAGATGCCGCATGGACGAAGCCTGAGTACGCCTTGCTTACAGTTCTGTAAGTCTCCGATCCGTTACTTGGGTCCAAACCACCCTCAAGCCGTGCAAGGTATGCATGGATCTTCTTCCGTGGGACCATGGGACGTTTCTGTGTTGAAGCAATTGCGGAATCGGCGTCGAATTCTTCTTCAAAGAAGGCGTCAAGGTAGGTTTGGTGAAGAGGAGTCTTGTCATTGAATATGACAGCGTATGCGAGGAAATTGATGTCCTCGGTCATTTCGTCCAAAATTCTCTGCAACGCTGCCTGTTCTTGAACAAACCCATGTTCCATTAGCAACCGAGCAGCATGGAGGGTGCTGACAAGTCGCGCCAACTTCTGAACAAGTGCTTGGTAGATACTTTTCTCGGCATACCGAAAGAGAAACGAGTCCTTATAAGGTACGCACTGTGGTTGAGGAACACGCTGTGCCAAATCGTGTACGGTGTGTTCCATGTTGATCAAAGCTTGGTCATAAAGATTGTCCATGTTGGCTCCCTACCACAGATATTGAAAGGTGACTAGATGAATGGAGCCTATATGCAGTCATGCAGCGGCTTTCTGTGTGCCGACGATCCGGTAGACGCTGCTCTTCCCAATGCCCAACCTCTTCGCGATTTCAAGTTTTGGAACTCCCTGCGCGAAAAGTTCCAGAATCTTGACAGTCTGTTTCAATGCAGTAGGTTGCCGACCGACATAAACAACACCTTTTTCTTTGGCCGCTTCGATGCCCTCACGTCTTCGTTCTTTCTGAATAGCCAGCTCGAACTCTGCAAATGCAGCAAGGATCTGAAGCTGGAGTTGGCCGTGTGGGGTAGTGGTATCTATCGGACTGTTCAGAATCCGAAGCTCCGCTCCCTTCCCCTTCAGTTGATCTACTACTTGCAGGAGATGCCGAGATGAACGGGCAATCCTGTCAAGTTTACAGCATACAACCACATCACCATCATCAGGACGTATCCATTCCAGCATTGCCTTCAGCTCTGGCCGGTCCTGCTTTGCGCCGGATTCCTTTTCACTAAATATCTTGCTGCATCCAGCCTCTTTTAATTTTTCCAATTGCACATCAAGAGACTGACCAACTGACGAGACCCTTGCATATCCAATGATGACTCCCATGACGTCCTCCATTTCCCACTAGAATCAAGATGTAATGGGAATATCATTTTCCCAAAGCAAAGTCAACCCGTGTTGGAAACATTTTCATGCTTTGGCGTGGTTCCGCTTGAGTTTAGTCATGCGGGAACTGATGGCGGGGGAATGTCCCCATCCAAAACAGGCAATCAATAAACTAAAAGATGTTGTGATAATGCACCTATCAATGATCACCAGCCAATTCAGTGGTAGATTAACGGGATTCTCTTTGTGCTATCATGGGATTTTGGTCTATTGGTACGATGTATGTCACCAAATTATGATGGTAAGAGCAATATTTCCAAAGCGGCGAATGAATCGCAGTTTGACTGAGAGCAATTAAATAGTTTATTATAATCAATTGCCGGTTTCCTTTTGGAGCTTCTATGCGCCTCTCCTGCCTAATTTGTTTGTCCCTCATACTGTTCGCATCCCCTGTTCATGCCCTTGAGAAGGTAACCCTCCAGCTCAAATGGTTGCACCATTTTCAGTTTGCCGGTTATTACGCAGCCTTGGAGAAGGGGTTTTATAAAGAAGCAGGTCTCGATGTGATCATCCGTGAAGGTGGACCTTCAACTGAAGTGGAACAGACCGTTTTGTCCGGCAAAGCCGACTTCGGAATTGGCACCTCCGCACTCCTACTGCACCGTGCAAAAGGGGAAGACTTGGTTGTCGTGGGGCAGATATTCCAGCACTCTCCAGCAATATTTCTTACTCTCCGCAAAACTGGAATCCGTTCAGTAGCACAAATGGCTGGACGCCGGTTCATGTATTCCAACCAGCATGGCGATATGTTGGCACTTCTGAAACTGAACGGAATAGACGAAAGCAGCATTAACATGGTGGATTATCAGGGGGACCCACGAGACCTTATTCGAGGCAAGGCCGATGTTATGGTCGCCTACAGCTTCAACGAACCGTTTATCTTAGAACAGGCTGGGGAACCATACCTGACTTTTTCACCAATGGCCGCCGGAATAGATTTCTACGGAGACAACTTCTTTGCCGCCCGTCACCTAATTATAGAAAGACCAGAATTGGTCAATGCGTTTCGTAAGGCAACACTCAAAGGGTGGCAGTATGCGCTCGCGAACAAAAGCGAAATTGTCGATCTGATATTGACCAAATATTCCCGTAAAAAGAGCCGAGAATGGCTCATGTTTGAGGCCAACCAAATCGAGCTTCTGATACAACCCGACCTAGTAGAACTAGGATACCAAAATCTGTCTCGTTGGAGAAAAACCGCTGAGACATTTTCAAATCTGGGGATGCTCCCCAAGGGATATGATGTCAAAGGGATAGTCTACGTACCGAAACGCCCGCAAGATTATCGTCTAGCAATCGGTATTGCAGCCGTGGCTGGAGCCATATTTATTATTCTTTCCTTTATTATAATCACAATCCATCGACTCAACCGACGGTTAAGATCAGAAATAGCAGAGCGTAAACAGGCGGAAGTAGAGAGAGATCAAAGTGAAGATCGATTTCGCACCCTCTTTGAAACCTCTCCAACCGGTATCGTTTTGGTAGATCCTAGTGGTGTTATACACTCTGCCAACAATCGAATGGCCGAGTTGTTCGGTTGCAGTCTTGATGAGTTAATTGGTTCGACTTACTTGGAGCATATTCACCCATTTCAGCGTAGCAAAGGTGCTGAGAATATGCATAAACTGATCAACAACGAAATCGAATATATAAACTATGAACATCGTTATCTCCATAATGATGGTAGCGACTTTTGGGGACACCTCATCAGTCGTCGCCATGAAGACGCCAACGGGAATACGCTCTTTCTCTATGGACATATCGTCGATATTACTGATCGTAAAAAAGCAGAAGAAACCCAGAAAAATCTGGAAACACAACTACTTCATGCACAAAAGCTGGAGAGCCTCGGTGTGCTTGCAGGAGGCATTGCGCATGATTTCAACAACATACTTATGGCGATCATGGGTAATGCCGACTTAGCTCTGTCGCGGCTTTCACCCGAATCTCCTGTAATTGACAACCTTCACCGGATCAAAAAAGCAGCCATTCGTGCTGCCGATCTGGCCAAACAGATGCTCGCCTACTCGGGAAAAGGAAAGTTTGTTGTAGAACAAATCAATCTCAATCGCTTACTGGAAGAGATGCTTCACCTACTGAACGTTTCTATCTCTAAGAAAGCAAGCCTACGCTTAAACCTCGCGGAAACCTTACCAGCAGTGAAAGCAGATGCCACCCAGTTGCACCAAATTATTATGAACTTGGTCATCAATGCTTCGGAGGCTATTGGCTCCAATAGTGGAGTAATTGCAATTACCACCGGTTGCATGGTCTGTAGTCGCGAATACCTGAAAGACGTATGGCTAAATGAAAATCTGTCGGAGGGTCTTTATGTCTATTTGGAAATAACCGACACCGGCTGCGGCATGGACAAGGAAACCATGGCAAAACTGTTTGACCCTTTTTTCACTACCAAATTCACTGGTCGCGGCCTTGGTATGTCAGCAGTTCTTGGTATTGTGCGTGGTCACCGAGGAGCAATCAAGATCGACAGTGAGCTGGGTAAAGGAACCACATTTGAAATTCTACTTCCAGCCAGCAGCAAACCCATCGAACTGGTTCACGAACACAATATTACGAATAACTGGAAAGGTGAAGGGACCGTCCTTTTGGTTGATGATGAAGAAACCGTACGGCTTATCGGGACTGAGATGATCAAAGAACTCGGTTTTACTCCGATCACCGCTAACGATGGTTATGAGGCTCTGGAAATATTCAGGACGAGGAACGATATCCTCTTTGTGATCCTTGACCTTACCATGCCAAATATGGATGGGGAACAATGCCTCCGTGAACTTCGTATGCTCAAGTCAAATGTAAAAGTGATCATCAGTAGCGGCTATAGCGAACAGGAAATTAACGAGAAATTTACCGGCAAGGCACTGGCAGGGTTCATTCATAAACCATACACACTATCCGCATTAGAAAAGGTGATCAAACAGATTATGTATGGTTCTGAAGGTTAATTTTACGACGTGGCTCAACCACAAAAGCAAGGGATACACTGCTATAAACCACGGAGGCACAATGATTACACCAGAACAGTTCCAACTATTATTGCCACTTGCATGTGAATGGGCCGAGGAACAGGAGAGTATCATTCTTCGAGATGGTGTAGCACTTACAGGATTTCAGATGGATGATGCTCGGAGAGCAGGTGTGGTTCACCCTGAGCAAATCAGACTTTTAAATGTTGCGAATATTCTTCCACCTGAACATCCAATGCTTCATGCTGCTGCTGAGGCAACCCAACTCATTACCACCAGAACTGGAGGTCTGACATTACGGTATGGAATCTATATCCGCTCAGACTGCTGGGACAATAGACAGTTACTAACACATGAATTTGTCCATACATCCCAGTATGAGAAACTTGGTGGGTTTCAGCCTTTTCTTCAGCAATACTTGCTTGAATGCATCACCATTGGTTATCCTGCCGCGCCGATGGAGCAAGAGGCTGTCATCACTGCGGCAACACTCTGTGCCTCGAACTACCGGACGGTGTAATCGGACAGGTATTGGCATACCCCCACTGTGAAGAGCCAACATAGTACAGGTACAGCCTTCGATAATTTCACTTATAGGAACTACCTCGCATACCTACCACTCAGGATGTAAAATACTGAGCATATAGTTCATTATAAATTTGGAAATTATCTTCCGTTGGAACGGCAAAAACGATGTCCATTACATGCTCGTTTTCATGTGTAATAAAATCACAAATCTTTTTTAATGTAATATTGGCTGCATCTCTATGAGGATAACGGTAAACACCGGTTGAAATTGCTGGAATAGCAATGGACTTGAGCATATTTATATTTGCAGTTTTCATGATGTTGAGATAACAGTTTTCAAGTAGCTGGTGGGCATTCTCCCCATCTCTGTAATAATGAGGACCAACTGCATGTATTACGTATGCGGCGTTCAAGTCATACCCTCGTGTTATTACGGCTTGTCCCGTTGGACATCCGCCTATTTGCTTACACTCTGTCTCAAGCTCTTTACCGGCTGCTTTGTGTATCACCCCGCACAGTCCACTACCAGCGAGTAACGACGTATTTGCTGGATTTACGATAGCATCGACATCGAGATCTGTAATATTTGTTTTCAAAATATATATTTTTGCCATTGCATATCCAGATTACTTGCCGTGTTTATTGCTCATGTGGACCCTGACTTTACACTTACAATATCTGCCATATCCAAAGATTAACGAATTATTGCAAATTATTTTGTCTTCTCTAAGGCATGTGGCAAAGTTGGGAAGCTTCACACCATCACGGATCTTTACTGCATGAGACAATAGGAACTCTTCAGTTAAACATTCAAAATTGTCAGAGCAATTCATTCCACCGGCAATAATTTCAACTTGTCGTTTAGCTTCACCGTCCATAACTCCTCCAGTAGTAGAGCAGAAATCTTGCATCAGACAGTAAACATTAGTAACTAAAAATACAACGCCTATAATTAATATACCTGTAAAATTACGTAAAATACTGATGTTACTTGCATATTGTAGTCAATAAGCTACAAATCCCCTTTAACCTCTCACAGATCCGTGAAACCGTCACCGCTGACCAAGCGTCTTTAATGTTTCTGCTTCATCATTATTATCTTTATCTTCCACAAAGGTCATCGTTCAACTGAATCGAGGAGATGCAGTAGGAAAGATTTCTATGAGATATCGGGTTAGGGTATTGATCAAACGTTAGGCTGGGGAGCTACTTGAGGTGGTGCATAAGGTTTGACTGCGGGTTGTAAAGAGTCACTTCAATTCCTATATATAGTAAAAGCCCCTGCATTTCTACAGAGGCTTCATTACTACCGCCCGCCAATCATCTCGACGGGCTAAATACTGCATCCTTCTTTGCAGTGGGACACAGGACGAACACGATATTTTTCAGTCCACATGATGTAATCTCCTCTCAAGCTTCTTGCTGCATTGTACTTATATGCAAATATAGGCTTTATTGAATATGTAGTCAATCGGAATGTTTTTGGTTCCTATTTCTGGTTCCACTCAGGTGGAGTCTCATCTTGCATCGGATTAGAACCTCCTTTGTTTGGTTTAAAATTCTTTCGATCTGATTAAATCATACCTCCTCGATCATGAAAATACAGTCTGTTATTAATTTTTTTAGGAGAGTATGCTGCAGAAATTGAGTAGCTTTTTAAATCTCCTTCGGCTTGGTCCCAATAACTTTAGTTATCCACTTTGTAACACCTCTGCAAATCGAATAAGCAATCATCGACATCAAAAAAATTCACATTAAACAAAATAAGTATTGACACGTCATTACAGATAGTTACAAGTGGTGACCATTCCTTATGCAAAGTGATAAAACCACCGGATATTTCGTTACATTTATGCTACATGATTTTACCATCCACAGGCTTATCCACAGTTTTTGTTGAAAGGTATTAAGACAAAAAGAACCTTCTTCGGATTGACACGTCTACTGCACATCAACACACCGAATACCATCAGGTCGCCATGCCGGTGAAATGACGTGACTACCCTTCTCCTCTGTTGAAAGCAAAGTGCCAAAGGTCACAGTGAAGTCTCCAAAGCGGTTATTAACACTATCCATTGCCCTTACCATCTGGGACTTCCGTCTCTCCTCTGGAAACAACGGCATCTGTTCTGAGTGGTACATCAGATTGGTAAGCCGGACCCCAAGCTGTCGAACCGGCATGATCAGTTCAGTTGTATCTAGGATTGTTACAGCGGCACGATAGATATCATCGCTCTGGTTGATATGATTTATCAGGGTATCCTGTTTCCCCCAGTTAGTATAGAAGTCGGCAAACGTCACGTGGAGAGTGATAGTTTTACCGGACACACCATATCGCCTCGCACGTCTACCTACCATCTCTGAAAGCTGAAGGAGATACTTCAGTATATCTTCTCGCTTCGATACATCCTGCCGCAGAGTCATTGAGTGGCCTACACTCTTCACTTCATCATCTTCTTCTACAGGTGAGACAGGACTTTCATCGATCCCTTGTCCCATGTTTTTATATACCTTACCCATTATACCGAACTTTTTTGTCAGCCGGTTAGTACTGTGTGCAGAATCGCTTAGGTAGTGTTGGTCAGTAGAGGGACTAGCCGTATGCTTTCGAGGATGCCCAGTAGCGACATGTTGACTGCACCGACCGGCACGACTCCACCGTGAGGCACAAAAACCGTTGTTCGCGATTCTCGTTGGCCAGCGCGGAATATTGATCGGCAAGAAACATACTAACCTCGCAGGATCGAACTGGCTCGGTCGGTCCACGAGCAATACTCGAATAAATGCAAGTCTCCACTACCGACGGCGTCGAACTTACCCAACGGTGGCGACTCCGACAGGTTCCCCGCAGCACTGCTGACCAACCCCACCGTTCTCCCAAGTGTATTTGCAAAGGTTACTTTACACGTACAGTGCATTTAATTCGACGTGGCACTGCTAGAAAAAAACTCAAGAGGCCATTGTTGCCATTTCACTTCATGATCGAAAGCCGGAATATTCACAACTGGATCGACATGGCAAGTTGACGCTTTTGGGGATATATAGCAGCCTTCCAATGTAATCATAGATAGATATAGAGATTGTTGACTACCAAAATCTAAGTGTAATTAATCTGTCAGACTCAAATAGGTGGTTGCTCACTGAGCACTGAGGTTTGGTCTATTGATAACAATAAAAAAGGGAGCAACGTATCGCTCCCTTTGAAAATTCTATGTACTGTTAGCGCTGTTCTGCTAACAAACGATCTCACTATCCGGTAGATAATCTATAACATACACTACTGGATTTTTAGGTTGCCCTCATTGCTAAGAATTGTGAACGTATTGTTGCCGATGTATTGAAGTTCAACTGCATCGTACTGGCCACCGTTTATTGAGCCTGCGGTGCCTATAGTTGTCTCTTTAATTAGCTTGTATAACATCCCACCATTTGTAGAAACAAAGAGTTTATTTCCATCAGAGGACGAAATAACATTATGCCATTCATCGCTTGGGTCAGAATTTGTGGTCCATGTAAGTCCTGAATCAGTTGATACACACATCAGGTATCTAAATGCTACAGCTACAAGCTTGCTACCGTCGGCTGAAGTTGCAATTGAATACCAATTTTGGGTAGTACCTCTTGGTGTCCATGTTGTTCCAGAATCAGATGAAATATAAATCTGTCCTCCATACACTACAGCCGCAAGCTTACTACCGTCAGCAGATGATGCAACGGAAACCCAGTTCTGACTTGTACCGCTGGGTGTCCATGTTGTTCCAGAATCAGATGAAATATAAATCTGTCCTCCATTCACTACAGCAACAAGTTTGCTACCATCAGCTGATGATGCTACTGAATGCCATAACTGAGTAGTGCCTTTGGGTGTCCATGTTGTTCCAGAATCAGATGATATATAAATTTGACCTCCAGTTACCACAGCCACAAGTTTGCTACCATCAGCTGATGATGCAACTGATAGCCAGCCTTGCGAAGTAGCTGTTGGAGTCCATGTTGTTCCAGAGTCAGACGAAATGTAAATTTGACCTCCTGCAACTACAGCCACAAGTTTGCTACCATCAGCAGAAGATGCAACCGAACTCCAGTTCTGGGTAGTACCTCTTGGAGTCCATGTTGTTCCAGAATCAGATGATATATATATCTGCCCTCCGGGTATTACAGACACAAGTTTAGTGCCATCAGCTGAACATGCAAGGATGTTATTGGCATAAGTGCCTGATGTTCCAGACATAGCAGACCAAGGAAGATTATTGCCAATTATAAATTGTCCAGCATTTTGAGCAACTTTCCAACCACCAGTTCCAACTCCTGTTACTTGAACCGTATCTCCCGCTGATGGTGAAGCAGGAAGCGTGACAGCAACCTGTGATGTGCTATTCGCTAAATACCCAGTATTAGGTGCGGCTTGCTGCGTCGATCCGATGGTACTTACCCAAGGGACTCCAGCACCTGCGGCTCCTGCTGGTCCTGTTGCACCATTACAGGTATACGAAGTTGAAGACACTTCACTTGTGTCAAGAGTGCCGTTATTGTTGGTATCCACTCCAATGTCAATTCTCTCCCCGCCAGTCGCACAATTAGAACCTGACGGTTCAGGTGTTAACCTGACCAGCGAGTTTAGACCATTTTTACCATTTGCACCGATAGCGCCAGCAGCACCAGTAGCACCGTTGCAGACATTTTGTGAATTGGTTACTTCTGAAGGATCAAGGATGCCATTCCCATTTATATCTATGCCTGTTTGAATTTGGATACCTCCATTCGGACAGGATGCATCCCCGACAGCCAAGTTAATGGTCTTTGCCGCAACGGACTGCTTTCCGGTTGTGCTCTTGATGAAAAATGTGCCGTTGAGGGTATTGATATTCTGTGTATTCGCTGTTGTAGTCGCTCCTCCATTCCCTGTCATCGTCACACTGAGAATCTGTAGCCCGTTCACAGAAACTGCGAAATTACCGGAAACATCAGGTGTAGTGGTCGTCAATGATCCAAAAACTTTGTCCACACCCGTGTCGAGAGTTATATTGCCACCGAGAAAATCTCTTTGAGTTACCGACGGTGGGTACAGCCCGTCAATATTTGCCATCAAAACAGACACGGCAGATGTGAACTTAGTCTGGAAGGTTGCTGGAATCACCGTGGTGTCGCTTATCGTTGATGTCCCGAGGGCGATCTGCATGCTGAGGTGCGTAAACGGGTTGATGTTCGTCGTTCCCGCTGTCGAGGCAAAGGAGTAATATCCGCCGGTGTTCAGGACGTATGGTGCCGTTAAACCATTAACTGTAACGCTGTATAAGCCGTTAGCTTGGACCTTCGATGTGGCTGCATTGCCATTTGCGTCCACGAGATTTACCACCGTACCTACCGCGATGGGTGTCCCCTGTGATGCTGTTCCTGATACTGTTGAGGACGTTGAACCGCCTCCGCCGCACCCGCTCAACATCGCCATAAAGACTACCAGTAGCCCTGCGTAAACTCTGTTCATGTTTTACCCCCTAGATTCCAGTCATTGATTGTTACCATCTCATTTTGTTCAGTCATACGCGAGACAACTTTAGAGAATGTTTATCTTTCTACAGATTAACTGACCTGAACGAAGTCAACTAGGCAACGTTCCTGTCAATGCAATTATGATCCAGTGTCAACTTGCAACGTTCCAACTGCGATGGGGTTCTCGGCAACGACGGCAGCGGCTTTCTTCGTTGCGATTTCGGCATGCTATTTCCAGTGCTTTGGCGAGAGGGGAAGCGGTACGGAACCGTCAAGACGGACACTGCATCCGTTTTGACGCCGGATTAGTATCACACCAATCAACAAATAGCAATCATCAGTTACAACATTTAGGATATCATCAGTATCTTTTAACGCCTCCTTATCCTGCGATATGTTTGCGGAATAAAGGGGGAACCAGCACAGTGGATAAAATTCTTTCAAGTGAGGATGTTGGCTTCAAACTGCGGATGATCAGGCAAAAGGCGGAGTTGACTCAGGAACAGTTGGCAGAGAGGGTAGGTGTTTCGACCTTTCAGATCCGCAAATATGAAAGCGGTCGCGACAACATCAATGTTGAGAAGCTGCAACTTTTTGCGGCAGTTTTCTCAGTTCCGGTTCAGGAATTCTTCACCGAGAATAGTGAGGTGATCCCCTTGCAGGTTTCGGAACGAGTCCTTCTCGAATCTTTCAGGGCGATTCAGAATGCGAATGTTCGTGAGAGTATTCTGCAGGTTGTGATACATGCAGCCAAGGTGAAGGAGTAGCCAGACCAGAGAGTATCCGCCCATCGCAAGAGCGCCGAGGATCGCCGTGGATGCATTTTTCTGTCGTCAGGCGTGGGGTTGTTGCCCTACCCGTGAAAGGCTGTGGAATGGGTGGTATTGATGCCACAGATTAGCAAAATTGGCCACATGCCGGTCGAGCCACGTCCGATATTCGTTTGGGTGAAGGGGATGGGACCGGCATCCGGTCGTGAAGTGGTTCTATAAGTCAATTTGATCCGTAGTGAGTATAGTGTCCGTCAGCATTTTGCCGGATGATCGGGATCTGCTGGGTCGGTGGGTTGTCGCGGAGGACGATCCGGTGATCAGGGTGCTCCGGTCGATGATCATGTTCTTATTATGGGCAATTGCATGTCCGTCGTCAATGTAGGTTGGTATACCGGCATGGGCGACGAAGTCAGCGAACGTGTACTTCTCCCTGCGTTGGTTAGCAATTGCTATCCTTGAAAGCATCGATAACCTCTTTAACCCAGACAGCTTCTTTCTTGCCTTGTGGATGTGTTGCGACGACTATTTTACTCATTGCACCCGACGGCAGTTGGTAATTACCCATTGCCTTGACTTGTTGATAACATGACGTTTTCAATAAAATTGTCGTACTTGCATTAAGAAACGGTGAAGCCCAATCATAGCCAGTTAGAAATAATATTTTCTTAGGAGTAAACTTATTTATTTCTAACTCAAGAAGATTCCTACATCCTGCGAATTGTAACACTGAAAGAGCCGATGAAGGATTCCCGCCCTTCTTAGGAGAAATTTTATAAAGATTTGACCATACCAAATAGGATGGCCATTCCTTTTTACGTGTATCTGCTATATTAAGTTCACCGACTACATCCCTGATAACCCTCCAGAATGCAGACTTTTTTGTATTGTACTCAACTTTACGCCCCCATGCATTGGTTACCCATAACATTGGACATTTATGTGATCTCGCGATACTGTCATAAGTCATGGTGGCAACTTTTTCTGCTATGTCCACGTCGATGACCTCGGATGGAAGCCATTTATCTCCCCAACCATTAACAGCTCGGCCAACAACCATCAGGTCATTATTAAATTGACTCCCTCTCATAGCAAGGAACCCATTTAACTGTACAGGGGGATTCGGATTGTAGTTCTTACCAATATGAGTTACCAGTTCCTTAAAAAGTTCAATTTCGTTTTTACGCATCTTGATCTCCACAGTTAGCATATACCGGCATGTGCGACGAAATCAGCAGACGTGTACTTCTCCCTTCGCTGGCTGTTGTCGAGGACTACTACCACACTCACGCTCCGCTTCTTGGCATCTGTGAGTGCCTTGGCAATGGGCTTGCTCGTAAACGAATACGCCTGAACGAGGATCTCGGTCCTTGCTGAATCCAGTTCTCCGACGACAGCACTAGTGGCACACCGTTAGGGGAGTAATAGACATCAACGGTTCCTGTGGATTTGATCTGCTCGGCGAAGACAGGGACTGTGATCGCTAGGAGCGATTACTGCTATGAGTAGTGCTTTCGCATCATCTATTTCCGCTTGTGGTTACCCATGGCACCTATAAAGTGGTTTATTTTCCATACTCCTCGGTCCACCGGAAGGTGAAGTTCGTACGTTCCTGAGATCGGTAATCGCGTTGATGTCATAGAACTCTTGTTCGAAGGTGTGGCTTCAATCATGCCCTTCCTGCTCAACGAACACAATAAAATCTCGATCAACATCTAACGTGGCTAGAGTTCGCAGGACGAAGATGCCCTCCACATTACAGTACGATTGAGTACGAGTCGTAAGTGGATGAATCACGTTTGGTTGGAACCTCTTAGTATTTTTCAGATATTCGTTTTTGTCTCGTGCAAAAGGATGATTTCTTTGGCAACACGCGAACGGCAGGATTGAGGCGGTTGCCAAGTTTTTGTGGTTACACAGCTGTTATGTATTTTTTTATTAGCGCTTCTACAACTTTATCTAAAGCAATAAAAGTTGCTATTGCATAATTTGAAATGTGAAATAAAATTTCTATTGGTAATAACTGGGTAAACACTGGAGTTATTTGTATAGCGTTTTGGCTTGTCAAAGTGCAGTAAGTTGTATAAATGATAAATAAAGATGAAATTATATACGCCAATACTTTACCTCGTAATAAATAATTTATAAATTCACCAACATCTGAATTAAAAATCATAAAAGGAGAAACAGTGTTAACACTATAATATATTAAATAAAATAATTTATATGGAGTATAAGTTAAAATAAACAGCCAAATGCAAAAACTAACATAAACTGAAAAATTCGGACTGGCATTAAAAGACATCATAGCTAAAAGTACTAATATCAATACTGTAATTGAATATAATGCAAGTAATAGCAAGTAAAGTGGAATCAAAGCTATTGTTGATATCGTGCTATGTATCTTATTGAAGACAGATACAGCATATTTTGGAATTTTATCTTTAAATATATAAAGATAAATGCCTATACCCATTGAAATAAATGTGGATACAACGTATGTGCGAAATACTATAAGTCCTGTCATGTTGTTAACCTTGGAATTTGCCTACATTGTCTTGTTAAATAATTTTTTTAAAGTATGTTTCCCCAAAAACTAACTTTAAAAATCTGATCCCACGCTTCATGTGTTCATTCATCGTATTTTCTGTCCAACGAGAGAGAGTACAGCGGGCTTCATCGCTGTTACGCTTGGTTAGTTCCCTAAACATTGAGCCTCGAATTCACTTGTCAACAGCACTTTTGCGGGTATACCCAATACCTCATATGCTGCTTCAGCTCTATTTTTCATGCCTCTGTCATTGGTGACCAAAACATTACAGTGCTGGGCATTGAAGATATGTTGGGCATCCGAAAAGCGAGAACCTTTCTGATATATGCCTTTGCTATCTGGCCAATAACGGCTTCGACCCGTCGAATGACCTGTATGGCCGTTTCAGTTTCGGTATACCACCTGTAAAAAACGGTGACTACGCATTCCTGCTGCACATCATCAATTCGCTGAAGAGTACCGGCAAGGGTGCAGTGATTCTCCCACATGGTGTGTTGTTCCGTGGAGGTGCTGAAGGAACGATCCGGCGCAACATTATCCGCAAGGGATACATCAAGGGGATAATTGGTCTACCGGCCAACCTGTTCTACGGCACTGGGATTCCGGCTTGCATAATCGTAATGGACAAGGAGCATTCCGCTGCTAGAACTGGTATCTTCATGATCGACGCCAGCAAAGGATTCGTGAAGGACGGGAACAAGAACCGTCTGCGCCATCAGGACATCCACAAGATCGTTGATGTATTCAACAGACAGATCGAGTTCAATAAATTTGCACGTATGGTCAGTGTCGCCGAGATCGAGTCCAACGATTTCAACCTGAACATTCCACGATACATCGACGCTACCGAACCGGAGGATCTTCAAGACATCGAAGCTCATCTAAAAGGGGGCATCCCCGACCGTGACGTAACCGATCTGTCCTCCTACTGGCAGGTTTGCCCCAGTCTGAAGGAACATCTGTATGATCCTGCTGGTCGTTCTGGCTACAGCAGCCTGAGAGTAGAAACCGGAAACATCAAAACTACCATCTTCGAGAATCCAGAATTCGTTGCATTCACCCGCTCGGTGTCAGATCATTTTGATCGATGGAGAGCGACCACCACTCCAGCGTTGAAGGGAATCACCGTCGGATGCCATCCCAAGGAACTGATTGAGCAGATCAGTGAGGAGTTGCTGACTGTCTTCACCGACGTCGCATTGCTCGACCGTTACGACGTCTACCAGCACCTGATGAGCTACTGGAGCGACAACACCATGCAGGATGACGTTTACCTGATCGCCAGCGATGGCTGGTTGGGAACACCGGACCTGATTCCGTCACCGCTGATCGTCTGCCGGTACTTCAGCGCGGAACAGCAACGGATCGAAACATTGGAGACGGAACGGGACGCCATCGGTCAGCAGATCGAAGAACTTGAAGAGGAGAACAGTGGTGAGGACGGGCTGCTTGAAGACGCCAAGACCGACAAGGGGAAACTTACCAAGGTCAGTGTTAAGTCACGCCTGACAGATATCAAGCACGACCGAGAAGCTGCGGACGAGCGGAAGCTGTTGACCAAATATCTGGAGCTGATCGAAGCGGAAGCCGCAGCCAACAAGAAGGTGAAGGATGCCGTGAAAACTCTGGACACCAAGGTGGCTGCGAAGTATGCAACCCTGACTGAGGACGAGGTGAAGAGCCTTGTGGTCGATGACAAGTGGCTGGCAACACTAGCATTCGATGTACAGACCGAGTTGGATCGGGTGTCGCAGTCCCTCACGTCTCGGATCAGGCAGCTCGCAGACCGCTACACAATGCCGCTGCCACAGTTGACTATGGAGGTTGAGTCTTTGAGTACCAGAGTCGACGAACATCTGAAACGGATGGGGTTTGTATGGAACTGAGGTCTGGTTACAAGAAAACTGATGTGGGCGTCATCCCTGAGGATTGGGAATGTGTTGAACTGAAAACAATTGTGCTTGACATGGTGCAAGGAGTTAACACTGCGATTTATAAGCCTCAATATGTAAGCAGTGGCATTCCTATGTTCAAAGCAAATAATATTATTGATCAAGATGTTATATTTGATGGTGCAGATCAGATATCAGAGCATACATATGCTACTTACAATGAAAGATACAAACCAAAAAAAAATGATTTCCTTTTTTCAAATATTGGAGCGAGGCTAGGAACCGGATCGCTTCTTAGGATTGATATTGAATGTAGCTTCGCATGGAATGTAATGAGAATTGTTCCAAACACAAAAAAAATTGATCCTCAATACTTGTCATCTACAATTAACTCTCCGAAAGTTTCTAATGGGATAAAGAATAACCAATCTGGGTCTGGGATGGGTTTTGTTCCGAAAGGCATGTTGGAGAAGGTCCATATTCCAGTCCCTCCCACTCTCAATGAACAAAAAAAAATCGCAGCGGCACTCTCCGATATAGATGTCCTAATCGCCTCGCTGGGCCGATTGATCGCCAAGAAGCGCGACATGAAACAAGCAACCATGCAGGATCTGCTGACTGGCAAACGACGACTATCTGGTTTTAGTGGTGAGTGGAAGGTGAAGAGGTTGGGGGAGTTTGGAAAATGCATACGAGGTGTTAGTTACAAGGGTGATACCGATCTGTCACCGCATGATTCACTAAGCACAATTAGACTCCTCCGATCTAATAATGTACAAAGTTCGACCGTCGTAAAAAGCAATCTTCAATTTGTTACTTCGGCAAGGGTGTCGGAGCATCAAGTAATGAGAGATGGTGCTATTCTTGTCTGTATGGCCAACGGCAGCAAAGAACTTGTCGGGAAAGCCGGTACATTTGTTGTCAATGACAGCTATGAATACACCTTTGGCGCGTTCATGGGATGTTTCCGTGCCGACGCCGAAGCAGCACACGCTACGTTTATATTCTACTTATTTCAAACAGGTCAATACAGAAATTATATCGCTAACCTGCTTGCTGGTTCAAGTATCAATAACATGAAACCAAGTGATATAGAATCAATGGAATTTCAGGTTCCAAGCCCCGAAGAACAAACTGCCATCGCCACGATCCTTTCCGACATGGATGACGACATTGCGACCATGGAACAGAAGCTCGACAAGACTCGTATGCTGAAGCATGGGATGACCGATCTGGCCAAAGCTCAGTTGAAGGCGCGGTGGGGTACTCTCCAGAAAGTTCTTTCCTGTAAAGAACGCTTGGAAATGATCGTCAACGACATCCTGATCGATATGAATACCAAGACTCGACTAATGGATGGTCGGGGCAACGCGATGCTGGTTTCAGGGAGTATCTACGAAGCATGCAAGTTCTACGACCTGTTCTCCAAGACCGAGCTGAAGGGCAAATGCGCCATCGTCACCAGCTACAAGCCGTCCATCAGCGACACCAAGGGAGAAACCACTGGAGAAGGAGACACCGACAATCTCCGTAAATATGAAATCTACCAGAGGATGTTGGCTGATTGGTTCGATGAACCACCAGAGAAAGCGGTCCACAAGGCTGAGGAGTTCGAGGATCAAGTCAAGAAAATGTTCATCGACTCACCGGCGCAGATGAAACTGCTGATTGTCGTAAATAAGCTCCTGACGGGTTTCGATGCCCCGTCGGCCACCTACCTATACATCGACCAGCAAATGCAGGGCCACGGGCTTTTTCAGGCGATCTGTCGTGTGAACCGACTGGATGGCGACGACAAGGAATACGGGTACATCGTAGACTACAAAGATCTTTTCAACAGTCTGGAAGGTGCAGTGAAGGATTATACCTCCGGCGCACTAGACGGTTTCGACAAGGAGGATGTTGCTGGTTTGCTCGAAGACCGACTCACCAAAGCCAAAGAGGATCTGGAGGAAGCTCGGGAAGCGATCAAGGCACTCTGCGAACCGGTGGAACCACCCAGAGAAACGTTGGAGTATCTGCGTTTCTTTTGTGCTGAAGAATCAGGTAATGCCGAGCAGTTAAAGGAAAACGAACCGAAGCGACTGGCGCTCTATAAGATGACCGCTGCTCTCCTGAGATCCTTTGCCAATCTGGCCAGCGAACTTGCTGCCGCTGGTTACACTTCCGTGGAGATTGAGACAATCAAAAGCGAAGTCGACCACTTCGACAAGGTCCGGAACGAGGTGAAGCTGGCCAGTGGAGACTACATCGACCTGAAAATGTACGAACCCGCGATGCGGCACCTGATCGACACCTACATCCGTGCAGAAGAAAGCGAGAAGATATCGGCGTTCGACGACCTCTCCTTGATCGAACTCATAGTGGAACGGGGCGAAGCTGCTGTCGAAGCACTTCCAAAGTCTATTCGAAAGAATAAAGAGGCGGTTGCCGAAACCATTGAGAACAACGTCCGCAAACTGATCATCGACGAGCACCCCATCAATCCCAAGTATTACGACGAGATGTCGGAACTGTTGAAGGCTTTGATTGAGCAACGTCGGCGGGATGCCATCACCTATCAGGAGTATCTGTCCAAGATCGTAGCACTGACCAAGAAGGTGAAGATTCCCGACTGGGCAACATACCCAGCCAGTCTGAATACCAGAGCCAAACAGGCATTGTATGACAACTTGGACAAGGATGAGGTGCTTGCTGTGGCGGTGCATAACGCCGTCCGCGAGAGCATGCAGGATGACTGGCGGGGGAACTCGGTCAAGATCAAAAAAGTCAAGAACGCGATCAAGGCTGCTCTGAATAATGACGAGGTCCGCACCAAGCTGATTCTTCAACTGGTTACTGATCAGCATGACTACTGAATCACACCAGATCACGGTTAGCGGCATTACCGTCGAGGTGGTACGCAAAGCGATCAAAAACCTGCATCTGGGGGTCTATCCTCCCAACGGCAGGGTAAGGGTTGCTGCACCGACAGCGATGTGTGATGAAGCGATCCGACTGGCGGTGATCGGCAAGCTGGGTTGGATCAAGAAACGTCAGACTGGGTTCGCCAATCAGGAACGGCAATCTCCTCGGGAGTACGTTACTGGCGAGACACATTACTACCGTGGTAAACGATACCGGTTGAATGTGGTCTATCAGAACGGTCAGGCAATGGTAACTGTCAGCAAACTCAGCACCATCAATTTATATGTCCAAGTCGGTAGTGATACTGCTCGACGTGAGCGAGTGCTGTACGATTGGTATCGCTCTCGACTGAAAGAACTGATACCCGAACTATTGGAGAAGTGGGAACAGATCATCGGCGTCAAGACGACTGTATGGGGCGTGAAGCGGATGAAAACCAAATGGGGGACTTGTAACATCAATGCCCAACGCATCTGGTTGAATCTGGAGCTGGTCAAGAAGCCGATCCACTGTTTGGAATACATCATCGCCCACGAACTGGTGCATCTGCTGGAGCGACACCACAACGACCGCTTCACCGCATTAATGGATCAGTTCATGCCATTGTGGCGGCAGTATCGGGATGAACTGAACCGAGCACCGCTGGAGCATGGTGAGTGGGAGTATTAGGAAGAGAAAATGTGCGGCCACGGAGCCAAAAGAGTGTTCCATCCTTAGTCTCTGGCTTTCCCTTTTCCATCCCGTGGGTATTGCAGAGTGAATTTGCTATTCAATAGGATATAAACACCTACAAGCACCAACAGTCCCCAAATGCCAAATTTTTGAAACACATTGATCAAGGTATCCACTGTGTTTATTCCTCCCCAGTTTTATGTATCTTGACTGGACGCTTACGTGTCCGTCTCGTGGCAGATTCAGTCTTCTGTTGCTCCCTCGCTTCAATTGCCTCCTCAGCAAGAGGAGTCGCTGCTTTTATGAGTCCTACAAAGTGATAACTGTTTGTTTGCTGACCATATTTCGGGTGAAATCTTGTTTGGCGGCTAATTAAACCGTCTTTTTCCATGCGAGCAATTCGACGCCTGACCGTGCTTTTATCAATTCCCATGCACTCAGCTATGGATTGTTTCGATGGATGAGGCATGTTCTCGGAATACCACCAGTGCTTGGCAAGATGTAGAAGTATGTTGATGTCAACCGCATCAAGTCCCAATGCTTTTTGCCGATCAAGGATTACGGAGGGAAGAACCGTCCATCCTGCTTTCATCAACGTCTGGGTCCACTTTTTTTCATTGTGACTTAGCTGCTCCTGCGCTTCTTTTGTAATGGTTGCCATGGCACTATCTCTCCGATATAATGATATATGTTCAGCCTTTGAAACTAAAATAACTGATAATACTGACTAAATCAAGTGGCACCGGTAGGCACGTATGCACATGGCAGAGGGCGTGTAAGCCTCTCGCCGGTATGCCAGAATGCACATGGGCCGAAGTTGCTGCTGACTCCCTAAATAGATATACGACAAGCATGACACAGAGTGACAGGACAACCCTTAACAAAGAAACAGTATATTGAACCCCGTGTGTACAAGTGCCTAGGGGGGGTATAAAAATAATTCTGTGGTTATCACGACCAGACCAGACCGACCGACATGAAGTAGTAACCACGATATCACTTGATGCTCCATGGTTACCATCCGGTAACTTACACTCCGTGACAACCATATCCCAAACTAGAGAATCGCCATCCGAGTGGCACTGGTCATCGAATCCGGCAAACTGAAACCGGCGTGGTTCGAGCATACCGAGAAACGGTCCGGTGGCCGGATCTTCATCAAAGAGAAATGTCCTATCTGGTCCCACCATCATGGCTCGACAATGATCATCAACTTCGCGGACGCTGCTCGTGAGAACGGCTACCTACTCTCGTTGAACACCGAGGAAATTACATTGGTTCTTGGCGTGGTCGAGGTGTAATGTGTTGGGAAAATGGAGTGCGCTGTCATTGGACCGGATGGTTGATTGCAGCTTCCATATTTAATCTGTGGCACATCACGTCGGAGCGTGGTTGCTTACAGATATCCCTGTAGGTTCTGGCGGTACTGCAATGATCAATACGGAGCAGCGACTACGTCATCAGCATGTCAGGAAATTCAGATCCTTGTGGTGTTACCAGTCACCGTGTCACCGCCGTGTCACCAGAACATTCAGGAACCGGATGATCATTGTTGCTCCATACCGACCTGTTGATGGCTGTTCGATTGTGTGTGCTGGTGGTACAGGGAACTGGTGCATCGGGATGATTCTCCGGCGTTTATAGTTTCGCAGGGTGTGGTGCTGGAGATATCGATTGCCGGTACCGTTCGAGTGCAGCATCTGGTGGTGCCACGCTAAATATGAGATGGGATTACACTGGGTGGAAGTAGGATGCCAATCACAGCTATGGGCTTTCCACGAAGGTCAGGATTTGCCTGTTGCTCTACGGATGCGAAGAACGCATTTCATGTCGCTGTGCATAGTTCGATGTGAAACAACTATTCATTTTCCCGCATATGTATCGACAAACTCTGATCAGTACAATTGAACACCAGTTCATACAATGCACCATCAGTGGTCATAGCATAAGTCGGTTCCATTGAAGAGTCCTCTGGTTGCAATCTGATATGACCAAATTTCCGGTAGAACCTCTTCAATGTAGCTTCACCATCAATGAGTGCCACAACAATTTCACCGTAGTCGACTGTTGGTTGAGGTCGGATCAGAGCCAGATCACCATCACAGGTATGGGCATCGATCATGCTGTCACACTTGACTCGAAGAAGTAGCAGCCTGATCCACGAATCCAACATCCACAATACATGACACCAGATCCCCGTGATAATGATATGCTACCATGTTGCCGCCACCGTCCTGCAGTTGGTTCAGATGATGTACCAGAACCACTCTACAACGAACGAGGATGCCCTGTGGTGGTAGTTCGGCGTCCATGCGTCGTTGGTGTGTCGACGGCATTTCTATCGAGTGATCTTCAATGGTACTTCATTCCCAGAACCATTCGGCATCGATCAGATTGTTGAATATGTTCGTCTGGCGGCGGATGCTATGGACGATCCCCGAAGTCATACCCGAGGGTGGTGATCCGATCAGATCTGCAAGATGTTGCTGGAACCATGGGTAACGATCAGTCGAATGAATAGGACCGGCCACAGCGCATATCCGGTACGGTGTCGTTCGGATTATTAATGGGACGGTTGGTCTGGTGTTCTGGGGAATTGCCACAATTGACATATGATTTTGTCACAGTTTTTGTTACAGTTTTGAAATCGTTATCATCAATTCCAAATGGGTTCACATGAGCCAACTTATTGATAATTAAAGTGAAGTTGTTGAGGTTGCACGTCTCCGGCCTCCGCTACCAAGTAAATATCCGGCACAGTCCGAAGCGGTATCAAAGCCCTTGAGAAATCAAGGGCTTTTTATTTTTTATTGTCTTACGTTCTCCGATAATATAGCCTAACATCTATACTATTAGGGGGTAACTTTGGGGGTCGTTCGTAAACTCCTGAAACCAGTTACCCCAACAGGGGAATTTTATGGCTCTGAATGACACGAAACTCCGCACAGTAAAGCCCTCCGAGAAATAGATCAAGCTATACGATACTGATGGACTGTATGTGATAGTTACCCCCAATGGGGGTAACAGGGCAGCGGTTACAGACCCTAAAGAGCTTGCCATACTACTAAGAGCGGTTGACGAATACAAAGGATCATATGTGGTCAAGTGTGCCACTCAGTTATTACCGATGCTGTTTTGCCGGCCTGGTGAACTGAGACACATGGAGTGGACAGAGATAGACTTTGAGGCAAAACAGTGGAATATACCAGCTGAGAAGATGAAGATGAAACAAGCCCACGCTGTCCCCCTACCCTCACAAGCCCTTCACGTATTGAATGAACTAAAGCCGTTAACAGGTCATAGTGTATATGTTTTCCCATGCCACAGATCCCCACTTAGGTGCATGAGTGACAACAATGCAATCAATGCCGGATTGAGACGTATGGGATTCGAAAAAACCGAGGTGACGGCCCACGGCTTCCGCGCTACCGCCAGGACCCTGCTTCATGAAATTTTTCAGTTCGATCCGGACGCTATCGAGGCACAACTTGCCCACGCCGTTCCAGATCGTCTCGGGACCGCATACAACAGGACAAAGCACTTAGCCGTGCGCACAGCCATGATGCAGGTATGGTCCGATTACCTGGACGGCCTGAAGGCAGGCGCAAAGGTGATCCCTTTAAGAAAAGCGGCATGAATAAAAATAACCAGCACAAATAACAAGAGGCCGCCCAGGAATGGACGGCCTCTTGTTGTAACTATCCGTCATAACTACGGCGGATAGTCTTAGTAATTTAAGTATGTTGCACATACTTACAAAAAAAATAACAGCTAGTCAAATTAAAATTTACCTCCTAAAATTGAGCCAGTATAATCAATCAAACGGGAGGAATATATCATGTCAAAAAGCACAGATTCTTTTAACCTGGCAACATCCAAAGCAATAGACTTCTATAAAACAGTGCCGTTGAAAGACCTGGACCGCTGTTTCTTTGAAATAGCACAGAGGGCGATTCCAATACTCGATTTAGAACTATTGGATATATTAATCATTCATTCGCTCACAATGTACCAAGATCCACAAATAGCAATTTTAAAATTCAAGGAAGCTGTTCCAGCCAGTATCAGGGACACATTTTTTAATCAACTCCCGCTTGAACGGCAACAGCACCCCGCTTTTAAACTTTTTTTTACAGGAGGCAGAAACCAATGAGAACGGAAATAACCTTTATCCGGCTTAATTCTCATTTAAACATCATGAAAAGGGAGCTTATCGACTTTTCAGAGACATGGGATATTAATACTACACCACAGCGCCTCGATGATTTACGGGCATTACTTGCGAGTAATCAGCCAAGGCAAAACGAAACAGGCCGTTGCTACTGAATTGGAAATTGGAGTAGCCAGTGTATACCGGATTATGAAGGCAAAGAATTGTGCGATATAATCTGCATACAAAATTTAGTCGTAATAACCTGAAACCGTATGCGCTAGCCTAATATTTTTCGTTGACAATGTACTAAAGAAAGGTACAATAACTTATGACATGGACAGTTACATACAGCCGCCAAGCTGAGAAACAAAGGGTCAAGCTTCCAGAACGGATCAAGGCCGTTCTTGACGCCCTTATTCTTGAGATCATGTCAAGCGGCCCCGCTCGCATAAATTGGAAAAACTATTCCAAGCTTTCAAATGGCGATCATCATTGCCACCTGAAAAAAGGGCAGCCGGCCTACGTTGCAGTGTGGCAGGTAACAGACAAAACAATCAAGCTGGTGGAGGTTAAATATGTTGGAACGCACGAAAAAGCCCCTTACTGAAAGCATTCAGTTCTATGGTTCCCCTGTGGCAATCAGCCGCTTGCGCAAATATGCACAAACAACCGGAGCGGTGGAAGCTGGTGACAGCATCCTTGCAACCACGGTATCACCCGAACTTGTGATAAATCCCCGTGGCACGTATCTTAAAGGTATCCGTTATCGCGAAGAGCTGACACAGGATCAGCTTGCCGCAGCAACCGGCATTGCCAGGCGGCACCTTTCCGAAATGGAAAACGGCAAGCGCACCATCGGCAAAGAAAACGCCAAGAAGTTGGCCGCCGTGCTTCGTGCTGATTACAGGATGTTTTTATAGACATTGTTGGTTCGGTAACACCGCTATTTTCGGAGGCTCTATGACATTCCATCTCACACGGGAGGACAGCCGCATCGTCGTCAAGATTGTTGCCGTCTATTCACTGTTCGGCGCCCTGTGGATTTACCTGTCCGATTCCGCACTGGGGTTGTTGGTGCGCAACCCGGATATCATCACACGAATAGCCACTTACAAGGGACTGCTGTTTATAGCTATCACCGCAGCCCTGCTCTATTACCTGATCGGCCGTTACATCTATCGTCTGGGCGAATCCACCCGACAGATTGCCACCAGCGAAGAGGAGCTGCGCTCGCTGTTGGAGCTGATGCCGGTCGGAGTCGCGTGGTCCGACAGCAACGGTGCCATCAAGTACATCAACCAGAATTTTATCGAAAAATTCGGATATGCACTCGCTGATGTCCCAACAGTCGAGGAATGGTTTCTTAAGAGCTACCCCGAACAGGACTATCGCCAGGAAGTCGTATCACTATGGAATGCCCATATTACCGACTACCACGCTCACGGCACGCCGGTCCCGCCCTGCGATGTCAAGGTCGCCTGCAAGGATGGGTCGGTTCGGCGCGTGATCATCAATACCCAGATGTCGCTGCATCGTACCCTGGTTATATTCACCGATATCACCGAACGGGAGAGCCAGCAGGAAGAGCTGATAAAGAAACAAAAACTCGAATCCATCGGCGTGCTGGCTGGTGGAATTGCCCATGACTTCAACAACATCCTGACCGCCATCCTGGGAAACATTTCATATGCCGGCATGTTTATCGGACGGGATCACAAGGCAGAAGCGCCGCTGCACCAGGCGGAAAAGGCAGTACTGCGGGCGGCTGAACTGGCGCACCAACTGCTGACATTTTCCAAGGGGGGGCAGCCGGTTACCCGATCGGTCGCGCCCCGGCAACTCATTGAAGAATCCCTGTCTCTGGTGCTGCACGGATCCAACGTGCAGAGCCACGTCGAAATCCCCGAGGGGATGCGCACTATTGAGGCCGATGCGGGCCAGATCAGCCAGGCCTTCAACAATTTGATCATCAATGCCGTCCAGGCCATGCCGGGAGGCGGCACAATCTCCATCCAGGCTAGCAACACCTCCATCGACGACACCACCAACAATCCGTATGCGCTTCCGGCAGGTGAATACGTCAGGTTCGTCTTCGCAGATGAAGGATGCGGCATACCGGCCGAAAGTTTGAAGAACATCTTCGACCCCTACTTCACTATCTAATCGGGCGGAAGCGGACTAGGACTTGCTTCAGTTCAATCAATCGTCAGCAAGCACGGTGGGCACATCAGCGTCAGCTCAGCCATTGGCAGGGGGACAACCTTTGAAATACTGTTGCCCGCGGGCAGGGAACCTGCTCCTGCTCAAGCACCATACCCGGCGAAGGGAGCAGCCGACAGCGCAGATGCAGGTGCATCTCTGCTGGTTATGGACGATGACAAGATGATTCGGGAGCTGGCAGTCGCCATACTGGAGGAGTTGGGCTACCAGGTGACGACCTGCGTTAACGGAGAAGAGGCCGTGGCGCTGTACAAAGCTGCTTTTGAGTCTGGAGAGCGCTTCTCAGCCGTGATCATGGACCTGACCATTCCGGGCGGCATGGGGGGAGAAGAGGCGGCACAGGCCATTCTTGATATTGATCCACTGGCACAGCTGATCGTCTCCAGCGGCTACTCAAACGGCCCGGTCATGTCCGAATTCCGGCGCTACGGTTTCGTCGCCACAGTGCTCAAGCCGTACGGCGTCGCCGAGATCACCAGGGTTCTTGACAGTGTGTTGAAAGCTACATAATTCCCGGAATTCCCCATAACTCCACTACAGTTCCAAGGAGTCTCACATGGCTGTTCCCAACTACGACATCCTTATTATCGGCACCGGCCCGGCAGGTCTTGGTGCCGCCTTTCATCTTTCCGAGCACTCCCCTGCCCTCTCCATCTTGATGATCGACCGGGAGAAAGTCTGTTCCGGCGGCCTGCTGAACGACTGCAAACAGAACTACACCTACCCGATCGGCTTTGCCGTCGATAATTGGACTGATGAAGAAGCCAATCGGCTCCTCCCGCAGGTGGAGAAGTTGCTGCAACCTTCAATCAAGGAAAAACAGAACCTGGAGGTCTACCAGCGCCGGGCGAAACGGCTCGGCACCACTCTGCTCGACGTCCGCCAGGCCCATGTCGGAACCGACCGCAGCAGATTCCTGATTCAGCGCCTCCTGAACGAACTCATGAGCCGGGGAGTGCATTTCCAGACGGAACGTGAGGTAACCGACGTTTTCGACAATGCCTCCGGAGCGGGAGTCGTCATCAACGGTACCGAGACGGTGAGCGGCGGAAAGGTGATTGTCGCCCCCGGACGCAAGGGGTTCAGCTTCCTCCAGCAGGTGATGGAACGGATGGGAATCGCTTATATCGACAACGTGGTGGATGTTGGCATCCGCGTCGAGACAACGGTGGACAACTACCCAATCGTCAATGACTACTACGACCCCAAATTTCTCTTCCCGGACGGTGTACGCACCTTCTGCACCAACTCTGGGCATGCACGAGTGATGCTTGAGCGTTATCAGGGGTTCAGCCTGGTCAACGGACACGCCCTCTCCGAGAATCAGAGTGGGAACAATCTGGTCAACTTTGCACTGCTCAAAACCATCGGCCTGAAAGACCCGGTCCGGAGCGGCCAGCAGATGGCGGTCTTTCTCGCCAGGCTCGCCAACGAAATTGGCGGGGGCATGCCGCTCATGCAGCGGGTGGGAGATTTCCGCATGGGGAAGCGCTCCACCGCCGAGTCCTTCAACGATGACCTCTACACGTTCCCGCCAAGTTGCCCGGTCACGGCCGGCGACCTGGGGCTGGCCGTACCGGCCAAGATCATGCGCCATATTTGGGCGGCTCTGAAGAAGCTCGACACCATTGTCCCCGGTATCCTTCACCCGAGCACCATCATGTACTACCCGGAGATCAAAATGTACGCCAACAAGCCCGCCTTTCTCGACCGCCATTTCCGAGCCAGCACAAACGTCTACATGGTCGGTGACGGCGCCGGAACATCACGCGGCATAACCGGCGCCTGGGCCAGCGGTATCAGGGCGGCTGAGGGAATCCTCCTGGGGAGTTGACGCGCAGAAGTAGCGGGTGAATCAGGAGCGAGTCACGACACGGGTTGACATCATAAAAAATGCTGCCATAATGATGCGCGTACTCAAATAAAATACATATCACCGAAAAGGCAAAGTCCGTGGAAACGGATGACGCAAAGCCACCTACCCAGAACGGGAAGAGGGGTTATCGAAGCGGTAGAAAAGGTATAGTTTTCATCTATGCCAGATCGTGATCCTGCCTCTTCGCAAGAAGTTGCAGGTTTTTTTGTTTACACATGTAGCGAACATGAACATACCAGCCGTTTTATCAGTATAGAGACAAGGATATCCCATGAGCAAGGATCGCTACTGGCGGGCAATAAGTATTGACAGCATCTCTCCGGAACTTTTTCCGAATGTGGCGTTGTATCTGAGGAGCGGCGGTAATTATGTGATGTACAAGGATGCCGAGCGGATGTTTACCATGCTTGACAAACAGCGGCTGGAAAGAAATTTCACGGATTTTCTTTATGTCAGAAGTGGCGACATGGAGCTGCTTAACGACTTTATGGAAACCAATTTGTCGGAGTTGCTTGCCAGAGACGACCTCAGCAGCAACGCTAAAGGCAAGATACTCTATCAGACATCCGTTAACTGTGTCATCGATATGTTTGAATCCCCTGAAACGGCCTCAAACCTGGCAAGATGCCGAAACATGGCTCACCATATACTGCAGCATGTAAGCACCGATCCCCATGCGCTTGAGTCACTTCAGTCGGTCATAGATCACAACTTCTACATATTTTCCCATGCGGTTCAGGTTACGGCACTCTCACTGCTGGTTCACGAAGAGCTGTTTAACCTTGAGCCTGATGAGATGCTCGATGTCGGCATCGGTTCTCTTCTTCACGATTACGGCATGATCTTCATCACCAGCGAAGTCCTGGAAAAGAACGATGCTCTCTCTGATATCGAATATTACAAAGTCAAGCAACACACCCAGAAGGGCTATGAATATTTAAAAAACTGCGGGAATTATAGCGAAGTCGTGCTTAATATCGTTCATTACCATCATGAAAGGTACGACGGCAACGGCTACCCCACCGGTATCAAAGGTAATGACATCCCGCGCAGTGGTCAGGTGGCTGCAATTTGCGATGTTTACAGCGCCCTGACTATGGACCGAGCACATCGTAAGGCAAAATCACATGCTGATACTATTACGCTAATGCGTGATGAGGCTAACAAGGGGGCCTTCAACCCGGAACTGTTCAGTAATTTTGTAGAGATCATCAACAAAAGAAAGCCGACATAGCCGGGCTTTGAGATTGGGGGCAGAGTTAGTTTCTGCTATTCACAAGCGAAAAAAATCCGGAAGACACTCCGGATACCGTCACGTATTGGCACATATTGATAGCTTTTGATACATTATGATGCAAAATGACACATCAATATTTCAGACAAACAGCGGGACACTGGAGCCCAAACCATGAACGACACTGGTGAAGGCATCCCGGTTTTCCAGCTTGTCGCGACCAAATCGCGCGGCAAACAGAGCCTGGATATGGGGAATCCGCGAGGTGCCTCCGGTCAGAAAAACCGTATCCATCTGCGCCGGCAGTAGACCGGAGCGGGCAATAACATCATCGATGCAGGCCGCAATCTGCTGAAAATTATCTGCATTGAGCGTCTCAAACTCACCCTTGCCAAGTTCCTCGTTTATGCACAGATCGCGATCCGTGAAGCGTATCAGAGTCTGCTCCTGACCGGAAAGTTCGCACTTGGCCTTTTCAATGGCCTGAAAGAGGAAAAAACCGAAATTGTCGTTGATGATGTTCTCCAGATGTTCGATAGCTCGGCGGTCATCGGTAGCACCTTTGATCACCCGAATTAGCTCCCTGGTTTTACGCGCCCGCAATAGCGGGATGCGATGCCACTGGCAGAGGGTGTAGATAATACTCTTGGGGATACTGTTCCAATCATCCTTGCCCATGGTCTTGTAGCGCGCATAGCGTCCGAAATGGTACGCCACCTTATCCCACATGATCTGCGAATCGAACTTGTCTCCGGCCACATAGACCCCCCCCAGTGAAAGTACGTCACTGCGCCGGTCGGAGCGGGCAAAGGCGCCCCCCTTAACGCGGATGACCGAGAAGTCTGAAGTGCCGCCACCGAAATCACCGATGAACACAATCCGCTCCTGCCCGTCCTGTAACGTATCTTCAAAAGTCAGCGCCGCCGCTACCGGTTCATACTGAAACCAGATGTTTTTGAAGCCTGCCTTGCGGGCTGCCTTTTCAAGGCGCTGCTGTGCCACAGCGTCCTTAGCAGCATCGGGAGAAAACACTACCGGTCGTCCCAGAACAACACTATCAACTGGGCGGCCCACATGCGCCTCTCCCCGGATTTTGAGTTTCCTGAGGATAATCGCCACCAGGTCATCAATTGTGTACCGTTTGCCGAATATCTCGGTGCTATCGAAACTGGTGTTCGGCAGAAAGGTCTTGATCGACTGCATAAAACGCCCGGCTGCCCCATCGCTGACATACTGGCAAATGGCCTCTTGTCCGGCATAAATCTCGTTTTCATCGCTAAAATAGAGCACCGAGCGCATCAGCTCTCCAGCATGGTTGTTGCCATCCACAGCGATCACCTCAACCGTACCGTTCCTGTATACCGAAAGCGCCGAATTGGTGGTACCAAAGTCGATACCGAATACAATCTGCATCTACAAACTCCTCCAATAATTCAATAAACCGCAAATGCAACAGGGATCGGGGCTTCAACCTCGATCCAGCAAAGACAACGAGCAACGGATAAAATGAGACCCCCGCCCGGGCAAGCCCGAACGGGGGTTTATGACAATAGACTATCAGCCTCTCAGCCTCAAGCTATTTATTTGGCTTCTCTCTCGGGTTTACCACCAACAACTACGCTGCGATGGATTGAAATCGGACAACATCCTCGTCTCGTCTGGTTTCTCTGTAGAGCTCTCTGTCACGGGATCACCACCCCGCCCGAGACCACGAACTTAATCGCATCCTCAACGGTCATACCGCTCTCATACACATCGCACTCGCGGAACCAGAGCGCAAAACCGGATGTCGGGTTTGGCATTGTCGGAATGTAGACAACAACGAAACACTCCCCATCCCGCTCCACCTCGGCCGTCACAAACCCGACGGCACGCACACCGGCACGGGGCCACTCGACGAAGACCGCACGCCGATAAGATGAGCCACCTTCCCGAAAAACCTTGGTCAGCTGTTTGCTTGAGGTGTAAATCGACTTGACCAGCGGAATCCGCGTCAGCAGATCATCGCCCAGCTTTAGCAGACGTTTCCCGAGCACGTTGGTAGCCACCAGACCGGTCAGGTAGATCACCACTGCGCCGGTAATCATGCCGATGCCGGGGATGTGCCCGCCGTTCCGGCCGTAGAGCGCCATCAGACTGTCCAGATAGCTGCCAAGGATACCGTCGGCAAAATTGAAGAGAAACTTGAGGATGAAAATAGTGATCCCAAACGGGATGACGATAAAGATTCCAGCAAGGAAAGTCCCTTTGAGATGCTTAGCTACAGCTTTCATGCGAATGTCCCCTTGCGTTTTTCCAATGGGCCCCAAAGAAGGTCTCGATTTTATCTTCATTGCCTGATACAAACAGGACAACTTATAATTTGGAGGTACATCATGACGCATCGTTTTCTTATTGTATTGTTCTGCGCATCATTTGCTGCTTCACCAGTTTTTGCACAAGACAATCTGCTGGAAAAAATCAAACTTCTCGAACAGCAGATTCAAGAGCTCAAGACGCAGAAACTGCTGCATAACATCACTGTAGAAAAAGCTGAACAGTGCATGAAGGCGGTGGCACGCGAAAAATTTTGCACATGCGTCGGCAACAGTCTTCCGCGTGATGTCAGCTTCGAACAATATGTGCACACACTGGTCACACCCAAAGAAACACTCGGTTATACAGGAATGACTCAGGAGCAGAAAAACGTGATCGATGCAACCATTGATGTTCGTGAGAAATGTATCGAGAAAGGGTTTTTTAAATAACACCGGACCGGGAGGCGCTCGTATTTTAAGCCGACAAGGCTGAATGAAGCTCCCTGCACTCCAACCGCTATCAGGCTGGCGTCAAAGCGTGGCAAGAAAGAATTGAAGCCCGGCCCGCAAATAGTAACAATGGCTAAGCAGGAAAAAACATCAGCGTCCCACCACACCCACTTTACTTTGATGTTATGCGGGAGCAGACAGGGACACCAATCTATCCCCTGTCTGCTCCTTCATTTATGATCTTACTTATTTCTTTTTTTCCGCTTTTTTGATCTTTTTGTCTGCTTTTTTTTCCTTCGGGGTTTTGGCAGGTGCTTTTTTTTCTGTTTTTTTGCTGTCCTCACCTTTGCTCATAATCGTGACTCCTATCAAAGAGGTTGTGAAGTGTTCTTCTCAAAAATGTGGTCTTATTATACCACACATTTACTCTATTCTGTCTGCTGATATAGTGGGCTAAAAGACTTTTCCCGTCATCACACAGCTCGACGTCTATTACCGGTCACAAAAACGCCCCCATACTGATCAAAGTGGTCAGCCCTAGAAAGATAATTTTCAATGGCTTATCAGCCTAGCATTTCCCATTGAAACCAACAGGCTCCTAGCCGAAGCAGATCAAGCAGATCCCGGCAAGTATCAGCAATGAGGCGGTAAAACGGATGCGGCCGCACGATTCACCGAGGATGAGGGCCCCGATCAGGACTCCGGCAATTATGCTTGTCTGGCGTACCGGCACGGCGTAGCTCATAGGGGAAAGGGCCAGTCCGTAGCGAAAAGAAATGAACGAAGCCATCATCAGTGGACCACCGGTCAGGATCAAGCGGCGGCTGTCCCGCCACTCGGAGATGATCTGGGTGCGATAGCGGGGACGCAGGATGTTCATCGTCATCAGGGCCAGCATGGAGACGACAAGAAGATAGGTGAAGTAGAGCGGGGGATAGGAGGTGACACCTATCTTGTCGACGATCGCCCCGAGCGAATAGACGAAACCGGCGGCAAGCGCTGCCTGAACAGAGGGTTCAACAAGGCTGCCAAGGGGACGAAGCAACTCCTGCATGGACACTCGCCGCATCTGGAGGAGATATCCCCCCGTAAATACGACCAGGATCCCACACAGACCGATACGGCTCAGCTGTTCATCCAGCACCATGATCCCCCATAGCGGGACGTAGACCATGGAGGTTTGAGTAAGCGGGTAGCTCAGCGAAAGGTCGCCGCACTGGTAGGCGCGGCCGGTAAAGAGGTGATAGAGTACGAAACAAAGTGCACCTGCCGCTACCAGTAACATGATGTCGGCATCCGGACGGGGGAATTGCCCCGGCAGGAACGGCATCAAAGCGGTAAAGAGAGCTGTTGAGGAGGAAAACATCCACCAGATAAAAACAGTTTTATGGTGACTCTGTTTAATAAGGAGATTGTAGAAAGCATGCATGATGCCGGAAAAGGCGATCAGAATGAAGGCGGAATAACACATTAAACCCATAGTAGCTAAAAATACATTTTAGTCAAACTAAAATATATTTTTAGGTCTATGAATCGTTGCCAATGGGTTCGTTTCATGTTGCAAACAACGTCCTAAAAAGAGACGTAGCCTTATTTTAACAGGCTTTTACCGGAGCACTTGGATCATAGCTCCGTTCAGTTCCGCGATCGATCACGTGCGGAATAAACCCGGAAATATCAAGCGTGGCTAAACATGGCCGAAAAAAGGGTATCATCTTAAGAACATGAGTACATTAGATAACGGGTACCCGCCACGCCCTCCCGGAAACGTTCCCTTATCGAAGTTTCAGAGAATTCAGAATTTTTCCTGTCACCCTGTTAACGACATGATTACGCGTCAATGAGACAAAAGGTGGAGATCGGCGGCAACCAAGCAGTCTTAGCTCTACTATGATTCTGGAATTCTTGCGCATTTTGAGCCCTTTTCTGAAGATCTTGATAGCAAGATCTTTCTTTTTTGCAAGGAGATAGATGCGGCCCAAGTGCAAGTAGTGATCGCTATTATACGGGTTCAAGGCAATAGCCTTGAGGCACAACTCAATCCCTTTACGAAACTGCCCGGCTTCCCTGACCAAGCTATACCCCATCAGTGACAGCATTTCCGGCGATTCAGTATGCTGTTGGTTATTATTTCTCACGCACATTCCTTCTTGTTTTCACAACGGCTGCTGCGGCAACCAATCTCGTCTCCGTCATCGATTTCCCACGGTTTTTTGCTATTGTCGTGAAGAGTGATATATTTATTTGTGTCCTGCCACTCATTGATTCTTTGCGAACAGGTCATTTGGTTCCGGAAGTAACTTCCTTCAGGGCATCCTGCAGCTTTTCCTTATTTAATCCCTGAATCCTGATCCTGTTATCGATAACAAAGAGCGGCACGCCACGATTCTGATTAGGAACACCCATTGAATCGTATATTTTCATCAGGGTTGTCATTTGTTCTTCATCCTTATCGACCTCATGTTCGATGAATGGTATATCGTTGTTTTTGAGATATTCCTTGGCCTCCTTGCAGTGAGGACACGTGGAAAGAGTGTAAATGACTACCAGAGCTCTTTTGACCCCTGGCGGTTGATTCGGAGATATCAACGTCTGTGTCTGTTTGCCGGAGGCGTTGGCCGTTTCTCCTGCAAAAGAAGTTGCAGAGAGTGTAAGCAGCAGTAAAGATACTACTAAAAGAGCTATTCTAGGCATGGCGTATTCCTTTCTCGATTGTAGCAGATAAAATCAAGAAGCATGCTTCAGCATACCACACCAGGCAATACCCTGCAATTGCCAGTTGGATCTGGCCGGAAACAGGGATATATCACAGGAGGTAAACGTTATGAAACAAGGGCTTGTAATAGCTGCATGTGCATTAACGATGTTGACGGGATCTGTCTTTCAAACTGCACATGCCGAGGGTGGGGATGAGCATCGTAATGTGGTGATAATGGGCCGTGAGAAGACGCCCGTAATGGTCGGCAAGCCGGCTCCCGACTTCAGGATGGATGGGGTGGTCGGCACCGAACCGGGGAAGGAATTTAAGACCATATCGCTAAAGGATTCCAGGAACAAGTGGCTGGTGTTGTTCTTCTATCCAGCTGACTTCACCTTCGTCTGTCCAACCGAGATTAAAGGTTTCAGCGACTCTATCGACTCGTTCAAGAGGCTGAATGCTGAGGTTGTCGCGGTCTCAACCGACAGCAAATGGTCGCATCTGGCCTGGATAAAGAGGGGTGATCTCGGAAATCTCACGTATCCGCTCCTTGCTGACTTCACTAAGGAGACTGCCCGCGCCTACGGGGTCCTTGATCCAGAGCTGGGGGTTGCATTGCGCGGACTTTTCATCATTGATCCCAAAGGTATTCTCCAGTACCAGGTTATTCATAATCTGGACGTTGGTCGAAGCGTTGAAGAGACCCTTCGCGTCCTTGAAGCGCTCCAAAGTGGCGGCCTCTGCCCGCTAGGGTGGAAACCGGGCCACAAGAACCTCGGAAAGTAGTACTAAGCAAACAACGCCCGAGCGGGGGTTTCTCACTTCATATTTTAGTTTACTTTATGGTAAACTATAACTCTGCCTGCTGGTACTTCAATAATAATGCGTTGTTTCAAGGTACGACAAATGAACGTGACGGTTTTCCGCCAATGGAGGTGTCCCGTGACAACGACCAAGATCGACGAGGCTATCGAGCGCTATGTAAACGAACGTAAAAAGAGTGAACGTAAAGTGGCAGAAACCACGTTCCTGAGATACACGTACCTTGCCTGTGGCGAGACCGATATTGCGGCATTCATGCGCCGCAGCCGCAGCTTGATACGCTACTACATCGATTACCTGACAGTCCTTGAAAATCCGCTGCGCGGGCCCCAAGCAGCATGGCTGGTCCTGATGGCGATGGTATTTTCATTCGGGATTTACCTGTTGACGGACGAGGAAATGCGTGTCGCCGGTATTTTTATCTCTTCGGGGACCTTGGTAAATGGCATTTCTTTGGCCCGCTCCGTGATTGATAAATGGGTTGAAACCTCCGTTACAATCGCCCTGTACCGGGAGATCATAGAACTCATTGATAGCTCACTGCCGGCCGAGTGCTGATAACACAAGTGCGATGAATCCGGGGGAGTTCATTCATCCCAGATGAAGTTCAGGCTTGAGGTTGTCAGGTCTGAAACTCGTGCTGATGTTCCACCCTCTCCTACTGTTCAGCGTCGGATCCAACCGAGAGTCGATATAACCGACCAAACTGGCATCTTCCGGAAGTTCCGTGGCAAACCTGACAATGCGGAAGGCCACCAGATCACCTACATTTGGATACGCCGGAGCGCCCGGCAAGGTCGGGCCCCAGATATCAAGCACCCCATCCCGGCTGGCGAGTTGCAGAAGAAACCAATGTTCCCCTTCCGCTCCACGTCGTCCTTCCTTTATAACCAGAGCGGGTATGCGCGCATTAAGAAGCAGCGGATACAGTAAGGTACAGGCATGGGCAAAGGCGGACTCATTATCCGGAAACTGCGTTATCGCTTCTTCTTTCCCGCGAAACCAGTCAAACATGCAATTCCACCTTTCCTCGCCCCACCTGAGATGTGAGTGTCCACGATTGAGAGGACACCTCATAAGATGCTTCACGATAATTATCCGACTATTCCGAAAAGTTACAAGTGGCAGATTGAAGATAGAATAGGATGTGCCCGTGAGGAATTGAAGGTTGGAAAATTCATGGGGCGTCTGTCGCAATAATTTACCTGAGATATACCAGATAACGCTCATATTTCAATCAATACACTGCCTCAGAGAAAACACTCACGGCACCATTTCAAAAGAAAAGGCGACCGCTGGGCCACCTTATTAATTATGTAATTTGCCCCAAACTCGCCAATTGTGGCTTTCTTCTTTTCTGGTACACTATCTATTACAGCATCCTTACGAATCTAAAGTTTACACAGAGGAGGAACAAGCTATGAATATCTTCGAGTTTGCCATGAAAATGGAGTTGGGCGGCAAGGCATATTACGAAAAGCTTGCAGCAGAGACCGCAGTGGCCGGACTGAAAACGATCTTTGTCAGGTTGGCAGCGGATGAGCAGAAGCACTACGACACTATCCAGGCCTTAAAAGCGGGCACTTCCGGGGCAATGGCCGACTCAACCGTCCTGGAAGATGCGGAAAACCTGTTTGCTGATCTGAGAGAAGACAAGGTCATCGCCGGCAGTATGAAGAATTCCCTGGATGGTTACGAACATGCCAAGAAAATAGAGGCGGACAGCATCCGTTTCTATGAAGATGCCGCAGGGAAGGAAAGTAATCCGGATACTGCCAAGATCCTGCAACGGATTGCCAATGAAGAGATGAAGCATTACAATATCATGGACAATCTGTACGCTTTCACATTGGCACCGCAAAACTTCCTGGCCTGGGGAGAATTCAGCAATCTCAAGGAATTGTAGCACAAGAAGATTGCGGCCGTCATGCCTGGCATTTGCCACACAGCACTGGTTTGTGTTTACCTCAAAGCATGCACAAAACATACTTGATTAACTCAAAAAGGCGACCACATGGCCGCCTTTTGAATTACTATCCAGAACGCCCTGATTTGAAACTCCCATGGAGCATCTTGTTACAGGGACTGGGGTAAATCCAGCCACAACTCACTTCTGGTCTTGTACATTGTCAGTCTGTTGACCACACTGCTCACCGGTGCCGCAAAAATAGTTTCGTAGATGAACTCATCGGCCAAAGGATCCATGGCAAAGGCAAGCTGCTCTTTCTTTATATTGAATTGAGCGTTGATCCCTTTGGTGTTGCCGCGCGCATCGACCCGAATCCATTTATCGAGGGTTGCGAGGTAAATTGCATTAAACCCGTGTAAAACCGGTTCATTATCGACAGGGGGATCCAGGCGTAAAACCTGGTAGCAGAAACCGGCCGGGATATTGACCGCCCGGAGCAAGGCGGCTAGGAGGTGGCTTTTTGAAAAACAGATCCCGGTACCGTGATGTAGAACTTCGCTTGCCGTGCAGGTCACAATGTCGAGGCCAGCATCGCTGGAGTGGGGAATGGAGTCTCTCACCCATTCGTACAAACAACGGGCTTTGGCAACTTCATCTGATACTGATCGTGTAAGTTCCAGAGCCTTCTGCCGGACAGCCGGAGTCTGCCAGTCAACAATTGCGTCGGAAACCAGATATTCGCTTAAATCGTCCGATTCAGGGTACATACTGTCCTCGCTTGATATACGGTTTCCCTATATAAGCAACTTGTTACTTATTAAGTTGCATATGTCGGGGACGCCAGTGGGTCAGATCTAAATTTCAGACATTCAAAACATACTATGCAACGGCTTAAAGACAAACCCCCGCTCAGGCAAGCCCGAACGAGGGTTCATAGTACGCCTTCAGCTTTTAAGCCTCAAGCCTTTCATCACAATCCCTTACTTGAATTCTGGCATCTCATCAAACTGCAGATACTTGTAGATTTTTTCTTTGTTCGGCTCGATCTTCTCTTTGTAGATTTCGAGGAACTCTGCCGGTGTCGGCAGTTTACCCATCAGTGCCGTAACCGCTCCCAGTTCGGCAGAACCGAGATACACCTTGGCGCCGTTGCCGATACGATCATCGAAGTTACGGGTCGAGGTGGAGAACATGTTTACCCCATCCGGTACGCGAGCCTGGTTACCCATGCAGAGCGAACAGCCGGCGATTTCAATACGAGCGCCGAAGGCGCTGTAGATCGAGAAACAGGCCTCATCTTTCAGTTTTGCCTGATCCATACGGGTCGGCGGGCAGATCCAGGTACGGACAGCCGGATTGAACTTCTGGCCGCGCCAGATCTCGGCGGCAGCACGGAAGTGACCGATGTTGGTCATGCAGGAACCGAGGAAGACATCCTGAATCTGCGTACCGGCAACATCAGAGAGGAGCTTGACATCATCCGGGTCATTCGGGCAGGCCAGAATCGGCTCGGTGATCTCAGCAAGATCGATCTCGATGACTGCGGCATATTCAGCGTTTTTGTCAGCTTCAAGCAGCTTGGGAGCCTTCAGCCATTCATTAACGGCATCGATGCGGTTCTGCAGCGTCTGGGCGTCCTGATACCCTTCTTTGATCATATTCTTCATCAGTGCCACGTTGGAGCGCAGGTAGGTTGCAACAGAAGCCTCGGAAAGCTTGATGCAGCCGGCTGCGGCAGAGCGTTCTGCAGCGGCGTCGGTCAGTTCGAACGCCTGCTCTACTGACAGGTCGGGAAGACCTTCCATTTCCAGAATACGGCCGTTGAAGATATTAATCTTATTCTTCTTTGGCACCGTCATAAGCCCCTGTTTGATGGCCCAGTACGGAATGGCATTAACCGCATCACGCAGGGTGATGCCAGGGTTTAGCTTACCTTTGAAACGGACCAGGACGGATTCCGGCATGTCAAGCGGCATGAAGCCCATGGCGCCGGCAAAAGCAACCAGACCGGAACCGGCCGGGAAGGAGATGCCGATCGGGAAACGGGTGTGGGAGTCGCCACCGGTACCAACGGTATCGGGGAGCAGCAGGCGGTTCAGCCATGAGTGGATAACGCCGTCGCCCGGTTTCAGAGGAACGCCGCCACGCTCGATAATGAACTGTGGCAGGGTTTTGTGCATCTTGACATCAGCCGGTTTCGGATAAGCGGCGGTGTGGCAGAAGGACTGCATGAACATTGGCGACAGGAATTTGAGGCAGGCAAGCTCTTTCAGCTCGTCGGCGGTCATCGGACCGGTTGTATCCTGCGAGCCGACAGTGGTCATTTTCGGTTCGCAAGCGGTGCCCGGAAGGATTCCGGCAACGCCGCAGGCCTGACCGACCATTTTCTGCGCCTGGGTGTATTCCTGGCCGGCTTTGGCAACCGGATTAACCGGCAGTGTGAAGATCTCAGTGGCACCGAGGCCGAGGGCGGCACGGGCACGGTCGGTAACTGCACGGCCGATGATCAGCGGAATACGGCCGCCGGCGCGAAATTCGTCGGCAAGGGTGTTTGGAGCGATCTGGAATGTGGAGAGCAGTTCGCCACCTTCGCTCTTGATTTCACCTTTTTTGGTATCGATAACAATCACGTCACCGGTGTTCATCTTGGAAACATCCGCTTTCAACGGCAGTGCGCCGGAATCCTGGGCGGTGTTGAAGAAGATCGGGGCGATAACGCTGCCGATGATGACGCCGGCAGTTTTTTTGTTCGGCACGCAAGGGATTTCCTGGCCGATGCACCAGAGAACCGAGTTGCAGGCAGATTTACGCGAAGAGCCGGTTCCGACGACATCGCCGACAAAAGCGACCTGAAAGCCATCGGCGCGGAACTTGGCAATAGTTGCCAGTCCATCGGGAAAACGGGTTTTACCCATGGCAAGAGCGTGCAGTGGAATGTCGGGGCGGCTCCAGGCGTCGCCTGCAGGAGAAAAATCGTCGGTGTTGATTTCGCCTTCAACCTTGTACACCTTGACCTTGATGATTTCGGCCAGACTCGGTTTGTTGGTGAACCAATCGGCATTGGCCCAGGACTGCAGAACTTTTTTAGCGGCAGCATTCGTCTTGGAAAGCTCTACAACTTTCTCGAATCCGTCATAAACAAGCGTCATTCCGGACAGGGCACAGGCGGCTTCGTCAGCAAGTGCGGCGTTTGTCAGTGCAGCAACCAGCGGGGCCACGTTGTAGCCACCCATCATGGTGCCGAGCATCCGAATCGCATCAACCGGAGTTACCAGCGGAGATTTCTTTTTTCCTGCAACGATATCGGCGAGGAACGCAGCCTTTACTTCGGCAGCCGGATCAACACCGGGAGAAACACGGTCCTTGAGCAGGGTAAGCAGGAAAGCTTCTTTTCCAGCAGGCGGATTTACCAGCAAATCACAAAGACCGGTGGTCTGTTCTGGGGTCAACGGGAGTGCGGGAATACCTTGTGCCGCTCTCTCCTTCTCATGTGCAAGATACGCTTCAATCATCTACTGTTCCTCCTTCGTGGGATATATTCTGCGCTGGTTACGAGCCGTAAAAACGCGAGTGTAAATCGCATACTGTATACATTTTTTAGGGCTATTTTGTCAAATCATAATTGTTCTGAAACAGAGGCTTTAAGCTATACGAAAACAGGACATCCACCCTTTTAAAAACAAAGCCCCCTGCAGCTGGCAGAAGCAGCATACAGGACTTTTCAAGAACCCGATCATCGCAGAGGGATCGTATCCGGTGCGATAGGTCATCTCCATTGCTTACGGTTGCCCTGATCTCCGCTCGGTTCGCTGATACTCCAGCGTCATGCTCTACGCCACGTACGGCAGAAGACGTCCAATAGGGTGCGGTAATATTTTCCATCCACCCTAATACGGATGAGCGGTTTTATACAATTATGAGAAATAATACTGTACAATTGACGACACTTTTTAAATTACCCTATATATATGGTTGGAGGGTGCAGCGTCATCGAAAAGCGCCGTATCGACTGCCTGACACGACAGCTTGTTGCCCGTCAATTTTTGACAAGGAGAATATATGATGGAAAAAAGCGTAACCGTAAGAGATGCAAACCCAGCAACGATACCGAGTGTAAGACTTCGTGAGGATGAGTTCCATAAACTTCCTTTTGCCGACAAGCGCGCCTATCTCGACCGGGTACCCCCCAAAGAGAGGATGGCCCTGATTCTGGATGCCCCGGACGATAAAAAGCTGGCTCGGGCCATGCAACCTCAGGAACTGTATTGGCTTTTCAAGGAGAATGGCGCTGCTGACGCCGTAGAATTGTTGGCGCTGGCAAGTCCGGAGCAGTGTATTTTCATTCTGGATATGGAAATCTGGAGAGGTTGGACGTTTTTGGAAGATCAGGCGGTCGAATATCTCGGATATATTCTGAAAGGGAGTGAGGAGCATTTCCTGGAATTACTCCCCCATCTGGATTTCAACCTTCTCTCCCTCCTTCTGGGGAGGGAGCTTATCGTCGCGGGAGGCATTGGTGATCTCAACTCAGATGATGAACGCCAGACTGATTGGGACCACACCTTTGATGATGTATTCCTGATAAAATTTAAAAACCCCGAACACTCCGTGATAATCGGCTTTTTCCTGGAGCTGGTCTGCCGTTTTGATAATCCTCTGTACGTCGCTTTAATGGAAAGTGTGAGCGGCGAAATTGACATTGAAACGGAGGAGGAATGTTATCGCATGAAATCGGGTCGCCTTGCAGATCTGGGCTTTCCTCCCCATGAAGAGGCGATTGAGATCTATTCCCGCATCAACCCGGCCACTTTTACACCGGGACGCGACAAAGAGCTGTTGCAGACGGGTGAAGCGGTCACTCTTCCCGAAACGTATTCGAGCGGCAAGACCTTTCTGGAGAGGGTTATTCTCCAGATGGACGCGGAACTATTTCGCCAGGAACTGAATTATCTGGTTAATACTGCACTCGTGGCCGATGAAGCCCCTTTCGCAGACATGGAATACATGAGAGCGGTGGTGGAAAGGGTGTACGGCTATTTAAACATTGCCCTTGAGTATCTGTGTAACGGGGATGAAACAAAGGGAGTAGAAATCCTTACCGGCGAACATCTGAAAAGATTGTTCCAACTGGGGTTCAGCATAGTGCTCGGCCTGAAGCTCAGGGCCGATAAGCTTACAGAATCGGATTATGCCACTGGCAAGGTCCTGTCAGGACTGAAAAGCGCCAGACCCGGTTTCTATCGCGGACTGGATAGCGATGGCATTGATGGCTTCAGGGAGTTCCGCGAGATGCAAGATGTGCTGAAGATATCTGATTTTCTTAAAAAGCTGGAAGGTTAAACGGAGCGTGGGGCAGGTCTTAAAAGTACGTTTTGGGACTGAATGACATGTCCCTGCTCATGTATTATCGGGCACACAGTATTAATAGT